>Ga0105164_10001377_pt1 | contig 15646 bp, 15 predicted proteins | sample VDWuncwatermetaG_FD_89674 | JGI IMG/M metagenome (GOLD analysis project Ga0105164, IMG submission 89674) | Wastewater microbial communities from Netherlands to study Microbial Dark Matter (Phase II) - VDW unchlorinated drinking water | ecosystem: Environmental > Aquatic > Freshwater > Drinking...
GAGTGTTACTCAATAGCAGCGGCAGAAATGATCCGCGTATTTGCCATGCAGGAAGACGGAAAGAAAATCTATCCTCGCCAGGATACCGAAGGTTTAAGATACGGTATTACCAAAAATTGGATTCCCCGGAGATCAAACTGGATAAAGAGATAATGGCCAAATGGATAAACGCAAAAGGCTGGCTAAAAGGTTACGTTTCGGAAAAGAACAGGCCGGATATAAATAATGACGTATTAAATAAAGAAATAGAAATAAAGACGACTGTTGTCCGCTTAATTTTAAGATGCCCTAGGTGCAGGTCTTTAAAATTAAAATGCTACGGCGCAGACCGGCCGGTTTTATATTACAAGTGCAATGACTGTGGCTGGAAATTCAAAGTCCTGGAGGTAGATAGGTAAAAACTATTTTCAGCCACGCTGAACCGTTTCCTTGACTCAGGGTATGCAGATGATATAAAGTTTAATTAGACAGATACTTAAAAATAATTTAGAGGGGACGCTCTCTAAATTAAAAGCGGCAGGTAAGGTGCCTTACTCACTTTATTCTGCCGCTTTATTTTTTAAAGGAGTTTAATGGCAACTACACAAGAGATGCTGGATGCGGTAAATAGCGCGATCAATGCCCGGCTTACCGGAGGGGCAGTGCAATCTTACACTATCAGCGGCCGGAACATCCAATATATTCCCTTAAGCGAATTAAAAGAATTAAAAAAAGAACTGCAGGCGCAGCTTGCCTCTGAAAAAGGCGGGGCAAGGTCATTTGTTTCATTTAAGAATCCGCAATGAAAAACAAAGAGGATAAAAAAATTACTTTTAGCGAACGGCTTGACAGCTTGGTTGGTTTTTTCTCACCGAAGTTGTCGCTGCAGAGAAAACTTTACAGCTTGGCTTTAAAGCAGTTTGCAAGCTACCGTGGAGCAGATAGATCAAGGCTTCGCGATTCATGGATCCCTGGCCGGGGTTCGCCTGATTCAGATTTATTATTTGAGCTTCCGACCTTGCGCGAAAGAAGCCGTGATTTAAACCGCAATGACGCGCATGCTACAGGCATAACTTCGACTATTGTTACCAATGTTATCGGCACCGGCATTAGGCCGCAGAGCCGTATTGACAGAGACAGCCTCACTATTAGCGAAGAGGCAGCAGACCTTTTCCAGAAAAAAGCAGAGCGCGCCTGGCAGAAGTGGGTGCCTTTTGCTGATGCCGGAGAACGCATGGACTTTTACGAAATCCAACAGCTGGCAGAGCGGCAGATTCTGGAAAACGGCGAAGCCTTAATTATCCCGCTTATGGTTGATACTCCGGAGCGGCCTTATATGCTGGCTTTAGAAATTGTCGAAGCCGACAGATTAGCCACGCCTTATGATTTGATGCAAAACAAAAACATAAGAAGCGGCGTTGAGATCGGCGAGCGCGGAGAGCCGGTTGCTTACTACATCAGGAAGTCTCACCCCGGGGATATTTATTTTAATTATAGGGCGCTTGACTCAAGTTATTACATCCGATATCCGGCAAAAAACGAATTAGGCAGGCCTAATGTTTTACACCTTTACTGGCTGAAACGCCCGGGACAGACCCGGGGCGAGCCGTTCTTTGCGCCGATCCTCACTTATTTTAAAGACCTGAGTGATTACATGGAGGCTGAACTTGTGGCAGCGCGTGTTGCTGCCTGCTTTGCTGCCTTTGTGAAAAAGACTGATCCTATAAATGCTGCTTTTGGCAGGGCAGATTCAACCAACGCAGCAAATCAAAAAATAGAAGCACTGGAGCCGGGAATGATTGAGTATTTAGCTCCGGGAGAGGAGATCTCGCAGTTAAGCCCGAACAGACCCGGCGGGACCTTTGAGCCTTTTGTGGAAAGGATCCTGCGCGCAATATCCGCAGGTTTAAATCTTCCCTATGAAGTTGTGGCAAAGGATTTCAGCAAGTCCAGTTATTCCAGCGCCCGGGCAGCGCTCTTAGAGGCACGCAGATTTTTTAAAGCGCGCCAGGAGTGGTTGTCAAAAAGATTATGCCAGCCGGTATATGAAATGTTTTTAGAAGAGGCGTATTTATTAGGCGAATTACCGATTCAAAACTTTTACGATAACCGGCTGGATTTAACGCGGGCCCGATGGATTGCGCCCGGCTGGGGCTGGGTGGATCCCACCAAAGAAGTTGAAGCCTCCCGCAGCTCAGTGGATGGGAATCTTTCCACCTTGGCTGATGAATGCGCAGCACTCGGCAAAGACTGGGAAGAGGTCATGGAACAGAAAGCCCGCGAGGAAAAGAAACGCAAAGAGCTGGGTTTAGAAGATAAGCCGCTGGTTAAGAAAGCAAATCCAAATCAAGGTGGAAGCGTTGTTGACCAAACTGTTCAAGAAGAAGCAGGAATCCAGCAGTAAGGAAGAGCCTGCGAAAAATAAACGCTGCATGATTCTTACTTCGGATGATTTTCCGATTAAGGTTACAGTGGTGCCAAAGGGCATGCTGGTTAAGCCCCAAGAGCTGATTATTGATATAAGACAAAACTAAGATGCCGAATCCAAAGCCGGGTGAAAAAGAAAAGGATTTTATCAGTAGATGCACGGCTGATTTGATTGAGAACGAAGGCAGGAAACCCGATCAGGCAGCAGCAATCTGCCACGGCATCTGGGATAAACACAAAAAGAATGAGGCTGATATGAATGATGCAAAACATAAACATACTTTTCGGGCAGATACAGCTAGGGGCATCCTGGGAGGCAAAGGTGGTATTGATAAGGAAGCTGGAATCATCCGCGGTTTTGCAGTAGTCACCAAAGGTGAGGCGCGCGGCCACGGCTTGGAGATTGATGAAACTACTTTAGATCAGGTGGTTGATCTGGGAATAAAGTGGACAATAGGCATAAAGTCGCGCTTTGGCCACCCTAACATGAGCAACTCTGCAGTCGGCACGTTCTTAGGCAGGGCAAAGAACTTTAGAAGGGACAACGGCATTGTCAGGGCAGATCTTTATTTTGACAAGACAGCTTTCAATACCCCGAACGGAGACCTTGCATCGTACGTCCTCGGCCTGGCAGAGAGCGATCCGGATGCTTTCGGCTCATCCATTGTCTTTGACGGAGAGCCGGAGTACCGGCTGAATGAAGACGGCACGCGTAAAAAAGACGAAAGCGGTAAAACGCTTTTACCTCTTGCTCGGGTAAGCAAGCTCTGGGCAGTGGATGTGGTGGATGATCCGGCAGCCAACAACGGAATGTTCTCTAATTTCTTTTCCGATACGGTCAAGCCTTCAGCTGAAATGACCGTCTTTTTAGATAAATTTTTATCAGATCCGGACGCAGTAGAAAAAACAATCAGTTTCTTAGAGCGTTATTCGCTCAACAAGGAGGGGGTGAAAAAAATGGAATTAAAGGACTTAACACTGGATTTGCTTAAAAGCGAAAGGCTGGATTTAGTTTCCAGTTTAATTGCTGAGGCTAAAGCCGAGAGCTTAAAGCTGGAAAAGGAGCGTATCTTAAGCATTTTAGATACCTCAAAAGCATTCCCGGGGATGGAAGCGTTAGCCTATGAGGCGGTAAAAAGCGGGGATACTTCTGCCGCACTTTTAGAAAAACTAAAAGCGCAGCGCCTGGAGGACCTCAAGACCAAGTCGCCCGCTTCAGCCGGTCCGGGCAGCGATGATCCAACAAAGGCGCAGCCCAAGACGCACCTTGAGAGGGCAAAAGAATATCAAAAGCAAAACGGCGGCACGATCACCGAGGCATTAAAAGCCACCGCAGAAAAAAGGAAATCTTAAAAACGAGGAGGGTTAAAAATGTCACAGCTTAATATGGGTTCCAAGGCATTTGTGGTAAACGAGGCAGTAATTGAGCCTTACCGCAGGGTAAAGCTTACCGCAGGAAGCGGCACGCTGGTTGAATATGCGGATGCAGGGGACGCCTTTATCGGCATCAGCGCTGCCAGGGGACTTATCGGCGAGATGGTTTCAATTGACCTTAAGCACACCGGCAGGACTTTTAAGATGGAAGCCAACGGTGCCATTGCCATAGGCGGCAGCTTCTACGGCGCTTTAGACGGTAAGATCAGCGCAACCGTAAGTGGTGCAATTCAGGGCCGTAACCTTGAAGCTACGGCAGCAGACGGCGAAATAGTAGAATGTATTCTTTTGTAATTTAACGGTATTTAAAAACGAGGAGGGATTTAAATGGGAGTTGATTATCAGGGGACTAGGGCGGTTCCAAGATTAGAGTTGGGAGAGGCAGTTAAGGAATTTACCCAGCAGCAGAACGAGTTTATCGGCACACAGGTGCTGCCGATTTTCGGCACCAAAAAGAAATCAAGCATCTTTCCGGCAATCACCCGGGAAAGTATCACCAGGGAAGCAGACACCAAAAGAGCGCCCCGCGGCAACTACAACCGGGACGGTTTTTCGGCTAAAGATAAGCTTTATAACTGCGAGGAGTTCGGCCTTGAAGGTGTTTTGGATGACGGCGAAAGAGCGCTTTACGCATCAGACTTTGATGCTGAGCTGACAACCGTTCAAATTGTTACCCGGCGCGTATTGCAGGCGCAGGAGCGCAGGATTGCTGCGCTTATGTTTAACACGGTCACCTTCACCGGCGCCCAGCTTTACACGGATAATACCGCCACACCCTGGACAAACGCCTCAACCGATGTGATTGCGCAGGTTAGGGCAATCCGCGAAAAGGTACGCGCAAATAGCGGCCTTGATGCTAACGCGCTGATTTTCAGCAAGGCCAACCTTGACCGGCTGCTTAATAACAGCGTGATCAAGGACTGCATCAAGTATGTGGCGCGTCTGACCGAGGCAGAGATTTTAAATGCTTTGGCCGACCTTCTAGGGATAAGGCAGATCATTGTGGGCAGAGGCATTTACAATACTGCCAAAGAAGGTAAGGCGTTTGTAAACGGAGACATTTGGAATGCCTCTTACGTCATGGCTGCAGTGATCGGCAGCCCGGAGCGGCTGGCTGACCCAAGCGTAGGAAGAACGTTTCTTTGGACTGCGGATTCGCCGGAGAATGCCACGGTTGAGCAGTACCGCGATGATCCGTCCAGAAGCGATATCTTCCGGATCAGACAGCATGTGGATGAGATTGTTATTGATCCGTACTTTGCGCATCTGATGAAGGTTGCTTAAGCGATGAGTTTTAAAGACCAAACATCAGACGATGTGGGGAAGGTGTTTTTAAACAGCAGCGAATTTGCGGAGGATGTTATCTATACGCCTAAGGCAGGCGCTCCCAAACCGCTCAAAGCCGTGATCAACCGCAGGCGCCTGGATCCTGCTTTTGAGGATACCGGGCGCACGCTGCTTAATCAGGCAGAAATCTTTATTGCCAATGATGCAGCAGCGGGTGTCACTTCAATCAATAAAGGCGGGGACACAGTTTCCTTTGCCGAAACAATCGGAGGCGCAGCAATCAGCTGGGTTGTGGCAGATATCTTAAACCAGGACGAAGGGATGTGGCATTTGCTGGTGCAGAAATGAGCGAGTTAACCGTTGAAATAAACACTAAAGACCTTGACCGTGCGCTGCGGTTGTTTCCGAAAGAGCTGAAATACGAAATTGCCGACGGTATGGATCATATCAGCCGAAAGTTCCTGAAAACTTTCCGTCAGGAAAGGCTTCAGGGTCCGCCGGGGATAAAAGGCAGGCCTCACGGTATATTCACGCATTTCAGCCGGGCAAGCCTGGTATCGCCGGATATCGAAGGCATGGGCATGGTGATTTTTTCGGATTCAAAGATTGCACGCATGCACGAGGAAGGTGCCACAGTCAAAAATCCAGGAGGCGGAAAACTTGCAGTGCCTTTGTCTATGCGCAAAGAATTATTTACTGCAGACGGAAGGCTTAAGAAGCAGTACCGGCATCCGCGGATGCTTAAGAACGTAGTGCCGATTCAGCTAAGGGGCAAGACGTTTTTGGCGAGGGTTATAAAGAAAGCGCGCGAGATCCTGCCGCTTTTTGTTTTGAAGAACAGCGTGCGCATCCGGCCGCGGCTTATGTTTTACAAAACCTGGGATGATCTGCAGAACGAGCGCATTCAGATTCTAAACAAATCAATTGAGAACACCTTAAGCAAAGTATGACAATCAGGGAAAGCATTTTACAAAATCTAAAGGCAGCGCTTGAGACGATTTTAACTGCCAACGGCTATCATAATGATATTGCCAGTGTTCAGCGTTGGAGGCAGTCAGGGAATTCTTTATTGAATGTACCCTGCATTGTGATCAACGCCGGTCCTGAAGAAAAAGAGCCGGTGCCAAACCCTTTTACCACCTGTAAGTTTACAGTTTATCTTGATGTCTGGATAAGACAGGACGCGACGGATTTACAAGCGACAGATTCAATTTTAAATAGCCTTTTAGGCGATATCGAGAAAGCGCTCGCGGTTGATGTTACCCGCGGAGGCAATGCCAAAGATACCAATATTAAATCAAATGTTTTATTTGAGACCCTGGAAGGCCAGCCTCAGGCAGGCATTGTTATAGAGCTTGAGATAATTTACCAGCATAAACAGGATGATCCGGAAGTTGCGGGTTAGAGGAGGAAAGAAATGTTAACTAGAAAAAGGCAGCTTGCTGCAAAGATAGAGGCAGTAGAAGGCACTGCCGAGACTTTAGCAGCAGCTGATGCAAAGCTTTTAGTCTATAACCCCAAGGTAAGTTTTGATGTGGCGATGTCTGAGCGCAATCCGGCAAGACCTTCATTTTCCAACATCGGCAAAATTCCCGGAAAGCGTCCGGCAGGGTTATCATTCAGGATTGAATTAAGAGGTTCAGGCACTGCTGCCACTGCACCGGAATGGGGCAAGCTGCTTCAGGCCTGCGGGTTCGGGGTGAATGCGCTTAAGTCAATGAACATCGGCGCAATTACCAACGGTCCTTTTCAGCACGGCGAAACTATTACCGGAGGCACTTCCGCAGCCAAGGGCAGGGTAGTGATCAATACCGCTAACGGTGCCGCAGCGATTCTTTTTGTGACCGTTTCCGGAACCTTTGTAAGCGCAGAAGTGATTACCGGCGGCACCTCAACGGCAACTGCCACGACTTCTTCCGTACCTGCGACAGTAGGCAATGAATTTAAGCCGATATCCGATAATATTCCGTCCTTAACACAGGGAAGCTTTGAAGACGGATTGCGCAAACTCATCAAAGGTTCACGGGGTAAGGTAAAGTTCGGCTTTAAGTCAGGAGAGCCGGTATTCCTTGATTTTGAATTTCAGGGGGTTGAAGCAGGGGTGACGGATACAGCATTCCTTGCCAACGTGGCCTATGAAACTACAAAACCGCCTGCATTCTTAAGCGCGCTTTTCTCAGTGGATGCCTATTCAGCAAAAATAGGCGAGATGGATTTTGATATCGCCAATACCTTGGCAGTCCGGGATGATGTTAATGATCAAAGAGGTATTTTATCTTTTGCGATCACCGACAGAGGTGTCAGTGGCTCATTTAATCCGGAGATGGTTTCCTGCGCAACCTATGATTTTCATACCAAGTGGTTCTCAGGCGCAGAGATGGTGGTTGATTTTACCGTTGGATCTGTTGCCGGAAATAAGTTCAGATTCTATATTCCGCGCGCGCAGTATACAAAAGTTGAGGATGAGGATAGGGACGGCCTGCAGCTGGCCAAGTCTGCCTTTAACTTAAACGGCTCGCTTTTATACGGAGATGATGAATTAAGTATTTTAGCATTATAAAACAAGGAGGTCTTTCATGCTTACCGGAATAAACATTTACGAAACCAAACCCTACAAATCAAAGCTGGATCCGGATAAAGAAAACCCGAGCGTATTTCACTTAGGCTCGCTTGATTCTTACTTAAGAGCCTACATCGAGGATCAAACTACCTCTTTTGAGTTCAGCTCTAAAAACCCCAAAGATCCGGCTAAGGCGAATATCAATGCCTCAAAGCGCAACCTCTTAGTGGTAAGGTTTGGGCTGCGCGGCCTGGATAATTTCTTGGATCCCCGGGACAAAAAGCCGGTCAAATTCGACACCGTTTCTGTCTCAGTAATCGGCAAGAATTACACAGCAGTCAGCGAAGAGATTCTTTCCATGCTGCCTAAGGCCTTGATTGATGAGCTGGCCGAGGTGATTCTTTCCGAGAACACCTTGAGTGAGGAAGAGGCAAAAAACTGACCCTGGCAGTCTGGCTGCATAAGTTTGGGCTTGACTGCCGCACGTGTTCAGACGCCCAGAAACAAGAACGGGGCTGCGAAACCGATTCAGTTATTCCCGGGATGTGGAAGTTAGGCGATTGGGAGTTTTCAAGGTGCCCAAGGAGCTTAGTTACGATAAAAAGCATAGAGTATCTAAACGCATACATCTTTTTTAAACAAGGTTTTTTACCTAATCCCGGCGGCTGGCTTGAACAGCCGCTTAAATTTATCCAGGCGATGCGGGTTATCGAAGCTGAAGCTGCCAAGATTAAAGAGGAAAAGGATTAATGCCTACCAACAGGGAACTGGAAATCATCATGAAGTTAAAAGACGAGGTCACCAAGCGCCTGCAGGGCATAGAAGGCGGCCTGCAGAAGTTTGCTAATTCCGCGCATCAGCTGGGCCTTAATATGCGCCAGGTAGGCAGGGAGATCTCGCAGGTAGGCTCAACCATGACCTTTATGGGCGCAGCCATAACCGGCCCTTTAGCCTTAGCCTTTAAGTCCGCGGAGAAATATTCTCTTTCCGTCCACAATGAGTTAAAGCGTCTTGATAACGCCTTTATTGCTCTTCGTGTAAGTATTGCCGAAGCATTAATACCGGTTGTGCATAGCCTAGCCAATGTCTTTGGAAATTTGCTTGCGATGTGGAACAGCATTCCCGCGGCCACGCAGCAGATGATTATTCAGGGTGTGGCCATTACCGGAATTTTTCTCACCTTAAGCGGAGTAGTGGTAAGTCTTATCGGGCGTTTAATCAGGGTAGGCGGGACAATCTTGGATTTAGTGAGCAAGTTTGCCTTGTTTGCTTTGGCTAATCCTTGGCTGGTGGGTATTGCTGTGGTTGTAGCAGGGCTTATTTTTATTTTTCTTAAGTTTAGAAATGTCGCCGTACCGGCTTTAAACGCTATTGAGATCGGTGCCGAGATGGTTTACATCGGCTTTGTCAAACTGATTAAGTATTTGCTGGTTGGTTTTGACAAGCTGGCCTTAGGTCTTGAAAAATTCTACGATCTTCTCGGGAAAATCCCGGGCAAGTTAGGCGAGCCCTACAGAGAAGCAGCAGAGAATATTAAAAAATTTAGGGAAAGCTTAGACGGCCTGATCAAGGCCTCGGATACGGAGATGGACAGGGTCGGTAATAAGATTTCCGATATCCTGGTGACCGGAGAGGGAAGCCTGGTTAAGGGATATGACAAGGCGCGCGCTGCTATCGGCAGCTTTATTGATTCTCTTAAAAACCTCGGCAAGGATGTAAAGATTAATGAAGTAGCGCAGTCCTTTGATGCCATAGGGGCCTTAGGTGAGGGCACTGCCCGGTCATTAGGGTCTTCATTTAAACATTTCTTTAGCGATGCCTTCCGCGGTCAATTGGATGATGCCAAGGATTATTTTGCCGAGTTCGGAAATATGATGCTGGATGTTTTAGCAGAAGTTTTGGCAAAAATAATCTTGATTAAAACCATAGGCGCAATATTCCCCGGGATGATTCCCTTTTTTCACCAGGGGGGAGAGGTGTATCATAGAGGCGGAGTAGTCCATCCGGTGTATGCGCATTCAGGTCTTTCACCGGATGAGGTGCCGATTATCGCGCAGTCTGGGGAGGGTGTTCTTTCCCGCAGAGGAATGTCGGCTTTAGGATCAAACAATTTAAAGCGGCTAAACCGGGGCGAAGGTTTGGGCGACTCAAACCAGATCTTTAACGTCTATATCAATGCCAATGATGCAAAGTCTTTCCGGGATATGCTGGTGCAGCATCCGGATGTCTTTGAGAGCGCAATAATTGATGCCTTAAACAAAAATAAACCTATAAGAAGCGCAATCCGTAACCGCATATGAGCGTAGAAATCTTAACCTTTACACCGGCATTCGGCTTAAAAGAGGATATTGAGTTTTCAACACTGATCTTTCAGGCAGACTCAGGCAAAGAGAAACGCCGGTCTAAGTGGTCAAAAGGCATACGCACCCTTGATACCTGGCTTGAAAATGAAAATGAAACCGCAGTCAGCTTGCTCTGGGAATTCTTTAAGGCGCGCAAAGGAAAATACGACACCTTTTGGGTAAAGTTTCCCACGAGCTTTAAGGTTACAGCAGAGGCAGTGGGAACAGGCGGAGGCGGGCAGACAGTTTTTAACCTGGATTATTTCCCGGTTGACCTGTCTTCAGTTAAGGTTTATTTAAACGGAATATTGCAGGTTTCAGGCTATGCAGTCAGCAATGATTTGACAAATGAAGTTGCAAAAATCACTTTTACCGTGGCCCCGGGCGCAGGGGTAGCAGTTACGGCAAGCTATGAATATTATATTCAGGTCAGGTTCGATGACGATAAACTCTCAAGAGAATTAGTGCAGTATAAGTTATATAACACCTCAATAAAATTTAAAGAGGTCTTGTGGAATATTTATCAGGCGCCCTAAAAGACAATGCAGGATTTAACGGTTCAGTATAAAGACGAAGCACAGAAACAGGAAAACCGGCCTATTGAGTTGTATGATTTTTATTTAGGCTCACAGGGTCCTTGCGATGCGTTAACTTATTATTTTTGCACAGACAATAAAAGGTGCCAGTTCTGGAATTTAGATGGAGTTTTGCAGTATTACATTCCGCTGGGAATAAAGCGTTCTGCAGTACCGGCAAGCAATCAGCTGGAAATTGAGGCAGTATCAGGCGAGTTTGATAATGTGGACCGGGCATGGAGCAACTGGCTGAACACGATTGATCTAAGGGGCAGGCGGGTGGTTATCCGCAAGGTCTTTCTCGACCTGCTTACCGACCAGACGCATGCCAAGGTAATGTTTGACGGCATTGTCAATGCAGTTGCCGAGCTTACCGAGACCAGTATTAAGATTGAATGCAAGTCAAAGCTTAAGTCCCTGGCTGTGGAAACCGGCCGCATGCAGCAGCTTTACTGCAATTATATCTTCGGAGATGAGTTTTGCCAGTTTAATGTGGCAGCTACAAGGATAAACGGCCAGACAGCGGATGCCGGTTCAGCTACAGGGTTTGTGATTGATGCGGCAAGAACCGAGGCAGATGACTTTTGGAATGACGGCGTGATTCAGTTCACCTCGGGTGTTAATAATGGGCTCAAGCGTAAGGTAGTGGATTTTATTGTCGCCGACCACAAGCTCATCCTGGATTACGCTTTACCGCAGGCACCGCTTGCAGGAGACACCTATTCAGTAGAAAAGGGCTGCGACAAGTCTTTTGATGTCTGCAAGAACCGGCACAATAACCATGCAAATTTCGGCGGGTTTAAACATATCCCGCAACTGATAAATCCGATTAGCAAGGAAGAATGAAAAAGCTCGATAACGAACTCTTAAATAAACTGGTAGGCATCAAATGGCTTGAGGACGGCCGGGACGCAAGCGGCACAGACTGCGTGGGTCTGATGCAGCTTTATTTTAATGCAAAAGGGGTTAAAGGAATCGCGCCTAAGATCAGCGAAGTTGAGCAAGCTAAGCAGGATGAAATTCTTAAAAAAGTTATTGAGACCAACACCATTGTAAGTAAAGACGATCTTCAAGCAGAGGATGTTTTAGTTTTTAAAATTAATGAAGAGCTGCATATAGGGCTTTATTTAGGCTACGGCAGGATGCTGCATGCCAGGCGCGACGGCAAGTCCAGGATCTCGCGGCTCACACCTTCTTGGGAAAAATACTTTTTATTCGGGATCAGGGAAAAAGACGGCCAGATCTACATCCCGCCTGCGGGCCCGCCAGCTGCCATTGCGGTTGCTCTGGTAATTGCAGATTACGCTGCTGCCTCATTTATTGCTGGCGGCCTCATTGCACTTTCGCTTACTACCATTGGCTGTCTTATCGGCACAGCCATGATCGGATATTCAATTGGTCTTGCAATTCAGGCGCGTCAGCAGTCGCAATCAGGAGGATCATCGGCATCGCCCCGCTATCAGTTCGGCGAACTTCAGACGACCTCAAGCAATCAGTATCCGGTGCCGGTGCTTTACGGTGAGGCGCGCTTAGCTGGTAATATCGTTTTTCAAAATCCGGTGATGGGCGGGGAGCAGATAGATTTATTAATCGTCCTTTGCCAGGGCGAGATTGAAAGTATCGCCGATGTGCGTTTAAACGGCGAGCCGATTGGAAGCTTTCCCGGCTGCTCGTATCATTCTTTCTTAGGTACGCCTGCGCAGAATGTGCAGGATGTCTCAGGCCTTGATTTAGACGGTATCCAATACCGCAACACCGCTATGTTGCATGTGCATCTGGAAACTTCAGATAAATTAAAAGGCGGAAGACCGAATATTACCTGTATCTGCAGAGGAAGGAAGGTTTCCACCTGGACCGGTGCAAACTGGACAACATTAAAGGCTTACTCTGACAATCCTTCAGCCTGTATCCGTGATTATCTTTTAATGAAACTGCAAGTAGGCGGGTGCGGGTATTTAGCAGCTGACATCGATGATCTGGCATTTGCCGAGGTTTATGATTATTGCCAGGAGTTAGTTTTAGACGGAGTTGGAGGGCAGGAGCCAAGATATACGGTTTCTTTCTGCATAGACCAGAAGCGCGCAGCCTCGGATAATCTCGCTGAGTTGCTGGTGGGCTTTGCCGGAGCGCTTATCAGGTCCGGCTCAAAGTTAAAACTGATCATCGCCAAACCGCAGGCAGCAGTGGCCTCATTTGATGAGGACGATATCCGGGATTTAAGGATTATTCAAAAAGGCCTGGATCAGAAGATTAACCGCTTCGGCATTGAATATTTTGACCCGACGCAGGATGATGCAAGAATTTTAGTTTGGGGAGCAGAGGACAAAGTAGATCAGGATGAGCGGGGCTTGGTTGAGCAGACTTTAACTATCCCCTCAATTAACAGAAAAACGCAGGCCTCAAGGTTAAGCAACCAGTATTTCTACGAGCTAAAGCTCTGTCCGCTTTCTGTTGAATTTACCACTTCATTAAATGCCGTAGGCCAAGAGATAGGAGATGTGATCGAGGTCACGCATTCTCTCATGGGCTGGACGAATAAACAGTTTATCATCCAGCGCATTGAAGAGGATGAAAAGGATGTCTATAAAATCACCGCGCAGGAATACAATGCCTCAATTTATAATGACCGTTTTGGCGCAACCATACAGACCTTTGATTACGGCACGCCCCCAAATCCTTACGCGCCGGTAAGCGAAGTCTCCAACCTTGCCTTATCCGAAAGCCTCTATTATTTGCACAGAGACGGCACAGTAGGATCCGATATTCAAATTATTTTTGATCCGCCAAGTGACGACACAAAAATATTCTTAAGCCATTATCAGATTGAGCTGAAAAAAGGTATAGAGGACTACAAAGTTGTCGGCACTACCACTGAACCGCATTTTAGCTGTTTTGGTGTTGAGGATGAACAGACTTATAAAGTAAAAGTGAGGACAGTATCTATAAACGGCATCATCTCAGATGGCTTGGAATCAACGGACCTTACTGTCTTAGGAAAGTTAAATCCGCCCTCAAATATCACCAGATTTGATGTTTCACAGGAGGGGAATTTCTTAAGGTTTAGCTGGGATGCGATTCCCGATGCTGATTTAGCCAGGTATGTAATTAAAAAAGGCTCGGAATGGAATACCGGCCAGATTATTGCCGAAAGAACCGACACTACAGAGTTCATGTATCCGGTGGGTGAAATTGGCCTTGTTACTTTTATGATCAAGGCAGTAGATACTTCGGCTAACGAAAGCCCCTCACCCTGTATTGATAATCTAATAATTACCCCGCCTCCGGAAATGAATTTTATCAATGACTTTGATTTATGGAGTCATGAGCTTAAATATCTTCTTAGCAATTTAGAGCTGGTATACACCAATGACTTTAACAAGGATTATGTCCGTCCGGCATTGAGTTTAAAGACAAATGTATCCTGGGAGGAGCGCGCAGCTGAGGGCTTAACCTGGGAGCAGCAGGAGGCAGGCGGAGGTCTCAACTTAAACGGTCCTACGAAGAGCAGCGGCTTCTTTGAAATGGTTACACCCATAGATTTATCAACAGTCTTTGAATTCAAGGTGATTATTGATGCTGATTTCCGCAGTGTTGCCGGTGCGTCCTTAGAGGTGCAGATCAGCTATTCTATAGACGGAGTCAACTTTACCGCCTTTAGCGCAATTAGTGCCTCAACTACTTATACCGGCAGGTTCGTTAAATTTAAGTTTATTCTCTCGACCACAGATTCAAGCCAGCATGTGTATTTCTACAACTGCCGTCTTTTTATTAATGCGCCGGTGACAAGTCTTGTTTGGTTTAGGGATGTAGCAATTCCGGTGCAGGGTAAAACCATACTTTTTGGCTCAACCTTTACTTATCCGCCCCGGGTGACTGTAACAATTGTCAACGGCATTGTAGGCATGCCGATTGTCTCAAACAAAACTATTACTCAATGCGATATCAAAGTCTATGACCGCCTGGGTGCTGCAATCGGCACTGCCGAGGTAGATATCGATGCGAAAGGTTACTAACTATGAAAGGCTATTGCTCAACCTGTAAAGTTTTAGTGGAAATTAAAGACCAGAAGGATACGGTTTTAAAAAACGGCACCAAAGCCTACACTGGAAAATGCCCGGTATGCAATACCGAGATCATTAAGAAAAAGGACTAATTATGGAAAGACACGTCTTTGACCCGAACCAGCCGCAAGGCTCAATGAGTTTAGAGAATTTACGCAATTCCTTAAGAGCGCTCTTTCAAGGAGACCTTTTTCCTTTAAGGCCGCGGGCCTCCATGGTCCTTGATGATATGGAATATTCAACCGATGCTTTAGCGCAAGCCAAGTGGAGCGGAACAGGCGTAACAGTGACGCATTCCATAGTGAAGCAGGAGGGTAATTACGCCTTGCAGTGCGTGATTGATGCCACGCCGAACCGGCAGGTAACTACTATCAAGGTATTAAATCTTTCCGGTTTTAAGCAGATTACTTTGTGGCAGAGGTGTTCGGGGGTTTCCCAGGGTTTTAGGTTTTTCTTAGAAGATAATCTTGGCCATGTGAGTTACTGGAATTTGATCTCTAATGCAACCGCCGGAACTTGGAAGCTTGACACTCTAACCTTGGCTGCACCCGACGGCAATAACGGCACACCGGCTGTGTTAGCCAATATTACTGATTTTGGTTTTTATCAGCTTCCCGCTTCACAGACCTTTATCTTCGATACGATTAAGGCAGTATGCGGATTAAATGTGGCAGTTGATTCAGCTCTTGTGGCCGGTTTTTATCAGAATATTTATATCGGCTCAACCAGACTCACCTTTACCGGAGGATCATCTGCACTTATTACTGCACCTGGCGCTAACCCGCGGATTGACTTATTGACTATTAATGCAGCAGGAGTTTTGGAATGGACGCAAGGAGCTGAGGCAACAAATCCAACCGAGCCGAGTTTTCCGACGGGAAAGTTTCCTATATGCCTTGTGTATTGTAAGCAGACCATGACCAAGGTGGTAGATTTTGAATTTAAGGATGCCAATCCTAATGAGGGCTATATCTATAAGGA
>Ga0105164_10001378_pt1 | contig 15634 bp, 17 predicted proteins | sample VDWuncwatermetaG_FD_89674 | JGI IMG/M metagenome (GOLD analysis project Ga0105164, IMG submission 89674) | Wastewater microbial communities from Netherlands to study Microbial Dark Matter (Phase II) - VDW unchlorinated drinking water | ecosystem: Environmental > Aquatic > Freshwater > Drinking...
ATCTAGCCTCTTACGTACACAGATAGCACACGCAGTTGCAATTAGCTTTGTTGAGCAGCTCATCGAGCATAAGTACAATATTCTTCTCGAAGAGATTTTTCGCGATGAACACTATACAAAATTTTACAACATTTTGACGACGGCAGGATATAGGGTAACGAGCATTTTTCTTGAAGCAGAGTTGCCAACTCTCGTTGCAAGAGATGAAAAAAGAGCCCATAAAGTGAAAGGGGAGACGGTTGTATCTCGTCTACACGAAGAGATCGTCCCCCGTAAAAATGATATTGTCATCAACACAGAAGCATTCAATAATGATGAGATTGTAGAGAAAATATTTAAGATTGCAAATCAGTAGATTATTCTACTACGTAGTTTCTTTCGTCTTATTTCTTTCAAAATAAGGTTCCAACTTCCCCCCATGCTCCCAGCTAGTGATTTTCGGAAAGAAAAAGCCACCGTTTACACAAAAGTGTTACTAGGTGGAATTTGTCATTTGTGTTATTTGTTACGGCTTTCAAGTGTCATTGCGGCCGTAAGTATTTTTCTCAAGTCAAGGATGTTTTCAGCATGGTTAGGGAGGATTTCCTTGATATTTACTTCCCTCATTTGAAGCTCCTCGATTATTTTTTCCATTGGGCGAATAGACAACAACTGAAAGTCCATCAATGCCTCGTTGATTTTTTCAATACTCAATCTATATTTTTCTATCAAACCTTCAGTTGATTCATCTGTATTCGCTGACATGATTTTCTCCAAATTAGTAATTTAAGGAAAGTATTACTATGATGGTGCAACCAACAACAATACTACTTATTTATATTAGTATTGTCAACTAATTTCGTTCCAACTTCGTCCCAAACTCCCAGTAATTTTATAATAAAAAGCCCGCGATTGTTTGCGGGCTTTTGGAATGAATGAAGTTAGCTATTCTTTTTCATCCATTTTGGAACTGGCGGAAATTTTCCTTGTGAACGTAATACCTCAATCGCTTTTGCAAACTCCTCCCATGCAGCGGGGCCATCTAGAAAGGACGGCGGTTTCGGGTAGAGGCCTTCCTCTCTTAATTTCGCTTCAGCTTCCGCCATTCCTCTTAGGTACCGCCTCTTCTCTTCTTCCCTTTTGAGATATGGTCTCGCAACAACACGAAGTGCAACAACTAGGATTCCTCTTGCTATGCAGAAGCTTATTACAAAAATAATAGCGAGTAGAAACCAATTCTTCACCCAGTGATTGATCTCAGAAAACAAAAATGTAATTGCTGCACCAAAGGCCAAACTGGTAACAACGTCAGTTATTTTGCGAAAAATTTCCCAACCTAGAGTTACATTGTAAGGACCGTGTTTGTACAACTGATTAGTCGCATATGCGGAAATAAGTAAAGTGAAAATCCATGCAAAAAAGAGAATATTGGTAATTAAAAGAGCAGTCATTTTGTTCCCCCTATTTAACTTGGCAAATTTGCCCGAGTTCACGATTATAGTACTGTTTTTGATAGTACCACATTTTTTGTGAATTTTCAATGCCAACTCAAACCCACGTTTGGAATTTGGTATAATGGGGTGGATGAGCGACTTCGCACAAAAAGAAAAGGTTATTTTCCATATCGATGGCGACGCATTTTTTGTGGGGGTTGAGATTGCTAAAAATCCAAAGCTTAAAGGCATGCCTGTGGTGACGGGCGAGGAGCGTGGGATTGTCTCAGCGCTTTCTTACGAAGCAAAGGCTCTTGGTATAGTGCGAGGGATGCCAATATTTCGAGTGAAAAAGGAATTTCCGAGCGTAATAATTCTTCCTGGTGACTACGCATCATACGCTCACTACTCAAGTATGATGTTTGAAATAGTGAATAGGTATGCGTATGGTGTGGAGGAGTACAGTATTGATGAGTGCTTTGCGGATGTCACCGGTTTAGACCGCACGCTCAAAATGTCTTACCGAGAAATTGCAGAAAAAATTAAAAAAGAAATAAATGAGGAGCTTGGACTATCTGTATCTATCGGCCTTGCTCCAACAAAAGTCCTTGCAAAAATTGCGTCAAATTGGGTGAAGCCAAACGGGCTCACTATTATTGATATGGACACAGCTCCAGAGTTTCTTTCAAAAGTTCCAGTTGGCAAAGTGTGGGGAATAGGCAAACAGACTGCCGAGGTACTGATACGAAGGGGTGCAAATACCGCCCTTGATTTTAGGAACCAAACTCTGGTCTGGGTGAAGCAATGCCTTTCAAAGCCGTATCAGTCTATATGGCTGGAGCTCAATGGTGTTTTGGTTATGGATGTAAATACGGAAATAAAAAATACATACTCCTCGGTACAAAAAACACGAACATTTCATCCTGCTACAAATGATAAAGTATTTCTGTGGTCACAAATTTCAAAACATATTGAGGATGCTTGCAAGAAGGCTAGGTATTACGAACTCGTGCCAAAGAAAATTTCTATTTTTTTGAAAACATCTGATTTTAAAATAGTTGCCTCCACAGCGATTTTTCCATCCCCGTCAAATTCTCCAGAAGTCGCTCTTTTAATTGCTCGCCCACTTTTTGAAAAAATATACAAAAGAGGGGTCCTATACAGAACAGCAGGAGTTACCTTGCAAGAGCTAATGCCAAATTTCCATTCGCAAAAAGATTTGTTTGGAGGTACTGAAGTGGGGGATAGGTTTGATGAAATACATAAACGGATTGATGCACTCGATGAAAAATTTGGAAAACGAGTAGTACACCTAGGCTCGACACAAAATGCACTCAGGCACAAAACTGGAGGAACAGATGCAGACGACTTGGAGCGTAATTTGCTATTTTTGTGAGCATCATAATAAAAGACTTGACTTTAAAACTGCATTAGTGTATCATCTTTCAGTCGACCTATTCGGGTCGATTTCGTTTTTGCTAACGCAACTACGAATGTCCTTTCAACTGTTTTTCAACTAATCGAGGGTTTAAAGATGATAAAAAGTAAATTAGCAGGTATTCAGTTTCAAAACGGCATTACTGTGTTGTTTGCTCTAAGTGCTCTTACAAGCGCGCTTTTGCAAACCTTCGGCAAGCCAGGTGCTGATATCTCGATGATGAGCTCTGATACCTCCGTTGAGTTCGGTAACCTGACCATCAATGATGGGCAGACCACCGATCTGGGTATATCTCAAGAACAGAAAAGCGTTCTTAAGCTGTTCAACGCACAAAGTGCAAATATTCAGGCTGGAATCAAATACGTGCCTGTGATATTTGCGGATGGTGAGGTTGTGTTTCTTCAAACAACTGATATCCCTTCCGCAGTTTGGTCTGGAAAAACACACGATATGGGAAACATTACCCTGTCGAGTGACGTTCCCTTCCAAATCGGCGCTTTGGTTAAAAGCAACGTGCCCTATCAGGCCACAAACGTTCAGCAAATCGGCTCGACCGATAAACCTGCACATGGTGGCTTTGGTTCTGGACACGCGCAACAAAACGCAGGTCAGCCAGTAATGGCCGCCTAAAGTCGTAATGTAGTATGTAGCAAGACGATCCCCTAAAAGGGATCGTCTTTTTTATATTATATACTAGTCAAGATGTTATAGTATGAAAGTCTCGCAATATATTATTGCTATTTCATTACATATACGAAAGTAATATAATCTAACGATGAAAGGATACATAACAAATATTGACAAGAAGACCCGTGAGAATACTGATTACCGTCGTGTGCTTTACACAGCAAAAAATAGCCAGCTCGTTCTTATGAACCTTCTTCCTGGTGAGGAAATAGGAAAAGAAACCCATCACCTTGATCAGTTTCTTCGTTTTGAAGAGGGGCTAGGAAAGGTTATTTTAGATGATGTAGAACACGATGTTTCTGATGGATTCGCAGTAGTGATTCCTCAGGGGACACGCCACAATGTCATCAACACTGGAAGAACAAATTTGAAACTCTATAGTCTGTACTCGCCCCCAGAACACAAGGATGGGACAGTGCACAAAGCAAAAGCTGACGAAAAAGAGGAACACTATGATGGAATAACGACGGAATAGCCACGCAATAAAAGAATATGTGGGTGGTTGACGAAATTGCATATTTATGTAATTATACGGTCTGGTTTCTTTAGAAGTTAAATTGTTATTTGAAAAGGAGATTGGTCATGAAAAGGATCAACTACAAAAATGCTATTGGTGCAAATTTTGAGCGCTTGGTAGTAAATCCAGAAATAGGCACCGCAAAGCTCTGTATCAGATTGATTTCTGGTTCATACGCAAACACCGAAGAACGCGCTGCAATGGCTGAGGCACTTGTCGTGTGGATGGGTATGAATCCGGACAGTGTGTTTTATGAGACTCTCGAATGCAAAATGAGACGGAAAGGTAATTTTGTGTATCACGAGTATAGGTTAGCTCGCGATGAATTTGCTCAAAACCTCCTCTCGTCCACACTCTTGAATGATGCGGCGATGAGCAGAAATGCTTATCTTCATATAGCATCTTGCTATATGGCGCTTCCTAAAAATGTAGCGCGCAGGTGGCTCTGGCACGAAAATGTAGACTTTCAATCCTGCGAAAGTTTATTACGCCGCCTTACAGGAGCTCAGTATAGGAGCCTTGTCGCTCATTACAGACTCACAAGGAAATCAAAAACTGAAGAGAAGGATCTTCCTTGTTTTACCGACGGCGCATTGAACAAGGTGTGGCGAATGTTTAATCTTTCTGCAAAGGAAGAAGATCGGATGACCACAAAATCTACGCTTGCTCATGATTTTCTCGGTATGGGTATGGGCTTCAGCCTCTATCAAAATGCCAACAATGATCAAGCCTCGTCCAAGACCCTCGCGTCGCAGTTTATTTCAAAGGAGGACCGTGGTGAATTTGAGGTCAACAAAGAAGAGGGTGGGCTTTATTGGCACTTGTATAGAACCCTACGGAGTAATTCGTTGTGGGGGAAAGGCAAGGATGTACAGCTCGGGAAATGGATCTGCCCAGGCTTTTGGTTCACTATGCTCATGTGGGGAATATTCTTAGTCGCTTCACCGCTGAGTCTTATAGCTCTGGTTGGTGTATTTATTGCGAAGGGGGTTATTTCGACGCCACTCGCGATTCTCGGTGCAATTTTTCCAACTATTTTTGCTCTATCTTGGGCAAAAGAAATTGGCGGGAAGGAGTATGGGGGTGATTACCTTAAGATACTTGTTCGGATGCTTGCGGGTATCTGGGCCGGCTTTCTTGTCTATCTTGGAATCACGTCCCTTGAAGACTTCTGGTCGTTTTATGCAGGGATACTTTTCCTTGTGTTACTACTTCCTTACTGTGTCAGCAAAGATACGATGAGGTTTTGGAAAGCACCAGTTTTGGGCAAGGTTCTGCCAGTCGTTTTCTTGAGTACACTTTGTATCGACGTCTATGCATACAGCAATTTTTTCCAAGACAATTGGAATCTTGTTGTTGCTTTCGCACTGTACCTCTATGAAATCCGAAAAGTACTCGGTGTAGCATTCCTCGGTATTGCATTGTATGCGGGCATGATAACAGGGCTCATATACCTGAGTAGATGGATGGGAGGAAGAGCCGACATAATGATTCAGGAGAACGATCAGCGAATTTACTCATACGAGAAAGCTCTCAACTGGGCGATAGGAATCATTATTGCGGGCCTCACCCTCATTATGTATCAAGCAGAGTCGCTTTTAGGTAGTTCTAGTATGTGGAAAGTATACTCAGTCTTGATGGTCATCATTATACCGTTTGCGTTTTTCCTCGTCATACAAATGTTTTTTCGGGGGGCAGACGCTATCACGAGAAACAAGATATCCTACGAGGCCACTTTCTATGCGTATTGGATTAGTAGGAAGGATTTAGAGGATATTCGAGGGGCTATCCTGAACAATGCATTTTGGGGCGACGTTCCTCATTTTTCTGCAAGAATATCTGCGGTCAAGTGTCTCACGGACCTACCTCCAAATCTTAAGTGTCGACGAGTTGCACGGTGGGTGATCGAGATTCTTCGTTCTGTTAAAACAGATGAGGAACTTAAAAACGCAGTTGCGTTCATTACGAAGTCTCCTTTGGTTTACGAAGAACTCCCTAACTTTATAGGGATCGAAATCCTTGAGGCGATTTTTGAAGGGAAAACCGATGAGGAGATCATTGTAGCGATTGATCGTGAGCGTAAAAAGCTTGCAAACAGCACGCCAATAACAAGCGTTTGGATGGAATACAATGATTGGTTGGGCAGCGTGGTGTTGCCTCGTATCTTTGCTTTTCTTTATAGACTGGCTTGGCCTTTGCGTGTCCTGTGGAAGGGGGTTTGTGACCTGTATCGCATATGGAAAGCATTCAACCAGGCTTGCCCACCGTCACCTCTAGAAGAGAGGCCCCTCGCTCGGTAACAAGTAACAGCTCTAAAGTTTGTACCTTTAACCCCGCACGGCAAGTCCGTACGGGGTTATTTTTTTGATATGCTATACTTAGGTTTACAAAAATGCTAGTTGATGGCAATAAAATTGCGAAGGGTCTGGAAGAGAAGCTCGCTACCGAGCTTCTCTTTTCTGCACCCAAAAAAGTTTGTTTTATAATGTTTGGAGAAAATGTCGCCTCAGAACAATTTGTAAAAATGAAGTCAAAAGTAGCAGAGCGAGTTGGTTTAAATGTGGAGACAAAAAAATATCCTGCTACTAAAACAACAGAAGAGGCAACAAGGCTTGTGGCAGAGCTGGGCAAAACGGACTATGACGGTATTGTGGTGCAGCTTCCTCTTGCACCTGACATTGACACAGAGGCGGTTTTAGATGCAATTCCCCCGCTAAAAGATATTGATATGCTTGGGAGCGTAGCAAAAGAAAGTTATACCAAAGGGAAAATAAACAGAACACCACCAGTGGCTAGGGCGGTGCTTGAAATTCTTGAAGCGCACGACGTTGAGATAAAGAGTAAAAAAATTTTAATCCTTGGTAGCGGTAGGCTAGTAGGTGAGCCGGTCTACCTGATGCTTAAAAGAATGAAAGTACCCTACGATGTTGTTGATATAAATACAGGTGAGAAAGAAAAGCTTTCGCTTATTAAAAATGCCGACGTCATTATTTCAGGAATAGGTGTACCTCATTTTATAAAACCAGATATGATAAAAAGTGGAGTTGTGCTAATAGACGCAGGAACGAGCGGAGAGGCAGGAAAGCTTGTGGGCGACATAGACCCTAGGTGCGAAGGCAAAGCGTCTCTAATGACACCCGTCCCTGGGGGCATCGGCCCAGTAACTGTAGTTAGCGTTTTAAGAAACTTGTTTTAGTCGCTCTTTTGTGTTACTATGTAAATATATGGCAAAGGACAAGAAAAATATGAAGGAAGACCCAGTTCTGATTTCAGTTACAGAATTCCTAGAGTCCTACAACAAAAATATGCCCGCTGGGTGGCCACGTGTTACTGCCGCACTTTTGCAAAAGTTTAGGGATGAACACACTGCGCTCTTTACTCACGGAGATCTATGGTCACTTGATCAACACAGAAAAAAGCTTATGGATTGGCTACCAAGAAGCGCGGATGTAGCCAAATAACCTCCTCCTGTGTTTCCTGTGATATAATTGTCACTAATGATCATCTCAAAGACAATTTTCTTAGACTATATTTTTTGCCCAAAAAACACTTGGCTCAAGTTGCACAAGCCAGAGCTTCTGGAAAAGTTTGAGCTCTCGGCATTTGAGCAAAATTTGATGGAGCAGGGGAATGAAGTGGAAGCAGAAGCTCGCAAGCTTACTATTTTTAATGGAGGCGTAGAGGTTTTGGAAAGAGGAGATGAGGCAGTTGAGAAAACCCGTGAGCTTATGGATTCGCGTACCCCGACTATTTTTCAAGCTACGTTCATTGAAGATGGATTTATTGCCAGAAACGACGCGCTCGTTTGGGATGCAGAAAATAATTGCTGGAATCTGTATGAGATAAAAGGTACTAACTCGCTAAAGGAGGGTGGAACAGACCACAACCACATAGACGACCTCACTTTCCAAGCGTCAGTTATGGCTCGCGCGGATGTACCTATCGGGAAATACTTTCTTTTGCATCTCAATAAGGATTATGTTCGTTTCGGTGCGCTCAATGTAGCGGAACTCTTCTTAATAGAAGATCAAACAGAGAAGGTTATAGCAGGACTTCCTTTTCTTGAGGAGCAAATGAAGATAGCTAAGGAGTATTTAAATAATAAAATAGAGCCAGGTGGTGGATGCGAGTGTATATACAATGGAAGAAGTAGGCACTGCACAACATTTAAATATTCAAATCCTGAAGTACCTGATTACTCGGTACACGACATTTCTAGAATCGGTACAAGCAAGAAGAAACTCGCGACACTCGTAGACGGAAAAATATACGATATGCTCGATATTCCAGAGGATATGGAGCTTTCTGATGTGCAAGTCAATCAAATAAATGTTCATCGAAGACAAAAGTCAATGATTGACATAGATGGAATAGGCGAGGAGATCAAAGACCTTCAGTTCCCACTTTACTTTTTTGACTACGAAACCTATGCGCCTGCAATCCCCGCATTCGATGGTTTTCGCCCATACCAAAGAATTCCATTTCAGTTTTCTCTTCATATATTAGAAAGTCCTGACGCAAAAATGATACATAAAGAATACTTGCACGAGGAAAGGAGCGACCCATCAGCGAAAGTCGCCGAACTTCTTAACGAATGGATTGGGGCAAAAGGTACAGTCATTGCTTGGAATAAATCTTTTGAGGCTGGTGTAAACCGAGAGCTAGGTGAGCGTATGCCAGAGTACAAAGAAGCAATGGAGCGTATTAACAATATGCTCTATGACCTAATGGATGTTTTTAAAAAGCAACATTATGTACATCCAAAGTTTAAGGGAAGCACTTCTATTAAAAAAGTTCTTCCAGCGCTTGCAGACATTTCCTATGATAGTCTTGTTATTAAAGAGGGCGGGCAGGCATCAAATTCCTGGTGGGAGATGACTTCGCCGAAAACTCCGCCAGAAACAAGCGAGCATATTTCAAAGCACCTCAAAATCTACTGTGGACAGGACACATACGCAATGTACGCCATTTGGGAAAAGTTATATAAAATGCTCGATTAAATTTATGGCATACTTTGTTTATATTCTGGAATGCGCAGACGGAACTTTTTACTGTGGAAGCACAAATGACCTTGAGAAGCGTTTACACAAGCACAACAACCTAAAATCTGGCGCGCACTACACAAAAATTAGGAGACCGGTCGTCTTGAGATACTCGGAGAAAGTTTTAGATTTCGCTACTGCTCGCGCAAGAGAGGCGGAATTTAAAAGATGGAGCAGAGCAGAAAAATTGGCTTTCATTGATTCTCAGGTGTATAATTAACAGATGATTAATATAGGAGAAAAGGCCCCGCTTGATATTGTTGTTAGAGACGAGGTTGGCAGAGATGTCTCATTACGAGATTATATTGGATCGTATCTTGTGCTCTACGCATATCCAATGGACGAGACTCCAGGTTGTGTAAAGGAGGCGTGTAGCATAAGAGACGTATACGCCGAGTTTGAGGCCCTAGGAGTACAAGTAATTGGTATAAGCCCCGACGATGAGGCGTCACACAAAAAGTTTGCTGAGCATCACGAGCTCAAGTTTCCACTTTGGGCAGACCCAAAGCACGAGCTTTTGAAGGCACTAGGGGTTTGGTCGTTTATGATGGTCGCACGCACAACATTTTTAATAGACAAGGAAGGCGTGGTTGTTAAAATTTGGGAAAAAGTAAATCCAGAAGGGCATGGAGAGGAGGTTTTAGAATTTGTAACCAGCACCATAAAGAAGTAAATTTGCTATAATAAATAGCAATGAATGGAAACAGTTCACGCCAGGTGTGGCACACACAGTCAGTTGAAGAAGTTTTTTCTCTGCTTGAAACAGATGGTAGGGGGCTTACGACGAGCGATGTGGCACTGCGTTTGAAAAAATATGGCGAGAACAAACTACCAGATGTAAAGCCAGAAAGTTTGGCCCTCGTGTTCCTGCGACAGTTTCAAAGCCCACTTATCTACGTTCTGATAGCGGCTGGTGTTTTGTTGCTTGCACTCGGAGAAGCTATGGATGCCGTCGTTGTTTTTGTAGTGCTTTTTATCAACGCAATCATAGGTTCAATACAAGAAGGTCGCGCGCAGAACACACTCGCGAGCCTTCGAAAATTTGTAGAGACGAGAGCAACAGTTTTGCGAGATGACAGAGAGGTAATTATTCCCGATAATGAGCTTGTGCCAGGGGATGTAATTGTAGTACAAGAAGGAGAACGTGTACCCGCTGACGCGCGACTTATTTCAATAAGGAGCCTTAGAGTGGATGAAGCGGCGCTCACAGGAGAGTCTTCACCAGTGCGAAAGACCACTGAGACGCCTACTTGGGAAGATCTCGCCGTGTCGGAAAGACGCAACATGATTTTCCGTGGCACCCACATCACGACAGGCACTGGACACGCGGTGGTAGTTAGTACCGGGCTCAACACGGAGATTGGGCTCATTGCTGGTGAGATTATTTCCATTGGCAATGACGTGCCACTCAAGGTAGAGATAGCACACTTAGCACGACTCATTATTTTTGTTACCGCCATTATTGCCGTGTCTCTTTTTGCTGTCGGAATAATTATGGGGAAGGGCGTCACAGAAATGTTCCTGACAGTTGTGACTCTTTCAGTGTCTGTTATTCCAGAGGGACTGCCAATAGTGCTGACTATCGTTCTGGCGACTGGAGCGTGGAGAATGGGTAAGCAAAATGCGCTTGTGAAAAAAATGCAGGCAGTGGAGGCATTGGGGCAGATAGACATACTTGCGGTAGACAAGACTGGCACTCTTACAAAAAATGAGATGGTGGTTCAGAAAATTTATACCAATAGCAAGTTTTTTAGAGTGAGTGGGGTTGGATATGAGCCACGTGGAGACGTTACCTTGAATGGCCAGGAAGTGGAGGTGGCGAATCATCCAGAGTTGCTTATTGTTGGAAAAACCTCGTCAATCTGCGCAAACGCAAGAGTCATATTTAACAATGAAACAAACCAGTGGAACCTTTCTGGTGACCCGACAGAAGCAGCGATGCTTGTGTTGTCGCAAAAGCTAGGATTCCACAAAGACGTTTTAGAGAATGAATCACCAGTTATCGCAGAAATGCCTTTTGATTACAATTTGAAGTATCACGCGGTTCTAAGTAGGGAGAGTGGCTCAAGTTTTTTATCTTTCGCTGGAGCGCCAGAAGTTATTTTGGATTTTTGTAACACTATTTATAATAACGGCGAGATAATGATGCTTGACGCACAAGCACGTCAACAAATAGAAGACGTGCTTGTAGAGATGTCAAAAGAAGGGCTTCGTGTCATTGCACTTGCAACTTATAGCGGAGCGGAAGATTTGCCGAGCACCAGTATTCCAACGCATGCAACATTTATTGGTTTCCTCGGTATGCACGACGCTCTTCGGGTTGAAGTTGCCTCCACTGTTTTGCTAGCACGCGAGGCTGGGGTTCGTACTGTGATGATTACTGGTGATCATCGCATTACAGCGCACTCTATTGCAGTTGAAGCAGGAATATATAAAGAAGGCGACAAAATTTTAACAGGAAGAGAAATAGATATTTTATCTGACGAGGATTTTGCAAATACAATCCGTGATGTTTCTGTGTTTGCACGTGTGACTCCTGAACACAAAATTCGTATTATTCGAGCCTACAAAAGTGCTGGGAACATTGTGGCAATGACTGGCGACGGGGTTAATGACGCGCCGTCGCTCGCAGCGGCAGATCTTGGTGTCGCAATGGGCGGAATAGGCACAGAGGTTGCAAAATCAGCGTCCGACATTGTTCTTCTCAATGACAATATGGGGAGTATTATTTCCGCAATTGAAGAAGGCAGAAGCATCTATAAAACAATCAAGAAAGTAATTCTCTATTTATTTTCCACAAGCGCAGGCGAGGTTTTGACAATCACTGGAGCGATATTACTCGGCTATATGGTTCCTATTTTGCCGGCTCAGATTATTTGGCTGAACTTCGTCACGGATGGGTTTCTGGACGTCGCTCTTGCTATGGAGCCAAAAGAGAAAGGACTTTTAATTGAAAAGCGAACGGTGGAATCTCGCCGTCTTGTAGACAGCCTCATGTACACACGCATCATAATAATGGCGAGTGTAATGGCGATTGGTACACTATATCTTTTTGGAGATTACGCAAATGGCGACCCTAAAAAGGCATGGACGATATCACTCACACTCCTTGCCGTATTTCAGTGGTTCAATGTTTTGAATTGCCGCTCTCACAAACTTTCAATATTCCAAATGAATCCATTTTCGAATCTCTTTGTGCTGGGTGCTCTCGTCATTGTTGTATCACTACAGATGTTTGCTCTATATACAAGTCTTGGACAAAAGCTTTTGCATACGGTTCCGCTATCTTTATCAGAATGGGGAATAATCTTTGCAATCGCCTCATCCATTATTATCACGGAGGAAGTACGGAAATTTATCTACAGGATGAAGGAGACCCCAGTGAATCTAATAAAAACACTGTAATGAAACTTTTCCTTATCTCAGTAGTCGTATTTTTTCTAGTCACATCTCTTTGGGGTTTTTACATATCAATTCGTCCCCCAAAAATTGTTTCAACTGTTACGCCGAAGGAGCTCGGGCTTGCCTACGAAGAGGTGAGATTCAAAGCAATCGACGGTGGCACACTCTCTGGATGGTTTATACCAAGCAAAGACGCGAGATTGGACGCAAAAACAATCGTACTTCTTCATGGATACCCAGCAGACAAAGGGGACATTTTGCCATCACTTGCGTTCCTGAATGAAAGGTATAATCTCTTCCTTTTTGATTTTCGGTATTTAGGACAGAGCGAAGGTTTGTATTCAACTGCTGGGGCAAAGGAGACTGACGACCTTGCTTCTGCAATAGAGTACTTAAAATCACGTGGTGTTGAAGAGGTCGGCGTGTGGGGATTCTCTATGGGTGGTGCGGTAGCGCTAATGTCTATCAAGAAAATCCCGGAAATAAAGGCTGTTGTTTCTGAGGCAAGCTACGCAAACTTGGGTTTAATGGCTCGTGAGCTCTATCACCTTCCACTGCTTGATTATCCGCTTGCGTGGCTCACAGGGGTTTGGGCAAAATTATTTATCGGGGTTAATATTGATAAAATCTCGCCTGCGGATGCGGTTAAAAATACTAAAATACCAATTCTGCTTATTCACTCTAAAAATGACGATGTAATTCCATTTAAAAATGCGATGTTGATTGAGGAGGCGCTAAAAAATAATCCACGCGCTGAACTCTGGTTCCAGGAAAATTTTGTTCACGGGCAGTTTGACCAGGTGTATCAAAAAAAGATTATGAAGTTTTTTATTAATAATTTATAATATCATATATGAGTATTCAGCAGTACCAAACAACAATACCACGTGAAGAATTTGAGCAAATAGTAATTGATGAAATTGCGAATATCCCAGAAAAGTTTCATCAAAAAATTAAAAACGTCGCATTTATTGTTGATGACGAAGCATCACCTGAAACTCGTGAGGAGAACCACCTAGCGCGTGGGCAGGATTTGCTTGGGTTGTACAGCGGTATTTCGCTTATTGCTAGAGGGGATAATTACGGTGTTGGAATGACGCTCCCAGATATGATTACAATTTACCAAGTACCAACAGAGAGGGCTGCCGCAGGAGACCCTGTTCGTATTCGTTCAATTGTAAGAGATACTGTTTTTCACGAGGTGGCGCACTATCTTGGAATGAGTGAGTCCGAGGTGGCAGAGTGGGAAGCCAAGCCTAAACAAAGTAAATAATATATATATGAATAAATTGTTAAAAAGTTTCGAGTGGGCAATTAGCGGTATTCGTAGTGTTTGGCGTGAGGAGCTAAATTTTCGCATCGAGACCGCCACTGCACTTTTAGTTGTTGCGGGTGGTATATATCTAAATTTTTCAAAACTCGAATGGGCTTTTATTATTGTGTGCATCTCCGCTGTTTTATCTTCTGAAATTTTAAATACTGCAGTTGAAGATCTGTGCAACAAGGTTGAGCCAAGCACGGATTCAACGATTGGTAAAATCAAAGACATGATGGCAGGATTTGTATTTATTGTGTCAGCCACTTCAGTATTTATTGGTGTAATGGTTTTTTCTAATCACTTATGAGTAACATTGAACTTATTGCCCGCGCAGTGATAGAGGAAGATGGCAAGTTTTTACTCTGCCGTGGTAATGGGCGCCCCAATTTCTTTTTTCCTGGAGGACATATTGAGGATGGCGAAAGCGCGCCAGAGGCACTTTTGCGCGAAATTAAAGAAGAGCTTGGCGAAGAAAGTGAGGTGAGACGCTTCATAGGCGCATCGGAAAACAAATTTAATACAAAAAATGGCGATACGCACGAAATCAACCTTGTCTTCGAGGTAGCGCTCCTAGGTGACGGTGGCCGAGTAAGCCAAGAAGACCATCTCGAATTCGTCTGGCTCACACGCGAGGAACTTCGCGATGCAATCGTTTTTCCGTCGTCACTCCGTGATGCAGTCCTCGCCCTACACGCAAAAGAAAAACCCCTCTGGGCTAGCGAGGGGTTTAACTAGAGCCCGATACTCTTCTTGAGGTCTGCGAGCTCTTCTCCTACAACATCTCTGTATGCACCTTCTTTTAGGTCGCCGAGTTTTATATTCATAATACGCATACGCTTGAGTTCGAGCACTTGGTAGCCTTCAGAGGCACACATTCGGCGAATCTGGTGTTTCTTGCCTTCGGTAAGCACAATTCTAAAAAGAGTTTCCCCAGCTCGTCTCGCCTTTGATGGCTTTGTCTTGTAGGTTTCTATTAGGACGCCACGCTCTAGATGGCGGATGAATGTGTCGGTGATTTTTTTATCTACCTTTACCAGATATTCTTTCTCGTGTGCTCGGTCTGGTGAAAGTACTCGGTCTGTGAGGCGACCATCGTTTGTGAGTATTACAAGCCCTTCAGAGTCCTTGTCGAGGCGACCAAGAGGGAAGAGCCCACGAAGCGCAGGAAGAGATGATTTGATACTTTCGCTGTCTGTTTGTGTGTCTGTGGAAATTCCCCTAGGCTTGTAGTATGCAAGATATCGATACGAGCCCTCTATTTTTGCAATAACTTTTTCTGAAACCACAACGACATCATCTGGAGACTCTACTTTATCGCCAAGCACGGCAACCTTACCGTTTATCTTTACCAAACCTTTTGTAATGAGCTCGTCCGCTCCACGGCGAGTAGAATAACCTTTGTGTGCAAGGTAGCGGTTGACGCGTATTGGGAAAGTTAGAGGTTCCATAGTGGGGCAATTATATCACAGTTTGATATAAAAATCAAGTTTTTATAAAGTAACCCCTCGCACCTATACAAAAATTCTATATAAACCTTGTCTTTGTGAGTACTCGAAGCAATCTACAAATCCAAACCTGCACAAATACCATGGATTGCTTCGGGTACTCGCAAAGACAGACTCATATGCGTGAAGTGTTACTTCGCAAAAGTGTGAGCACAATTAAGTAAAAAATACTTATCCACACATATTTTAAAAACAAATATTTTTTTATTCGTGATACAATGCTGTCAAGACTTTAAAAATTATGCGAGTACTAATGTTCGGATGGGAATTTCCTCCTCACAATAGCGGTGGCCTCGGCACAGCGTGTTTTGGC
>Ga0105164_10001379_pt1 | contig 15627 bp, 22 predicted proteins | sample VDWuncwatermetaG_FD_89674 | JGI IMG/M metagenome (GOLD analysis project Ga0105164, IMG submission 89674) | Wastewater microbial communities from Netherlands to study Microbial Dark Matter (Phase II) - VDW unchlorinated drinking water | ecosystem: Environmental > Aquatic > Freshwater > Drinking...
ACTTAATAGTGGTAATTTCTTATTCTTCTCGATAAAATCCTGATAGATTCCTATAGCATTGTCCAATTCCCGTTCCATAAGAAAACAATCACCCAGTGAAAGTTTCGCTGAACTGGCCCACTGACAATTAGGATATTCTTCTAACAAGAGCTCAAGGTTCTTGCGGGCAAGACCGGACTCCCCTATTTCCAGATAACTTGAACCTATAAGATAATACAGGTCAGGGTTGATTTTTTCCTGAGGCAGGCGCCGGAGAATTTCTTGTGCGGCTTGCACTACGGCCTGATATTCTCCTCTTAAGAAATTCTCCCAGAGATAACCCGTCTCCTGGGCCCAAGAAAGATTCGATATCGCTAAAACCATAACACCTGACATAAATATTTTCTTCATACTCTCTACTTTTAACTTTTGACGGTTCGATTTCGCTCGCCATCAACCCTGCCTCGCACCGAGTGCTCATTAGCACCGGCTACTCGGCACGAGGTGAGCGGAGTCGAAGGGTTAACTTTTAACTTTGCACTTCTTGATATTTCTTTCTGTAAATCTAATATTATTTTGTGCCTTCTTTCTTTCTCATCTTTAGATACATCATCCACCATTTTAGCCGCTTCTGTAGTAGGACGGACAGAATATTTGAAGATATAGGCAGAATCAAACCGGATATCTTCGACCAGATTATAGGAATCCTGGAAATCTTCTTCCGTTTCCGTAGGAAAACCTACGATTATATCGGTACTCAACATTCCACCCTTTACAATTTTACGGTAATTCTTGGCCAAATCCAAATAAAATTTTCTATCATAACCCCGGTTCATAAGTTTTAAAATTCTGTCCGAGCCTGACTGGACAGGAAGATGAAGATATTTCTTGAGTTTCTCGCACTCCGCCATCGCCTTAAATAAATCGGTGCTCGTATCTTTGGGATGCGAAGTTATGAAACTAAACTCTTTTAGGCCTTTAACGAGATTAACGAGTCTAACGAACTCAGGGAAATTAACTCCAACACATTGATACTCATTTACGTTCTGTCCGAGTAAAGTAATGCTTGCTATTCCTCTATCCACGGCCTGTTCTATCTCTTTAAGCACTTCTTTGTAGTTGCGGCTGCGCAACCCGCCTCTCACGTAAGGCACTACGCAATAAGAACAGAAATTCGAACAGCCTTCGGAAATTACCACATAGGCATGCTCTTTATCCTGATAGAAACCGGTACGATAAATCTCTTCGGGCCTGACCTCTCCATCCGTCTCCCAGATTTTGCGCTCGAATAGATTTGAAGCCTGAAGCTTGAAGCTTGCCTGCCCTGGCTGTATTTTTGATGGGCAGGCCAGGGAAGCTTGAAGCAATCTTTCAATAATCCCCGGAATTTTCTGTATATCTGATGGTCCAACCACAAAATCCACTTGCGGCGCACGCTCAAAAACTTTCTCTTTATAATTCTGCGCCATGCACCCTACTAGGCCAATAATGGGCTTATCGCTTAGCGCATATCGCTTATCGTCTTTAAATCTGCCGATTTCGCTCCAGACTTTATCTTCCGCATGCTGTCGCACGGAGCAGGTGTTAAACAATACAACATCTGCCTCGCCAGGATTAGCTGTCAGCCTCCAGCCTTCAGCTTTCAGTAACCCGCAAATCACTTCCGAATCGCGCACGTTCATCTGGCAACCGAACGTGCGTATGTAGAGACGCAGGCCCGATTTTCCACAACCCCTTGATTTTCCGTCATTTGCCATTTAATCAATGCTCCTTCATACAGGTTTTTGAAAGGCGGATAAAGCTCAAATTTCTTTATCCTTCCGTTCCTGATAAAGATGTTTTTGAACACAAGCCTTACCAGCCCTTTCTTGCCTGCGATGTCAATGTCCCTTTCCAGATAGTCAAAATGAGTGATAACCGCCCTGAGCAGCTTCTGATATTCCTCTGACTTTTCCCTCTCAATAAGGCTCAGCTGCAATCGCTGCAACTTTCCCTTAAGCTGTTTCTCCTCATCCCTGAGGGGAGAAATCTGCTTTCGGTATGCCTCGATTGCAAGATTCCCTTCTGTAAAAATGCCGCTTAGCTTCTCCTGCTTTGCAATGTTCCCATCCAGCTTCGCTTTTACTATATTGAGCTCCTTTTCAATTTCTTCGTTCTGCGCAGAGCTTGCCAATCCTACAATCCCGCCTATCATCTTCTCATCAATCTCAGGATTGCTGAATATGACATCAAGAATGGCATAAGCCTCCTGCTCGATATATTCTGCATGCACAGACGCCTCATGGCAGTCAATGTAATGTGTCGCCCTGCCACAGCAGCGGTAATATCTTCTCTTGCCTTTTGTTTTCTTGTTCTCGCGCGAGGCAATGCTTAAACATCCCTGGAACTTATGCCCGCACTTGCCGCAAAAAAGAATTCCAGTTAAAGGGTATTCCTTGCTGCCCTTTCTCACCGATAATCCTTTCCTGTTATTCTCAAGCTTTTTCTGGACAGAATTAAAATCCTCTTCAGCAATAATAGGCTCATGCCTTCCCTGCGCTGTCACAACCTTTGAAGGATCGTTCTTTACGTACTTGTAGCCTTTCAGGGTTTTCTGCTTCTTGTCATAAAACCTTGAATTCCAGACAAGCTTCCCGATATAGATATGGCTTTTGAGAATATCGCACACAAGCTTTGAATGGAATTTTCCTCCAGTCCTCGTCTTATAACTTTTATTATACAGGTAGCCTGCAATCTGCGTTGTGCTCTGGCCTGCAAGATACATGACATAAATCATCTTCACAATATCAGCCTCTTCCTTCACAACCTCAAGCAGCTTCCTTTCCTTACTATAATAGTAGCCGTAAGGCGAATATCGCGCGCCCTGCCAGTTGCCTCTTTGCACACCTTTAATCATTCCCGGGAAAACTCTTTCCTTCAGCCTGTTTCTCTCAAATTCTGCGAAACTGCCAAGTTGCTGAAACATCAGCTTGCCTGATGATGTGGTGGTGTCAAAAAATTCCGTTGCTGACTTGAAGCCTACGCCGATTTTCTCAAGCTCATCAACGACGTTAAGAGCATCCTGAAGCTTCCTTGAAAACCTGTCTATCTTATGAACAAGAACGCAGTCAAATTTCTTTTTCCTTGCATCAGCCATGAGATTCCTGAATGCAGGCCTGTCAAGCGTATAGCCGCTTATGCCGTCATCCATATAGATTTTATTTGGCTCAGGGCAGTAAATCTCCCACCGCATCTCATGTGCATATTTTTCAAGAAACTCCCTCTGCACCTCAAGAGATGTTCCCTCTCTTGCCTGATCCTCAGTAGAAACTCTTGTATACAGGGCTACTTTCATGGCTTCCTCAATGTGTTGCGCCACTTCCCAATCTTCTTTATGTCCTCATCAGTAAAAACCGGATAATTGCGGTAGTCTTTTTTCGGAATAACCCACTTCTTTTTAATCCAATACCTGACAGTCCGCTCATGAACGCCAAGAAGCTCGGCTGTCCTGAAAATGTTATAGAATTTTGTGCTTTTGGGATTGAACGGCATAACCTGATGATATAATCATTATCAAGTTTTGTCAAGTTTATTCTTTCTCTTTACCATAATCCTGTCCAGCCTTATCGCATAAGCCTGTACTAGAATATCAATAGCAGCAAAAAGCCTTACATAATCATCGCTGGTATCACTGATTATAACTACCTGAGCAGGCTTTGATGCCCGGGCAATCCGCCAAATCTCGTGCCTGTCCCTTCCATGAACGTTTTCTGACTCAGCCCATTCCTCAAACAGAGACAAAAGATTCCCGTTGGGATTTTCACCTGCATAATCCCTGAATCTTTCCGCCTGTTCTCTGTAAAAGGATTTCTTAGACATAAAATCAACCTGTTTATTACAATCTGCTTAGTCATAAAAATATTTATCCGAATCTCGAACAATCAAGAATATTTACAAAATGCCAATCGTTTAAAGGGTTCTGGGAATAAACATTGAGCCAAAGCGTCCAAATGACATAAACTAAATAAAGCACGACATATACTAGAAGATAAATAATCAATGATTTTTTCATGGTTTTGTTTCTGTAATAAGCAAAAAGAAATATTGGAATGCTCCATAAAACCGTAAAAGCTATAATTCCGGGCATAACTCCTGCATGAGTTATCTTCTCTTTGTCTATCATCGAAAGTGAATTAAATCTTTCGCAATCTTTCGCAGATAAAGAAACTGCCTCGCCAATAGGAATTTTCATAAGCAAGGTGCCTAGTGTTACACCATTAGATCTAAAATAAAAATTAATGCCCTGCTTTTTTGCCTCGCTTATGTGCCCTTGTTCATGAAACCAAACAGGCACAAAAATAAATGCAAAAACTACAACTATGAATGCAACTACCTTGATCGTATTTAAACAAACTCTTCTCATATCCTTATTACCGAATGTTTTTTTATAAATGTTTGTTAACAATGTTACAAAATTAGATTATTTTTCATCCTCATAAAGTACATTTTCCATCCTGTAAAACTTATGCGGCAGTCCGTCAGCCAGCTTGATATCCATGCCTATCTTGATAAGATAATCAATCGCCGTTAGTGCCTCTGCCTCGCTCACTCCTGTAATTAAGCACAAAATTCCCAACTCAACCGCCTTCTTCTGTCCGACAAATTCCGAGAAGGCATAAATCATCTTGTCTGTCACTTCCTCTTTCCTGTTCTTTTTCATGGCTAAAACTCCTTCAAAAATTCATGCAGCACATAAACCTCAAACTCATCCTTCAGGCTTCCGCGCTCAAATTCCTCAATCAGTTTTTTCCTTGCTTGATTGTCAGTGCACAGAATCACAATCCTGTCGCATTTTCCCATGTCCTTAAGCACGTTGAGATACTCTGTCTTAAAAGTGGAAATACAGATTTCAATTCCCAGTGTTTTGCCGTCCTTCGTGCAGAACAAGTCAATCCTTTTGCCGTCAATCAACTTTTCAATCTCAATGTTTTTATAGCCCTTCTTACCAAGCTCATCCTTCAGAAATTCCTGAATAAAAATATGCTCTACACCCTTGCCGCCTGAGCCCTCGGGCTTCTTTGGCTTCTGAATGAATCTGTATCCGTTATCAGTCAGCCAATAAAACTTTGATTTTCCTCCCCTGCCTGAAAGATTAAGAAATATTTGCTCAACAAACCCCCCGCTCTCGATGTAGTGGTAAACCCTCTTTGCCTTGTCATTGCTCAGCTTAAAATCATAAGCCCTGTCAGTGGAATTAATGAACGGCCTGTTGTAAACGTCATTAAGGATGTTTTTCGCAATTTGCAGGATCTCGTCATCCTTTTCCTGAAATTCCTCATCCCCAGCTTTTCTGTATGGAACTCTTGGCTTGATTGACTGGAACAGGTAAACCTTTTGCGCGTTGTTCCGCCATTTCTCTGCTTTTGTAATGACAATCTCATCCAGTTTTTCAATTCCCGGAAGAATTGGCACTGTTCCAAAAAACGGCTTTGTGTAACGCGAAGAGAATTTAACAATCGCTTCCCTGCCTTCCTTGCTTATGTTCCTTGCGAATTCCCTTCTTTCCCTGTCATACTCACCCATTGAGTCAAGCATCCTGTCAGTGTCTTTCGAGTCAGAGAGAGTAAACATCATCTTCACTGAGCTTGTGCCATATATTCCCTGCCCGATTAGCGAGGGAAACTGCACAAGAACAATCATGTTTATTTTTGTCTTTCTTACTTCCGCAAGAAAATGATTGATTACAGGCAATCCTCTGTCCGGGCGCTTCTCAAAGCTGGCATCAAATACAAGCATTGCATCATCAATGATTACGAAGTGCCTTTCATCGCAGTTGTTGTTTTTCTTGTACGCAAACAGCCAGCCGAGAAACATATTCACAATAAAAACCTGCTGCGTCGTCGGCAATCCGCCTATGTAGAAAATCACGTTTTCGCCTGCCAATTCCTCGATGCAGCCTGAACTGCAATCAAGGGCTCTGCTTAAAGGACCCTTGAGAATCCCGCCAAGCCTGTTTAAGGCAGATTCCTGATAATGGGAATTCCTGCTCATTCTGGGAAATTCCCTTTCCTTAATATAGTCGTGCAATTCAAACAAGCTCGGCTCAACCCCCAGCTTTTCATACTCGGCTGCGAGCTCATGAGACTGTTCAATCAAAAAGTTTTTCGTTCCGTCAAATACCGCCTCTGCCTGAATGAACATATCCCAAAGCATTGAATCCCATTCAGCCCTTGACACATTTCGCGGAGATTGCAAAGGGTTAATCTTTAACTGGCTGTCAAAATCAAAAGTGACTATGCTCCTGTTGAACCTGACTAACTTTTCGGTATCCCTCGCCTTCACAAAGAACCAGCATTTAATCCCCTTCTTAATTGCCTGCGGCGCAATGAGGTAATTCGCAACTGTTGTCTTTCCTGTTCCGGGCTCTCCTGCAATAAGCATATGAAGCTCTTTCTCAGGATCAAACCCTACAGCCTGCTTATTATCAGCAACGCAAATCCTGATAGGACCATCAACGCTTGAGTCAGGGCACTCAAAGGGCTTTGCGTTCATTGATATTTCCATGAGAACAGGCGCCTGCTCGCTCAAGTATTCATTAAGCAGCTCCTTGTTCTCAGGTTCAGTCAGAACATCAAGAGCCTCAATGAATGCCCTTTCGTCAAGCCGCCCATGTTTTTTCAGCAGCTTGAGATGTTCAAGAATTGGATTGCCTTCCTGCCTGTTCATCTGTCACCTTCCGAAGTAGTTGTCAGAAATCCTTTTCAACATCCGGTCGCGCTCGTTCCTGCCAACAATAAACGGCCCTATATTTGCCCAGAAATGCGTAATCTTTCCCTGCTTCTTGCAGTAAGGCACACCTTCAACAAAATATGCCGCGTTATCGCACCCTTCCACCAGACATAGCCTTTTCAGGCAACCGCAGGCACACTCAAGAATGGACTTTTGCATACACACCGCGCAGACTGTATGCCCACAACTTGCAATGTGCCCTAAGCCCACTTCTGCCGGATGCCCGCAGTTGAAAATCTTTCTTGTCGTTTTCTTGATGTGAATAATGCCCTTGCCCGGCTGATAACCCTTTATCTCTTCCTCATCGAAAACAGCCGGATTATCAGGGTCAAACATCGAGAACTCAGTCCGCGTCCTCTTTCTCTTTATTCCCATCAGCGCTTCAATCAATAAATCTTTCTCGTCCATTGCTTCCCCCTTTTATGTAGATGTTGAATGTGCAGTTATTGAAATTAATCCCAGGATTCCTGCTCTCAGGGCTCATTGCTTCATTCTGAATTTCAAGAAGTTTTTCCCTTGGATCAAAATCTTCAACTTCACGCCTCGGCGCTTCTCGCTTTCTTCTTGTTGCAAGCTGTGCAATCTTCACAAGGTTGCTCCCCCAAATTGCACCTGCAATCATCAAAGGAATCATGGTTGCCCCCCCTTCCTCAAAAGTTAAAGAATTCAAAAATCAGTTCCGGCTGTACTGCCCGGCCTTTGAAAGATAACCGCCGCATAACGTGCATTTCTTGTGCTTTTTAATTTCTTCATCAGGATCAAACGCATAAACTACCCGCTCCATCCTCATCGCCTCTTCCTTGTTATAAAACGACTTTCTTTCCCTGAAATACCTCACAAATGTTTCCAGTCTCGGCTGCTGGCTGTAGGCAAGCTTTCCGTCAAGCCTGTTTCCCATTGCTGAATAGCTGTTTTTTGCATCGCCCGTTGAGTAACCCCTCAAAAGGCTGCTTAAGCCCTTGGCATATCCGCCTGAAAAACCATAACTGCCTTTGCCTGATGTGCTACCATAATTAACCTTGCCGTATCCTGTTCCAGAGCCTCCGCCATAGCCTCCGCTTCTTAACGATACGCCTTCCCCAGTCATGGAATATGAACAGCGCCAAACTTTTTAAAATTTTCTAAAACAATCCCGGTAGCATTGGCGGCATCGTATTCCGGAAATTATACGCCTCAACCCGGGGCATGGTCAGCTCAACAAAACAATTTTCAAAATCCTTTCCTGTTTGCGTAGACATGAATTCTGCAACCTCAGTAAGTTCAGGCCTCCCTGTTCCCGTAATATTGACGAGCTTCGCGAAATCAAAACTCGTTTCCTGCGGCTTAATCTTTTTGCCAAAACCCCGCTTGCACATGTCAGTTATTTTCATAAAGCCATCGTCATCTTCCCTTGACTGCTTCTTTATGTCCAAATCCTCCCAGAATAAAGTCTGGTGTGCATGTTCAAACGTTTTCCCTGTTGACCTCATTAAAAACTTGATAGACTCTAATCTCTTGCGGTCTTCATCGTAATGCATGGCATCCCCCTTTTTTAGTCACTGCTCTCGTCTTTCAAATCCCTCAACTGCTCCCCGAATTCCCTTTCAAAAAGAACCCTGTCAACTTCCTCTTTCACTATCTCCCTGACTTCCGCTTTCAGGCTGTCATGGCACTCGCGGCATATCTTGAAAATGATGATTCTGTCTTGTTCTTCGATTTCAAAGTGCAAAAGCTCTACTTCCTGAAAACCAACCCCCTCTTCAATCACGAATGCCGTTTTCTCACCTGCCTTTCTTTTGCACCTGTAACAGCGAAGCTTTAATCTCTCTTCCTCGCTCATGTTGAAAAACTGCTGCTTGCTCAATCCTGTAATGGCAACTCTGTCCATCGGGTATCACCTCCTTTCATCTTCAACTTTCAATCACAAGTATACGTACGGACGGTTAGCCAGGGGTTCTTTATGGTTAGCCGAAAGTTACTATGCTAGACAACACTTGACACTATCGGGCAGTAGTAAAAAAGGAAATGTTTATAAAGAGAGAATTCTTCTATCCTGTATGGAAAAAGAAAAGGTCAAAGGCAGAACAGAAGAACAGTTTGTGTGCCCCAATTGTGCAAAGGCGATTGAGTACAAGGATACTGCAAAATACAAAAGGGGGCTTCCCGCGGGCTTAATGGAAATGAGTTTTTATGAGTTTTTAAAGCAGAAAACAGGAGTATACAAGGATGGGAAAAGGGAGGCGGAGGGGCAGAGACTGGCTAACCTATGCTCTACGCTGCGTTATGGAAAGCTGTACAAGGAATATGAGGACCTGCCCAATGACAGGTACAGAGTGCAATGGCACGAAAAAAAGATAGAAAAGGTAAAAGATCTATATTCACTGACTGAAAGGGAGATTTACGGAATACGAAATATGGGGAAAATCACCTGGGACAAGCTGAATACGCTACTCAAAGATAATAATCTGGCTCCGCTGACTCTGCCATATCAATACACTGTCAATTATCCACTCAAAAAGGATAAGAAAAAGTCAAAAAACTAATCCTCATCTCTGATATCAAAGTCTGAAAGGTTATACTTGCTGCTTTGTGATTTGTCAATTATAACGCAAAACTTAAATTTGCCTGTGCAGATATAACCTTCGCTGTTTCTGGGTTTCTTGATTTCTAATGAATCTACGCCAATTTTTGACTTCATTTCGCTTATCGTTGATTTCAGATACTCCATCGTCTTCTTGTAATCAGGTCTTCCATCATAATCTTTCGGCACATGGTCCCATGCCTTTTTGTGCAGGGCATAAACATCGAGGGATGAATCTTTGTATTTCAAAAACAGCACAAGAAGAATGTACATTCTCTGATCAAGATCCACAGGCATAAACTTATACTTCCCGGATCTTTCGTCTCTCCTTTTTGAATATGCTGAACGTGTATAAACAAAAATGTCATATGCGTCCTTGTCCTCAAGGTAGACTTTTTCGACCTTGCTGTTGCTTGCCTCAAGTGATTCCGCGCCTATTCCCCTATCCTTCGCGAGATATATTTCATAGTCCGGCTTTTCGTCAATTTTAATTAATGGTTTTGAAACACCTGCTCTTGCTGTTTTAATCTTTGCCGGCTTGAACTCTGAATCTTTCAGGAGCTCCGCACCCCATATATCCCATGGAAACGGGAGCATATCAGAGGAATAGAAGACAAAAGATTTTTCCAGTCCCTCCAACTCCTCTCTTACATTCTTTATCACGCTTGTCGGAGCAAAAAACTCAAGATATCCCTTCTGGTAAGTAAACCTCTTCATCCATTTTTCAATGCCATAAGAACTCGTTCTCGGCGTAGCGATAGTCAACCTTAATCTTTGCGCTTCATCGAATAAATAAGGCGATAGCACAGGCCCCCAGAATTTGTCCCGCTTTTCCTCTGAGTAAGCAAGAAGAAGGTCAAAGGGATATTCTGAATTTTCTTCAGCCCATATTTTTATCGAGCCGTTCTCAAATATTTCATCAATTTTCAGATCCGCAGGGCTTGCTTTTTCTTTGCAATCACATTCTACCCTGTAAGTTATCCCGCAGTATTTTTCAGGGGTGCCGAACAAGCTCAATAAAACAGATGCCCCATTCACAGAAGGCATTGAATGGCAGAATCTGAACATGTTGATGGCGCTTTTTACACTCTGGTTTTCTGACTTGAATGCCTTGACAATATCAATACACTCTTTTTGAGCAGCACTCTTAACAAGCGCTCTCCATGCTTCCCCCATGTCATTCAGTTTTTCTTTAGAAAGGTTATTTATTAATGAGTAAAGCAGAAAACAAAAAGCAATATTAACGCTGCCTTTCATGTCAAGATAGGGGTTAAGAAAAGGGGCATGGCTCCATATTCTATATTCCGATGTCTTGAGCCACTCCGGTCTTTTGCCTTTGAGAGTTTTAAAAATAGAGGACAGCTTCGAATAAAACAGAGGAACAAAAGCTGTATCTGAAATATCATCAGATGATAAAAAGGTCTTTGATTTCGGATCAAAATGCCTTGAACTGACTTTTATTCTTTTTCCTCCCTTAATCACGCCCACATAAACATAAAGTCGCAAAGGTAAAACGGTAACTTGGCATTCGCCGGAAAACTCAGACAGATTCCAAGTCAGAGGAACCTTGACTACAAAGTCACAATCCTTAAGGAATTCTTTCCTTTCCTGATCGCCTTTCAGCATATCATCCATCACATCACCTCCTGATTACGCTAATTATACCACTCATCAGAAGCCCTATAAAGCAGAAACATGCAACGCTTAGTATTTCTTATCAATCCTGACTGGAATCTTTCCTATGGAAACAACATCCTCGGCAGAAATCTCCTTCTCATCAAACTCTTTCTTCTTGCTCACAAAATCAAAAATATCAAGGGGGCTGTCAGCCTTGCAGTAATCCTCGAGGTAAAATGACTTCCCGTCAAAGCCGTTCAGAACCCCATAATGATAGCCGTCAGCCTTGCGGATCACGACTTCCTTGTCATAAAGCCCTGAAATCAGATTTTCAATGCCGCCCTTCTCCGGCTTCCCGTCTCTTTTGCGCATCTGCCTCACCCTTGCCTTTGCCTCAAGATACTCAGGGTTGTCATACGCGACAATCCTGTCTTTGCCGTTTATCATCTTCTTGTAGCTCCTGTAGCTGAGGGGAGTGATTCCATCCTGCTTGCACTTCTGAAAGTATTCCTCAAGTGTCATGAAATCAGTGCTGTAAAGTTCTTTATAAAATTTTCTCTTGCCCCTGCCCTTACAATGCGCCTTTCAATCCTTCGCTGATTCAAATCGCAGGAAAGATAATTCCCTTTGCTTTTTGTTTGTAAGAAGCCCTGCATATTTCTTTTCTCATCCTTGTTCTCTTTGATTTTTCATTTAACACCACAGAGGCTAGGCATTTAATTTTTTCTGCAAGAGCACCCCGCTCCAGATGTTTCACTCGGCTCGGTGAAAAAAATAAAAGCCGCTCTTTTGAGCAAGCTCAAGGTTATGAAAAATCAAATTCACTTCAATTCCGAGAAAGAAGTCACTATCTGGCTTCTTGATATCGTGAACAGCAAAAGGGAATACAGGTCCCTGCTTGGCGATTTGGCTCGGATTGAAGAACAAGAAAAAAATTGTAAGGAGGTAAGAGAAAAATGAGAACTTTACAACAAATCAAATCTGATTTCGAGCAGACACTTTCAGAAGTCGCAAGGATTAATGGAGTATCTGTTGATTCAGCAGTACAGGTAGCTACAGTGATTCTTCAGGAATACGGCAAATACAGCAGATGCCCTGAGATTGAGGCAGATAACGGCAACGGCGGCGATGCGCCTGCAACAGACAGCCAGAGAAACGCCATGAGAAATCTGAAAATCAGCTTTTCAGATAATATCAGCAAGGCTGAGGCGAGCAAGCTCATCGAGAGCGCAGTCTCAAAGCTTCGCGGTAACGGGAAAGGCAGCACGGCTGCCCGCCCCTTCGCTCTCGCTTCGCAGATAAAATGAAATGCCATTTCTGCAATAAGGCACAGGGAGAAATCCCAATCTGCGACAATAAAGAAAAAGAATTTCTGATTTGTGAGGACTGCGATAATGACTTGTTTGACATCAATACTCTGGTTCAGAAATTAATCAGGGAGATAGACATTCAGATAAGGCATCACATAGAGGAAAAGGACATTCCGGCAGTTAACAGCCTGAGATACATCAAATCTCTTGTTTGCAGATGACAGAATACATTGTTGACTTTGAATGCGTCATTCTTGAGGCTTCAGATTGCGATGAGGCTTTTGATAAAGCAAGGCAGCTCATCAGCGCTGGAGAGGTAGAGATTGACATGGTCTCAGAGAATTAAAATGAGCGATGACTTTTGGGCTGATGCAGAAATCATAGATGTCTACACTGATGAGCAGGCGGTTGATGACGGCGTTTTAATCCCTGTTGAGTCTGGGAGCATAAACAGAATCACCCGGACTATCCTTGAGGATTTCAAGGGAGAAAACGCAGTTGAGGAATTCCTTGCTGTGTTAAGTGAGGCTGCGAAGAAGCTAAAAGAGAATGCAAAGAGAAACCCTGATGAATGGTTTCACAGCATAGAGATTGCAGGCAGGAAATATTTTATCTGCCTCAATTGCTCATCCGGCTTCACCTTAATGAAACCAGAGGATTATTGAGAATAAATTTTTTTGTTTCTTTTCTTGAGATTAAATCGCCAACCTAACGTTGTATATGCTACTTCCGAGCAGATTTGATGAGATTTTTACATTCGCCACTTTAATGCCCTCTGGCACATCATAGACTATTTTCCCTTTCTTTATAATGCCTGGGTTAATCTCTTCAAACAATATCGCAGAACCTACTGGTTTTAAATAAAGTGCGGCAGTACTATCTGGCGAGAACTCCCTGCTTTGGTCATCCACTAGTTTTACGAAAGAATCCATCAAATATTGTGCTGTTTTGCCGGTATTCTCAACCTCGACATCAAGTATCAAAAATACTCCATCTGCATTTGCCCCGCCATAAGCAGTACTTGCTAATTTTTCATCTAGCAAAGCTCCCCCAAGGCTAATTGCTTTAGCTGTAGCTGACTTCGTGATCTTCCATTTAAAATCACCTGCCTGAATCTCATCACCAAGATTGTAAACCTTTGCTGCTTGATTCTGTGGGGGTGTCGCTTTTATTTGGTCTTGGGAATTAGAATTTAATGAAGAAGAGGGCGTGTTATTATTTCCTGATAAACTGACAAGTATCATCAATCCTATGATTATAAACAGAACAATTGCCCACCATCGCTTATACCAAGCTTTCTTTACTTTAGCTTCAGCCATGCTTAACTTAGCCGAATCTTCTTTTTAAGTCTTTGTTTCTTACGACAGACTGCCCTTCGGGGGCAGTATAAAACTACGGTGTGCCCTTTACCAATCTGACTAATTTAGGGGGCACACACGGAAGGCCTAAATGCCAGGAGAACGGCCACCCCTCACTGAAGTGAGCCTCTCCCGCGTTCTCAGGGCATTTTCCTGCGGGACCGGCCTTGTTCTGGCTATCGCTGTTTGTTTTTTGAATAAGCCCAATTATAGCAGTGCTCCGCTCGCAGAGGTCAGCACTCCGCTCTGAAATTTGGATGCTTTCAGCTCTCAAATTTCGAGGTCATGCTTCCAGCTCAGCAGAGGGCGCACCAGATTAGTAATGCGTAGACGAAGCCTAAAAGCATAAAAAGTCATTACAGGACAAGTTGCGCCCCGCGCATTAGCGGGTTTGCCTTGCCTTCCATTCCAATTTTTAAGCTTTCCCCTCTGATGAGGTCGGCTCAATAGCCGCTTCGCGAATATGCGTATAGAGGATTTTTTTGATAAGGTTTGCTTGCTTGCGATTTTGCCCTTTCCTTTTGAGGACAAAATCCTCAGGAGAATTAAAAAATGAAAAATAAAGAAAAAGAATTTGATGAATACCTTAGAAAGCTTAAGGCAATTGAAGAAGAAAGGGAATTGTGGGAGGAATGGGTAAACTCCCCTCCCATCTCTCCAGATGACGAAAGATATATAAAATTGAAAGGAGGTTTCAATAACATGTGCGAAGATTTAGAAGAGGATAATGTAAAGGTGCCCAGGGCCCAAGGAAAAGAAATAACAGAAAAGGATATGGAAAAATACGACTGGTCAAATAGTCTTTTTATGGGCGCAGGGAAAAAGTGGGTTTACTACAGGGTGCCATTAAAAGAGACCGGAGAATATGAAAAGGTAAAGCTCTTTTATGACCGCTCAAAAGATTGGGACTTTGAACACGAAAAATGACAGCACCATTTGAGCTGCCAACCTTCAACGGGTGGACAATAGACGCAAGGTTAAGGCAGTTTAGGAAAGTTGAGCGCAGCAATGCCCCAAAGATTGAATTTATTGAGTTTGACAGCGAGGAAGGTCAAGAGCTTCTTGAAGAAATGGCGGATTATTTTTCTTTTCTTTATGAGTAAAGGCTGCGCCCTTTACTCTTTTTATTTCCGCCCTCCTGGGCGGGTTTATGGTGCCCAATTCAAGCGTCAATGCGTTTGGGGGCACGCGGAAGGCCTAAAATCCCAGTAAATGCCACCCCTCACCTCTGTGAGCCTCTCCTATTTTTAAGGGATTTTTCCTGCGGGATTAGCCTTGTTTTTTGATTTTCTTTACCAATATATCGGCTTGTTACCCTCAATATTACGAGCGTATGCTATACGGGTTAAGAGCCACTGCGGTGGGGAGTCACAACGCTTTGCGTTTATGAGTTTATGACGAATGCCTGCGGGCATTTATGCGTTTTTAATTACTTATGCGATTAATAATACTCCGCCCCTGCGGGGGCGGGCGAGGCTTACGCCTTTGTTTTGGCTTTAGTCAAGCGTGGGTTAGATAGAGTTAGGTTTTAGTTATAGAGTTAAGTTTTTTCTTTTCTGTTTGGGTTATTTGTTTCTTTGATGTAAGTCTTTGATTTACAATATGTTAGTTTTGTTTCTTAGGGGGGAGAGTGGATAATGGAAACGGAGAAACGGAAAGAGAGCCCAAGAAAAAACGGTATTTTCATCATACAGAATCAGAATCGGTGGGCTTTTTTAGAACCAGCTTAACCCCTTTGTTCTTCGTTGCGGTCTCGTAGGAAGCCCTGGCCATTGCAGCAATCTTTTCCAGATTTTCCCATAATATTTTGTTCTCCTTTTTAAGATCGGATATATCCTTTTCTAACTCATGCCTTTTTTCTTCGGGCAAATCTTCAAGCTTATAAACCTGATTTTTTAGCATTTCCTTAATCTCTTTCTTATCAAAGTGAGAATAAACCTTGCTCATATCCTCTGAATGCCCCATAAACTCAGTAGCTATGTCTTTGGCTATTTTCCCCTGCTTTGCTAACCTGTAAAGTTCCGTTGCCCTGCTG
>Ga0105164_10001380_pt1 | contig 15626 bp, 21 predicted proteins | sample VDWuncwatermetaG_FD_89674 | JGI IMG/M metagenome (GOLD analysis project Ga0105164, IMG submission 89674) | Wastewater microbial communities from Netherlands to study Microbial Dark Matter (Phase II) - VDW unchlorinated drinking water | ecosystem: Environmental > Aquatic > Freshwater > Drinking...
AATGTGCCCGGTGCGGATGCTGTTGTGTTATTTGGATTACTCGATTGTGATGTCGGCGATCCGATTGATGCCCCGGAACCTATCGGATTTCCCGCAGATGACCCTGAGCCCTGCCCCGCTTGCGTCGGCACACCTCCTGATACGCCGTTGCCCGACGACGGCGATCCAAAAGGACTCCCGCCGGTCTGGGGGAACCCGCCTTGACCTTGCGTGTTGGACCCGAGGAATCCGCCCTGCGATTGCATGCCCGCCTGTGCGGGAAAGCCGTTCTGATTTTGATTGAACGGCGTACAGCGGTTATTGATCATGAGGAATCCTTGCGTGCATTGACCTTGTTGCTGGCAGGTGCTATCAAAAATACTGGTCATGGTGCAAGAAGAATTGTCTTGTCCAATCCGTACGCATTGATTTCCGACGAGCGTCGTACCGGGCTGGCAGCCGCCATAAGGTTGGCATCTGTTACCAATGGAGGCAAATCCGATAGGGCAGATCGTTGGGCACTCTACGATGATCGGATCAGTGGAAACTATAAGGGATTTTGTGCCGGCCGGACAGCCTCCTTGGCCCGGTATCGTTTGAGATCTCGGAACGCATTTCGTGTAGGATTCACCGGTGTCGTTGTTCTGGACAGCGACGGGTTCATTGCCGGGCGGGCAGATGGCACCCGTCGTCGATAACCCTCCTTCACCCGTTTCTCCTCCGGGTGACATACCGGGGCTCGGAGGCCTCGGCATACTGGGATTGATGGCACCTGCAGGGTTGTGTGGTACTGTCGGCGATCCATCAGTGTTGTGTGGTATGGTCGGCAATGATCCGCTCAGGACGCTACCGGAGGGTTCCATATGGTTACATTCGCCTTTTACGTATTTATGCAGTTGATTGTACAGACCAAGACCGTTCGCTTTGGTATTGGCTGTGACCCATTGATATGCGGCGGAACCGCTTCCCGTATCGCAGCCGCTTTTCGAACTTGAGTCCCCTGGATAGATCATGTCGATTGCAAGGGCTTTTGTATGCATCGACTTCGAAGGGTCTCCGCCAAATCCTCCGCCATTGGCGCATGTTTGCGCGGCGAGCGTGCGGTACGCCGAGTTGATCTTGAGCCGATATCCCGCCGCATCGGCCGCATGGAAGAGTTTTGCGATGCGCACCGCAAAATCAGGATTAAGACGCGTGATCCCTTGGACCTGCGGATTTGACAGTCCACGCGCGCTGCACCCGCCCGGTTCATATCGGGATATGAGGAATTTATAGGCGTCGCAGGTTGTGGAGTTCAGCACGCCTCGATCAATCTCATTTTGCAATGTCGTCCCGGTTGGAAGATTAAAGAGTGCGTTGCAACTGTCCGGTGAAAGAGATGTCTGGGCAAATGCGGCCGTTTGCAAAGAGAAAAAGGCTGGCAGAAATAATGTGTTGATAAATAAGATGGTACGTAATCGCATGACTCATTATAGCGTATTGATATACTCGCCTATGCGAATATCCACCGCGGAGGATATTGTGTTTTCTGTATGTCATGGTATAGTATCGAGCGGGTATCAAAATCCGTCAATCTCTGATGGTCTGTTCAGACAAGGAGAACTCAAGATGAAACAACTCATCGTCGCTCTTTTGTTCGCCGTTTTCTGTGGTGGTGCGATTGCGCAACACCAAGCAGGTGGCTATAGCGTGGCCTCACGGCAACAAATCTTGGTGAATCGAGCCGAAATGACCCGACGTGCGCTTGCGCCGGTCTGGAATATGAAAACTCGAACATGGGAAAAGCGGGAATGGAGATCGGTCACCGGTAAAAACGGCGTTAAGGTCAGATTTCAAAAACTCGGGTATGCCGGCTTCGTACATCTCGCAGAGACGGGATACGTTCCCATCGGCGCAAATTACCCCGTCATCCATCGGATGTTGACCTCGGGTCACGTTGACGACGCAGTGAATCTGATCAGGGGGAGCGCCATGATGGAGGGACTCATTCCGTTCGAGGAACCATCGGAAGGAGAGGATCGTCCTTGAAGGCAATTGATCTGTCATGGCATGTCTCAAAGCCCGCGCTTGCGCGGGCTTCTTTTCTTGTGGCGTTGTGGATATCGGGGTGGCGCGCAGGCTCGGATGATGATTCAATGAAGAGACATCGGCCGCCTCTCTATGAAAGCACGCATACTCCTTGTTGTTTTTGCCATGTTTTTATCTTTCGCATCGGCCGCACCGGCTTATGCCGCACCCGCGCTTGCGCCGACGACCATGAAGACGAGCTGGTATAAATCGCCGTGGTCCAACGGCGTCGCGCATCGCAAATTGCCGAAGGGCACGATCCTGCGTATCGAGAATCCCAAGACCGGTGCGTACACGTGGGGAGTGGTCAACGATCGCGGGCCGTACATCAAGGGCCGCGACCTCGACGTGTCGGCGGAAATTGCCGAGATACTCGGCATCACTGGGGCCGGTGTCGCCAGGCTTAAGGTAAGTATCGTCTATAGGCCGCCGAAGAAGGGGAGAGGTTGACAATTGTCTGACATTTCCTATACTTGGCGCATGAACGCAACCACTGAAAAAATCATCGGCATCAGGGAGTTGACCCGAAACACAAAAGATGTCTACCGCGATACGCGCAGGGGGATTTCTTTTGTCGTGATGCGCAATACCGAACCCCTCTTCCGCATCGAGCCTATAGGCGCACATAGAAAAGGCAAGCACACCCTTGCCGACCTCTTGAGTATTCGTTTTCGCAGCGGAGACAAGGACCTGAGCAAAAAAGTGGATACGGTCGTCTACGGGGTATGATGATACTCGATTCGAGCGTGTGGGTCGCGCTCTATAACGAATCGGACAGCCAGCATGCAAAAGCCGTACGACTTGCGTCCTCGCTTTCCGATATCGCATTGCCCGAATATATTCTCCTTGAGACCAGTTCGATCCTTCGCGCAAAAGCGGGAGAAGAAGTCTCCGACACATTCCTTGAGTATTCGCTTGATAGCGCAGAGGTTACCGTGCTGTATTCTTCGCCGGATTTGCTGCATGATACCGTGCGCCTCTTCCGCAAGCTTAAAAACACCAAGCTCTCCTTCGTGGATGCCGCTCTTTTGCATCTCTCACGCGAGTATGAAGTGATCACTTTCGATAAAGCGCTGGACAAAGAAATAAAAAAGAGCCGCGACGAGTGATCTCGTCGCGGCTATTCTCATTTCATCTCCGAAAGAGCTTCTTCGATCTCTTTTACGACACACTTCGCGGCCTCGGTACGTGACATGTGTCCAGGCGGCTTGGTGAGCGGGCGACCGATGACCAGATAGGTTGCGCCGGCACGAATAGCTTCGTACGGCGTCATAAAGCGTTTCTGCTCGTTGGTAGGCGCCCACTCCGGACGCACGCCGGGGGTGATCATATCGAGCCCCTTCAATTCCGGTCGCTTTCGTAGCATTTGCAGTTCGAGCGGTGAACAGATGATGCCGTCCATCTGCGCATGCAGGGCATCACGCGCAAACTGCAATACCTTTGCCGGAGGGGTATTGCCATAGACGAGTTCGCAATCGACCGCGTCCATTGAGGTCAGTACCGTTACCGCCCATGCCTTCGACGTTCCTTTATTATCGTGAGCTGCGAACATTGAATCTATACCGGCAGACGCGTGGACGTTGAAAGCGGTGACGCCGAGACGCGATGCGGCCGCGGAGGCCCTCGCCATGGTCGTGGGGATATCCTTGAATTTTGCGTCGAGAAAGACCTCAGTACCCTGGTCTTGCAGGAAACGCACAATCTGTGGCGTACCGACCGCGGTGGTGAGTTCCAGTCCGATCTTGAACATGCCGACGTGAGGGGCCAACTCTTTTACGAGCGTCGCGGCCTCATCCTGCGTGCTTACATCGAGCGCCACGATTATTCTTTCTTTGGCGAGCATTGTCTGTCTCCATCTTTATGTATTTCTGGGCGCACTATATATGCAACGCGAGAAAAAGAAAAGTGCCGGCTCCGGAGAGTCGGCACAAGTCGATTTCTAGATGAACTGATGCGCAATGATCTCTTGTTCGACCTGGCGCACCGCTTCCTTGGGCCACAAGCCCATCTCACCGAAAGCGAAGGTGATGTCGAGGAGATTGTAGATCGCCATCACATTCTTAATGCCCCGCCGTTTCATGTTCTCGACGCCGCCCTGTTGGCGATCGATCAAGATCATCCAGTCGAGATCGTACGCAGGGTAGCCGTCTTCGAGCAGGCGCTCGGCCCACATTTGCTTGGTGTCGCCGTCGGTTATGACGTTGTCAAGCACAAAGTAGCGAAACTCTTTGGGCTTGTACTTTACAAACCATCCGTTGCGATGCTCGTCTGCTCCGTGCGTGGTTTTCGGCACTTCGCGGACGATGCTCGATGCGGCGCGTTCGTGCACCCTCGTCTCGTCCTTGCTCGCCCCAGCCGCCGCCTGTGCAAGCGCCGTGCCGGCGGTTGGCAGACCGAGGAAATACGGTCTTCGACAATCATCGACCTCGAACATATACTGCCTCGCGCGCAGAAGAATGATCGCACCCGTATCGTCAAGCACGTCGGGATTTTCCGTCAGATCTTCCCGTGCAGAGACGTAGACATGCGACTTGATGCCGGATTTGAGCTTGAACGACGGTTCCTCGCTGTATTTTACGACACCGACGCGATGCCAGTCTTCGAGCAATCTCAAATCCACTCCATAGAGCGTTCGGCCTGACGGCCCCTCCAATGATGTAAGCTTCGTCATCGTCTGTTCCTCCATTTTGAGACACTTTTGAGATACAATTGTCTCCCCGAGGGAGAATATATACGTATTTGCCGGAAAAGGGAAGCGTGCGTGCGAAAGATGCCTCCCTTACTCCCTATCCACCTCCACTTCGGCGGGTTCTTCCGAGGTGTCTTTGTCGGTTTGTTCGTTCATCTCTTCGGAAACCACGTCGCGGTCTTGCGATTGGGGGTCGAGATTCTCTTCTCCCGCATCGGCTGATTCGCCGCCCATCGCTTTTTCCGTTTCCTCGAAGGCGCTTTCTTTTTCGGTAACATCCTCGATTTTTTCGACGTCTTGCGTTTTGGGAATCTCTGTGGCGCTTGCCTCGATGATGTGTTCGCCGCCTACGGAGCGGATGTCGATTTTCCAGCCGGTGAGGCGCGCGGCAAGGCGGACGTTTTGCCCGCCGCGGCCTATGGCGAGCGATTGCTGGTCTTCTGCCACTTGCACGACCGCGCGATTTTCATCTTCAAAAAGCTCGAGCGAGAGGACCTGCGCGGGCTTGAGGGATTCTTTCACATATTCTGCAGGGTCTTCAAACCACTCGACGACATCGATTTTCTCGCCGCCAAGCTCCGAAGTGACGACCGCGACGCGCACGCCGCGCTGGCCGACGAGCGCGCCGACGGGATCGACATGCTCATCGGTGGAGTGCACCGCGATCTTGGCGCGACTGCCCGGCTCGCGCACGATACCCTTCACTTCGACGATGCCGGACGCCATTTCGGGCACTTCCGCCTCGAAAAGCTTGGTGAGGAAACGAGGGTGCGAGCGGGAAAGGCGGATGAATGTGCCGCGCACGCCCTCATCGACGCGCAAGAGCAGTGCGCGCACGCGCTCGCCCTGGCGATAGCGCTCGCCCGGGATCTGTTCGTCGTAGGGCAAGATGGCGGTGGCACGGCCGAGGTCGATGAAGAGATTGCCGCGCTCGAAGCGCTGGACGTGGCCTGTAACGATATCGCCCTCGCGCTCGCCGTATTCGGTGATGATGGATGCGCGCTCGGCCTCGCGAACCTTCTGCATGATTACTTGCTTGGCGGCTTGCGCGGCGATGCGACCGAAGTCTTCCTGGCTTTCGAGCGGAAAGGAGATCTCTTCATCGAGCTGGGCGTCGCGCTTGATGCGGCGGGCATCTTCGATCATGATGTGCTGATCGGGATTGAATCGCGAACGATGGTCGTTTTCGTCCATTGCCTCCTCGTCTTCTTTGCGCACCAGAGTACTGTCGACGACGATCTTGGCCTGGCGGAACTCCACGTCGCCGTTCTCGGCGTTGAAGGTCGCGCGCACGATCTGCCCGCGTTTGCCGTATTCGCGGCGGTAGGCGGCGGCGAGCGCCGTAGCGATCGCTTCCACCACGCTCTCGCGGCTGATTCCGCGCACTTCCTGAAGCTCGTCGAGGGCTGAATTAAGGGTCTTGAGGTCAAACAGGGCCATATGGATTATGTTGTAATTTCAATAAAATGTCCGGCACAAGCCGGAACGAATAGGGACAGTGTACCGGAGGAGGGGGATTTGTCAAATTCAATCAAAATAACCATTTCATGCTTGTTCAGACATCCCGATATGTTTTTTCGTTGCGGAGGCGAACGAATCTCACGACGGCTTGATCGATGTTTGAGATGACGAAACTGATCCTGTATTTTCCGGAGCGAACTTTGAGCAAGTCGCTTCCCTCCAGCTTCTTTATGTGCAGTGTTTTACGGCAGGCGGGATCGCGCAGACAGTCAATTGTTTCAAGCACTTGGATGCGATGCTTGAAGGGTATCTTATGTAGAAGTTTAGCGAATGCGTCCATGGCTCCCTTGTGTTTTCTGATCCTGTGCGATTGAACGCCGCAACGTGTCTGCGAAGACTCCGGCTTCGATACCCTTGCCGCCGTTGTCGCGATTGGCGTCGAAGATGATGATGTCATCATCGCGGTCTTCTGGATCAGAATATGTCTGTGCGGGGACAATCTCGATGCCCAGCCTTGATTCGCGCACCATGATCATGTCGGTCTTGACCTTGCGCCGCCATGCGATAGGGAGGGTGATCTGCCCCTTGCTGGTGATCTTTTGGATTCTTGGCGTGGCGAGCGTAGTCATAAAAAGTAAGGATTCCTTACTTCATTACTTTAGCATTTGCCATACATAAAAGCAATAACGACGACGTCCTTTATTCCTCCTCGCTTTCACCCCCGCCGCCGCTCTTCCCGATGACGCCCCCGCCGTCGTGCAGGCCCTTGCGGATGTCTTTCAATAATTGATTCAATACGGATTTATTGGTACGCAAGAATGTGCGCGCCGCGTCGTAGCCGCGGCCGAGCTTGACGTCCGTGCCCTCCGTAGCCTTGGCGGAGGAGGGGCAGGCGACGTATGTCTGACCTTCCTTTTTCACCAAGCCCATTTTCTCGCCGAGCGCGAGCGCTTCGCCTTCGCGCGAGATGCCTTCGCCGTACATCATGTCGAATTCGGTCTGGCGGAAGGGCGCGGCGACTTTGTTCTTGACGATCTTCACGCGGTGGCGGCCGCCCATGACCTCGTCGCCCTTCTTGATGCTCGCGATGCGGCGGATGTCGATACGCACCGATGTATAAAATTTGAGCGCCTTGCCGCCCGGGGTCGTCTCCGGATTGCCGAACATGACGCCGATCTGCATGCGGATCTGGTTGATGAAAATGACGACCGTCTTGGTCTTGGCGCAAATCGCGGTGAGCTTGCGCAGGGCCTGGCTCATGAGACGCGCTTGTTTGCCCACGTGAGACTGGCCCATATCGCCCTCGATCTCATCCTTGGGGGTGAGCGCGGCGACGGAATCGACGACGATCACGTCGATCTTGCCGCTACGCACGAGGCTCTCGACGATCTCAAGCGCCTGCTCGCCGGTGTCGGGTTGCGAAATGAGAAGCGAATTGATATCGACGCCGATTTTCTTGGAGTACTCGGGATCAAGCGCGTGTTCCGCGTCGATGAAGGCGCAGATACCGCCCTTCTTCTGCGCTTCGGCTATCACATGCAGTGAGAGGGTCGTCTTGCCGGAAGACTCGGGCCCGAATACCTCGATGATGCGCCCGCGCGGGAGCCCTCCGATGCCGAGCGCCCAATCCACGCCGACCGAGCCGGTAGAAATCGCGTCGACGTCGACCTTGGGCGCATCGCCCAGCTTCATGATCGCTTCGTCGCCGAATTTGGTCTTGATCTCGGCGAGCGCGCGCTCAATGTCTTTGTCCGTCCCGGTGCCCGTCTGCTTAGGCGCCGCCTTCGCCTTTTTTGTAAATGCCATATTTGGATCGTATAAAATGAGAGCACTGATAATTACCGCGTCAGTGTACTCTGTAATTCGATCAGTGCAACCACTGTGATACGTCGCTAGAACTTTGACCGTCCTTGTCCATGCGGCCATCTCGGATGTGGAGGAACGTGATTTTGTCGTCCGTAAAGCGGTAGAAAATCCAACTCGGCCCAAACACAAATCCGTAGAGTTCTGTCGGGTAGCCGTGTTCCTGTTTTCCGATCATGGGCGATTGCGCGAGCAAGTGCGCGGTACGTTTGAAATATTCTTCGAGCTGATCAGCGATCAGTTCCCCGAAATGTTCTTCAACGTAATCGAGCACAAAGAGAAATTCTTCGTCGAACGACGGCGCCAAAATAATCTCTCGCATGTCATTGAGGTCTCATCGCACGCTTCTGATCGCGTCGCTTTTTTAAATTCTCGAAATAAGAACGATCTGCCACGATACCGAGCCCGGCGTCGATCTCTGATTGCGCCTTGGCAATCTTTGCCCTGCCCTCCGCGCTACGCGCATAAGCCATCATGCGAGCATGCGCACCATCGACCAGAATAATGAAAGGCATATTTTGCACAATCATTTTCATGCATGCGATTATACTTCCGTAAGAAGCTTTTGTCGAGCCTTGTTCCAGAGTATGGCTCAGTTATTCGATTTTTAACGGGACACGAGTGGGGTCAGACCCCATGTCATCTGATATCAGCTATAAACGCATCAATCTGCTCCTTCTTCGTGTGCGGCATGATGATGAGGTGCGCGATGTCGCCTTGGACGGCGATCTGCCATTTTTTCACCAGCTTTTGGGACGGCCTTTTGATGACCACGGTATTGTAAAAATCATTGGCACGGGCTTCCCATCCTATCGCGCGGAGTTTTTCTACCGCATGGCGGGTGAGCGCGAGACAATGCTTGGCGCGATCCTCGAAGCCCTTGCGTCCGAGCGAGCGGATCGCCACCCAGAGCATGAGCGGGGCGATGCCGTTGCGGGAACCGGAGATCGTCGTGTCCGCGGCGCCGATGTATTCGATGGCGGATTTCACGCGCTCGACGTTCTGCTTCTTGGCGATCACGATACCGGAGGGGAAGGGCATGCCGATGAATTTGTGTCCCGACACCGCGATCGAGTCGACCGATGTGCGGAAGTCGAACACCGGCGCTTTTGGCAAGAATGGCAATATCATACCGCCGAGCGCCGCATCACAGTGTATGTATGACCGGCGGATGGCGTTTTCGTGCAGTACCTTCTCGATTTGATCGATGCGGTCGATGCCGCCCTTCATGGTCGTGCCGATATTGGCGAGGATGATGACGGGCTTGTCGCGATTGGTGCGGAGCATGGCGCGGAGGTCGTCGTAGTCCATCTCGCCATTTTCCTCCGAACGGATGACGATGTGCGTCATGCCGAGCACGCGGACGATCTTGGGCACGCTGTAGTGCGTGTCTTCGGAAAAATAGACGATCGCCCCGGGGCATGTCTCGCGGGCGAGGTAGAGGCCGTACATATTGCCTTCGGTGCCGCCATGCGTGACGTATCCCCAGTACTCTTTTTCCCGAATATGATAGAGCCGTGCGAAGAAATCAAGAACCTCGCGTTCGAAGCTATGCGTGTTGACTCCGTAGAGATTGTCGCCGAAGGGATCGCCGATATTGTTCACGGGCAGCTTGAGAAACCGTTCGATCGCCGCGTAGTCGAACGCCATATTCGCCGGATATCCGAGATACCTGCCCGACCGTTCCATAAGCGTCTCATAGAGCGCATCAAGGCGTTTTTTGTCTTTTTGCGGAAGCCGTAGAGACATGTGTGGAAATATATGCGTTATACTATATGTATGCAAGAGACCCCCGCCGTGTCGTTCATGCATTTTTTGATGGGATTTCTGATATTCATCAGCTTGAGCGTCGGGCTTACGATCTGGGTGAATTCGTACACGACCAAGCAAGCGGCGCGACAGCAGGCCGCCGCCGCGAAGGCTTTGCTGTTGGAACAACATTGAAAAGAAAAACGCCGGGCAAAGTGCCGCCCGGCGTTTTATGTGATGGACAGTGCCAATCACTTTATGTTATGCATTCGAATTTCACCAGGCCCAGTTGTCCCGCTTCGATCAAAGCGAGAAACAGGACAAGGGAAATGCCAAAATGTTCTCTGACCTCATCGCACTTTTGTCGCAGGTCATCGGGCATGGCGTTATATTGATCTAAGATGCCTTCTTTTCTCATCACAACGTCTCCTCTGTTTATCGGTGAGAACCACGCTTATTTTCGGCAACGTACTTTTTACGCCTCAAAAATCTTCGGATGAGTTCTATGGCAACTTCGGCGTCATTATTCCTTTTATAAATACGGATCACCTTGTTTATCAATTTATCCTTCGTATCTTCAGGTAGACGGGAGGAAAAGATATTGACGTTTGGATATCCCGTATTAACTCGTCTCATGTCGGCTACTCCGGTTTTCATCTGGACAGTATTCTACTATAGTGATTAAGGAAGTCAAGCTGGACGGGTGTTGATAAATCTGTATGATGTGGCGCATAAGGCCAGAGACAGCGGGCGGCCCTCAAAAGCGTCAGTCCTGCCGAGGTCGACGACTCTCTTACCATGGAGGGTTCTCGAGGCCTGAATTATCAGGTTTTTTGTTTTCCAAGTATGGCAAAAACAAGGGCGCAGAAGGAAGAAATGGTCGCAAAGATCGAGCGTGTCTTGAAAGACGCGGTTTCGTCGGTGTTTGTCCACTTCCGCGGCATCGATGTCGCGCAAGAGACGGCCATGCGCAAAGGATTCCGCGCCGATCAGCTCGGCTATACCGTGGCCAAGAAGAGTCTCATCCGTCGCGCGCTCAATACGCTCGGGCATGATCACGCATCGGTACCGCTCGAAGGAGAAGTGGCGATCGCCTACAACACGTCTGAGACCGACGATCCGACGCTTGCGGCGCGGCGCGTGCACGCATTCGGCCTCGAATTCGGCGCCGACAAATTCATGATCCTCGGAGGCATATTCGAGGGCACATTCATGGACGGCGCGTCGATGCGCGAGATCGCCACGATCCCGCCGATCCCGGTCTTGCGCGGCATGTTCGTCAACGTCATCAACTCGCCGATACAGGGTTTGGTGGTCGCGTTGAATCAGATCGCGGAAGCGAAATCCTAATTCGTTTCCCGACGACACGTCTTCGCGAGTGCAACGAAGCGATCCATGGGTTTGTGCCAATACTCTGGATTGCTTCGCAAAGCTCGCAAAGACGAACACATTATCTAAACAGCTAACAATTAATCACTATGTCAGAAGAAAAAACAGCGGCAGTAGAAGCGGAAACGGAGGTATCCGTTCCCGCGAAGTTCAAGAAGCTCGTCGAAGAGGTCGAGCAGATGACCGTCCTTGAGCTCAACGAGCTCGTGAAGGTCTTGGAGAAGAAATTCGGAGTCTCGGCCGCGGCCGTCGCGGTCGCGGGGCCGGCGGCAGGTCCCGCCGCAGAGGAGAAATCAGAGTTCAACGTCGAGCTTACCGCGATGGGCGAGCAGAAGATCGCCGTCATCAAGGTGGTCAAGGAGGTTCTCGTTCTCGGCCTCAAGGAAGCCAAGGATCTCGTCGAATCGGCACCGGCCATGCTCAAGGAGGGAGTGAAAAAAGAGCAAGCCGAGGAGTGGAAGAAGAAGATCGAAGAAGCCGGCGGGAAGGTAACGTTGAAATAATTTTCAAAGTTACCCGCCGGTACGGGAAGCGTCGACGAAAAGAAAAATCGCCCTTGCCGCAAGGCCGGGGCGATTTTTTCGCCATGGCAAATTACATTAAAAGTATTGCCAGAGCCAAAACAATATAAGTATCACAAGCAACAGTGTGAAAATCGCGGGTGCATTCGATGGCGCGCCGGTTCCCATGATATGTTTCCTCCTTCGCCTGTTTCCGCATATGACCATACCATGAATGACCGGCTTGAGATAGGAGACTTTCGCTTCCACTTTTCGACATCGTTGATACAATCACCGCATGAAAGAAGATTTTTTGGCATTGCTCGTCGACAGCTCCGCGCTCGCCCGCGTCTTGCGCATATTTATATTCGACCAGTCGGGAGTGTTTACCGTCGTCCAAGTCGCGAGACGCGCAGGCATATCTCTCGCGATGGCACAGCTCGAGATCAAAGTGCTCTGCAAGCTTGGTGTCCTAAAGGGCAGAAAGATCGCAATGCCGGAACAGCCCGGCAAGAAGTCGCCGGCCGCGAAGAAGCCCGCGCGCAAGCTTGAAAAAGTCTGGTTCGTCGATCCCGATTTCAAACATCTGCGCGCGCTTTCTTCATTTGTCCACGAAGTGTCGCCCGCGCAGTATGATGTCGTCCTCGACGCATTGAAGCGTACGGGCAAGCTCGGCGTGGTGATCCTCTCGGGGACGTTTTTGGGAGATGCGTCGCGCCCCGTCGATCTGCTGGTAGCCGCCGAGAGCTTGAGCGAGGCGCGCCTTGACGATGCCGTGCGGAAGCTCGAACCGATGTTTGGCCGCGAGATCCGCTATGCCGCCTTCTCCACGCCCGAATTCCGCTACCGCCTCACCGTGCAAGACCGCCTCATCCGCGATACGCTCGATTACCCGCATACGATTCTTTTGGATCGCGGACATGTGCTCTAACCAGGCTATCCACAGACCGCCGTCTTCCTCACCCCTGTTGTCCAATGGAGTGGTATCATTGGAGTCAAAGTCGCTTTAGTCAATTTTATTCATAGTCAGTTCATTTTATTTATGCCACCTACATTAGCCGGACAAACGACAGACGCTTTGGGCGGTTCGATCAACGATATGTGGTTTGCGATAGGGCAGTATATACCTTCCATCATCGCGGCGATTATCGTGCTCGCGATCGGCTGGATATTCGGCGTCCTCCTCTACCGCGCCGTCGTCGAATTCGTCAAATTCCTGCGCGTCGACGATCTCATGCGCTCGTCGGGCCTCACCGAGGCCGCGCGCGAGGCGGGATTCAATCTCGATATCGGCGTCTTCCTCGGCATCTTGGTGAAGTGGTTCGTCATCCTCGCGTTCTTGAGCGTGTCGCTCGGCATCATCGGGCTTTCGCGCGTGACGATCTTCCTCGAAGAGGTCATATTGCTCTACATCCCGCAGGTGATCGTGGCCGCATTGATCCTGATCATCGCGGCGGTGATCGCCGATCTGGTCAAGAAGATCATCTCGGGATCCGCACGCGCCGTCGGCGCGCATCAAGGAGCGAATTTTGCCGGCACCATCGCCAAGTGGGCCATCTGGATCCTCGCGATCCTTGCGGCGCTCGAACAGCTCGGCGTCGCGGTCGTCCTGATACAGACGCTTTTTACCGGATTGGTCATCGCCCTCTCGCTCGCCTTCGGTCTCGCATTCGGTCTCGGCGGCAAAGAAGCCGCGGCGCGCGCCATCGAGCATGTCCGCTCGGAACTCTCCCACAAGCGCGACTAGTCAGTGTTCTCGGAAAATAACACAAAACAAATCCCGCTTTCAAGCGGGGTTTGTTTTGTGTACAATGCAGTCCATGCAAGCGGTTATTTTGGCGGTTTGGCATGTATGAATGCGTACCTGCTCGATATGCGCGCCTTCCATGCTTCGCCGGTGCCAAAAGCGCCGGGAAGCGGCGAATACGGTCTCCCGCAAACCGTGCTTGCCGCCGCCAAGCAATTCAACATCCCGTTGCACGCGGTCGAAGCGGAATTTTGGATCCAAATCACCGCTCCCGAAGATCTCGCGAAGGCGGAGGAAGTGTTCAAATCATCCGTCCATTAAATCATCAACAAAATCTGCGTCATTGACAAAGCCCGCGTCATCTGATTGGATGCACTTTAGATAAGACAGGTGAACAAAGGGAGTGTACAGATGACAATCATCGTAGTAGGCGGCGCTACGCAAGAGCCGCCGGTTGTGCCGGAAATTAAGGAAGTGCACATCGGCGATGGACTCTTGCGATTCGTGAAAAAAATCAGCGCGCAATCGAACGAAATCTTCGACGTTGCAGAGATGATCCATATTGGAGCAAAAATCGGCGGCCGCACTATCGCCGTTATCGACGGCAACTTCGAAAAGTTCTTCCGCACTCAAGGGATCGTCGAGCGTTATGTGCCGGCAGTGGAGCTTCCCGTCTTGGAGATCCGCAAGGCACCTCGGCACAGTGAAATAATTGCGGCCTTGTGGCCCGGTGATTGTGAACTGAAGCCGTTGAGCTTGTTCCATTTCCACCAAACGATGGCGGGGGACGGGCGAATCAGTCCGGACACGAATCTTTTTGACGGCCAGACGAACATCGGGTACGCGTATTCGCCGATTGCGCGTCCCAATGTAGAGAACGATTCGCGTCTATGGGCCGTCACGTGGTACGTGAGCAAAACCCTCTATCCGGGCGAACTATGCATCGGTGCCGCTCCCTGGAATTTCTTCGCTCGTTGCTCGACGATGGGGCGGGTAATGGCGGAGTATGTCGTTCCGGTCGAAATACCGGCAGGCGTATCTCCGATGGAGACTGCCGTCGTCGTCTGATGCATCGCTCTCCGACACCGCGCAAGAATGCGGTGTCGGGGAGTTTTTTCTTGACGAAACGTCTTGTTTCGTGCACAATGGATTCATTGGTAGTGCCTCGGAAACAGGGACTGCCTGCGCGAGGTGGCTCGCTTCGCGACCACACTTGGATTTTCATAGTCGTTTCTCTCCTTGAATAATCTCGGCGCGGGCAGTTTTCTTTTGAAACGGTTACCTTTGTTTGATATGGATATAAGAAACATCGCCATCATAGCTCACGTCGATCACGGCAAGACCACGCTGACCGATGCGCTTCTGCGGCAGACCGGCGCGGCCGAGGAGGGCGTCTCGATGGATTCCAACACGCTTGAGAAGGAGCGCGGCATCACGATCTATTCCAAAAACGCGGCAGTATTTTATAAAGACACCAAGATCAACATCGTCGACACGCCCGGCCATGCCGATTTCGGCTCCGAGGTCGAGCGCGTGCTCCGCTCGATCGATTCGGTGCTCCTCGTCGTCGACGCGCAGGAAGGCCCCATGCCGCAGACGCGCTTCGTCCTCAAGAAATCGCTCGAGCTCGGTCTGCGCCCGATTGTCGTCATCAACAAAATAGACAAGCCGGCGGCCGATCCCGACCGCACAGAGGAGGCTGTGCTTGAGCTTTTCCTCGAACTCGGCGCTGACGACGCGCAGGCGGATTTTCCGGTCGTCTATTCGATCGGACGGCAGGGAATCGCCAAGATGAAACTGACCGACGAGTCATCCGATCTCACGCCTCTGCTCGACACCATCCTCGCACATGTCCCCTCCTCCGCTAAAGCTACGGAGGGCAAGCCCGCATTGTTACAACCGTTCAATCTCGGCTACGACAATTTCCTCGGACGCCTCGCCATTTGTCGGATTTACGAAGGAGAACTGCGACCGGGGGATACCGTCTTTATCAAGAAACCAGACGGTGCAATGAGACAAGGAAAGATAACTAAGATTTTTACGTTCAGCGGTTTGAAAAAGGTCGAAGTAGGTACGGGTCAAGCGGGCTTGCCCGCCGAAGCCTCAGCGAAGGCGGGTGACATCGCGATGATCGCGGGTCTCCCCGATATCTTCATCGGCGAGACGATCACGACCGATGCGG
>Ga0105164_10001383_pt1 | contig 15615 bp, 13 predicted proteins | sample VDWuncwatermetaG_FD_89674 | JGI IMG/M metagenome (GOLD analysis project Ga0105164, IMG submission 89674) | Wastewater microbial communities from Netherlands to study Microbial Dark Matter (Phase II) - VDW unchlorinated drinking water | ecosystem: Environmental > Aquatic > Freshwater > Drinking...
GCGCACCCCCAGCCTCCCGCCCCTCATGACGCCGTCCCACTGCTGGCTCCTGCTAATATTGACCCACCTTGGCAAAGTCCACGCGCGCGACCCGTCGCGGAAGCTTGGCCATCGCCGCGGGCGTCATCGTCGTCGTCGCCGCCCTCTACATGGTGGCGCCGCAAGTCCTCTTCCTCGGAGAGCTGCTGCTCTATAACCAGCAGTTTCGACTCCGGGGCCCCCGCCCGGCGAATGATCAGGTCGTCCTTGTGGCGATCGACGAGACGAGCCTGCAGCAGATCGGCCGCTGGCCGTGGCCGCGCACGGTGTTGGCCGATCTCGTGCGCCGTCTCGACGAGGCCGGGGCTGCGGCGATCGCGCTCGACATCATCTTCAACGAGCCGGAGAAGAGTGGAGAGCTGCAGGCGGCGACCCGCATCGCCGAGCGCCTGCATGTGCTAGGCGCCGGCAGCGCAGCCGTCAGCCGCGAGCTGGACACGGTGATCCGCGAGGCCGACCATGACCGGATGTTCGCGGAAGCGGTCCGCGCCAGCGGCCGCGTGATCCTCACGAGCAACTTCACCATTTCCACCGCCGGGCCGCCGCAAGCGCTCCCCCGCGAAGGGCAACCGTTCAAGTCCGCGCTCACCGCCTTCAAGCACTATGCAGAGCGCGGCCTGTACCCGCCCGCTCACGCCGCCTCGGTGGGCCTGCCCATCAAGCCGCTGCTCGACGCCGCGGGGTCACTCGGTCACGTCAACATGCTGGCCGATGTCGACGGGACGACGCGCTTCGAGCTGCTCGTCATCGAGCACAAGGGCTACTACTACCCGAGCCTCGCGCTCGAGGCCGTGCGCGTCGCGGCCGGCCTCGAACCGGCCGCCCTCCGCCTGGATTTCGGCCGCGCCGTGGAGCTCGGCACGGTTGCGATCCCCACCGACGCGCGCGCCCGCGTGCTCATCGACTACGCGGGGCCGGGGAGGACCTTCACCCATCTCTCCGCCAGCAGCGTGCTCCGCGGCGAGCACGCCGACCGTGTGAAGGGCCGGATCGTCTTCGTCGGCGCCACCGCCGAGGGCACGTACGACCTCCGCGTCACGCCGTTATCCCCCGTGATGCCGGGCAGCGAGAAGCACGCCAACCTTGCCGCCAATATTCTCGAAGGCCGGTTCATCGAGCGGCCGCCCTGGGTCGAGCTGGTCGAGGCCGGCGGCATCCTCCTCTTCCCCCTCGTGCTCGCCGGGGTGTTGCCGCGCGTGCGGCCGATCACCGGGGTCGTCGTGACGGCACTTGTCTGGGCCGGCTTCTTCGGGATCACTCACCTCGCGTTCCGGCGCGGCCTCAGCCTGCCGCTCATCTATCCGTCGCTCGCCATCGTCCTGACGTTCCTGGTGATCACGATCTTCCGCTTCCTCACCGAGGAGCGTCAGCGGCTCTGGCTGCGGCGGGCGTTTCAGCAGTATGTCAGCCCAGAGGTCGTCACGCGCATCACCGACGACCCGTCCGCGCTCACGTTCGGCGGAGAGCTGCGGCCCCTCACCGTTTTGTTCTCGGATATCCGTGACTTCACGACGTTCACGGAGCGCCACGACCCGCACGAGGTCGTCCAGATGCTGCGCGAGCACCTGACGGCCATGACGGAGTGCGTGCTGCGCGAACGGGGGACCCTCGACAAGTATATCGGCGACGCCGTGATGGCGATCTTCGGCGCGCCGATCGCCTACCCCGACCATGCCGCGCGCGCCTGCCGGGCGGCGCTGGACATGACGGCCGAGGTCGAGCGGCTTCAGGCCAAGTGGACCGCCGAGGGACGGGAGCCCTTCCGGATCGGCATCGGCATCAACACGGGCGAGATGGTCGTCGGGAACCTCGGCTCGGAACAGCTCTTCGACTACACGGCGGTGGGCGACGGCGTGAACGTGGGCGCGCGCCTCGAGTCACTGAACAAGGAATACAAGACCGCCAAAAACATCATCCTCAGCGAGGCAACCTACGAGGCAGCGCGCGACGTGATCGAAGCCCGCCCCTTGGCCGAGGCTGTCGTCAAGGGCCGAACACGCCCCGTGATGACCTACGAATTGTTGGGGCTACGCGAGTAGAGCCACGATCCGGTTCGCGGTTGCTCGCGAAGCCCCATGTTACATCACGGGGGGCAAACCAAGCTGGCGCAGACCTGTTGGTCCCGGCCCGGCGTGAAGATCGCAGGTAAGGTCGCAGGTATCGTGTCGACGTTGGTCGTCGGCGGCGGGCCCTGCGTCAAGAGTCCGACCGTGGAGAGCAAGCCCACCACCCGAGGAAAGTCAGCGCACACGTCCGGTGCGCTGCCCGCGATGGCCCGCTGGCCCTTGGTCACGTCATTGGCAGGGGAGGTAAGCGCGGCCTGGACCCCGGCCGGCAACGACGCGGTGGGAACCAACCCGGAGAGAGGCTGGGTGCCGGTCTGGGTCATGTAATTGTTGGCGCTGATGTTCAGGAAATTCCCGGTGAGGCAGTCGATGAAGATGACCCGGCCTTGCACGACCGCCACCAGCGTCGTCGCCGTCGTCGCATCGTAGCTCACCACGAACGTCGTGCCGCGGGCCGCGGCCACGCCACCTGGAGTCGTGATGGCAAAGTTCGACTGGCGGGACTGCACGAGCTGAATGGCCGACTGGGCGAGGGCCGCCCGGACCTTGCCGACCGCGAGGTGAAAGACCCCAATGCGGCTGCGCTTCTGGGCGTCCACGTTGACCTTCGTGACGATGAGCCGGCTGTTCTCGGCCAACAGGAGATTTGTGGAATCCGGCAGCTCCAACTCGGCGGAGGCGCCCTCCCAGGCCCGGATCGCATCCCCCTCGGCGAGCTTGGTGCCGACGGTCGCGGCCCTCCACTGTGTCTGTCCCTGACGAAGCACCTCGACCCGCCCGGCGACGGCCTTGATCTCCGTCAGGCCCGGCGTGCCCTGGGCGTGGGCCTGCTGGACCATGGCAACGAAGACGAGGCAAGAAAAAACAACCATCGTGTGCCAGAAGAGCCGGGCAGACGTACTGCCGAGCCGACGGTCCGAACGCTTCACGCACGGCGTGTGGCGAAACTCAGTCATCCTCGTGCCTCCCTCCAACCTCGGCGAATGTCACAGCGGCCCTCGACGGGCTGTACACTGGGCGGAACGATACCCGAGGGCCCATCGGGAGTCAACCACTATTTTCGCTAACTATTTCACAACGTTGAATCGGAAATGGCAGATCTCTCCATCCCGGATGACATAGTCCTTGCCCTCCAGGCGGAGCTGGCCCCGGGCGCGAAGCTCGGCGAATGAGCCGCCGGCGGCGACCACCTCGTCGTAGGTGTTGACCTCGGCGCGGATGAAACCCCGGGCGATGTCGGAGTGGACGAAGCCGGCGGCGTCCTGGGCACGCGTGCCCCGGGGAATCGGCCAGGCGCGCACCTCGTCCTCGCCCACCGTAAAGAACGAGACGAGCCCGAGCAGCGCGTAGCAGTCCTGCAGCAGCCGCCGGAGCGCCGGCTCGCGGAGCCCGAGATCGGCGAGAAAGGCCGCTTGCTCGTCCCCCGTGAGCTGCGCCACTTCCGCCTCGATCACCGCGGAGGCCCAGCTCATCCGCGTGTGTGGCCGCGCCGCCAGCACCTCGAGCCCGAAGCGCTCGACGACCCGTTCGCCGTCGGCGACCGACTTCTCGTCGAGGTTCACGCAGTGCAGGATCGGCTTCTGCGAGAGGAAGGTGAATCCGCGGACAACCTTGACGTCCTCGACCGAGGGGTCGACCGCGCGCAGCGGCCGCGCCCCTTCCAGCTCACCCTTCAGGCGCCGCAGGAGCTCCTGCTCCCGCACCTCGGCGTCCGTCCGGCGCTTCTTGATCGAGGCCTCGAGCCGCTCGAGCCGCCGCTCGACGACCTCGAGGTCGGCGAGGATCAGCTCCGTCTCGAGGTCCCCGATGTCGCGCCGGGGGTCAGGCACGGGCAGCGCGGGATCGGCGAAGGCGCGCACCAGGTGCAGGAGCGCGTCGGCGTTGCGGAACTCCCTGGCCTCGAGGCCGCTCCGCTCACCCTTGGCTATCCCCGCGAGGTCGACCACCTCAAAGCTCGCGTACGTGGTCTTCTTGGGCTGGAACAGCGCGCTCAGCCGGTCCACGCGCGGGTCCGGCACGCGCGCCACGCCTGTGTGCAGCTCGGCACGGCCGGTATCGTAGCGCAACGTCGCGACGCTGGCGCCCGTCAACAGATTGAACAGCGTGGTCTTCCCGCTCCGCGCCAGTCCGATCAGCCCGATCTTCATGGGCCGAACTCCGGCGCGGCATCCTTTGGCGGTTCCGCATTGACCGCTTCAGCGATTAGCTCCACACGTCTTTCACCTCGGTTGAGACCGTAGCAGCAACGGCGCGTCCGTCGCAAGCGACGCGTGCCGTCGCCCCAGACACGGCGCCTCTCGCGCCCGTCTGGGAGCATCGTTCGTTGTCGAGGTGGCCGGGTATAATCGCCCCATGCCGACCCAGCCGTCGAAGACGCTCCAGGTGGTGCCGAACCCGCACGCCGATCGCGACTACGAAGTCACGATGACGGTGCCCGAATTCACCTGCCTGTGCCCCCTGACCGGCCAGCCGGATTTCGCGACGATGCGGATCCGCTATGTCCCCGATCAGCATCTCGTGGAGCTGAAGTCGCTGAAGCTCTATTTATGGTCGTTCCGGCAGGAAGGCGCCTTCCACGAGAACGTGACGAACCGGATCCTCGACGACTTCGTGGCCGCCGCTCGGCCTCGGTGGATCGAGATCGTGGGCGATTTCAACGTGCGCGGCGGCATCAAGACAGAGATCCGCGTCACCTACGGAAAGCGTCCCGAGGTCTGACGAGGATCGGCTACCGGGCGCGGCCGGGTGCTGGGCCCGCGGCCTTCTCTTCCAGGCAGCGCCGGTACTGGTTCTCCCGCAGCGACAGGTTGAAGGCGGCCGTGCTCGGCGCCTGGACCCACTGCGAGGCCCCCGACCACGGCGCGTTCGTCAACGGTGACTCCCCGACACCGAAGCCGGTGAGCTGCCGCGCCCGCTGATCACAGCCGGCGATGTCTTCGGACGGCATCCTGCCGGCCACGTCGCGCGGCGGCTCTCCCGTGGCACAGGCTGAGAGCAGCATCGCAAGGGGTAGCACGAGAACGGTGACTCTCATACGCGTCGCCTCCAGCTTCGTCTGCGCTGCCGCCGAGGCCAGCGCGAGCCACAGGTCCCTAGCGGCAGACCTCGACCGGCCGCCCTACTTCGGCCGCCCTCCACGCCGCTTCCGACACCGGGGCCCAGTGCCCCTGGGCGTCCTTCAGCCAGTACTCCCGCACGAGGACCTCTCGGTAGGCCTCGCGCAGGTGGCCGGTCTCCGTCGTCCGCAGCCCTCCCGGCTCCATGCGTATCCGCGTGCGCTCCTCCTTGGCCGTCACGACGATCGAGACGGGACTGCACGACGCTCCCGTGGCGCACGCGCCCAGCGGGAGCACCGCCACCAGCGTGAGACCGAGGCAGGCTCGTGCCCTCATCTCGCCGCGCCCGTGAGCTTCGCGAGCTCGCGACGCGCCACCGGATTGTCGGGGGCGATCTGGAGAATACGCTGAAACCGGTGAAACGCGGCGATCCGGTCGCCCTCCTTCAGATGCGCCTGCCCCAGGCCGAGGAGCGCCTCGACGTTCTGCGGCTCCTGGTCGAGGATCGCCCGCCACTCGTTCATCGCCTGATAGTACTGCTCGGTGTCCCACAGAAGACGGGCCAGCGACAGCCGGAACGCGGGACTCGGGTCGAGAGCGACGGCCTCCCGGTACTCGGCGATGGCGCGGTCGCGATTGCCGAGACCCTCCCAGACCTGCCCGCGGAAGAAATGGGCCTCCGCGTCCTTTGGTGCCGCCTCGAGCACCGCATCCAATTCCGCGCCGGCCTGCTGCCACAGCCGCCGGTCGATCAAGTACCGGCCGAGCAGGCGGTGATACCTGACGGGGGTCACGTCTTGACCCAGGCGCTCGACGACCAGCGCGCCCAAACGCGCGACCTCAGCGCCCAAAGAGTCGGGTTTGGCGGCTCCGGTGCCCGCCGGCCGGAGCTTGAACGGCAACACTTCGCGCCCCGGCTGGCGAGCGAGCGTGTCGGCGCGGTCGGCGGCGGCGCGAAAGGCGTCGAGCGCGGCCGGGTCGCCGATCGCGGCGAGCGCCTGGGCGCGCACGAGCTGCAGCTCGGGGTTGCCGGGATCGCGGGCGAGCGCCCGGTCGGCTTCGACTACCGCCGCCCGGCCGTCGCCGCTCTTGATCAGCAGGCGCGCGAGGAGCCAGAGCCCGACGGCATCATCCGCCGGCGCGCGACCCACGGCATCCCGGTACGCGATGCCCGCTTCATGGAACCGCGCCTGAGCCTCGAGGAGGGAACCGAGTTGGAGGCGGTCGACCCACGAGTCGGGGGTGAGGGCGAGCCACTGAGCGTCGGTGAGCCCGACTATCGAGAAGCCATCGAGGAGCCCGGGGAGCAGCTCGGGGCCGTACCGCACCGCCCCACGCGCGGCTTCCAGCCCGACCGGCAGCAGCAGCGCCGGCCGCGTCAGCGCGAAAGCAGCAAGCGAGCGGTGGAGGAACGGGTTCTGGGGCGCGAGCACGATGGCGCGCCGGAAATGGGTCACGGCGCGCCCGGCGTGGTCGTCTGCGCCCCGAGCATCGACCGCGGCCAGCGTACCGTAGGCCCAGCCGAGCTGCTCGTGGAGAAACGGGTCAGAGGGAGTTGTCGCAATCGCTGTCCGGAGATCGGCCACCGCGGCGGCCACCAGCGCCTGGGCCTCCTCGATCCGTCGTGCCGGCGCAACGGTCTGGCCGGACGCATCCAGCCCGGTACTCCATATTCGGCGTGCCATCTCGAGGCGTTGCCCCGCTCGGAGCGCCCGAGCGCGCGGGTTGCCCGGATCGAAACGGAGGGCACGCTCGACCCTCCCCGGAGCGACCTTGCCCGCGACGGGTTCGAGCTGAGCCGCGACGAAGGCCGGACGGAGGATGAGGAGGGCGAGAGCGGTCGCGAGGAGCATCGTCGCGCCGATGATCAGCCATTGGACACCACGCCGTGAGCTCAACGTGCAGCTGTACGCGCCGCTGAGAAGCTGAGGGCTGCGATCGAACCGCGTGTGGAGCGCGGCGGTGGCGATCCCCAGACATGCCGCGGCGAGGACGCTGTTGGCGGGGATGCGAGCGGAGAAGTCGAAGGCACTGTGGACCAGGAAGGCCACGACCGCGCCGAGCGCTCCCACGGCGATGCCTGTACTGAATGGATCGTGTCGCTGCGCCAACTGGCCTTCCCCGCCCCCCACCGGACAGGACCCACGACCGAGCAGATGGGCGAAGACGAGATCGCGGGCCACCCGCCAAGCCGCGAAGATGAAGAGGATGCCACCAAGCGGTCCCAGCTCGAGGACGAGCTGGAGGAGGTCGTTGTGGGCGTAGGGGAAATAGGTCTTGCCCGCGTCAAGCGCCGCCGGCTGGTAACGGAAGTAGATGTCCTTGTAGGCGCCGAGCCCGACGCCGAGGACGGGAAAGTCCAGCAGCATCGGGAGGCTCGAGACGAGCTGAGCCCAGCGGCTCTGTCCGTCGGCGAGCCGTGCTATGACGGGCTGGAGCCCGATCCACGAGGCGTAGACCAGCACGGCGGCCAGCAGACCGCCGACGACGACGAGGCTCCGCCGTGCCCGGCCCAGAGCGCCGAAGAGCGCCAACACGAACACGAAGGCTCCCATCAAGCTGACGAGGGCGCCGCGGCTGAGGGTAAACACAAGCGCCAATAGCATGACGCCGGCCCCGACCGCTGGGAGGTAACGGCGCGAGAGATCCTCCCGCGTTACCCGGAACGTCAGCGCTCGAGCGAGAGAACCGGCTGAACGTTCACCCCGGCGACCTGCGGGGATGAGGCCGATTCCGAGCAGGACGAGCATGGCCAGCCAGCTCGCGAAGTGGTCGGGATTCATGAACGGACCCGCCAGACGAAAGAGGTGACGGCGCTCCCCCCACCCAAGGAGCCAGCTCTCGCCCACCAGATACTCCAGCAGCCCGAGAAATGCGAGGCCTCCCCCGAGCAGCACCACGACGCGAACCAGCCACTTCAGCTGCTGCGAGTCTCGAACCAGGTTCACCGTGAGGACGTACACGGCGCCATATGTCAGGAGCAGCCCGAGCGACCGCTGGGTCTGGACGCCCGAGACGGTCCCGAGCGCGAGGAAAGGCACGGGAAGATCGACGAAGCCGTCGACGGCGGGCCCCAGCGCCCAGCGGGCGAAGCGCAGGTCGCCAAGAGCGACTTGCAGGACGACGAGACCGACGAGAAGGACCAGGGGGAGATCGAGCGCGGTCCGCCGCCACTCGAGGCGCCGGGCTCCCGACATGGCTAGCACCCAGCACCCACACGCCAGCAAGACGAAGAGCTGGATGACGGCAAGCGGCCAGCCGCGCAAAGTACCGGCGGCGAGCGGGGACCAAGCCAGCGCACATCCGAGGCCGACCACGCCCGCCTTCTGGACGGAAAGCATCAGAGCGGAGCTAAATCGCCCTCACTTCCGAGCGTCACCGTAGTACGAATGAACGTAACGATACGAGTCGTAGTAGTACCCGTCACGGCGGACGTCGTAGCGGTTGAGCACCACGCCCAGGACGCGCCCCTTGACCGCTTCGATCTGCCCCAGCGTGCGTCTGATGACTTCTTGTTGAACCGTACCCGTCTTGACCACGAAGATCACGCCGTCGCATTGCGCGGCGAGCGCGACGGCATCGGCGACCACGATGATCGGCGGCGTGTCGCACAGGAGCAGATCGAAGTCGGCGGTGGCGTGCTCGAGGAGCTGCCGCATGCGCTTGGAGCCGACCAGCTCCGCCGGGTTTGGGGCCGACGGCCCGCTCGTGAGCACGAAGAGGTTGGGAATCCGTGTTGGCTGGGCCAGCTTCGCGATCGGCTGATCTTCGAGCAGGGCCGTGGTCAGCCCTTGACCGTTCGGCACTCCGAAGATCTTGTGCAGGGCCGGTCGCCGTAGGTCGGCATCGACGACACACACCCGCATCCCCGATTGCGCATTCACGACGCCGAAGTTCGCCGCCGTCGTCGTCTTCCCCTCACCGGCGCTGGCCGACGTCACGATGAGGATCCGATGCGGCTGGTCGAGGCTCGCGAACTGGATGTTGGTGCGAAGCGTTCGATACGCCTCCGCGGCCGCCGCCCGGGGCTGCGTCTCGGTGACCAGGGTCAGCCCATTGGCCGGGACGGACTTCTTCCTTTCGGGAGGCATCAGCGCTTGCCGAACATCGGAACGACCCCGAGCAGCGGAAGACCGAGAACGCGCTCGACGTCGTCCGGCGACTTGATCGTCGTATCGAAGTACTCGATCGTCAACACCACACTTACCGCGAGCAGGATGCCGACGACCACGCTCAACGCCAAGTTGAGCGTCCTCCGGGGGCGTACCGGCGTGCTGGGAACCGTCGCGTTCTCGACCACGCGCACGTTATTCGTCTCCAGCCCACCGGTGATCCCTGTCTCCTTGAGGCGCTTCAGCACGGAGTCATACAGCTGCTGGTTGGCATCGGAGTCCCGCTGGAGGGTCTGGTATTGGATCTCCTTTTCGTTGAGATCCTGCCCCTCGCGCCGGAGTTGGTTCACGTTGCCGAGCAGCGTCTCCTCGCGCGCCTTCGCCACCCGGGACTCCGTCCGGACCGCGCGGAGCATGGTCTGCATCTCGGCGTCGATCTTTTGAGTCACCTGCTGAATCTGCGCGTCGATCTTGATGATCTCGGGATGCTGATCTTTATACGTCTTCAGCAGCTTGGATCGCAGCACCTCGAGATCCGAGGCTTCGGACTTGAGCTTCTGGATCAGCGGGTTGTCGGCGACCGAAAAAATCGTCTGGGCGCCGGACCGGTCACGGGCGATCTCGCTCAGCTCACGAAGCTTCGCCTCGATCGACAGGCGCTGCGCCTGCGCCTCGAGGTACGCCTTGTTGAAGTCCATGATCTTCTGCGCGGTGATCTTGCGCTGCTCTTCCAGCCCGAGGATTCCCGACTTCACACGGTAGTTCTGCAAGGCCACCGACGATTCCTGCACCCGCGTCTTCAGGTGCGCCATCTCCTCTGTCAGCCACGTGAGCGCGTCGCGGGCGTCCGTCAGCTTCAACTCCACGTTGTACCTCGCATACGCGGCGGCGATCCCAGTCGCGATCTCGGCGGCGAGCGCTGGATCACGGCTCTCGTACTTCACGAGGACGAGCCGTGTATTCCGTTTCGGCTCGACGAGGACGGACCCGGCCACCGCGTGATACGGATCCTGGGACTGCCCGATCGCCGGAAACCGCTCTTTCAGCTTCAGATTGGCGATGGCCCGTTCGACGACGGCGCGGCTCTTGATCAGCTCATACTGGGTCTGGTAGTACTCGAACCCCGCCGACCCGATGGACGTGATCTCCTGGATGTTCAGAATTTTTGGGGCCTCCGGCTCGATCAGAACCGTGGCCGACGCCTGGAAGATGGGGGCCTGCGCGAAGGTCCACACCGCCACGCTGATGACCGTCACCAGAAAGATGGCGGCGAGCAGCCACCGATGCCTCCGAAGAAGCTTGACGTAGTCCAGGAGATGGAAGTCGTGGTCAACGCTTGTGATTGTCATGCCCTTACTTTGGGATAAAGTCCTTCGTCTTCGGGTTCACTAAAAAAAACTCTCGGGTACCACCACGACGTCGTTCTCCTGAAGCGCGACGGCCTTCTCCCGATTTCCGCGCTTGATGACGTCGTTCATGTCGATCTCGATCACCTGCTGCTGGCCTGTCGTCGTATTGCGAATGACGCGAACACGGCCCGGGGCGGCCTTGTCCGTGAACCCCCCGGCGATGGTGATCCCCTCCAGGACGTTCGTCTCCTTGTCGAGCTGATACGACCCCGGCTTACGGACCTCGCCGAACACGAAGAACGTATTCCCCTTCGGCACGAGGATCGTGTCGCCGCTTTGCACGGCAAAATCGCGCTCCTTGGGAACGCCTCCGGACAGGTCGAGAGAGATGGTCTCTTGGCGGCCATCCCCGCTCCGCCGGATGATCTTCGCGCCGGACGGAGCCGCTCTCTCGTTGAATCCGCCCGCGAGGGTGATCGCCTCCAGGACCGACGTCGGCTTGTCCAAGGGAAACGTCCCAGCGTTCTTGACCTCTCCCAACACGAAGAACGCCAGCCCTTTCGGGATGAAGACCATGTCCTCGTCCTCGACGCGGATGTTCTCCCTGGAGTCCCCGGCCTGGATCTTTCCGAGGTCCAGACGCAGGATGACGTTCCCGGTCGCGTCGCCTCCGGCTGTCGGACGCTCGTTCCTGACCACGACGACCTGCCTGCCGGCCGTCTTCGACAAGCCGGCTTTCGAGATGATCTCCAGCAGCGTCGTCGGTCCCGTGAGATAGAAGAGACCCGCGCGCTCGGCCTCGCCGAGCACGTGGACCTTCGTGGACAGGTACTGGCTCACGGAGACGATGACCTGGGGATTGACGAGATAGTCCTTTTCGAGAAGCTCCTTCAAGTGCGCCGCGAACTGCTGAGCGGTGAAACCGGCGGCCTTGGCCCGCCCGATCAGCGGGAACGGTACGAATCCGTCGGCGCCGACAGGATATTCCTTGGAGAGATCCTCCTGTCCCCAGACGACGATCTTGAGCACGTCTCGCGGCCCGATCGTATACTCCTGGGCGCAGATTCCGGACGGGAGGGCCAGGGCGAGGACGCCGATGAACAACAGGGTGTTACGGATGCGACTCTGCAGCATCGTAGGGCAAATTAGAACTGTAGGGTGATCATCGCAGAGAGCTTGTCGTCCTTGAAGCTGAACTGACGGAAATTCGAGTCACGGTCGCTGTGGAGAAAATCGACCGCGAGTCTCAGCCACGGCTGGACGTCATAGCCGATCCCCGCACCCCAGCCAAGGATCATGTCGTTCCTGAACTTAAACGGGGTATTGTTCCCCACCTGCGACTTGGTCGGATAGGCGTTCTCGCCGCCCGTCAGCCGCGCGGTCACCGCGACCTTCGGTTCGATTCGCTGCTCGACCGCCAGGGTCCCCATGGTGGACACGAAGAAGAGCTCGTTGGCGAAGATCGATTCCTGAACGCTGCGGTCGGTCAACAGCGTGATCGTCAGCCGGTCCGTGGGCCGGTAGACCCAGTCGCCGCCGCCCACGATCCCGCGGTACTCCTTGAGCCCAGGATTGTTGCCCTGCGGTTCCCGGTCCTCATATCCGATGCGGAACGTCGATGACAGCTTCGCGGTGAGATCGCCGCGGATCCCCAGCAGGACCACGTGTCGGGTGACGTCCCGGATACCGACCGAGTTGAATTCCTTTTGCCCGTAGTTGTACGTCAACCGCAGATCGGTCTTCGGCTGAAACTTCCAGAAGACCGACCCCCCGAAGAGGTACTCGTCGCGATCGAGCTGAGGGAGCACGGGATACTGGACATGTACCCAGGTCGCGTTGGCCCCGATCGAAAACCGGTCGGTCAGCCGGTACTCCGCGTCCGGCGCCAACGTGTTTGTCGTGCTCTCGATCCGGCCCGTCAATTCCGTCCCGGGCGGATCCGTGGTGTTCACGAAGTTGTCCCTGACGTTGAGAGTCAGCCGGTTGAACTCGAGGTGGAGCTGGCCGAGGAAGATATGATGAACGGCATCCTGGTTGCTCAGGTCCAGGAAGTTCAAGATTTCAGCCCGATAGCCGAGGGTGACCCAGTGGGGACCGGTACCGTACTCGGCAAGGACACCAGGGATCGTCTTGAAGATGAGATCGTCCTTGGCATGGCTCGGGGTTTGGAAGACGTTGCTCTCGTACTCGAGTCGCTCCGAGATGAACGGTGAGATCCGCAGCCCCGGGACCCATTCACTCAGATCGAACGCAACGGCTGAGCCGATCGGGAGAAGCAGCCCCATCACGAGCGTCACGACGGCCAGCGCACGGCGCATGCTCACGGTGACTAACTTCCTTGACGTCATGAGTCGCCCCCTGTCTGTTCAGTCAACGCTCGCTGCACGTACACCACCCGACGCTGCCGACTGGGCTCAACAATCAGACTATGCTACGCGGTTCGAAGGCCTTCTGTCAATGTTCTTGTAGAGAAATACTCCTTCAACGGAGCAGGGATCGGAGGACGGACGACAGGACGCCGGGCTGATGAGCCAGGGCCACGATGAGGTCACGGTGCCAGTTGAACCGGGCCGTGCTATGGATCACGCTCTGGACGTCTTCGGCGTCGATGGCGCGCACGAGCCGATCGATCTCGGGGTCCGTGCATCTCTCGAGGACTTCCCGGAACCAGCGCGCCACCCGAAACTCCGGTCCGAGCCGCCTGCGCCACCGGTGCTCGTAGCGCTGGAGAAATCCTTCCTCCAGCCGCTCCGTCTGGCACGCTTCGACCGCGGTTTGCGCCGCCAGAGAGGCACTCAGGAGGCTGTAGAAGATCCCGCCCCCTGTCGTGGGCTTCGTGAGGCCGCCCGCATCCCCGGCCACGAGCACCCGAGAGGTGTAGGTTCTCGGCCCCGGCCCCAGTGGGAGGAGCCGCCGGACCGGCGGCGGAGGCGGCGCCTGGAGGCGCTGGCGGATCGATGGGCGGGCGAGAAAGGCCGTGAGATACGCCCCGACGTCGCCCCGCGCCATCGCCCCGATCTTGATCGAGGGCTTGCCCTCCCGAAAGATCGGCGTGGTCCAGACGAAGCCGCCCGGCGCGATCTCTGATCCGAAGTACAACTCGACGCGATCCGCGGGGTCGGCCGGGACTTCGACCTGGGCGGTGTGGATCATCCGCGCCGGTAATCCTAGACCCACCTGCCGCAGCAGCGCATACGACACGCCGCACGTCAGCAGCACCAGACGCGCGTCGATTCGGTCTCGGCCGACCACCACCTCGGCCCGCGAGGCGGATACGGCGAGCCCATCCGCCCGGACGCCGGTTCGCACCGTTGCGCCGGCGGCCGCGGCGTCCTGCGCCAGTCGCCGGTCGAACGCGCCCCGATCGATGACGAGGACCTGCTCCTTGCCCTCATCACTCCACTGGACCTCGGTCTGCACGCCGCCGGGGGCGATGAGCCGGGCGCGGGTGAGGCGGTTCAGCACCACCTCGTCGGGGATCTTGACGAGGTCCGCGCATTCCATGGAGATGATGCCGGTGCAGTGCGTGGGATCCCCGATCCGGGGATGCTCTTCGAGCACGAGCACATCCAGGCCCGCCTCGGCGCATCGCGTCGCAGCGAGCAGCCCCGCGGGTCCCCCGCCGACGATGACGATGTCGCGCACAGGCAGAGTATATGGGGTCACTCTTGTCCAAACGAAGGTTTAAGAATGGATGAGCCGCCTGACGGCCTGGCTAATTTGGACGGCAGTGATACGGGATCACAGCTTGTCGCCGCGATGCTCCCACTTCCCACGAAACGTGATCCAGAACGAGGCGACGATCAACCGGAGATCCAGCAGGAAGCTCTGCCGCCGGATGTAGAGGCAATCGTACCTGAACTTGTGCCGCCGGGGAATGTCGCGGTCGGCGTAGATCTGCGCAATCCCCGTCAGCCCGGGCGCGACCCGATGACGCGCCTCGTACCCGGGGATCTTCTCGAGGGGGACGACCTCCCCCGCCCCGTTGACCTCGATCTCCTCGGGCATCAGCGCCCGGGGGCCGACGAAGCTCATGTCCCCGCGCAGGATGTTCCACAGCTGCGGCAGTTCGTCGAGGGCGGTCGCGCGGAGAAGTCGACCGACCGGAGTAATCCGCGCGTCTCCGTGGCTGGCCTGCAGCGGCCCGAACCGTGTGTCGGAGTCCGGCACCATCGACCGAAACTTCCAGCTCTTGAACAGCCGGCCGTGACGGCCGACCCGCGCCTGCCCATAGAAGATCGGACCGCCGTCGCCGATCTTGATGGCGATGGCGATGATGGCCGACAACGGCACCGAGACGAGAAGACCCAAGGCCGACAGCGACACGTCCAGACACCGCTTACTCACCGACGACCTTCTCGATCAGCGCGACGAAGTGATCGACCATCTGCTCCCGCGAAAACCGTTCGGCGGCGCGCCGGCGCCCAGCGTCTCCCATCTTCCGCCGCAGCGCCTCGTCCTCGATGAGTCGTCGGATAGCGTCGGCGAGAGCTGCAGAGTCTGCAGGAGGCACGACCAGCCCGGTCACACCGTGCTGGTTCACCCACGGGACGCCCGTCGGCAGGTCGGTGCTCACCACCGGAAGCCCGCACGCCATCGCCTCGACTTGAGCGATGCCGAACGCCTCCGTCCGGTGCGTGGAGGGCATGACAAACACGTCGGCCGCGAGGAAGTAGGCCAGCAGGTCCTCGTCCGAGAGCGTCTTCGTGAAGGCCACGCGCCTGGCAATCCCGAGCGAGTCGGCGCGATCGCGTAAGGTGTCGGCGAGCGGACCATCACCCGCGATGATCAACGTGCCCGGGCACTGCACCATCGCGTCCAGCAGCACCTCGACTCCTTTGTAGTACACGAGCCGGCCGACGAAGAGAATCACCGGCGGCGCGTATCGTGCCCGAAGCAGTCGCGCACGCGTCGAGTGCGACTCATCAGCCTCCAGATATCGCCTGAGGTCGATCCCGAACGGGATCACTTCGATCCGTTGCGCGTGACGCAC
>Ga0105164_10001384_pt1 | contig 15608 bp, 7 predicted proteins | sample VDWuncwatermetaG_FD_89674 | JGI IMG/M metagenome (GOLD analysis project Ga0105164, IMG submission 89674) | Wastewater microbial communities from Netherlands to study Microbial Dark Matter (Phase II) - VDW unchlorinated drinking water | ecosystem: Environmental > Aquatic > Freshwater > Drinking...
CTGCTTCGCGACGACGTAGACCGCGTTGTTGCCGTGAACAAGCAGGAGATTACGACGCTTGTGAGCAATGAGCAACGGTTTTTTGATTTGCGATGGCCCTATAAAAAGCCGTTTTCCCGAAGCATCCAAACCCGCGTGGAAACCAACATCTTCGACGACGCAAACGTTATCAGGTATGCACCCTAAGAAATGCAAAAGTAAAAGTGAAAAAGGTAAAATTGATGTATTCGCTTCGCGAATGCTTGGTATAAAAGTAAATTTTTTTCAGAAAATTTACACCGCACTTTTGCCTTTTGCGTTTTAACTTTTGCCTTTCCCTACTATGAGTTGGCTTTCTCGTCTTGATTGGGCTATGCTTGCGGCCCTTTTTTGTTTGGGGCTTTTGAGCGTGGCGCTCCTTTACCCGTATTCATTTTTGCAAGGGGGGAGTTTTGCCTTGCGCCAAGCGCTGTTTTTTGTCATTGGCATTGCTTCCACGATTATGCTCTCGCGGCTCAACGTTTCTTTTTTCAAGCAGAAGGGGGAGATTATCGTGGGTATCTATCTACTCGGGGTTTTTCTTCTTGCCGGCATACTCCTTTTGGGTGTTACGGTTCGGGGGGCGGCAAGCTGGGTTTCTCTTTTTACCGTGGGCTTCCAGCCCTCGGAGTTCATCAAAATAGTTCTTATTTTTCTTTTGGCGCGTTATTTTACCCATCGCCATTTGCAAATGTATCGGATACAAAACGTGGCTTTCTCCTTCCTCTATGTGGCGTTCCCTCTTGTCCTTGTCCTTATGCAGCCCGCGCTCGGATCAGCCATTATTATTTTTTTCCTGTGGCTTGGCATGGTCGTAATGGCAGGAATGAAATGGCGGCACCTTGCCCTTGTTTTTTTGGCGGGACTCCTCATCGGGGCGTTGCTTTGGACATCGTTCCTCCTTCCCTACCAGAAAACGCGCGTCCTCTCCTTTCTTAACCCCGGCAATGATCCGCTGGGCGCAAATTATTCGCGCAACCAATCGCTTATTGCCGTGGGAGCCGGAGGGATTTGGGGAAAGGGCATCGGCAACGACATCCACTCTCTTTACGGATTCTTGCCCGAAGCCCACACGGACTTTATGTTTGCCATGCTGGCGGAAAGTTTGGGTTTGACAGGAATGCTTGTTTTTTTTCTCCTGATAGGTATTATTTGTTTCCGCCTTTTCCGCTTCAACGGCAAAAGCAATTTTGATCGCCTGTTTTCCAGCGGACTTGCATTTCTCATATTCCTGCAATCAGCCGTCAATATCGGCATTAACATCGGCATATTGCCGGTTACCGGTTTAACGCTTCCCTTCCTAAGCTATGGCGGGAGCTCGGTGATTTCGCTTTGCGTAGGGCTGGGGATTTATCAGGCGCTATATGTGAGGGCGTGATGTAACATGAAGCATGCAGCACGAGGACAAGGGAAAATTTTTCGAGAACAGTTAACTAAGATAAACCCCAATGACCAAGTCCCAATGACCAATCAAATCCTAAGCCCCAAGTCCCGATGAATTTTTTTGGGCGTTGGTTCATTAGGACTTGACTCTGCCTGCGCAGCACTCGCCCTTTGGTCGAAAGGGTCGTTGGACATTGGGATTTTGGCCTTTATGATGTCGCGCTTGTCAGCCGACAAACATATCTCTTTTCCACACCATTCCACACCATGAGCGATCAACCCGAGTTAACCCGAAATATCAATTGGCTTTTGAGAGAAAAGTATGAGGGGCGGATGACAAAGGAAGCGAAAAAAGATATCGCTCGCCTGAAGCGTGGCGAGCCCGTTGACTATGTCATCGGGTGGGTTGATTTTTTGGGGTGTAAGATCGATCTTTCCATGCGGCCGTTTATTCCGAGGCCGGAAACAGAGTATTGGGTGGGGAAAGCGATTGAGGACGTGAAAGAGAAAGAGGGAAAAAGAGCAATTCACTGCCTTGATGTGTTTGCCGGATCAGGATGCATTGGTATTGCGTTACTTTCTCGCCTCCCGAACGCTGTTGTGGATTTCGTGGAAAAAGAAAAAGCGCCTTTGAAGCAAATTGCCATCAATACGGCGATGAACAACGTTGATCCTTTGCGCTATCGCATTATTTCGGAGCCGCAGAGCGGCGGAGAAACAAACTTGTTTATCCGATCGGATATGGTATCCTCGCTCAAGAAAGGCGAGCGCTACGATTATATTTTTGCGAACCCTCCCTACATTGCCTTGACGCGAAAGGGTAAAGTACAAAAAAGCGTCCTTGCGTGGGAACCCCATGCCGCGCTTTTTGGCAAAGACGACGGACTATACTTCATTGAGCTTCTTCTTAAAGAAGCAAAAAATCATCTGACAAAAGAAGGAACAATGTATATTGAGTTCGATTCGCCCCAGAAACCCGCCTTTTCTGAATTGCTCTCTCGTTACGGTTATGCCAATGTCCGGTTTTTCAAAGATCAATATGGAAAGTGGCGGTGGGTGGAAATAAGCAATAAGCGTTAAGAAGTAAGCAAGAGTAGTATAAAATAGAAAAGGGCGCCTTTACTGCTTAGTTGGCGCCCTCTTGGTGGAAGCGATGGGTTGCAAAAGTGTAGCGATCTACTAATCGGCTAAAAGAACCGAGGTCGGGGGAAAAATAGTTTCTCCTTGTTTGGTGCCAAGGACGAGCCATTGCTCTTTTCCTTGGGGTGAGAAGATATGTACCCCCTCCCTCATTTTTACGTATAGATAGGTACCCTCTCCTTTTTCGGGAGGTGTTGCTACCAAGGTGCAAAAAATTTCGTCGGGCATATTTCCTCCTGAATAACCCACCGCTTGGTGTGTTTCTTACCACATAAATAAAAATTTGTCAATTTCTAAGTTTTCAAATATGAACCTTACCTTCATCCCTTTGGCCAGTAGCAGGAGTATTAAAATTTTGCTCGAAAACGGCCGCGAGCAGTGGGAGGAAACTGCCGAGAGTGGGGAAGCGATGGTGGGGGCTCTTGACAAACTTTTTGAAATCGCTAAAATGGACCTATCTTCGGTTACGAGTATCCGTGTGATGGACGAGGAGCATTCGAGCTTACTTTCAGTTTACCTTGCTCACACAACTAAACAGGCCTTACATATAGCAGCGGAATTTCAAAGCCTTCGCCGATAAGGAGAAGGGCTGTATTGTTTTACTGCCGGTGCGATATTTGGAGAAGTGTTCCGAAACCAACATCGGACTCCGCCCGCCCGCAGGTTCACTCCGCATCCGCAAATGGGGATGACGGGTAACATGGGTTGCGTTTTGCCTTTGGGCAGAGCGCTTTCCTCATCTTGTCTTATGGAAGAACGATACTTTTCTCGCTATCAGACAAAAACAATACCTCCGCCGAACCTTATCCAGGTGCAGATAGATTCCTACGAGTGGTTTTTGAAGAAAGGATTGCAAGAGCTGCTTGAAGATTTTTCTCCGGTGGAAGATTATTCCGGAGAACATCTGAAGTTTTCTTTTCTTTCGTTCCACTTGGAAGAGACGGAAGCCACCGAGGAAATCTGCCGACAGAAAAATTTAACATACGAAGCCCCCTTACGCCTTAAAACGCGCCTTTTGAACGTGGAGGCAAAGGAGATGAAAGAACAGGATGTCTACTTCGGGCATATCCCTCTTATCAGTTCGCGCGGAACATTTATTATCAATGGGATTGAGCGGGTCATGGTTTCCCAGCTTCTCCGATCGCCGGGAGTGTACTTTACCTCCGAAGTAAAGCGCGGTCTTAAGCTTTTTCGCGCGGAGATTATTCCCGGAAGAGGGGCATGGATTGAAGTCGAAACGTCGGAAGACGGTATTTTATACGCAAAGGTGGATCGGCGCAGAAAAGTTCCCGTGACCTTGCTGCTAAGGGCTTTTGGATTGGAAGACAACGAAGAAATCCGCAAAACATTCGGCTCCGATGAATCAATGAATGCCACGCTTGCGCTTGACGAAACAAAAACCACCGATGAAGCGGTGGTGGAAATTTACAAGCGCATTCGCCCGGGCGAAGCGGTTACGGCCGATAACGCGCGCAAGTTCCTTATTGCGCTGTTTTCGTTCAAGCGGTATGACTTGGAAAAAGTGGGGCGCTGGAAGTTAAACCAGCGTCTTTCTCGCGAGCTCAAGGGAGAAACGGAAATAACGCGCGAAGAGCGCACCATTGGCCTTGACGATGTCATCCTCGTTATCAAAGAAGTTATCCGGCTCAATAAAGACCCCCAGAGCAAATCCGATGAAATCGACAACTTGGGCAATCGCCGCGTCAGGCCGGTGGGAATGCTTTTGCAAGACAGGTTGCGCCTGACGTTTTCCCGTCTTGAGCGCGTTATCCGCGATCGTATGAGTACGCTTGATCTGGATACGGTAACGCCCGGACAACTCATCAACATCAATGTATTCAGTTCGGCCATTGCCGATTTCTTCTCGTCTTCCCAGCTTTCGCAGTTCATGGATCAGGTGAACGCGCTTGCCGAGCTTGAACACAAGAGGACACTCTCCGCCAAAGGGCCGGGAGGTTTAACGCAGGAGCGAGCCGGGTTTGAAGTGCGTGACGTACACGAGTCGCACTACGGCCGCCTTTGCCCCATTCAGACGCCGGAAGGACAGAACGTCGGACTAGTCGTGCACTTGGCGCTTTTTGCGCGGCTCAACGAATTCGGATTTTTGGAAACCCCCTATTTTAAGGCCGATAATGGAAGAGTGCTCGATGATATTGAGTATATGAACGCTACCGACGAAGTGAAATATGTTATTGCGCACGCAGGTGAACCCCTGGACGCGCGGGGCAGATTTGTGAACGAAGTGGTGGAAGCGCGTATTCATGGAGAATCCGGTATGATCGAGCGCGAAAAAGTTGATTTCCGCGATGTGTCGCCCCAGCAGTTTATTTCGCTTGCAACGAGTTTGATTCCGTTTTTGGAGCACGATGACGCAAACCGTGCGCAAATGGGATCAAACATGCAGCGGCAGGCCGTGCCTTGTCTGCGTTCCGAAGTTCCGGTGGTAGCAACCGGGTTTGAAAAAGCGGTGGCACGCGATTCCGGCTACGAGCTCTTTGCGAAAGAAGCGGGTAAAGTTATTGAAGTAGATGCGTCCCACGTCAAAATCCGCTCGCAGAAAACAAGCAAAATTCAAAATTATCCGTTGATCAATTTTCGCCGTTCCAATCAATACACCGGCATCCACCAGGTTCCGGTCGCGCAAAAGGGCGCAATGCTCAAAAAAGGAGACCTTATCGCGGACGGATCATCGCTCCGGGAGGGACAATTGGCGCTCGGTCAAAATCTTTTGGTGGCGTTTGTTCCATGGGAAGGTTCAAACTACGAAGACGCCATCATTATTTCCGAGCGATTGGTACGCGATGATATTTTCTCCTCGGTCCATATTCAGGACTTTCTCTGTGAAGTGCGCGATACAAAGCTCGGCCCCGAGATGACAACCTACGACATCCCCAATGTTTCCGAGGCAAAACTTTCCAATCTGGATGAGGACGGCATTATTCGCGTGGGATCGGAAGTAAAGGAAGGCAGTTATCTGGTGGGCAAAATTTCTCCCAAAGGAGAAGTCGAGTTAAGCGGAGAAGAGCGCCTGCTCCGCGCAATTTTCGGAGAAAAGGCCAGAGAAGTGCGCGACACCTCGCTGGTGCTTCCCCACGGGAAAAAGGGAAAGGTGCTGAATGTTGATATTCTCTCCCGCGATAAGGGCGACAAGCTTGCTCCGGGCGTTCTGCGTTCCATTCATATTGAAATCGCCGAGCTTCGAAAAATTTCCGTAGGCGACAAACTTGCCGGGCGGCACGGAAACAAAGGTGTTATTGCGCGTATTCTTCCGCTGGAAGACCTTCCTCATCTTGAAGACGGCACGCCGGTTGATATTGTACTCAACCCGCTGGGTGTTGCTTCGCGCATGAACCTCGGGCAAATTTTGGAAACCCACCTTGGCTGGGCCGCATTCAAAGGCGGCTGGCGCGCGATTTCTCCTCCGTTCGCAGGAGCGACGGAAAAAGAAATCATGGCCGCGTTAAAAGCGGTCGGCCTTCCGGAAGACGGAAAAGTGAAACTTTATGACGGCCGCACGGGTGAACCCTTCCATGAGCGTGTTACCGTAGGCGTTGTTTATATGATGAAACTGAACCACTTGGTGGAAGACAAAGCCCATGCCCGCGCCATCGGCCCCTACTCCCTTACGACTCAGCAGCCCTTGGGCGGAAAAGCTCAATTCGGAGGCCAGCGCTTCGGAGAAATGGAAGTGTGGGCGCTCGAAGGATACGGCGCCGCGTATACGCTTCAGGAATTGCTCACCATCAAATCCGACGACGTAAAAGGCCGCGCGGAAGCATACGAAGCCATTACCAAAAAAGAGCGCATCAGACCCCCGTATTTGCCGACATCATTTAACGTGCTGGTAAATGAAATCAAGGGGCTCGGATTTGATATTGAGTTGATTGATAGGAAGAAGGGCGCTGCGAAGGAGAAGTAACATTAAAAAGTTTTAAGTTTTTTGTTTTAAGTTTTAAGTTAATCAGAATAAAACGAAGAGCGATCCTTTCTCTAAAAACTAAAAACTCTTAACTAAAAACTCCTCTATTATGGAATTCGACGCAATTCGCATCACGCTTGCTTCTCCGGAAAAAATCTTGGCATGGTCCCACGGAGAAGTTATCAAGCCGGAAACAATAAACTACCGCACCCAAAAGCCCGAGCGGGAAGGCCTTTTTTCCGAGGTGATTTTCGGCCCGGAAAAAGATTATCAGTGCTACTGCGGCAAATATAAGAAAGCCCGATTCAAAGGTATTGTCTGCGATCGTTGCGGCGTGGAAGTTACGCGAGCTTCGGTTCGGCGCGAGCGGCTCGGGCATATTAAGCTCGCCACGCCGGTTTCGCACATCTGGTTTTTGCGCAAAGTGCCGTCGAAAATGAGTTTGTTCTTCAATATCGGTCTTGCCGAGATTGAAAATGTCATCTATTTCGCAAGTTACATTATCACCAAAATCAACGAGCCGCTCCACAAAAAAGCGCTCAAGGAAAACCGGGGGAAAAACAAAGAGCTCTACGAATCCCTTGCCGGCCTTGCCAAAGGGAAAGTGGTTTCCGAAGCGGATTTGCGCGAAGTGCTGCAAGCGTACCCTTCCCTTATTGAGGTGGGAACCGGTGCCGAAGCTCTGCGAGCACTGGCCGCCGAAATTGATCTTCTTGCTCTTCGCGTCCAGTTGAAAGAACAGCTTAAAAAGGCAACAGGCCAGCAAGCGATTAAAGCCCTTTCGCGTCTGAAATTGATAGAGGGCCTCATCCGTTCGCAAACGCGTCCGGAATGGATGTTTATTACCATTCTGCCCGTTATTCCGCCGGAGCTTCGCCCCATGGTAGCCCTTGACGGGGGAAGGTTCGCATCTTCGGATGTCAACGATCTGTATCGCCGCGTTATCAACCGGAACAATCGGCTCAAACGGCTGATAGAATTAAACGCGCCCGAAGTCATCATCCGCAATGAAAAACGCATGTTGCAGGAAGCGGTTGACGCATTAATAGACAACTCGGCTCGCCGCGGACGCGCGGTTATGGCGGCAACCGGGCCCCAGCGCCAATTAAAGTCCCTTGCCGACATGTTGCGCGGCAAACAAGGAAGGTTCCGGCGCAGTTTGCTCGGAAAACGCGTTGACTACTCCGGGCGTTCGGTTATCGTTTCCGGACCAAATCTGAAATTGTACGAATGCGGCCTGCCCAAATGGATGGCGCTTGAAATTTTCCGTCCGTTTGTTATCGGAGAGCTTATCGCGCGCGATTTTGCCCATAACATAAAAGGCGCAAACAATATTATCGCCCAGGAGCAAGCCGAAGTATGGGAAATACTGGAGGAAGTTACCAAGGATAAATGCATCCTCCTGAACCGCGCTCCCACCCTGCATCGTCTCGGAATTCAGGCATTTAAGCCCGTGCTCATCGAAGGACTTGCCATTCAACTGCATCCGCTTGTGTGCCCGGCATTCAACGCCGACTTTGACGGCGATCAGATGGCAATCCACCTCCCGCTTTCCGACGAATCACAAAAAGAAGCGCGCGAGTTGATGCTTGCAACCCATAACCTGCTGAAGCCGTCAACCGGCAAGCCCATTGTCTACCCTTACCAAGACATTGTACTTGGCATTTATTGGCTTACGGAGATGGGGGAGAATGCGGATGAAAAGCGGCTCCACTCATTCTTTTCTTTTGATGATGCGCTTTTGGCGCAGGACTCGGGCAAAATAGCGCTCCAGGAAAAAATCCGGGTCAACGTCAAAGGGGAGTACATGGAAACAACGGCCGGCCGTATTATCTTGAACCAGATGCTCCCGCCTTCTCTGCCTTTTGTCAATGAACACTTGGACCGGAAAAAAATCCGCGACTTTGTTGCCGAAATTATTGATACCATGCCCATGCCCGAAGCCGCGGAAATAATGGACAACATTAAATTGCTCGGCTTTCACTACGCAACGCTTTCGGGTATCAGCTGGGCATCGGCGGACATGGTGGTTCCAAAAGAAAAGCCCGCCATTTTGGCCGCGGCTGAAGAAGAAATCAAAAGCATTCAGGAAAGCTTTGCCGAAGGCATGCTTTCCGGCGGTGAGCGCTACAACAAAACAATCAAAGTGTGGACCGATGCGCAGGCAAAAATAAGCGCACTCGTGCGCCCGACACTGAAAGCGTCGCCCTCGGTGTATGCCATTATCAATTCCGGAGCCCGCGGCTCGTGGGGCCAGACCATGCAGATGTCGGGCATGAAAGGACTGGTGACCAACCCGTACAACCAGATCATCGAATTGCCGGTGCGCTCTTCGTACAAGGAAGGACTGAATGTGCTTGAATACTTCATCTCCACCCACGGAGCGCGCAAAGGAGTTACCGATACCGCGCTTAAAACAGCGGTTGCCGGATACCTCACGCGCCGTTTGGTTGATGTGTGCCACGATGTTATTGTCAAAGAAAAAGATTGCAAAACAAAAGAAGGAATCGAATTTTACCGCGAAGACGTAAAATCAGCCCTCATGGATTTTCGCGATCGTATTTTCGGCCGCGTACTTCTTGAAACCGGTGAAATAATAGACAAACATCTGGCGACAAAAATGGCCAATGACATGAGCATCGAAACGGTAAAAATGCGCTCTCCTGTTTTGTGCAAAACGCTCGACGGCCTTTGCCAAATGTGCTATGGCTACGACTTGAGCAATAATCGCCTTGTGGATCTGGGTGTTGCCATCGGTGTTATCGCCGCTCAATCCATCGGAGAGCCCGGAACCCAGCTCACCATGAGAACCTTCCACATGGGAGGAGTGGCCGGCGAAGCGGACATCACCCAAGGATTGCCCCGCATCGCAGAACTCTTTGAAGCGCGCGAACCCAAAGCAAAAGCGCTCCTTTCGGGCGTTGACGGCAGGATAAAAGAGATACGCTCAAACCCCGCCGGACACGTAATTGCGGTGGACGTTACCAAGGGCGAATTGGAAGGCAAAGAAATAAGCTACAATCTCCCGCTCGACCGATTTCTTACCGTAAAGCAAGGCGATACGCTTGAGAAGGGACAACAGCTCTCCGAAGGCCAGCTTGATTTGCAGGAACTCTACAAGCTCGGAGGAGAACGGGCCACATGGCGCTACATATTGAATGAAATTCAGCGCAACTATAACAGCCACGGCGCCGACGTAAACGACAAATACATTGAAGTGGTAATAAGAAAAATGTTCTATTGGATGAAGGTGACAAACCCGGGCGACACCAACCTCATCCCCGGCAAAATCGTTGAGCGCTCGGTATTTCTGGTGGCAAACGATGCCGTCAAAGAAGCCGGAGGCAAACCCGCCCAAGGTACGCGTCTTTTGCTCGGAGTTACCAAGGCGGCGCTCTCAACCGACAGCTTCCTCTCCGCGGCCTCATTCCAGGAAACCGCTTCAGCCCTCATTGATGCGGCGGTGGAAGGAAAAATTGACACCTTGCGCGGCTTAAAGGAAAACGTGATCATCGGCCGGCTTATACCTGCGGGAAGAGGATTTCGGGTTAAGAACAAAGCATAAGGAAAACCTTGTTTCTCGCTTTGCTTGAAATAAAAAAAATCCAAATCCCAAGCTCCAATGACCAACAAAATCCCAAGCTCCAATGACCAAGAATTCAATTGGGATTTGGGGTTTGGAGCTTGAATGGACATTGGGATTTGGACATTGGGATTTTATTCTCCCTCTATGACCCTCACCAAATTATCCGCAGGAAAAAATGCTCCCCAGGAAGTCAACGCCTTTATTGAGATCTCAAAAGGCGGAAACGTGAAATACGAGCTTGACAAAGACAGCGGCCTCATTTTCGTCGACAGGTTTTTGCACACCGCAATGGCCTACCCCTTTAACTACGGTTTTATTCCGCACACGCTCTCCGAAGACGGCGACCCGCTCGACATTCTTGTATTAAGCGAACAGTCGGTTGTCCCCGGCTGTGTCATTCCCCTCACGGTCATCGGCTGCCTCGACATGGAAGACGAAGGCGGCATAGACCCCAAAATCGTCGCCGTCCCCTCCAAAAAAATAGACCCGTTCTTTGGCGAATACCAAGACATCGCCGATGTCCCTGCCTCCCTCAAATCCAAAATCCAGCACTTCTTCGAACAAATGAAAGCCCTCGAACCCGGCAAATGGGTAAAAGTAAAAGGATGGAAAAGCAAAAAAGAGGCGCTGGAACTGGTGAAAAAGTCAATGAAATAGTCAACAAAAAATCTCTTCATGGAAGAGATTTTTTGTTGTGGAACCCGATGAGAACTACCCTCCACGCGCTTTGCATAGGTAAATTTGACTTTTTTTGATGAAGACATATAATGTGAGAGTCGCTCAATCAGATTAGCTTTTTGTCCAAACCGGTTTTTAGTATCCGCGAATACCTCGCGGCTTCCCGCGGGGAGATTCATTTCGTCCTTGAGAACAAAAAAGGGCGGCGGTTCCGACAGCGCTTAACCATTTGGTAAGCAATATCTGTTGGGCGACAACCGTCGTCCCTTTTTGTTTTTAAGAACCTAACCTCCGGTCAGAACCTTTCTGATCGCGTTGCTCGCAGTAAGGGAGCTTATCAAATAATCTTAAAAATATGGCAAAAGAAAGTGTTAGTGTTTTTGACCAATTCACCGGAAAATATCAGCTTTCAAAAACGTTGAGGTTTGAGCTACGACCAATATGGAATACGCGGCAGATGCTAGACGATGAGAGGAATCCGGTTATTGAACACGATCAAGTGCGGCATGAAAAATATGAAGCGGTAAAGTTTTGGTTGGATAGGTTGCATCGGGACTTTATTGAAGACGCGCTGAAAAATTTCAAATTCAAAGATTTAAAAACATATCAATCCGCACTTGAGGCATGGCAAAAAGATAGAAAATCAAAACAGGCACAAGGTACACTTGCGAAAGCAGAAGCTAGTTTGCGCGAAGAAGTAGTGAATTGCTTTGAAGAAGCTGCAAACATTTGGGCAACAAGCGAACCATACAAATCACTCGGCTTAAAGAAGGAGGGTAAAGATATGCTGTTTGAAGCGGGCGTATTTAAATTGCTCAAAGAACGTTTCAAAGATGAACAGGATACAACTATCAAAGGTAAGAATATCTTTGACGATTGGAATAGCTGGACAGGTTATTTTAAAAAATTCTTTGAGACGCGAAAAAATTTCTATAAATCAGATGATACTTCAACAGCGATTGCGTATCGTATCGTAAACCAAAACCTTCGCCGATTTTGTGAAAACGTGAAAGTATTTGAAGACATAAGAAAAATCGTTGATGTGGTTGAAGTAGAGAAAAACTTCAATGTATCATGCCCCGATATATTCTCATTAAGCTATTACAACAGCTTTCTTTTACAAGACGGAATTGACGCGTATAACAAAATTATCGGTGGTGAAGTACGCGGGAAAGATGAAAAAATACAAGGCATCAACGAGTTAATAAATAAGTATCGCCAGGATCATCCGGGAGATAAAGTATCATTTCTAAAAATGCTTGATAAGCAGATTCACAGTGAGAAAGAACCGTTTATCGAAAGTGTCGAAACGGATGTTGAACTTGTGAGGAGATTGAAGGATTTTCACAAAAATGCAGATACAAAGATACAAGCATTTCGAAAGCTTATTGTAGATATTGCGCACGATTATTCCGCGTATGATTTAAACAAAATTTATCTGTCCAAAGAAGCGCTTGCAAGAAATGCAAGCCGTTGGTTTGCGAATTATGGTTCATTTGAACGGGACTTATTTGCCATAGTTGCAGAAAAACAAAATAAACAGGAATATGAAGCGTTGCGGACGCATAAAGATGACTCGAAAATAAGCGATAAAGACGGCAAATTTTCTTTCCCAGATTTTATTAGATGCTCGCATATTAAGCAGGCACTCGAAAAACAGGAAGGAAGAATCTGGAGAGAGAAAAGTTATGAAGATATAACAAGTCTCGATAAAATAGTTGATTTATTTGCACAATTCCTCCACGTTTTCCAATCGGAGCTTGGGCGTCAATTCTTTTATAAGACGACGGATGCGGCAACTGGAAAGCAAGTTGATCTTGGGTATGATGTTTTCGTGAAAGAAATTGTGGATCTGATTGGGCAAGATGCTCCCGCTATAAATCAGGAAGAAAAAGTAGCCATCAAAAATTTTGCAGACACTACACTCTCTATCTACCGGATGGCTAAGTATTTTGCGGTAGAGAAAAGACGCGGCTGGTTGGAGAGCTATGACTTAGACGACCGTTTCTATAAAACTTCCGGAATCGGTTACGAGAATTTTTATCGTGACGCTTTTGAGCAAATTATTCGCCCATACAATCTTTTTCGCAACTATCTTACCAAGAAACCCTACAACCTTGACAAATGGCCATTATACTTTGAAAATCCGACGCTTGCGGACGGATGGGACAAAAATAAGGAACAGGAGAATGCGACAGTTCTTTTTGAGAGAAGTGGTGAGTTTGTACTTGGAATAATGCGGAAAAATCATACAGATTTATTTGATGATCATAAGACAGAGGTGGGTGTTAGTAGTAAAGCAGGCATGTACCATAAAATGGTATATAAATATTTCCCAAATCCTTCACGGATGATTCCGAAGTGTTCTACACAGACAAAAGAAATTAAAAATCATTTTAAAAACTCATCGAAATCATGCTGTCTTAGTGATGAAAAAAAATTCATCAGCCCCTTTACAATTTCAAGGGTGATATATGAGCTAAATAATTTTGAGTATCCTAAATCATACCTACAAACCGTAAACGGCGGAGTTCTTGATGAATTGCAGAGAGTCAAAGCTGATAGTAAAAAATCTAATCAAATCAAAGTATTCCAAAAAGAATTTCTGAAACTTTCCGGATGTAAACAACTATACAGAGAAGCACTCACTGATTGGATAAACTTCTGCAAATCGTTTCTTGAAGCTTATCGTAGTACAGCAACTTCTGGTTTTGATTACTCCCATCTCAAAGATTCTAAAGAATACGAATCCGTCGATCAGTTTTACCGCGATGTAGAAAAAGGAAGTTATGGGATTTCATGGATCAATATATCCGAGGAATATTTACAGAAAAAGAACACCGCAGGAGAATTATTCCTTTTCGGTATTCACAACAAAGATTGGAATCTGAAAGCTGGTCAAAAGAAAGCCGGTACCAAAAACCTGCACACCCTTTATTTTGAGCAATTATTTAGCGCGGAGAATGCAAAAGAAAACTTTCTCCTTAAATTAAACGGTGAGGCGGAATTGTTTTTTCGTCCGGCTACAAAAATAGATAAGCTTGGCTACCGAGAAAAGGACGGGAAAGTATTGACGAATAAGCATGGAGAGAAGGTCATTAAAAATTACCGTTACTCTAAAGATAAGATTTTTTTCCATTGTCCCATTACTCTCAATCGTGTATCAGAAAATAGCACGAAATCTGAAATTGATGCACAAATGAGAGAAACACTCGCAGAGCAACCGGAAATGAACATTATTGGTATGGATCGCGGAGAGAAAAATCTCGTCTATTACTCGGTTATTGACCAGAAGGGAGATATAAAGGAAACCAATACACTGAACGCTATCGGTAAAGATGGTAATGGGAATGCGGTACAGTATGCGGAGAAGCTCGAAAAACGGGCGCAAGAACGTGAAGCATCGCGTCGTGATTGGAAGGATGTGGAAGCGATAAAGGATCTCAAGCGCGGCTATATTTCAGAAGTAGCGCATAAGCTCGCAGATCTTATTATTCAATATCAGGCCTTTATTGTGCTTGAAGATTTAAGTATGGGTTTCAAGCAGACGCGCGGAGGGGTTGAGAGTAGTGTATATCAACAGTTGGAAAAAGCGTTGATAGACAAATTGAATTATCTGGTATTTAAGAACAAAAAAACTCCGGAGCAGGCTGGGCATATCTTGCGTGCTTATCAACTTACCGCCCCCTTTACTGCATTTAAGGATATGGGTAAACAGACAGGTCTTATTTTCTATACCCAAGCCGGGTATACATCAAAAACATGTCCTCGGTGCGGATTCCATCGTAATGCTAAATTTCAATTTGAGAATGTGGAGCAGGCCAAAACTCTTCTGAAGAATTTGGAAGCTATAATCTACGATCGTGTTTCTGATGCATTCTCCGTAACCTATTCGCTTAAAAAGTTCTTTAAAAAAGAACAGAAAAAAATAAAGAAACGGCAGAATGAGCTATATTCAAATGTTCTCCCGAAAGATATCTTCCAGCTTTCAACGAAAAATGCGGTGCGCTACAAATGGCATGATCGTTACTCGTCGAAAGCGACTACATCGAAACGCGGCATGCGCGATCTTCCCGATGAAACAAAAAAGGGAGTGATAAAAGAATTTACTCTGACAGAATACATGAAAGGATTGTTTGAAGACGAGAAAATAAGTTATAAACAGGAAAGTATATCGCAACTGATCAATAGTAAAACGTTGGCCACCCAATTCTACAAAGATTTCTTATACGCGTTATTCTTGCTTACGGAAACGCGCCATACAATTTCCGGAACGGGTACTGACAATATCCAGTGTCCTGAATGTGAGTTTGATTCGCAGCAGGGCTTTCAGAGCATAAAAGATTTTAATGGCGATGCCAACGGTGCGTATAATATCGCCCGCAAGGGGGCAATGATTCTTGAGAAAATAAAACAGTTCAAGGAAAACAATGAAGGTGTAGAAAAAATGGGTTGGGGTGATTTGGCGATAAGCATTGAGGAATGGGATAAATTTACGCAGATTGTGAGCAGAGAGAATAAACGATAAATGGAATCCTACATTCAAATATCCAAGATAAATGATTTTGCGTCATATCAGATTTTTTACTTGCGTTCGGGGGCTTTCTATGATACTATATTATCATATTATAATATACTTCGTTCTTAAAATTTAAACTGGTACATACCATCTTCTGAAACGCTTATTGAGCAAGGAGAATATGTTTTCTTTGGGTACCAGTTTAATTCTTAAATTTTAAGTAGTATCATAAAATAATGATTTATTTACCATGACTACACTATCAGTGCCGCTTCCCGCTCATTTGGAGGAATCGGTGAACAATTTGGTTAAAAAGGGTTTTGCGGCAAACAAAGCGGATGTTGTTCGCAAGGCAATCACCCGCC
>Ga0105164_10001387_pt1 | contig 15603 bp, 14 predicted proteins | sample VDWuncwatermetaG_FD_89674 | JGI IMG/M metagenome (GOLD analysis project Ga0105164, IMG submission 89674) | Wastewater microbial communities from Netherlands to study Microbial Dark Matter (Phase II) - VDW unchlorinated drinking water | ecosystem: Environmental > Aquatic > Freshwater > Drinking...
CAATATAGGAGGTTGCCCATAAAGAAAAATGCTAAGCTAGTAAGAGTAATCCAAGGAGATAAAAATGAAAAGTATATTAGTAGCTATTGATGAGTCCAAGGCTAGTTTAGCTGCTTTGGATTTAGCTTGTGAATTAGCAAAGGTTTCAAAAGCAGAAATTAAAGGTTTATACATAGAAGACATTGCCCGCCTTTTAGAATGGCAACCTACTGAATTAATTGGATCAGCTATAGGAGCCAGCACCGTACTTCCTCATTCAAGACCCACAGAAGAACAAATGCAAGTAGAAAAAGAGTTTGAAAAAGAAAGAAACAATCTTAAAGAACTTTTTGAGACCACTTGCAAAAAAAATAATATAACTGGCATTTTTAAATCAATAAGAGGACTAATTGAAGAATCTATTATAAAAGCTTCAAAAACTGTAGATTTAGTAGTAATTGGAAAAAGAGGAAGAAGTTATAAAAAAGACTCTAGAGAGCCAGGAGAAATTGCTCAAGACCTTATACGCCATGTAGTAAAACCTCTTTTTATAGTTCCAGAAGAAAGTCAACCAAAAGCTAGAATAACTGGAAAGAGTCTAACAAATAAAATTTTACTAGCTTATGATGGTAGTGAAGCTGCACAAAGGGCATTATCTACTGCAGCACAAATTGCAACGATACTTAATGCAGAAATACTAGTTGTAAGCATAGCCAATGATATAGAAATAGCTCAAACCCCACTTGATGAAGCAAATGAATTTTTAAAACCCTATAACTTAAAAGTCTCGACCAAAACAGGAATAGGCGCAGCAATGCCATGGAAAACAGTACTAGAAGAAGCTAAAGTATATGATCCTGGAATTATAGCAATTGGTGCATTTGGCTCAAACAAATTGTTAGAATTAATTTTTGGTAGTACAACTAATCAAATATTAATTGAGGCTACTTGTCCTATTTTACTTTGTAAATAAATAAAATGAAAATCTCTTTCCATGGTGCTGCCAATGAAGTAACTGGCTCTTGCCATTTATTAGAAATTGGAAATATAAAAATTTTAGTGGACTGTGGAATGTACCAGGGTGGGGCTGGACTTAGAGAAGAAAATCTTAAGCCCTTTGGTTTTAAAGCTAAAGATATTGATTACCTTTTACTAACACATGCACACTTAGATCATTGTGGAAGAATCCCTCTTTTAGTAAAAGCAGGATTTAAAGGCGAGATTATTACTACATCTGCCACCAAAGAATTAGCAAAGTTAGTTTTATTAGATTCAGCACGCATTCAGGAAGAAGATGCAAAGCGCCGTTCAAAGCATTTTAGAAGACATAGAAAAGGTAATAAAAGTAATGGCAAAGGATCTCCTTTGTACAATACATTGGATGCTCTAAGATCTCTGGATTATTTTGGAAGAACCATTAACTATAAAAAAACTATAAAGCTTGAGAAAGGCATTTTAGTTACATTTTTTGATGCTGGTCATATTCTTGGAGCTGCATCAATCTTTATAGAAGCTGAGTATGCAAATGAAAAGAAAACCTTTCTTTTTTCTGGAGACATTGGAAATAATAACAAACCAATAATAAGAGACCCTTCGCCTCTCCCAGATGCAGATATTATAGTGATGGAAACTACTTATGGAGATCGTTCTCATAGGCCTATAAATGAGTCCGTAAAAGAATTATATGATGCTATAAATGAGACTTTTAAACGTGGTGGGAATGTCTATATTCCTACTTTTGCTCTTGAGCGTGCCCAGGAATTACTTTTCTTTTTACGCGAGGGAGTAGAAAGAAAAAATTTACAAAAAAATATGCAAGTATTTCTAGATTCTCCCATGGCAATTTCAGCAGTAGATATCTATCGACGTCATCCTGAATGTTTTGATGAAGAGGCATTAGGTCTTTTTAGCGAAAAAGTGGATCCATTTCACTTAAAAAATCTCACATTTACTAGAGATGTTGCTGAATCTATTTCTATAAACAATATAAAAGCTGGCGCTGTTGTAATGGCCGGATCAGGCATGTGTACAGGTGGAAGAATCTGCCAACATTTAAAACACAATTTATGGAGAGAAGAGTGTAGTGTAATTTTTGTAAGTTTTGCAGCCAGTGGTACTATAGCTAGAAAAATTATTGATGGAGCAAAAACAGTATTTATATATGGTGAAGAGATAGATGTAAAAGCTAAGATCTATACAATAAATGGCTTTTCTGCTCATGCAGGATATGATGAATTACTTTCATGGCATAAACAATTTAAAAATCCTAAAACTACATTTTTAGTTCATGGAAGCTCTGAATCTATGGCAAATATGGCAAGTAAATTAAAATCTCTTGGTCATAAAGTACGACTCCCAAAACTACATGAGAGTTTTAATTTATAGTTTAGTTTCTAGAAATACCGTCATCAGGAAATGAAGCTATAGTAGCACTTCCAGAAATACGTCCATCAGGAGGTAAAGAAGATACTGCATTTTCCATATGCCATCTGGAAAAAGTAAAACCTAATCTATCTACAGCATCACCTAACAACTTTCTTTCTTCTCCAGCAATTCTGCCATCACGATTTTCATCAAATTTTGATATCGCTCTGTTGACTTCTTCTCCATCAATTCTGTCATTGAAATTTATGTCTACATCACGAAATCTAATATCTGCTTCACCTGGATAAGGCTGGCTTTTTTCAAAATTAATTCCAGCCATTAAAAATATCAATGCACCTACACTAGCCCATAAACGTCTACTATTTGCAGCATCGGCAGAGAAAGGTTGCACGGTTTGCTTAGATTGTGTAGGTCTTGGGTTTTCTGATAAACGAGTTCCCTTATTAGGATCGCGTACTTCTATACGGCCATTTTGGCTAACCATACTTAAGTGCTGTCCATCTGCGTTATCTAATCTAAGATCTGTCTTCATAATACCTCTATAATTTTTTCACCAATAAATCTAAGATAACACAGGAATAAAACAAAAACATTAAATCCCTCTAATAAAAGTCTTTTAATAAGGGTGAAAATCTTAAAACATTATAAAATTAGGGGTAGAATGGGCTTGGTTAAAAAAGGAAACGATATGAAACTATTATTAGCTGGCTGCACTGGGTTTATAGGAAAAGAACTAATCAAAGAACTAAAAGAAAAAGGACATAGTATTGTTCTTCTTGTCAGAGATATAGAAAAATATAAAAATCTTGAAAATGAAAAGCTTTTAGTAAAACAGTGGGACGGGAAATCTCTTGGTGACTGGGCGCCTGAAATAGAAAATGTAGATGGCATAATAAATCTTACTGGTGAACCTATAGCTGGAAAGAGATGGACAAATAGACAAAAAAAAGTGATTTCATCCAGTAGATTAGATTCTACAAATGCTTTAATAGAAGCCATAAACAAAGCAAAGAAAAAACCAAAAGTATTAATCAATGCCTCAGCAGTTGGCTATTATGGAAATGTAGAAGATGGTTTAGTAAGTGAGAATTATAAAAAAGGAAAAGGATTTTTAGCAGATATATGTGAAGAGTGGGAGAATGCAGCAAAACCCGCAGTAAAAGACAATGTTAGAGTAGTTTTCCTAAGAATAGGAATTGTACTTGAAAAAGGTGGTGGTGCCCTGGAAAAGATAACTCCACCATTTATGATGTTTGCAGGTGGACCATTAGGCTCTGGAAAACAATGGTTTCCATGGATACATAGAGATGATGTTATAGGGATAATTCTTTATGCTCTAGAAAATGAAAATATTTCAGGTGAAGTAAACACAGTAGCACCTGAATGTGTGACTATGAAAGATTTTTGTAGTGAACTAGGCAAGGTTATAAAACGCCCTTCATGGGCACCAGTGCCAGGAATAGCACTTAAAGTTTTATTAGGTGAAATGGCTGACATGCTTTTAGGTGGGCAGCATGCCATTCCTGAAAAGCTTACTAAAAACGGATATGATTTTAAGTACAAAAAAGTGAGTACTGCCTTAAAAAATATTTATGAATAACTCTAAAATAATTCTAATAGCTCATGGAAGTAGAGACCCTAGATGGAGAAAGCCATTTGAAGATTTATATTTTGATTTAAAAAATATCCTTGGTGAAGAAACGGTCTCTCTTGCTTATATGGAATTCATTCCTCCCAGTCTTTCTGAAGTAATAAATACATCAATAAACAATGGAGTAGAAAATTTTAAAGTACTTCCTCTTTTTATGGCTGGTGGTGGTCATGTAGACAAAGATATACCTAAACAAATTGCCGAAATAAAAGAGCAGTTTAAAAATGTTTACATAGAACTTTTACCTCCAATTGGAGAAAACAAAGAAATAGTGAGTTTAATGAAGGAAATTATCATCAAAACTCCTTTAACCAATAATTAATATGAAAAGTGAATAATAATCATATGAAAAAGATTGTTTTACTACTAGCATTAATTTTTATTTCATCCACTAGCAGTGTTTTTGCTCAGTGCGGAAACTGTAGACCTAGTGGATTTTCATTATTTTATAACTATCTTGTACCCGGACAAGTAAAACAATTTACTAATCCCGTAATTCGAGCAAACCAAGTAGTAAACACTGTAAGAAATCCAAGAAGTTTATTAAGCCCATGCAATCCAGTAAATAGATATATTCCTGGAGGTTATGGAGTAGCTACTGCTGCCAGTCTAATAAATACTAACGTTAATGGTAATTTTGTAGGGAATAATCAAAATTCATATGTAGGTAGTTATATACCTGGAAGCGATAACCCACAAATAGACCAAAATGCTTTTGTAAGTAACTTCAATACTGACAATCAAATCATTGATAACCAAAATGCTGGCAGTAGCTATTTTGATCCCAACACTAATAGTTATGTATGGGTTTTACCAGATAATAATGCTGACATAAATCAAGAAGTGGTTCCTTAAAAAGATTTAACTATTAAACAAACACTAGAAATAATAATCACTAAAAAAGTAAGAATCATTCCTATCTGCCTGCACTTATAGTCTAATTTATTTTTATTTTCTCTAAATATAAAACTATATGCATGAAAAGCTCTTCCAATAAAAAAGGTAAAAGCAATGGAAGAAAGAAAAACTTTAGAAGTGTGATTTAGCTCTAATAAAAAAAGTATAATAAGAAAAATTGGAGTGTATTCGGTAAAATTTCCATGTGCTCTTATAGCAAGGCTTAATTCATAGTCATTATCATCTAAGAGTAAAACTCTTTTCTTAATTCTATGCCTAATCACATTAACACTTAAAAGAATTAAAAATATTCCAAATATTCCAGCAGATATAGAAGTAATCATGGTTTCATCCTCCCAAGATTTATTTTAAATACGACTTGTCCATTTTGATTTGATAAGAAAACCAAGAATGAGTTTACAGGCTTTTTATCAAGAATAGTTAATTTTAGAACTTATTCTTTTTTATTTTTTATAACTAAAACTTGTTTTAGATTTATTAATTCATTATCAAGAATAGTTACTTTTGGAAATATATCTGGAAGTAAGAACAGATTATCTCCTGATACAGTCAGAGTAAGATTTTTTCTATTTAGAACAGTTTTTACAGATTTAACTTTAGGATCTAATAAAGGATTAGGATTCTGCTTTAGAGAAATAGTAGCAGAATATATATCTTCATCAATACTTACAAATAAAGTAGCTTCTCCAAGAGCAATATTCCCCGGAATAGACTCTGTAGAAAATACTATTAAATTTTTTCCTGGTATTAAGGAAAAGTCTGATTTAAGTGTAAAAGAATTTCCATTTTTATCTACAATTGCTAAATTAACATCTCCATTTTTTATACTGGCTTTCAAATCCAGCACATCAACTGGTATAGAAAATACTATTTGAGAGCCAGGATTCAAGTCCAATTCATCACCAGATGGATCAAGAGGGAAGACAATGCTTTCATCTATGTTAATTTCAATTGGGTTAGAACCAGGAGTAGGAAATGGAAATGGAGTAGGTGTAGAGCCTGGAGAAGCCGTTGGTTTAGGTGTAGATGTAGGGCTTGGTGTAGCACTAGGTTTAGGTGTACTAGAAGGTGATGGTGTTACAGATGGAGTAGAGGTAGAAGTAGGGACAGGAGTAGATGGTGGCGGCAATGAAATACCACCAGTACCACCACCTGCTCCTCCAGGTCCAACAAAAGCAGGAACAGTAACGGTTACCAGATAATTACCAGATTGAAGTCCAGCACTATCAGTAGCTTTAACAGTAAAACTAAATGACATACCTGCATCAGAATTCGTAGGAGTATATGTATAAGTAGCTGTTGCAGGATTAGAGGCAGTAGCAGAAGTGAATGTACCTAATGAAGGAACATCTGGTGTAGATAAAGTAGCAGTATCTAAACCATTTGGATCTGTTGCAGAAAAATTTATAGTAAGCATTTGATTAGGAACAAGACTAAAAGCATTACCAGTACCTGAATTAGTCGCATCGATAGTAGAAGAAGATACAGAGGGAGCATTTGGATTTTGATTAACTGTAAGAAGTCCAAAAAATGATTGAGCTTTTTCAGTTATGCTCGTAAAATCCCCACCTACATATATAGAAGAGCCACTACTAGTGGTAGCAATAGATCTAACTATCATATTTATATCAGGGTTTAAAGCTGTAATATTATTAGTAGTAAGATCAAAAGCTGCAAGTCTGTTTATAGCAGTAGCTCCTAATGCCGTAAAATCTCCACCCGCTACCAGGGTCATATCATAATTAGTAATATACTGTACGGTACCATTTGCATTCGGATCAAAGCTAGTAGCTAGTCCAGTAGTTTCATCAATTCCAGCTAACCTATTTCTAGTTAGTACACCTATCGTGGTAAACGTTCCTCCTGCATAAATAGTCGTATCATTAATAGTAATAGAATTTATCGTGTTATTAGAATTAGGATTCCATGCTGTAGCTAGTCCAGTAGTAGTATCTAATGCCGCTATTCTATTTCTTGCCTGTCCACCTATAGTAGTAAAGTCACCACCTGTATATAAAGTCATACTTTTAATTTGAATATCATTTACAGTAGTACTTGCATTAGGATTCCATGCTGTAGCTAGTCCAGTAGTAATATCTAATGCAGCTATTCTATTTCTTGTTTGTCCACCTATAGTTGTAAATGTACCTCCTGCATAAATATTTCCTGAATCAGCCAGTAAAGTTAAAACATTTGTATTTGCATTAGGATTCCAAGTAGTTGCTATTCCTGTACTTGCATCGATTGCAGCAATAAAATTTCTTGTCAATAAACCTACAGTAGTAAATAGACCACCAATATAAATATTGCCGCTGCTGCTAATTATTTCTCTTACAGATCCATTTACATCTGGATTCCAGCTATTTAAAGTTCCATCACTATTTATAGCTGCTAATCTATTTCTAGCTGTACCACCAATAGTCGTAACTAATCCACCACCATAAACTGATGATGAGCTTACATCAAGTGAGTTTGGATTAACATAGTTTCCTAAATCTGGTGCCCAGCTAGTCGTATTCCCACTAGTTATATCTATAGCACCAATTCTATTTCTTTCTTGTCCACCTATATTTGTAAACAATCCACCAAGATACAAAGTATTACCATCAAGTTTAATAACATTAACTGTATTATTCACATTAGGATCGAAGCTACTAGCAACCCCAGTATTAGTGCCTATTGCAGCTAACCTATTTCTATTAGAGCCACCGATACTAGTGAATAAACCACCAGCATAAATATTAGTAGCAGTAGGCACAATATCATTTACAGTATTATTAGAATTAGGATCCCATGAAGTTACTTCTCCCGTAGTAGCATTAGAAGCAGCTATTCTATTTCTTATTTGTACATTTACACTCGTAGGGGTTCCTCCTACAAAAAGATTCCCACCACTTAAAGACAGAACATTAATAGCAGCATTAGAGTTAGGGTTCCATGCAGTGGCTAGTCCAGTAGCTTCACTTAAAGCAGCCAGAAAACTTCTAGTAGATCCTCCTACAGTAGCAAAAGCCCCTCCAATATAAGCATTACCACCTGATACGACAATGGAATTAACTGCAGCATTAGGACCAGGATTCCATGCAGTAGCTAACCCAGTAACTTTATCAACATCAGCCAGGAAGGCTCTGGATTGTCCACCTATAGTAGAGAAACTGCCTCCCGTATAAACATTGTTTCCATTAATAAAAATTGTTGAGACTACGTTATTAGAGTTTGGATTCCAGCCAGTAGCCACACCTGTAGTTTTATCTATAGCTGCAATTCTATTTCTAGCAGAACCGCCGATATTTAAAAAAGAACCACCAGCATAGATATTTGCTCCATCTAAAATAATCACTGAAACAGCAGCATCAGAATTTGGATTCCATGCAGTTGTTACTCCTGTTGTTTCATCAACTGAGCCTATTCTATTTCTAGCAACTCCACCAAGAGTAGTAAAACTACCTGCTACGTATACATTACCTGCATCAACTAATATTGATGAAACAGTAGCATCAGTACCAGAACTCCAGCTATTTGCTATTCCTGTAGTTGTATCTATAGCAGCTAATCTATTTCTAGTCTGAACTCCTATCGTAGTAAATGAACCACCAGCATAGAGAGTCATTCCATTTAAAGCTAAGCATGTAACTGCAGCATTAGCATTTGGATTCCAGGCTTGATCAAGAGTTCCATTAGGACTAATATGAGCAATATTATTTCTTGTAATTCCATCAATGTCAGAAAAAGTACCACCTACATACCAACCACCACCACCATCAGGAATTACAGCACTAACTGTGCCAGTGATTTTTGGAAATGTTGCCAGCTTAACACCAGTAGCTAAATCCAGTGGAACTCCTGCTCCTGTAAAAGGACCAAATGAAGTAAAAGAACCACCCAAATAAACAATTCCACTTAATGCCTCTACTGTTAATACTGCAGCATTAGGAACGGGTCTCCATGACGTAGGCAATCCAGTGATTGAATTAATTGCCGCTACAAACGGTCTTGCTAAACCACTAATAGTAGTAAAGCTACCAGCTGCATAAATAGTGCTTCCATCAATACTTAAATAATTAACTGTATTACTTGCATTTGGATTCCAACCAAGAAGATTTCCATTAGTATCTATAGCAGCTAGTCTGTTTCTAACTGAACCACTAACAGTAGTAAAAGCACCACTAATATAAATATTTGAACCAGAAACAAGAATACAATTCACAATTCCATTAGCTGTAGGAACCCAGCTACTATCTAAAACACCAGTAGATAAAATATGTGCCAACCTTAATCTGGAAGAACTGCCTACAGCAGTAAAGTTACCACCTATATACCAGCCACCACTACCATCAGCAGCTACAGCAAATATTTCACCATTTACCTTAGGAAATAAATTTTCTGCCAGACCACTTGTTTTATTAATGGGAAGTCCAGTACCAATATTAGGAGCAATTTTAGTAAAATCCCCTCCTATATAAGTTACTCCATTTGCATTTAGTATTGTATGAACTGTATTATTTGGAGCTAAATTACTTTGTAAAAGTGTTTGAGCAAAAGAGGATACAATTCCAAATAAAAATAATATGAAAAAAAGTGCCACTATAAATTTTAATTTATAAGTCATTCTATTAATAGTATAAATAAAATCTATCCTATTTTCATAGAGGAATTCGTCCTAGAAAGAACTATTATCTAAACAGTTTTCTTATGATAATAAATGAGTATGAAAAAGTGTGAGAGATTAAAACAATTAAAAACATTAAACCCAGTCACAAAGAGTCTTTTATAGTTAGCCCTTCACCTAGACTTAAAGAAGAATAAAACAAAGATAGCGAGATACATATGTATCTTTATTTTATTTACAATTCAATAAAGATAACATATCAGGTAGATATATGAACTGGAGAAATTTATATGTTTTTAGCAAAGTTTAAACCACAATTAAATCTATTAAAGAAAATTACGATTATTATCTGTACTTTCTTACTCTGCTCTTTATCTTCATTTTCACAGAGCGTACCGACTCTAAATGCCATATTTATACCCTTACCTTCTGGAATTACTTCAGCTAGTCCAAATTCTATAGTATCAGGAATAAAAACTGCTTTCTCTGTTTCTACAAGTGTACTTCCAGTTTCATCTAGAAAGTTTGATGATTCAATTACGCTAACTGATTCACAAGGAATGATTTTTAATATTGATAGTGAAGTAGTAAGCACTGAAATCAATTTCCCATCTAACCCTAGCGTAAACTTCTTATTTAATACAGAAATTATTCCAGCTGAAGTTGCTGAGGGGAGTGGAATTATTACCCTTAAAAAAAATGGAGCGACTGTAGCAAATATAAATGTAAATGTTATTCAATCTGATATTTTAAATCCAGACAGTGCTAATTCTCCCTCATTAAAACACTTTAAATTAAGAAGGCATGGCAGAGATATTAAATTAATCATTAAAGGAAAAAATTTATCAAATAAAAAGAAGTCTTCTTTTTCAACTATCCCAGCTTCAAGCATTAAAAGGATAAAAATAAGAACAAATAAAAAAGGGAATTCTCGCATGATTGCCAAATTTTCAATTCCAGATAAAGACTTAAGCAGGGTCATTTTTACTATTTCTACTCCATTTGGGCAGGTGACTGAAAAAATAAGATTAGCTGATCCTGGATTTAGGAAAGAAAACGACAATAATAGTAAGCAAAAATCCTAACTCTTTTTCTTACACAATGTTTTTCAATACAAAAAGTGTAAGACTATAGATAGAACTTTTACAAAGGAGAACTCCATGAAATCAAATTTAAAGCAAATAATTACAACACTTGTTATTTCCTCCACTTTATTTACTAGTTTTGCATCTGCCTGTAATGAATCTTGTCCAAAGATGAGAGAACTTCATAAAAAGGATCAAGGGCATCACGGGGATTTCAAGAAAAAGACATCTGACCGCTTAAGCAATAAGTTAGATTTAACTGCCGATCAAAAAACTAAAGTAGATTCCATACTTGAGGCTAGTCATAAAAAAACTAAAGCAGTTTTTGATGAAGTCCACCCAAAAATGGAAGCCATCAGGAAATCAACTGATGAAGAAATAAAAGCAGTCTTAACGTCAGAACAAAAGGTAAAATTTGAAAAGTTACAGGATAAAAGAGAAGAAAAAATCAAAAAATGGCACTCTACACATGAATAGAGTTTTAGAATACAAAACCTTAAATAAAATTAACCTTTCAAACATTATTAAAATCTAAAATTAAGAGTTTTAGATAATTCTGCTTTTAAAATTAAATTATGGGACAAGAAGTTCGCATAATTCATCCAAAGCCAGTTATAGATTTCACTTTAGTAGATTCTCCAGCGATTACTATTACTGAAGGGGCCACCTTTGATAGACCTGGCATTCCTTGGCATAATGACAATGAAGAAACTATTTACTTAATGTCAGCTAAAGTGACTGACTTAGTAAGAAAAAGCCCTTTAATTAATCAACCCTGGAATATGCTAGATATAGGTTGTTATGCTGCACATTATCCTGACTTTTTAATAACTAATGGTTTCAATAATATTCCACGGTACATAGGAGTAGATTTTGACAGAGCAGCCCTAAATAGAGCAGGATCTGATGCTCAAACCATTTTCAAAGATTCTACATGCAGAGAATCTTCTTTTTTTGAAAGGGATATATTTAAAAATGGTTCGTTTTCTGAGATTCCAGGTGATAATAATTTTATAGTCTGCACAGGTGTAGTTAATAAACAAACATATCAAGATTTAAAGTACTTATTTAATAACGTAAATTTACTAATGCAAAAAGGTGCAACATCCAGATTTTTTATAAACTTTGCTACTTTTAATAGAGAAATTCCTGCTCATTACGATGAAGAAAAAACATACTTAGTTGAAGGAGAGCACAATGAGCTTGGAATAACTTGTATAAATTGCCTTTTCCCGACAAGAGATCCTAATGAACTGTCCAGATCAGTAGCTTATGATGAAAAAGAGTTAGAAGCTTTAATTAGATCAGCTGGGTTTCAAATAGATGAAATAAGTACTTTTAGAACAGATAGAAAAGTTAGATTTGGAAATGTTGTCTATGGCTTACAGATTGCCTAATCTGAACCTTAAATAAAATTAATCTTTCAAACATTATGGAAATCTAAAGATCAAGGCTGAAAGACCGTTATAAAATCTATAATTTTCTTCTATGTCTGTTATTTTAACTCCACTTAATGTCAACTTTGCCAATGCATTGCCTTTTGTACATGCACAAAAACCAAGACTGGCAGACATGTTTTTTAATTATGCATTCTTAGGAAAGCGTGATCCACTAGATAGATATTCTTTAGGTAGTGTCAAAACTACTCCTAAAGGAAATCATTTAGATTTAGGCTCTACATTAAAACATGGTGTGATTCATTTTAACGGCATGAATCAAACTCAAGCATTTGTAAGTGGTTTAAATTTTGCTCCAATAGAAATTATTGATGAAAAAAGAGGGGGAGTACAATTTGTTCTTGTTCCATACAGTGGCAATAGTCCACTTTTATATCATTCTCTTGAAGATGATTTTCCATTAATGGTTAGAGATATTAAAGTTAATGGCAGTAGAACTTTTCATCCTAACACCACATCCAGTTTTTCACCGATAGGAAGAGGAAGAGACTGTCGTATTCATAATTCTTCAGATTGTTTTATTATTGATAGGCCTATTTTACAACCAGCAGAAGAGTTTCCAGTAGATGATTCAACAACAGAAGATAATGATTTTGTTGAAATAGATGATGTTCCAGTAAATGTACCTGTTGATGATAGCTTTGATATTAAGTCACTTATAGGTGAAAGAGTAGAAAGCAGCAGCGTTATCATAGAAAACTCAAAAAATGTATTTGTCATAGGAAGTGAAAATATAGTTATTAAAAACTGTTCAAATCTTATTATCGTAGGTTCAAAGGGACTTAATTTAAATGGAGTATCTGAAACTCTTTATATAGAAAATCAAGTTGATTATGATTTTATTGCTGGACTTGATGGTCTCTATGATATCTATGGGTTTGAAATATCTTTAACTACTGAAGAAGCTCTTGCAAATAAACTTGGAGTGGATAAAAATGGCATGCAAAAATTATTTGAAAGAGTTATGAAAGAAAGGCCTAATGAGCTTATGCAACATGTTACAAAAAGTGGAAAATTGGAACTACCAGTTGGTGATTTAATAGCTATTTTAAAAGGTAAAAGTCCGAAATTATAAAACAGCCTTTAACTCTTCAGGTAATGCACAGAAATGTTTTTCATCAGTATGAATACCTACTAAGCTGTAAGCATTTGCATAGATTCTAGGGGTGTTAAAGAGGTAAGAGATAGCATCTTTCATAGTCATAAGCTGAAAGCGATTAGAATATTTTTCCTGAATAAGTTTTCTCACTTTAGGATATTTAGCTGAACTCATAGAAGGGTATAAATGATGCTCAACATGATGAGAAAAATTAGAGAAAATAAAATCTACGAACTTACTATTTTTTATAGATATAGAGTTTACAAGAGGATCATCAACTTCACCAGTGAGGGGAGAAAATATATGGTTAGTATGAATATATAGCATAAGAATAAAGTGACACATAAGAATAGGAATAATAGAAACAAAAAGGTAATTCACTAGTGAGAATTTAGAAATCACGGCAAAAAGATATAACTGAGCTGAAAATATTGTCAAAAGTTCAAGAGTAATAAACACCCTATCTTTTGTAGTAAAAAGATTTCTTATTCCTCTGTATTTAATTGAGCTTTGCTCACTAAGATTTGTAGCATAAACACCATAAAAAATATTACTTATAAAATATGCTATAAAACCAAATGCAATAAAAATAAAGCTAGAAACTTTGTTATAGCATTCATTAGACATTCTTAATTTATAAATAACAATTTCATGAGGCTTTACTGGCATTTCATCTAATGTCCAGTTTCTATCTGGATCATCTAATTTTCCTGTTCTTGCATGGTGAAAGTTATGCAATCTTTGCCAAAATAATGGAGGAAAGAGATTAAATACTCCAGTAGATATACCGATGGAATACATTAAAGGCTTTGATTTAACGATTGAACCATGCATTAAATCATGAAGAAAGAAAGTTATTGCTGCAAGAACAATTCCTAAACTAAAAGAAAGAACTACTTTTAAAAGTAAGTTTTCTGATATAGACAAAGAATATATTCCAAAAAGATAGATTGGCATTAATACAAAATATTTTAAAAGCTCAGATTTATCACTTTTATGATCATCGTCAGTTAATCCAATGGCTATTTCTTCTCTGTAATCTTTTTTTGAAAGCAACTTAACATTTGGATGACTGCTTAATTCCATAATTTTTCTCTAAAAAATAGTAGCATTTAAGGAGATCTTATCAAAGTTTTAATAACAAAAATCCATTATGTGCATTTACACTTTAGTTATAACTGTTAATCTGTGCTTTTTGAATGAAGCAATTGAGATAGATTGATGTACAAGTTTACTAAAATATTGTGATTAATTCTATCCTGTGAAGGAGCATGTATATTAAAATATTGCATTAAGTAGCCGCCCTCTACATTTGCATATTTACTTACTTTTCTATTTAACCCTACAAAAAATCTATTTTGATCTACTCCTGCTTGAGGTCCATGAAAGTGAGTACTTAAATTTATAAATGGTTCATCATAGGCTACAAAAGCCCAGTTTTTCTTTTTATCAAGAACATACTGAACTCTCAGCATTTCACGAAATCTGACAGGAGTTCCATGAACATTTTGTATAAATCTTTCTTCTAATCTTGTTCTGCTTGAAAGACCCCATCTACCAAATTCTCTTTCATAGAGTACTTGCTCCCATATTCTTTGCTCACTTACAAATTTAGGGGTATAGTTAGTCACCCATGCATATCCTTGCCAGATAGAAAGATTTTTAGTTAATTGATAGCCAACAGATGGACGAATCAGTAATTGATTTATATGAGTAACATTTTCCTGAATGCGAGGATTTATTTCTAACTGCGCTTTAAACTTCTCAGTAACTGGAAGCTTTATGTAGACAGGGGTCCAAAGTCCTAAATCATTTTCAAGAGCAAATGCAGGAAAAGAGTTTACTAAAAATACAAAAACAATAAGCAAAACTTTCTGATTTTTCATTTATGAGTTCTTGAGTTTTATACTCCATAAGAGATAATAACAAGTTTACCATTTCTTGACGAATTAAATCATCACGCCTAGAACTTACTTCCTAATAATTTCAAAGCATGATTTAAAATCTAAACAAGGTGCTTCAGGATAGCACAAGATCAAGAGGTTTAATATGTTAAAATCTATATGCGAATATTCGCATATACCTAAGAGAGAGTCAAGCAATGAAAAAACTTCGAGACTTTAAAGCAACATTTTTTAAAGCACTTGCAAATCCTATTAGGATTCAAATAATAGATGAACTCCGCAATGGAGAGCTTACAGTAAATGAATTAAAAAAAAGATTATGTATTGAAGCTCCAAATGTTTCTCAACAACTTGCAATTCTTAGAAGTAACAGTATAGTAACTACTAGAAAAGTTGGAAATAATATTTATTATTCTATTAGACATGCCACTATCTTTAAAATGCTAGACGAAGCAAAAAAGATTTTCAATGAACAATTGCTTGATGTAAGAAAATTGTTAAAGGATTTGTCAAAGA
>Ga0105164_10001388_pt1 | contig 15599 bp, 18 predicted proteins | sample VDWuncwatermetaG_FD_89674 | JGI IMG/M metagenome (GOLD analysis project Ga0105164, IMG submission 89674) | Wastewater microbial communities from Netherlands to study Microbial Dark Matter (Phase II) - VDW unchlorinated drinking water | ecosystem: Environmental > Aquatic > Freshwater > Drinking...
CCCCGCGCGCGGTAGGCGAGCTCGTGATTCTCATCCAGCTCCCAGGCGCCTTTGACCGTCTCGCCTTCGTCGATCAGTTCATTTAAAGAGGTGAGTTTCATGTTTTATTCAGAACAAATCTTCCTTTAAGAATTTCTGGATGCGTTCCAGCGTATCAAGAGAGAGATTTTCCACTCCCTGTTCAATTTTTGATACAAACTGTTGAGTTAATCTAGCACCGTCCGCCAAAGCTTCTTGAGTCATCTTTTTTGAATGTCTTAGATCACGGATGCGTTTGCCCACTTTTACCCGAAGAGAATCCTGACGGGGCGGACGGGATGGCTGCCTCAGAACGACACCATCCGCTTGCAGGCCTTTTTTCAAATGACGATAAATGGCCTCCCAAAATTGAATCCGGCCCAGGCTTAACCGATCTTTACGCATACGCCTTTTTATGTTCTGCCATTGAATGCAGAAATCCTTTATTCCGAGATATTCGTCGAAAACTTCTTTTGGGACATTGTTCCTTGCCAGAAGATGCGAGGCATAATGAAGAAAACTCGGGTCTGCCGGATTTTTTAAAATCTGCCGGATTTCTTCGTCAGAACGTCCCGCATCCCATTGCCATGCCTTCGGCATTATAAAATTCCTCCGATCAGTTCTTCGATTTCTTGCTTAAAATGCCGTTCCATGTCCACGAATTCAAGGGGCTTTAGCGTCTTTAATTCCATCAATCCAATTTTAATCTCTGAACGATTGTAAGTACGGTACCACCGGATCAAAGCTTCCCTTTGCAAATCATCGCAGTATTCAAGCGCAAAATCAGATAAACGTTTATGCGTCAAAGAAAGTTGATAAACATCATAGAAATCCTTGGCTTCCTCGCGGCCGCCCAAAAAATGTACCTCACCCACTTTGTCCGTTTCGGGTAAAGTCCCGGAAATCGCGTAAATTTTTCTCATGTAAATATCATCCAGAGACAAGATATCAATCCCATCCACCTGCTTCGTTGGGTTGAGGAGCGGAAAGACATCCTCCACAAAATCGATTTTGAGCGATTCGTCTTCCCCAAAGGTTAAATGATAAATAGCGTATTTGGAAAAGCCTTCTTTCATGCTTTCCTGAATCAGTTTCATATTTTTCCCTGTTGTCTTCTCAATGTACTGGACCAGATCTTGAACCTTGGCCGTGGAATAATCCTGTGAAAAAAATCCAAATCATAGGAATCGCGGTGTTGAAAATAGAATTTCGCCAAGGCGGTACCTCCCGCCAAATAGAAGGGGGTTGCTTGGCTCTTGAGTGATCGAAGAACGATGTCCTGATATTCGAAAAGAGGTTCCATCGGCTGCTAAATAATGCGCATTATATTATGTAATGTCAATTTAAATACATATTTTAATATGTAAATAGGCACGTTTTTTATACGTTTGTAAGAGGGACTATGCTCTGACTTCTTCCTCTTGACCCCGCGCGCGGTAGGCGAGCTCGTGATTCTCATCCAGCTCCCAGGCGCCTTTGACCGTCTCGCCTTCGTCGATCAGTTCATTTAAAGAGGTGAGTTTCATGAAGGTTTATATTAAAGAAAGGGACTGTCTCATCATTTCATTATGTCGCGATTGAGGGAATTTGTGACATGAAATCTGCCCCCCTTGGAACTGTCTTCTGGGTTTACAACGATTATTTTGTATCGCGGTTGATCAGCTCAACATCGTCTGCTCGAGCTTGGCATTCCCAAGTCGCAATCCAAATATTGCCGACATTTTGCATTTTAAGCCCGTCAAAATTATTTTTTCCGTCATTCACTTCGACTTCTAATTCATCGTTCTCGATTTCTAATAGCAAACTATTTCTTTGCTTTAAAGCAACGCGGCCCTTACGTGAAAATATTTCCGGTCCAGGATAGCGGCCAAGCTCCACAAAACCATTTTTTCTTACATACAAAAGAAAGCTGCCCAAAAAGGCATTTTCCGATGCCCTTAGATAGACCCCGAACCATGATTCATCATCCAAATTGTTTAAAAATTCGAACGTTAATCGAATCGCGCCATCTCTGAAGGAATATCCTGCTATTGCATAAAACCATAGTTTTCCTTTTATCATTTCTTCTTTGGTGCCAAGCAAAATAAGCGGATCGGTTTTTTTATATAGTTCCTCATACTCAGGCGAAAAGTCGAGGCGTTTTATCTCAATAAATCTTTCGATGTATTTTTGTATTTTATTCAAGAGGTCATCTTTATCTTTATATGCGAAAACGTCTAAATTTTGGATGTCAAAACCCAATTCTTTGACGTCTCTCCCAGTCACCCGAAGGATATTTTTGTTTAGCACGAGAGCCATGCCTAATTCCACGTGGACATTTGGATTGTTATTTGTCAAATCCGCCACAATAAGATCTGAGGTCTCAATATCTTTAAAAAATTGGTCGTGAAGATAGGCATTTTGGGATTTGAATGAAAGGATGTCTAAATAATGCTGCGAGGGGCCAATCTGTTGGTTTCCAATCACCGTTACAAGCTGACACGCCCTCGCCTCAAAAATCTCCTGAAGTTGACGGCTCATCTCTTCGTAAGCATGCTTGGTTAGCTTATCAAAGGGAATTGCGAAAAATATTTTATATTCACTTTTCATGATTCGATTTTCGTTAAAAGAAGTGCAAAAGAAGCACAAAGGCACCGAAGTGCCGGATTCAGCCGCTCAAGCCGGCGGTGTGGTAATTTAATTGGACCTATTTCTATTTAAAATAGCTTTTAGTTTTTTTCTCATTACGACGCCCGCCTTCCGCATGTCACATTCCCAAATCCTGATCACCCTCCAACCTTTGTGGCGCAAGGTTCTATTGACCGTTTGATCCCGCAATTTATTTTCTGCATGCTTCCTTCTCCAAAAGGAGCTGTTTTGCTTTGGTATTAGTCTGCACCTTGGGCAAGAGTGCCAGAAACAACCGTCAACAAAAACAGCCATCCTGCTTCTGGAAAAGACGAAATCAGGGTGGCCGAATACGCGCTGATGACGCCGCCATCCTTTAATTTTGTTTACACGAAGCAATCTGACGAGAGCAAGCTCCGTATCCCGATTGTTTCGGGACCGGATTTTTGACATTACTTCGGAGCGTTTTTTTCTGCTAAAAACATCCGGCATCCCTAAATAACACCCGCTCTTCTCCACCGTTTCATGGCGGCATCCAAATGGTCGGTAAAGAAGTCCTCAAAGGTAATGATATTAGCGGCTTTTTTGTAGTGGGGGATGCCCTGCTTGAGGCTTTCAGGGACAACCATGTAAATTCGGTGCGCCAGCATTTCCTTGGCCTGTTCTGCGGAAATGCTATCGTCAATGGTGGCAAGAAAGAATCCCAAACCTCTAAGTCCTTCAGTTGCGATTTGACGCCACCTTTCTCTAAGAGTTCGCTTTGCGGTGAAAATTATGCAGTCGGGGGCATTTTTCCTGAAATGTTTCTCGGAAGGCATCAAAAAATCGGGTTTGCCGTTGATGACCCTTTGTTCATCAAAGGGATAATCGCACTTTCTGAAAAGCGCCTTTATGATTTCCTCAAATGCCTTCCCAGCCCTAGTTTTTCTGGACTGTGAAATGGAAAGAAAAAAACGGTCCAGTTTTTTAAATACCCCGGAAGTTTTGGATGTTTTGAAAAATTCCTTTAAAACTTTTTCTCCGGACTTCTCCTCCTTTCTAAGATAAAGGGCGTAAGCTTCTCTACCGATTTCATCGACCAGAGCACTAAATCTCTTGGGATAGTCAGCGGGCTCGAGGCTGTGTTTTCTCAGTATCTGTTGGGTTGAAATTTTATAAACGTCTTCGTTTGAGATTATCAGTTCTGAGAATCTTTCAAAAAGTTCCACTCGCAACCTCTCTTTTGACATTAAACGTGTGCTCGTACGAATTCAAATCTTGGTTGATCTTACGATGAGGAATCAAACCTGCATTCAAAGACCTTACGATTGCCCGCGCTATGTCGCATAATACGGGTACTACAACGGAATTTCCAAATTGTCTGTACGCCTGGGTGTCGGAGACCGGAATTTTAAAATCGGGTTTCAACTGTGTAAAGCCCATGAGATTCGCGCACTCTTTTGGCGTCAGACGCCTTGGATTTTTTTCCTTTTGGGGAATAAGAATTTCAGACCCATCCTTGTGGTACCTTGCACTCAGGGTCCTTGCAATCCCATTTAAATCGGTCAACCCGTAGCCAAAACCGTTGCCCGCCTCCCGGTGCTTCTTGGCGTAGGCCTGCAAATACTGCCAGAGATGATCGGTGAGCGTGTATTTGGGGTCAACCTGTTTTTCCAATATCTCCCTGAATTTTGGTTTTTTTTCAACCTGTTTTCGGGGAAATTCAAAGAGGGTGAATTCGCGGAACCCGACAATATAGGTTCGTTCGCGATGCTGGGGGACGTAGCTGTTTGCGTCAATTACATCGAAATAGACTGTATAACCGAGTTCCCTCTCCAAAGTTTTGCGAATAACCTGAAAGGTCCTCCCGTCATCGTGCCTAATGAGATGCTTGACGTTTTCCAACAGGAACGCACGTGGATGCTTATCCTGTAAAATTCTTTTTATTTCAAAGAAAAGCGTGCCTTGCGTGGGATCGTCAAAACCGTGGGGCCTGCCAAGGGATATTTTCTTTGACACACCCGAAATAGAAAAGGGCTGGCAGGGAAAACCGGCAACCAGAATGTCGTAATTCGGAATTGCCCTGCTCGGGATTTTCCGGATATCACCTGCCGGTTTTTCCCCGAAATTTGCCTCATATGTTATCTGGGCGAATTTGTCCCACTCCGACGAAAAGACGCATTCGCACCCTGCTGCTTCAAAAGCAATCCGCGTGCCGCCAATGCCTGCAAACAGATCTATGAATGTATACTTTCTGACCTGCCTGTGCTTTTGTTTGGTTTTTAACGCCATGAGAATAGGCGAAGATTCGGCTTTCTTGACCAGCTCCTGCCACAAACTTGAAGTTTCCGATACCAGTTCATTCTGAATCATTTGATTTGCCCTCCTCTTTGTGTGAAGGGCAAATCGTTTCTACCGACTTTTCCGCAGGACGCTGAAAGCGCCCGCAACCCGTTTTTGTTAAAGTTTAAAACGTTCTTATTTTACCGCAAGCTTTCCTTGTCGGGCAGTTAAATTTAGGGCCCAACAATCTCGCATTCCGACGAAAATGCGAGACAGCCCCACTCCTTAAGCTAATGCTCACAAACAGAACTTGCCAATAATTAAGTTCTGGATATAGCGCTTAAACGAAACTTAAAAAGCACCGATGGTAAAAAAAGAGGGAATCCACATTAGCATGCGGCCAAAACCCGAAAAATCCACAGTCCGAGTTAAAGTTTGATCTTGTTGAAATGATTAAGGCTTACCAACTCTATTTTTTTTTCAAGCTGCACAGATTTTTTTCCGGGATAAATAATGCAAAGCCGTTCCAGTTTTAAATCATGAATCGCAATCCGCATCGACTTTGTGATTTCGGGACTTTCTGTAAATTTGAACTCAAAGCCCCATCTTTTCCCGGAGCGCATGAGCAATAAATCAAGCTCCGCTCCTGCATGGGTCGCCCAAAAGAAGCTATCCTGCTCCCCGAACCGGGCCAAAACTTGTTCCATCGCGAAGCCCTCCCATGAGAAACCGAGTTTAGGATGGGCCAGCAAATCACGTATCGAGCTGATGCCAAGAAACTGATGGAGCAAGCCGCTGTCTCTGAAATAAATTTTGGGAGATTTGACTAATCTTTTCCCGGCATTCTCATACCAAGGCTGAAGCTGCCGCAAAATATAAGCACCGGTGAGTAAATCAAGGTAGCGGCGGGCCGTTGTATGAGCGACGCCCAGAGAGGCCCCGACTTCGGATCCGTTCCAGACTTGGCCATGAACATGGGCGATCATTTGCCAAAATCGGCGGACTGACGTTGACGGAAATTGAAACCCCATTTGCGGCACGTCTCTTTCAACAAAGGTCCGAATAAAGTTTTCACGCCAAACCTGGCTGTCGTGCATCGACCGGGATAAAAAAGATGCCGGCATACCTCCGCGCAGCCACAAAGCATCCCGCTTGGTCTCCCCTACCTCGTGAAGCGAGAAACCGTTCATTTCGATAAATTCAATCCGGCCAGCGAGCGACTCCGACGATTTTCGAATCAGTTCCGGAGACGCACTGCCTAAAATCAAAAATTTCGCGGGAAGCGGCCTTCGATCGGCAAGAACGCGTAAAACAGGAAATAAATCAGGCTGGCGTTGAATTTCATCAATGACCACCAGCCCTTTACCAGCGCCCAATACGGTCTGAGGATTTTTTAAAAGGGCTGAATCTTCGGAGCTTTCAAGGTCGTAATAAACCGCTTTCCGATGGTGGCTTTTTAAAAAGTCTTTCGCGAGCGTGGTTTTCCCACATTGTCTTGGTCCCAACAAGGCAACAATCCGGCTTCGACGAATTCCCGAATTCAGCTTAGCGGTTAGATCAGCACGTTTAATAAGCATTTTCATCATCCTTGAAATTTGAACTTATTATACTCATATTTCAAGAAATAAAAAGAGGGATTTTTTTGAACGGTTCTGTGCGATGTCATCTTCTGTCCCCTCCGCTCTGCTCCGGGGACTGCCACTTCACTTGGAATGTCGTGGACTGCATATTTCACGACATTAAAATTTCCTGGAGCTCGGGCAGGGAGGGAGCCGAAGAGGATGTCACGAGCATGCGACCTCAAGCTCTGGCTATCTTGACCGTGTGGCCCGAGATGAAGAAGGATCTTGGAAATGTGCTGCTGCTTGACGCTGACTCTCTTGGCCAGCTGTGTACGGTCAGATACTAATTGATTCAAACGTTCTTGAGGAATCGTTTGACGTCATCGTAATTCCCGGCGAGAACAAATTCAATCAAATCGCCCGTCCATCTGAAAAGAATCCGCACCTTGATCCCTTTGCGCACTTCCCAAAAATCCCCCATCAGGCGTTTAAGCCCTAGACCTTGATGGATCTGCCTGTCCTTAGAAAGTACGTCGATCAGTTGGGACGCCGCTTCTTTCACATCGGCTTTTTCAGTTGGCGGCAGCGATTTTATAGAGCGATCAAAGGAAGGCTTGAATTCAAATCTCACAGGCCGGCAAGATGCTTTTTGGCCGCATCGGGGCTTGAAAAGGTCTTCCCTTCTTCCGATGCCAATTTCTCAATCTTCTTCCATTCTTGCAGGCTATAGGGGGAACGAGCTGTGACTTCACAGGGGACAAGAATAATGCCGTACTTTGTCACGGTGAAAGCAACCGAAGATCCTTCCTGCAAATGAAGAAGCTTTCTCACGCGGTTCGGAATCGTCACCTGTCCTTTGGATGTCATTTTAGTCGTGTCAATAAGGGTCATGGGTTTAGGCTCCTTTGTACACAATTGTAGACGGACATCAAGTCCGTCACGATTAGTCTGGCGCATAAAGCGCCTGTATTACTTCCTTACTTTCCTTCTGTAAAGAATACCCCCCCAAACATCGAAAGTCAAGGATCGGGCAGGGAGGGAGACGAAGAGGATGTCGCGACATGCGGCCTTAAGCTTTGGCTATGGCGCTGGCAATTTTTCGGGCGGTTTGCCGGGAAAGAGGAATCGCCTGAATCTTGACCGTGTAGCCGAGATGAAGAAGGACTTTCTCAAGCGTCGTCACGCTTGAAAATTCACCGCTCTCGATTTTAGAAATGTGCTGCTGCGTGACGCCGACTCTCTTGGCCAGCTGTGTTTGGTTCATCCCGTGCTTGATCCGGTACTCAATGATTTTCTTTACGACCCCCATTTTCTGCTCTTCGAGCTCATAAAGCTCCCGAAAGTAGGGATCCTTCAGTTCTTCTCGGAGATGGTCTTCCACACGTTTCAATTTCATTTTACGAATACCCCGTTTTCGTTTATCTCATTCGTTCCAGGTATTGCCGGCGTCTTTGAACGGCCGTTTCAATTTCTGTCCTTGGTGTCTTGTTGCTTTTCTTAATGAAACCATTTGTCAGTATTGCCTTATACCGATCAAAAAAGAAATAAAGAACCCGGACGGCGCCTTCCGCTCCTCCAAACCGCAGCTCAAAAATTCCGTCCCTCAAATATTTGGCATGAGGCATCGGAAGCCGGTGACCCCATTCTTCCAATAGGCTCCTGACGGAGAAAAACTTCAGGCGCGTCCTGAGGTCCAGGGAACGAATAAATTCCTCTGCGGGCGTGCGCCCGGAATCGCTGGAAAAATAAAGGCAGGTTACCGCTGACATGTGTATTTCTCCTTGGGGTTAAAAGATAAGATGAAGCTTGGTAGGTATTCATTGGAATCGATCTCGCGAAGAAGTATACAACCGTCTAGTTGTAATGTCAAGCGGCTGGACGCCATGGGGTAATGGGTCCAGCTTAATTCGAGACGCACTGCGTCTCGAATGGGATTTCGGGACATGAAATACCCTCCTTTGGTTTGGAGGGTAAGGACGGTACCTTTACGCGTCTGCCGCAACCCGGATACAGCGAATGAAAAACAGATATGATTTTACTTAAAACGGTTTGATTCGGCCACGGGAATCTTTCTGTGCTAAAATCCCGGCTCAAATGAGGAAGGCCCTTTTACTCCTCGCGTTAGCGGCCGTCCCACTCTCCTCTCTTCGCGCGGAAACCGGAGAAATCCGCGACTTGAGCAACCGGCGCTATTTCGAAGAGACCCTGCAAGCCATCGAGAACGCCAAGCGTTCGATTTTCCTCGTGATGTACGAGCTTCCGCTTGACCCTTCGAACCGCACCTCGCCCGTGACCCGATTGGTCGAGGCCCTGACGGGCGCCCAAAATCGAGGCGTCGCGGTGCGGGTCGTCCTCGATCAGGAGCTTAAGACCCAGCGCACGCTGGCCGGCGCGCCGATGAAAAATTTGCGGGCCTACCACGTGCTCAAGGAAAACGGCGTCCCGGTTTTCTTCGACAGCCTCGCCAAAAGGACGCACGCGAAACTTCTTGTGATCGACGAGGAGACGGCGATCGTGGGCAGCACCAATTGGTCGCGCGAGGCCCTTGATGAAAATTATGAAGCGAACCTCTGGGTCCGTTCGCCCGGGACGGCCCGCGAGCTCCTGGAAGATTTTAAGGACATCGAACTCCTCGCCGGTGAAAAGGCCGGGGCCGCCTCCCAGGGGACGCTCCGGATTGCGAGGAATTTTCTTCTCGATAAAAATCAGGGACCGCGGCTTTTAAACGAGCACGCCGAGCGGGCATTCCGGCTTTATCTTTTTCTTGCGGCCAGGCAAAGCCGCGGGGGCCCGGATGAATTCGATTATGAAGAGGCCGCCCAAGCGCTGGGGATCGGACCGATGCCGCGCGAGGCCTACCGCCGGCAAATCATCAAGGTGTTGAAGAAATTGGAGAGCTACCCGCTCATTCGCTTTGAGCCGCGGCATGGGAAAGACGCCATCGTCCGCCTCCTCGCCGGGACCCCAGCAGAGAATTATTTTGAGCTTCCGGCCGAATTTTTTTCCGAGGGCTGGCTCGGCCGTCTCACGCTGCGTGCGGAATACTCGCTTCTCATTCTTTATGACCAGTCCTCCTATCCCCGGACCAGTCCGGTCATTGAAGTCGGATTGGAGACGCTTGAGAAACGATATTTCATCTCAAGAAAAACGCTGGGGATCGGACTGAAGGAACTCGCCCGCCAGGACCTGGTTGAAATTCATTACGGGAAAACCCTCGATTTCAATCAAAGGGAATTCGAGACGGCGAGTTACGTCCTCCTGCCCTTCTACGATCCGCCGGTCCGGGAGAAAAAACTCCGGCGGCTTGAGGCCTTGTACGGAAAGTATGCCTTTGGGAAGGCGCAAGGTTATGCCGCCGCCTTTTTCAAGGAAAGGGACCCCGAGGTGATTGAAACGCTCCTGGGTCTCAGGCTTGCTTATTCGCCCGAGTGGCTTGATCTTGCGATGAAGGAAGTGATCTTGAAAAAAGAGGTCGGCAACCCGGCGCGCTCACTCCCCTATTTGATCGGCATCCTCAAGGAATGGAAAGAAAAAGGCGGGCCGGTGTTAACGATGGGTGTCGCTCGTTAATTCGCTTCTAGTACCCTTTCTTTACTTTAGTTTTCGCAATGTGATCAAAAAACGCGAGAAGCCAAAAAGGATGGTTGCGGCGGAGAGGAAAATAAGGAAGTGTTGAAGATTGGGCGAAAACTGTTCCCAATCTTTTCCCATGGTGCCGCCGATCACAAAAAATGTCACCGACCAAATCGTACAGCCCAAAGAAGAAAGAACGATAAAATCAAAAAGACCGAGTTCCAACACCGCCGCCAAAGGACCCAGCAGGTGCCGGATCACCGGAAGAAAGTAACCGACCAAAAGCCCCCATTTCCCAATTTGCTTAAATGAAGAAGGGATGTAATGAGCATGCTTCTTCATGATCGCAACACCCACGATCCGGATGATTCCATAGCCGAGAACGGTCGCTGCGACACCACCCAGGATGGTTGCAAGAAGCGCCGGAAAAATACTCAGTTTGCCCTGATAAGCCCGGTGACCCACATAGACCAAGAATCCTTCCACCGGCAGCGGCAACCCAATCACCCCCAGAAACATCGAAAGAAATATCCCCGCATATCGATGCCTTGCCGCGAAAGCCGAGACGGGGCCCAAAAACTTGAAATAATAATTAAGAGACATGGGGTCGAATCATCCGCCCGCCCAGACATTTTTTGAAGGCGTCCACGAAGATGATGAGGGAACAAAACACCATGATCGCAATGAGGGCGATATTGATCTGGATCGCGAGAGGCGTGGCGGACTTGGGCCAGTAATGGTGAGTCACCATCTGAAAAGCGGCGGCGAAAGTCGTCACGGTGACAAACGCCATCGGAAAAAGAGTGACCCAGAGGTATTTTATTTTCTTCATTTCAACCAGAATGGTGGTTCCAATCGCAAGGGCAATGGCCGCGAGAAGTTGATTGGCAATGCCGAACATGGGCCAAATGGTGCTGATGCTGGCATTCCAAATCAAATACCCCCAGGCAAGGACCACCAAGGCACTGGCCAAAATATTTCCCGGAAGCCAATCCGCACGCTTGAAAGGGGCATAGATCCCTCCCAAAAATTCCTGCAGGATGAACCGGGCGATCCGTGTTCCCGCATCAATGGTCGTCAGGATGAAGAGGGCTTCAAACATGATGGCGAAGTGATACCAGTATTTCATCCATCCGGAGAGTCCGGGGATCGCGGTAAAAATTTGTGCCATTCCGACGGCGAGTGACACCGCCCCACCCGTCCTTCCCACCAGGGTTTGTTCTCCGACCTGACGCGTCAGAAGTTCAAGATTCACCGGATGGATCCCCCACGTTTTTGTCAATGTGGCATAAACGGCCGGAGAAACGTTGATGGCGTAGTAATCGCCGGGATGCATCGCGCTCACGGCGATCAGACAAACGACCCCCACCAAGGCCTCCAGCAACATGCACCCGTAACCGATCGGACGGGCATGGCATTCATTCGCCAACATTTTCGGCGTGGTCCCCGAGGAAACCAGCGCATGGAATCCCGAAATGGCGCCGCACATGATCGTGATGAAACAAAAGGGCCAGACTTTCCCCGGGACAATCGGTCCCCCGCCATGAATGAAAGGAGTCAAGGGAGGGAATTGAAGCGTGGGATTCACAATGAGGATTCCGCTCACCAGGAAAAAGACGGTCCCCAATTTCATGTAGGAACTCAAATAATCACGGGGGGCCAGGAGCAACCAGACGGGAAGGACGGATGCGAAAAATCCGTAAAGGGTCATCGCAATGATGACTTGCTTCGGGTCCAGAAGAAAAATCCGATGCAGCCAGGGGATTTCCGGAACAAATTTGCCGAAAATAACAGCCGCCAACATCGCCGTGACTCCAAAAATCGTCGCGATCCGCACCGCTTGGTGCGATCCCTGGTGAAAAGAGAACATGTAAACGCCCATCAGGAGGGCAATCGGAATCGTCGCGGCGATGGAGAAAGTTCCCCACGAACTTTCGGCCAAAGCATTGACGACGACAAATCCGAGTCCTGCCAAGGCCACAATCACAATAAATAAAATGGCAATCGCACAGGCCAGACCGGCGGGCTTTCCAATCTCCTCTTTTGCAATTTCAGCGAGGGATTTCCCGCTTCGCCGGGTCGAGGCCACCAGCACGACAAAATCCTGCACGGCACCCCCGAGCACCACGCCCATCACGATCCAGAGCAGTCCGGGTAAAAATCCGAATTGGGCCGCCAAGACCGGCCCCACCAGCGGACCGGCGCCGGAAATGGCGGCAAAGTGGTGGCCGAATAAAACCCATTTGGACATGGGATAATAGTTTTGACCGTCACGGAGGGTATAGGCGGGTGTTTTCGCCGCCGGGTCCAAAGCAAAAACTTTGGCGGCGAGAAAAGCGCTGTAGTAACGGTATCCGATTAAAAAAATACAAAGGGTCAGGACGAGAATCGGAAGGGCGGGCATCGCTACATTATAATTATCTCGAGGCCCAGCTATAAGCTTTATTTAACCTCAGTGAAAAACCTATCTTTTAGGGCGGGTCAGGTTCTCGGGAGAAAGGATTTGGTCGAGCTCGGTAGACTTGAGATAGCCTTTGGCGAGAACGACTTGCCGAAGCGCCCGGCCGGTTCGGACCGACTCCTTAACGCATTCGGCCGCGCGGGCGTAGCCAATGTGGGGATTAAGAGCCGCGGCGATCCCATAACTTTGCTCGGCATAGGTTCGGCAACGCTCGGCATTGGCCGTGATTCCATCGATGCAATGAAGAGCAAACACGCGGCAAACGTTTTTCAAAATTTCGATGGATTGAAAAAGGTTCTGCGCAATCACGGGTCGCATGACGTTCAGCTCAAGCTGTCCCGCTTGAACGGCCATCGTGATGGCGAGATCATTTCCCACCACCTGGAACGCCACTTGAGTCGTCACCTCGGGCATGACGGGATTGACTTTGCCCGGCATGATGGAAGAGCCGGGCTGGCGAGTCGGAAGCTTGATTTCGGCGAAGCCTGTCTTGGGGCCTGAACTCAGAAGCCTGAGGTCATTTGAAATCTGGATCAGAGAGAGCGCATAAGAGCGCAAGGTCCCGGAGACGGCTGAAAAATCCGCGTCGGACTGCATCAGCTCAAAAAGATTTTTCCCGCTCCGGACCGGAAGCCTCGTGATGCGTTTCAAATTTTGGATGACCAGGCCCCGGTACCGAAGAGAAGTGTTGAGCCCGGTCCCCACGGCCGAGCCGCCGATTCCAAGCTCCAAGAGATTCTCGGCCATCCGCTCGACCCGGATCCTTCCCTTTTCGAGCTGCCTCGCATAACCGGAAAATTCCTGCCCGAGCGTGACGGGCGCCGCATCCTGCATATGGGTGCGGCCCGATTTGACGATCCGCTCGAACTGAACCGACTTTTTGGCGAAGGCGCGCTCTAAAATTTTTGAGGATTCGAAAAATTCCCGGAGGAGTCGTTGGGCGCCGATCCGAAGCGCGGTCGGAACAACGTCGTTGGTGGACTGGCCCATGTTGACATGGTCGTGAGAGCTTAAGAATTCATAATCCCCTTTTTTACGGCGGAGAATTTCCAAGGCGCGATTTGCGATGACCTCGTTGGTGTTCATGTGAAGGGAAACGCAGGCGCCGGATTGGAAGGCGTCCGTGACGAAGTGGTCGTTCAATTTTCCGGCCATCACCTCCTCGGCTGCACGGAGAATGGCCCGCCCTCTCCGGGAATCCAGGGATCGGCGGCTGAGATTGGCGAGCGCACAGGCTTTCTTGATGGCGCCCAAGGCCCAAATCAACGTGGGATGAAAGCGAAGTCCTGAAATGGGAAAGTTTTCAACCGCCCGGACCGTCTCCGCGCCGTAATAGGCACCGGCGGGGACTCGCCGTGTGCCGAGCGAATCGCGTTCGATCCGGGTGGAACGTCGGGGGGACATGGGGAACAGACGCTCTTTATTGAAACTGCTCGAGGACTTGGTCGACCGTGGCGCGGCCGCGCTTCGCAAGGGCGTCGGTCTGGATCCTGAGCGCACGCTCGTGAAAAGGGCTCCGCTCGTGCTTGTAAATCACGCCGAGGGGAATCGCATCCTTTTCCAGTGCCAGCTGGAAGGCCTTCATCCGGTCCGTCGGATCGTGCTCGGGACCGATGAAGCGAACGCGCTGGGACAGCGGCTTGTAAGTGTCGTGAAAAGTCGTGCAGGGACTCAACACTTCGACCAGGGCAAAACCCTTGTGTTCCACGCCTTGAATGATGAGGTCGGTCAACTCCTTGGGCTTGGCCGAAAATCCGCGCGCCACGAAACCAATGTCGTAGGCAACGGCCATCGCGATGGGGTTCAGGGGTTCGTCGAGTTGTCCGTAGGGCGTGGTCCCGGCCGCCATTCCCTCCGGCGCCGTGGCCGAGCCCTGGCCCTTCGTCAGTCCGTAGACCTCGTTGTCCATCACGATGTAGCAGATGTCGATATTGCGCCGTGCCGCGTGGGGAATGTGGCCCGCGCCGATAGAATAAGCGTCGCCGTCGCCGCCCACCGCTAAGACTTCCAATTCGGGGTTCGCAGACTTCACCCCAGTCGCCACCGGCAGCACGCGCCCGTGGACGGTATGGAATCCGTAGGACTTGACGTAACCGGAGAGGCGTCCCGAACAGCCGATCCCCGCGACCACCACGAGATTTTCGGGACTGATTTGCTTGGTGGCCAGCATCCGGTAGATGCAGGTCAGGACCCCGAAGTCCCCGCAACCCGGGCACCAAACCGGATGAACGTCGGTCTTGTAATCCTTGGCCGTTAGACCTTGTGCGGGTGCTTCAGACATGTTTCCTGGACCTCCTCGATCTTCTGTAAAATTTCGTGGGGCGTAAACGGGAGCCCCGCCACCTTGTTCAATTGAATCACGTCAATCAGATAACGGGCCCGGATCTCTTTGGCGAATTGTCCGGTGAAATTCAGTTCCGGGACAATCACCACTTTGACAGAGCGGAGAAAATCGCCGAGCTCATGGGGCATCGGATGAAGCAGTTTCGGATGAAACGCGGCCACGCGGTAACCCTTGGCGTTGGCAGCCTGAACGGCTTCACGAATCACGCCTTCGCTCGAACCCCAGCCGACGATCCCGATGTCGGCATCGAGCGGCCCGTGGCGCCGAAAAAGATCAGGACCCTGCAGAAGCAGATTCAATTTCTTCCAACGCTTCTCCGTCATCCGCCGGTGATTGTCCGGCTCGTAACTCAATTCGCAATCTTCGTCGTGTTCGATGCCCGTGGCCGAAAATCCGCCGCCCTTGGTCCCCGGTTTGGTGAGGGCTGAAACACCCGATTCGGTCATCTTGAACCGTTTGTAATGTTCAAGCTCCGCGTCCGTCGGCCTCAAGACCTCCTCGACGGAGACCTTGGAGACGTCGGGCTTCTGGACCGTGGCCGTCCGTTGAGCCAGGTATTGGTCCGTCAGCACGATAACGGGCATCTGGCAGCGGACCGCATAATTGAAGGCCCGCATCATTCCATAAAAAGCATCCTCCACGCTGGTCAGAGCCATCACGATCCGCGGGGCATCGCCGTGTCCGGCTGCGAGGACGTGACGGAGATCGCTTTGTTCGGTCTTGGTCGGCATCCCGGTGCTGGGTCCGGCGCGCTGGCAATCGACAATCACGC
>Ga0105164_10001389_pt1 | contig 15548 bp, 17 predicted proteins | sample VDWuncwatermetaG_FD_89674 | JGI IMG/M metagenome (GOLD analysis project Ga0105164, IMG submission 89674) | Wastewater microbial communities from Netherlands to study Microbial Dark Matter (Phase II) - VDW unchlorinated drinking water | ecosystem: Environmental > Aquatic > Freshwater > Drinking...
AATTATAATTATTCTATAAATCTTTCTTGAAATTATTTAGATATAAATTTAACCGAGCCCTACTTTATGCATCGTTCTAATATCCGCTGCCGTAAAACAGTGGTTCTCATCGTATATTCCGAGAAGATCGTCTACAGTGGTTTTAAGTGCAACAGATTCGGCCTCATCCATTTCCTTCTTGCTTTTAATGCCGAGCTTGTTTTTGAGGACACGGCTACCAGAGTCATTCTCAAACTGGGCTTCGAGAAGGGAGGACGTGGAGTAGCGGGGAAAGGTTTTCATTTCTGTAACACTTTCGTCGGGCCACCTAACAGTTGAATTATTATTAAAAGCAAAGCAAAAAGACCCCCGCCCCAGCACCACTTCCGCCATTTTGGCTTGAAAAGCCCAAATATTATTAATGCAATAAACAAATCAAATGCACCCTGTAAGCCATAACTGTTTGAATTATCAATTAGCCATTTCCATGGAAGGAAGTATATGAGGAATTCAAAAGCCCCAATAACTATAAAACTCAATAATGCAGCTATTACTATTTTATAAGATTCAGTTTTTCTCTCTGCCCGAATCCTTTCCGAACTTTCTTCTGTTGCAAGTTTCTCGGCCTCTTCTTTTGCTCTTCTTTCCTTTTCAGCTTCTTTGGCAGCAAGGTCAGCGCGTTCCTTTTCTTTATCCTTCAGCTCTTCGACAGATTTAATATCTGAATCCTTTTGTTTGAGAGCTTGAGCTGCTTTGATTTTCTCCTGCTCATATGATCTTCGTTCCTCTTTAAATTTCTCTTCTTTTTCTGTCCTCTCACGCTCAAGCTGTTTAGATAAAGCTGCTTTCTCCTCCATTAACAAAGTATTTTCTGAAACAATCGCTAATTTGACATACTCTCGAAATTGCTCATCAGTTTCGATATTGCGAAGACTATCAATCAATAAATCATTAGATAATAACCTCGCAGCAGTCTCTTCAGGAATATCTTTGAATGATGCCAGCATACTTAACAGTTTAGAACAAGCTTTAGATGCTCCGCTTCCTATGGTTCGAAATTCAGGTATTGCAAACGTTTCAGCAAAAGATCGATCAAAATCAATATCTGAAGGAATATATGGGCGTATTATTTGCCAGAATATGTTTGGAAGTACTGTGCATGCAGAAGTTGCACTCTTACGACTATTTCCCCAGTCAAACCTATATAAAAGATAATCACACGTTATGAGCAAAGCCCCAGATTCAAGAGTGGATTGAGATTTAGACCTAAGTTGTCGTACAGTGTCCAATAATTTGATATCATGAACACATGCATCATAAGGTTTTGGAAAGCCTTTACTTTCTAAAAATTTCTTATATTCATGAAAAAGATCTGTTTCTTCATAAACACGGTTTTCTTCTTTCCTATGAATAGATATTTCTTTATCTTTAAGGAGAACATCGACATGCTCATAAGGTTTTAAGAATGACTCAACATCTATACTATTTTCTGCATTTAACCGATGATATTTTTGTTCAATGCCCGATAAAGAATTCGATGTTAGTGCTGCTCTACTAATTGGTTGAGACCATTCACGAGTGTGAAGTATCGAACTATAATGTGAAATTGTCGAAAACATTTCTTTTTCTGTTGCTTGGTGGTATCGTAGATTAAATGGAAGTCCATGTTTCTTAATTGCATTTAAAAGCTCGTTTGATACAGCTACTTGAGGGTTAACATGTAAACCAAGAATGCCGAATAAAAAATTAGTGTCCAGAAAAAGTGTTAGTGGATTTAGTCTTTTCAAAAATTGCTTTGAAACATCTGGGGCAACTGTAAGAGCAAAATAATTAAATGCACCATCTGCCAGTTGCCCAATATACGCTGCTCGATCTGAGTGATTTCCTACCGAAGATAAAAAGGCAGAAACAACTTTTTTTGCTATCTGGAATTGCTCATTTGGGAAATGATCTTTTATAACCTCATTCAAGAGAAACGAGAGACTTTCAGAATACTCTGGTGCAATATCAATAGTGGGGTCCAAAAGTGCTGCTGCTTGGATTCCGTGACGGTTGAATGCTCTTGAAAGATATTTTTTTAGTGCAACCCATGCTTGCTCCAAAGGTAAATCAAGTATATTTTTAGAGACCTCCGCAAACCACTCATGTTTTATTTTTTCTTCGAGTCCTGTAGCTTCATCTATTTGTTTTTGAATATTATGATGGATTTCGGAAGAAAGCGTATAACTAGTATTAGCAGGTTGTTGAATAATTTGGTCTTTTTTAAGTGAATCTATACCTGCTTGAATTTGATACTCTGGTATCTGCAAACCAAAAAGAGTATCAATTGCGTCCACAAATTGTTTTGCTTTATAGAAATGCTCATTGGGTAAGATTACAAAACATTGTTGTATTAATCGCTTTACAGTTTCATTGTATTTGCTTGTTTTTGTTATAGCAACAAAGTTACACATCTGTTCAAAAGCAACAGTAAAACTCCGAACTTTTACACGTTCATTATTATATTTTGTCATAGTGGCTCTCCTATAAACCTCTCCTCATCCTTTACCCCGACCTCTCCTGACAACAACTTCGGGAGTAAGGTATCACGGATTGCGGCGGGAGTGGATGATAGAAGGTTAAAGGGTCACATCTTAAATAATAAATATTGGTATTTTCCATTGCATTATATTGGTTTTTTGACTTGTATTTTTGCTTTAAATTAACAGAAGGGATAGGCTTTGTAAACGGGAATTTTTCGATGGTATACTCGGTGCAGCAATTGCAACGGAATATAAACAAATGAATGCTGAGTTGATGCGGAATAAAAAGCTGTGTGGTACGATAATAAATTTGAAGAAACAGTTGTTTAATATTTAAGATGGGTAACCATTACTTCTTTGCTAAAAACGATAAACATTTTCCAGCAGACCTTTTGAGTTTAACGGTGTAAGACATTGTTTGCCTTTTTTCTTTCTGTCTGCAAGGTAATCATCTAAACTACGCGCGGGTTCTTTGCGGCGTTGTTCAATAATAACAATGTCAATAAAGTCTTCCATAAATTCTTTGTCTTTGAGCAATTTTTCTAATACAGCTTCTTTTTGTTTTTTTGGTAATGTCCGAAAAGCTGTTAAAAACACTTCCGACATTGCTTCAACGGAAGTCATAATATAATCCCCTTAACTAAAATTTATGCATGTCATAATATATTAAATTGCCACAGGAGAAGTTCTGTATGTTACAATATTTCTTGACTTTTTCTGGGATTATAACTACCTTAATTACTTTAAACAAGGGAAATAATTTGCCACAAAGGACACCGGGGACACAGAGAAATATGTACTATAAGAAGTATTTGTTAGGACGCGGGTGAACGCAGAAAACACGGATTGTTTATAATGTAGGGGTTTGAGATTTTAAACCCCTACAAATATCTGTGAAAATCTGTGCCCTGTTTAAATATTAGGTAAAATTTGCAACAGATATTGGACGTTTCACAGCAAACCTTTTACGATGGAGTTTAATACGCTCAATCTCGTGTAACGTCTCTGCCGTGAGATAACTTTCGCCACAGTGTGTACAATTAATTATTGGAATGTTTTCAATGACTAGCAATTTTTCAAGTTTACCATAGCTTCTGGTGATTCGTTTGATGCGAACTCTTTCTTTACCGCAAACATCACATATCATAAGGTTTTCTCCTGTTTAATTATTCAATATACACTGTAATAATAACTAGTTTGTTTGTTGAACTCAATTTGGTTACAACAAAAATCTCGCTCTCTACAAGAGTTAGTCCTTTGACCAAATATTTCCACTCACCTGTTTCTCGATCTTTTTGCCGCTCCACAATTTTGCCAGTAAGTATGCCATGTTCAACGTCAAAGATAGTCAAATCTTCGTCGTTCATTTCTTCCTCTGCATGTAAAGTCATTACATACTGGCAAGTGCGAATTCTGTCTCGCATTTTCTTTAAAATACGAACAAACACTACACTCTCCAAAATAAATGGTTAGTCTAAATTTGCTGTCCTTGCTAACTAGTGTGGCTATAACTTGACTGTGTAAATGTCCATTTTGGAGAAAATCTAATGCATATATGGAAGATATTACAATGTTTTTGACTTTTGCAGGATTTCTTATTAATGCATTCTAATAGTTCCATTACTTAAATCAATGGAAATAATTTGCCACAGAGGACACCGAGGGCACAGAGAAATACGTACTATAAGAAGTATTTGTTAGGACGCAGACGAACGCAGATAGCCATCGGCTTCCTTACGTTGTTAGATTATTTTTTTATAATACGTTAAATCCTTGTTCCCCAATATTAGACCAGGGACACTAATATCTTCATCAAGTTCTTCCCAATGAATTCCTGTGCCGCCGCCGCTCAACTCATAATTATTTCTTTGTTCAGGAGTAGCGTTTAAGAGGCGTGGAAAGTAAAGTAAGGGAATAGAAAGTTGCCTTCCATCCGTTAAGGCAACCCACATATTTTCTTTATCAAACCAAACTTTCGATGCATTTGCTTCAAATGTTAAAGTGTTCATTCCATTTCTCCTCTATTAATTGACATTTATCTTCTATCACTTTTCTGAATTCATTCAATTCCGTACTTGAAAATCCATAATTATATTCAAGACTGATAAATGGTTTAATCCAAAATTTAGCTCTGTTCGGACCTTTTCGGACATGAATGTGAATTGGTTCCTATGGATAACCCTCATTTGAAAAGAAATGAAATCTATGTCCTTTCCAATCAAAAACTTTGGGCATTTAATTATTCTACCGTAGAGCTTTCTTTATTAAATTGGGTTAGGATCAAACCTTCATAGTTCAGTTGTTCGGTTTGTCAATTGAAATACGAATGCCTGAACGTTGTTCCTGACCCCTGTCATGTTGAATAAACTCCATAATTAATGTAAATTCACTATTTAACATATTTCTTGACTTTTTCTGAGATTATAACTACCTTGATTACTTTAAATCAATGGAAATAATTTGCCACAAAGTCACGAAGACACCAAGTATTTTCTTTGTGCCTTAGTGGCAAAAACAGTAAAAGGCATAATTTAATTGTATAGGAATTTTCATTTTATTTATGCGGGTTCTTGGTAATGGCAGACAAAAAATCCCCCTTAAAAAAGGGGGCTAGGGGTTGTAAAATAGCCCAGAAAAAACACAACCCCCTCAATCCCCATTTTCTAAGGGGGATTAACTCGATCGGTGTAATGGTATGAAAACAAAGGATGATTTAAGAAGTCAAATTATATCAAAGGTAAAAAAGATCGTTGTCAAGATAGGTACGGGCGTTCTAACTACGGATGATGGATACATAGACAAAGACCAGATAAGGCGGTTGGCGGAACAGGTTTTAGAATTAAAGAAGATGGGATACGATGTTACCGTTGTAAGTTCAGGCGCAATCGGCTCCGGGATGGGAGAACTGGGCATAAAGAAAAGACCTTCCACTTTACCCGAATTACAGGCGGTCGCAGCGATAGGTCAGAGCAAGTTGATCGGTGCATACGATGCGTGTTTCAAACTCCACGGGTATCACGCGGCACAGATACTCCTTACGCGTGAGGACTTTGAGGATCGTCAAAGATACTTAAATACCTGCAACACGATCCATACCTTGTTTCAGATGAATGCCATTCCTGTGGTAAATGAAAATGATACGATTTCCGTGGATGAAATTGCATTTGGGGATAACGATGCGCTTTCCGCAATGGTGACTAATCTGCTGAACGCAGAATTACTTATTATTCTATCTTCTGTTGACGGGTTATATGATAGATGTCCAACGGCAAAAAGCAAGGCAACCGTTATTCCTATTGTAGAAAATGTTTCTCATGAAATTAAGCAACTGGCATTTAACTCAAAGACGATGAGAGGTGTTGGTGGCATGCAGACCAAGCTGGAAGCGGCATCCGTTGTGACAAATGCAGGTGAAGCAGTAATTATCGCTAATGGGCGAATGGATAACGTATTGAAGAAAATTGTGCAGTGTGAAAACGTTGGTACCCTGTTTCTTCCAAAAGAGGAAAAGCTGACAAGCCGAAAGCGATGGATTGGATACACGATGAAGCCAAAAGGGAAGGTATATGTTGATGATGGTGCCATGCGTGCGCTATCGGAGAAAGGCAAGAGTTTGCTTGCCTCTGGCATTGTGTCGGTGGAGGGTTCTTTCAGCAAAGGGGATATTATTTCCATTTGTAGAAAAGAAAACGGTATAATTTTTGCGAAAGGGTTTGCGAACTATTCCTCCGAAGAGATCGGGAAGATTAAAGGGTGCAGCACCTCTCACATTGCCAAAGCGCTTGGTTATAAGTTATACGACGAAGTTATTCACAGGGACAATATGGTAGTTTTTGACTGAGAATTTTTTCCTGCATTGAACCAGCCTGAGAATTTTCCCCAAGTGGTTTTATTACACTGCATGCACCCTTCCACTTAAGTATCCATGCATCCAACATATCAAATTTTATTGACTAGATTTTTAATATATGCTAGACTCTACCAAATTTGGATGGGCAGGAATATCTGGCTATATAGTGTTTAAACAATTGCAAAAAGAATGGATTTCTAAAAATTAGAATTAAAGCTATTCTTAATCCAAATAACGGTAACCTTTTGCCACGAGATACGTGATACATTAGAGTATGAAGTATATATTCGGTTTCTCAATATCTGCGCTTTCTAAATTCTTATACCCTGCATTGGATTCCATGCTCGTAGGTTTATAGGTAGCATAGAGAATAGAAATTTAAAGGGAAAAGTTGTTGAAGGTTTAAAAATTTAATTAATGGAGAGAGAAATGAGAGAAGAAGAAATCGCTCAGTTTAAGAAACTGCTCCTTTCGATAAGAGAAAGGCTGGTCGGAAAAGTGGATTTTATGCAAGAGGAGACGCTAAAGAAATCAAGACAGGATGCATCAGGTGATTTGTCTAATGTTCCAATTCACATGGCAGACGTGGGAACGGATAATTATGAAAGAGATCTTATGATTGAGCTCATTCAGAGCGGAGAACAGGGTCTGCGTGATATAGATAGCGCCCTAGAAAAGATCGAAGAAGGCACTTTTGGTATATGTGAAATATGCAGGAAAAAAATAAATAAAGAAAGGATGAGGGCGGTGCCCTCTGCGAGCCTTTGTATAGATTGCCAAAGGGAAGAGGAGGTTGATAACGTTACGAAATAATCTATGAAAAACACTGCTGCATTTGCTATTACTTCTGTGGGTGGTGTTATTGCCGATATTATATCAAAATGGGTTGTCTTTTCTCAGGTAAACGAGTTTGGAAAAGTAGTTCTAATTCCTGGATTATTAAATATATTACGAAGTGAAAATAAAGGCGTAGTTTTTGGGCTGTTTCCTGGGAAGACTACTGTCTTTATCATTTTTTCAGCTATAGCAATTGCGGTAATTTTATTTCTTTATATTCGATCTGATAAGACAATTTTTCTATCGAACCTTGCATTAGGGCTCGTTTTGGCTGGGGCTGTAGGGAATCTGTGGGATAGGATATGGTTTAGCTCTGTGCGGGATTTTATAGATTTGCATATTGGAGAGAAATATCACTGGCCTACTTTTAATATTGCGGATAGCCTGATCTGTATTGGCATATTTGTTATGGTTTTTACCTCAGCTTCAGAATCAAAGTCAAAACCGAAAGGCCCTGCCTAAAAACCACTTTTTGTAAGATCGCGGTACCTCTTCAGTAAATCGAAAGTGATTTTCCCAGGCCTGCCGTTGCCAATTGTTCGTCCGTCAATCTTCACTACGGGGATAATTTCAGCGGCTGTCCCAGTTAAAAAACATTCGTCTGCTATATATAAATCATATCGAGTCATTAATTCTTCTTTAACCGGAATCCCCATTTCGGCAGCTAACTTCATAATAATGTTTCTCGTAATGCCAATTAATATCCCGACGCTTGCTGGAGGAGTTAAGAGGACGTTGTTTTTTAAAATAAAGAGGTTGTCGCCGGCGCATTCCGCTACGTAGCCGTCCTTGTTAAGCATTAATGCCTCTCCAGCCCCTGCCTGTATAGATTCAAGCTTTGCAAGGATATTGTTCAGATAGTTAAGGGATTTGATCTTGGGATCGAGGGCGGAAAAGTGATTCCGTATCGTGGTGACGGACACAATGTCGAGTCCTTTTTCATACAGTGCCTTTGAATAGAGTTCAATCGTATCAGTAATAATTATAATTTGTGGTGTTGAACACTTGTTAGGATCCAATCCAAGTTTTCCAATTCCTCGCGTAACAACCAATCGAATGTAAGAGTCGGTCAGCTTGTTAGCCTCCATCGTTTTTTTGATATCATTTGCCATTTCTTCCTTTGTAATGGGAATTTTAAGGGAAATAGCGGCTGCCGAATCGTATAGTCTATCCAGGTGTTGATCCAGCGCAAATATTTTTCCATTATAGGCCCGTATTCCTTCAAAGACGCCGTCTCCGTACAGCAGCCCATGGTCAAAAACAGATATCTTCGCTTCTTCCTGAGGGAGTATCTGTCCGTTTATATAAATCTTTAGTCCCATTGCTACGGTTTTTTACTCCTTTCCTTTTAATTTATAATATATCCATCTACAATCTCGACGACACGGTTGGCATTTTTGGCCATTTCTTTGTCATGAGTAACAATTACGACCGTTTGATTCAGTGTTTTGTTCAGATCCCAGATCAACTCCCGAATCTCGTGGCCTGTCTTTGTATCCAAATTACCCGTAGGCTCATCACACAGCAATAGTTCAGGGTTGTTGACCAGCGCCCGTGTGATGGAAACTCGCTGTCTTTCGCCACCCGAGAGCTGTGAAGGTTTGTGAGTTAACCGATTTCTCATTCCAACCCTTTCCAATAAAGCGGTTGCCCTATTTTTGTAATCCTTGTTTACTTCATTCCAATTTGAGAATCCACTTCCAATTAAGCCGGGTAATGAGACATTTTCCAAAGCAGTGAAGTCGGGCAAGAGATGGTAGAATTGGAAAACGAATCCAAAGATACGATTTCGCATCTCCGCCTGTTTTTTTTGGCTTAATTTGGTTAAATCTACCCCTTTATAAATTACAGAACCGGAAGTGGGCGTATCTAAAATTCCCAGAATATGTAATAGGGTACTTTTCCCGGCGCCAGAGGCACCCACGATTACTACAATTTCGCCCTTTTCAATCGTTAAGTTGACGCCGTGCAAAACGGGGACTGTATTTTCACCATTTTTGTATTCTTTAAATATATTTATAGCCTGCAATAGACTGTTGTTGCCCATAACGTGACGCAAATGAATATTTTTAGATTGCAACTATATCATACCTGTAAGTGTTAGTCAAATATCTTATTTAGCGTCATGCTATGCTGAGGAGTCGATTCCTTGGTTGGCTAAAGCATCAGCGCGAACATTTTCCTCCCTGCGTACATGTTGAATCTTCCACGCAGGTATTTTATTCAAAAGTATCGTGAGTTTGTTGTAGAGAGGTAGGATATTAAGGCTCTTTACACGGTAAATCCCTTTTAATTGTCTTACCAGGAGTTCACTGTCAGTTTTAAAGGTTACCTCTGCGGCGTCATAATCAACGGCCTTTTGAGCAGCTACGATCATGGCCTGATATTCGGCAACATTATTTGTGGATTCTCCAATAAATTTGCATAATTCTTCGATAAGATTGTAATCTTTATCATAAATAGCTACGCCAATGCCCGCCTTGCCGGGATTTCCCCTTGATGCACCATCGGTATGGATAATGAGTTTGCTTATACGTGCTTGTTTGTGCTCAATTGAACGGCTTGATAGAAAACCATCAGCTGTACTTTTTCTTGAATTAGAAATTTCTTGAAGGGCTGCGTCGATCATTTCTTTTGTAACCGATGGATTTTCCTTGATCAACCTTTTGGTATCCAGGTATTTGGATATTAGTGTTGCTAATTCCTGTGCAGATATATTTCCCATATATGGCGATTCCCTTTGTAAAGTTTTAAAAAATTTATGACACATTTTAAAAACCAATTGTATGAATAGCAACATTTTTAAATTGTTTATCTTTCCCTTAAGGCTGGTTTTTTCTTGAAACAGTGCACAATTCAACGTAACATAGGCGACAAATCACTGTAGGGAATTTACGTGCGTGTCCGTTTGGTAAATCTTTGAGATGCTTTATCTGGCTACAGTGTCAGGGAGGTTTATATGGGCGACCATCTCATTACAGAAGTCCTGAATATCGAGGCAGAAGCGGACAATATTGTAAGCGAGGCCAAACAAAAGGCCGAGGGGATTGTTGCCAATATCCACAACGAGATCGAGTTGATTAAAACGGCATTCGAAAATGAATATCGTCAAAAGCTGGAAATGTTAAAGGCAAAAATTGCCGAACTGCAAAAGACTGAAGAGGAAGGTTCGCGAAATGAATTTGAATTGTTAGAAAAGAAACTCCTTCATATAAATAATGAGAGTATAGAAAACGCCGTTGATTGGGTGGTAAAACACATTTACGAGAGCTAGTTATGGCTATCGACAGGCTTAACAAATTAACTATTTTACTTCCCGTAAAAGATTCTCGATGGTTTCTCAGCCAACTTTACCAATTGAATATTGTCCATATCGTAGATGGTTTTTCTCAACTTGACGATTCATCTATTTCATCCTTCCAGAGATTTCCTACGGCAGTCGAAGAGATAGAGAAGAATGTCCACAAATTAAATACTATCATTTCCATCCTCAAAGTATTCTTTCAAAAAAAGAAGGGTTTTGTAGAGGGGATTTTCCCCACCCCCTTGCAGATTACCAGTTCCGAATTGGATCAAATACTCTTCCGCGCGGATATCGAATTCCTTTACAGGGAATGTCAGTGCCAATATGAAAAATATGCGGCTCTTCAAAAGAAACAGAAACAACTAAAAGAAGAAATAGACAAACTTGCCGATTTTTTGCCTCTATCGGATGAACTTACTCGAGTCAGAAGTATAAAGAATGTCGCCTTTTTTTGCTGTCAAGTATCCGAAGCTCGATGGAGCCGCTGCTTAAGGGATGACGCGGTCAACGAGTTTCTTACAGGGGAGGTTGTTTCAAGGGATGAAGGGAAATTGAAAATCCTTTTTGCATACTTAAATAACGATAAAGAGATTGCGCTCAAGCTACTTGCAAAATTCGATTTTAAAGAGATACCTTTCCCTACGCTCTCAGGTAACGTAAAAGACCATTTTGATGAATTGGCACTGGAAATGTCCAACATTGTTCATGAACAGGATGTAGTCCGTCGTAGTATCCTTGAGTTTTCTCGGGAATGGCGTTCTCTGGAGATACTTTTGGGATATTGGGAAAACGAAAGAAACAAGATGCTTGCCCAGTGCAGGTGTGCCATGTCTAAGAGGCTTTTTGTATTGGTTGGATACATCAGAACGGTAGATAGGCTTAGACTTGATACATTACTCAGGGACGAATTCCCACAGGCATCAGTTTTTTATGAAGAACCTTCACCGATGGATAAAGTACCTGTCTCCATCACACTCAATAGACTCTTTAAACCTGCCCAGTTATTAATTAATATGTTCGGATTGCCTAATTATTTTACATTCGACCCGACCCCCTTTGTTATGGTATCTTTTTTAATCTTCTTTGGGCTGTGTTTTGGCGATGTGTTCTATGGAGTTTTTTTAACGGCCTTTTCCGCATGGATGGCCAGAAAATACAGCGACTCCGAGGCGCTCTCTAACTTCCTGAAACTTTTTCTTTATGCCGGTATTAGCGCAATAATCTTTGGCGCTGTTACTGGTGGGTGGGCGGGGGATTTATATAATCCGATGTATTTGGGTGAAGGGAACATTTTGTTAAAAGTAAAAGAAAGGCTCATGCTCCTGGATCCCCTTTCAAAACCCGTGATTGCCCTTGTATTTGCTATAGGACTTGGCATATTAAACCAGTTTTACGGCATCACACTCAAGATGTATGGAGAATTTAAAAGAAAGAATATTCTGAATGCTATATGCGACGGATTAATGTGGCTTATTGTGTTGCCAGGATTTTTGATCCTCGCATCTAGTATTTTTCTGAGAATGCCAGCCTCTATTCTTAGCATTGGGAAATACATGGCTATTCTTGGCGCTGCTGGATTGATCTCGACGCAAGGACGTAACAAAAAGGGAATTGCCGGCAAAATTTTTACAGGGATTGTCAGCCTATACGGTATTGTGGGCACCTATGGATGTGCCAGTTTTATCGGAGACATCCTTTCTTATACTCGCATCCTGGCCCTCAGCCTTACGACGACAATTATCGGCATGGCATTTAATGTCGTAGCGGTATTGTTTAAAACAGGGACTTTCGTTGGCACGATACTATTTATAATCGCCCTTATTTCTGGTCATATGTTTAACTTTTGCATGAGTATTCTTAGCGCCTTTATTCATCCAGCACGACTAATCTTCCTGGAATTTTTTGGGAGATTTTACGAGGGGGGCGCTCCTAGATTCCAGCCATACGGTTTCGGCAACCAGCGGATAACTATTGTTAAAAATGTTTCAAAATAAACATTAGAAATATACCTAGCGCAGCAAAGCCGCAACCAAAAGACCCCCCTGTGTCCCCCCTTGCGAAGGGGGGAAAGAAAGAGGGGGGGTGTAAAAAAAACTTTCCAAAAAAAGAAGTTTTTACAAGGTAATACTATAAAAAGAGGCGTAGAGACGCAGTGCAATGCGTCTCTACAAATAATAAATAATTTACGAAAACAGGAGTTTAATACCATGATAGAATTACTGAGATTTTATTGCGTTCAAACGGGTTTCGGATGGGTTGTCGCTGGTGCCATTCTCGTAGTTACCTTGAGTTGCCTGGGTTCCGCAAAAGGTATTTTGATTGCCTCATCTCAGGCGGCAGGTGTTTTATCTGAAAAACCCGAACTTTTTGGAAAGATGCTTGTACTCATGGCATTGCCTGGCACCCAGGGGTTTTATGGTTTTATCTGCGCTATCATGATTGCGCTTCGTACTGGGCTTATTGGCGGGAAAATAAACATATCTCCTACCGTTGGGGTATCTATTTTTCTTGTTGCTATATGCATGGGAATTGTGGAGTATGTAACCGCAGTTACGCAAGGTAGGGCTGCAACCTCTGCCATTAACCTTACCGGGAAACAATCCGAAGAGGGCGGGCGTGCTATCCTGATTCCTGCTCTTGTAGAAACGTATGCCGTTATTGCCCTATTGATTTCCATCTTGTTGATTACGTGGTTGACCAAAGAGGGTGGATTGTCCTTCACTTCAACGACACTAGATTTGCCTAGTTTTTGACAAATGCCTGTTTTGAACTTATAACCGCCTCTCTTTCCCCTCCTTCGCAAGGAGGAAATCGGAAGGACGTTATTTCTGCACCTCCCCTTCATCCCCTCCTTGCGAAGGAGGGGACTAAGGGGATGTCTTCCATAGACTATTTACCATATTGGTTATGGACACGAAACCCGCATAAACAAAATGAAAATTCCTATACGATTAAATTAGGTTGGGTTTTAAAAGACAAAACCCAACGACTTTTTATTATTACACACCCCTTAATCCCCTCTTGATAGAGGGGAAACACAACAACCTCCCCTCTAAAAAGAGGGGGTGGGGGGTGTGTTAACAGGACAACAAAAAAGTTTGAAATTCCTAAACATTAAATTAGACCTTCGGCGACTATTTCTATTTGCATGCAAGGGTAATTCATGAATTACTCCTACCAGATTAAAATTCCTGAACCATTAAATAAGAACAGCTATTAACTTAACGCTTGTAAAGATATTGCCATATGTCCATCGAACGGATCAGAAATTACATTATAGAGAACGCCCAAAAAGAGGCCGAACAAATCATCAAAACGGCTGAAGGGCAGTTTCGTAACAAAATTGAAGGTGCGAAACTCTCCCTGGAAAAACAATACAAGGAAATACTGCATACCGAAGAGGAACGCCTCCTGGAAGACATGAAAAGTACCCTCATCATAGTAAAAAGTGACTATAAAATGAAGCTGTTGGAGATGAAAAATAGTGTGATTGATAATATTCTGGAGCGTGCGATGAGCCGTATACAATCACTTTCAGATGGTGATTATCTTACTTTGATAGGGAGGTGGCTGGCAGACATACCTGATCATCTAGAGGGACAATTATTCTTTAATGCGAGGGACTTACAAAGGATAACCAGCGTCTTTATTGAAAATATTGATAAAAAGAGAAAGGCAAAAATTGCTGTGAATACAAATACTATTGATACAAAAGGTGGTTTTATCGTAAAGACCGCGAATTATGAAATTGATTACACCTTGGATACTATTGTAAAAAATCTTCGTACGACGTTAATTCCGAAGCTAAGCGACATGTTGCGATTATCTGATACTGAATTCTGAATTAAATATTTAGTTAGGACGCGGATTTCCGCAGATATCAAAAATGTTTTTTAATCCTGATAATCTGTGTTTATCTGTGTTCAAGAATTGAAATTCGTATACTGCAAAATAAACGAGCAATATGGAAAACAGTGTATGCCATTATGACTGGTGTTACGTATCAGGGCGTGTCAACGTCCTGGAGTGTAATCTGCTTGGTGCGAACTTTTTTGAAAAGTTACTTTCCAGCGATGATTTTAAAGATATGCTGATGAACTTGAGCAGCACGCCTTTAAAGGCTTATTTTCTCCATGTAAAGCATCTGTACGAATTCGAGACATTGCTTGATGATTACTATTACAGCCGATTATGTGAGATACGGTTGTTGTCGCCCGACAGCGCCGTCTGCGATTTTTTCTTGATAAAGAACGACTTCCTCAACCTAAAGAAATTTATAAAGTCTAAAGCATTCGGCACAGGCATAGATAATTTTTATAGAGGAATTATTAACAAGGATACATGGGACGATTTATGGCATGGTAAAGAAACCTCTTTGCCGGAGATGTTCAAGGACTTGGTCTCTTGTATTAGGAAGGTTATAATGTCCCATAGTCAAAATCGAATCCCTCCGTATCCAGCTATGCAAAAGGGAGTGCTCAATGATTCCCCCTTTGAAAAAGGAGGGCCGGGAGGATTTGTCGTTCCTTCACAGAAGGCGAAATCGGCAAACCATAATCAAATTACCCCTCCTGTTCCCCCCCCTTTACAAGGGGGGGATGAAGGGGGGGTAAAAAAAGGATCGTTGCCCTTTATCATTGATTTGATATTTGATGGCGCTTATTTGCGATATATCGAAGATTATTGTAAAAAAATAGAGGTCGAGATTATCAAGAGATACTTGAAGACCTACCAGCTCGTGAAGGGTCTTGAGATAATACGGCGTGCAATGGCATTAAGGCTTGATATGAATCTCTTGAATCAATACTTTTTGGAATGGTTTAACCAAGACCATCTGTTTCGTAAACTGGCTAAAAACACAGCATGGTCACCAGAAGGAACATTACGTGAGATTCTGGTAGAGGCGCATTGCAATGCGCCTCTACAGGGGTTATTATCGAATTTATTTAGGAATATTTCCTTTCGATACGAAGTGGTATCCGATGATTATTTATTGGACATGCTCCTCCCCGTGAAATGCATACCCTTTGGACCAGAACGGGTGTTTGGGTATCTA
>Ga0105164_10001391_pt1 | contig 15537 bp, 14 predicted proteins | sample VDWuncwatermetaG_FD_89674 | JGI IMG/M metagenome (GOLD analysis project Ga0105164, IMG submission 89674) | Wastewater microbial communities from Netherlands to study Microbial Dark Matter (Phase II) - VDW unchlorinated drinking water | ecosystem: Environmental > Aquatic > Freshwater > Drinking...
ATGTAAGATATAACGGTAAATTGAATATAAGAGCAAAACAGTAGATATCAAAAAAATTACTTCTTTAAACTTATTTTCAGATTCAATCTCGGATTTATTTTCTTTAAGTTTCCGGTATAAAAAATAGACGGTATAAAAATTTGCCAACTCAAATATTAATATCGGCCATCTGAAAAGATCGTCATAATAATAGTCGATAAAACAAAACCGAAAGGCTACGACACCAAGAATGAACAAAGAATAGAAACGCAACCACTTATCGAGTAACAAAAATCCTAGGATGAATAATGCGAACATTTCAATTGTCAGGCTAAAAGTCAGCCATTTTACATCGACCAACAACCAAATAAATATCGTTAAATATACCGTAGCAAATGCTGAAAATATGTTATGTAGGGATTTTTCCAGATAACTGCAAATCGGAATTTCTTTTGAATAGCGTCCAAGATAAAAACAGGAAAACATAGCGAGAAAACCCAATAAAGACAAAAATTTCTTCCAGGAAAATTCCAGCCCAAAAATATTCATTTTTTCCGATAGATTAAAGTCAAAAAATAAAAATTTTAAAAGCAAGATTATTGCCAGTACAAAACTTAAATACCTGAATACTTTCCGGTCAAAAAATAATCCAATAAACAATAAAAACGGCAACTCAATTGTCCAAATTAGGCTAGTACGAAAAGGCGCAAATCTTAATGGAACAGATAAAGTTAATAAAGACACCGCTATGATTATATTGCTAATAAATAATTTATCTTTTCCTCTCCTTTCCATAACCAAAGAAATCAAAAGGTAAATAATCCCGAAAATAAAAGTAAAATTAAATTTATACTCGGGATATAATATGAATAATTTCGGGTAAAACAAAAAGAAAAACATGAGAAAATTACAGAAATTTGCCGCAGACAGCCTTTTAGACAAAGTATCGTCATCATCATTAACTAAATGTATCCCTAAAGTAAAGAGTCCCCAATAAACTAAGAGAAAAGCACTATTAATAAGAAAATACACTTGGCTTATGTTTAAGCGTCCGGCAGGTACAAGAGAAAAATATATCTGCTTAATAACCCAAGCATAGTGTGTAAGATAGGTTAAAATAATCCCAGTAAGGATTATCCTTGTCCACTGCATCTTAAAGACCAACACTAAAGTAACCACTGCCAATAAAACGCTGCTTAAAAAAGTAAAATAATTTACGTCTCCCAATGTCGCAGTAATATAACCAATGAATAAAGCGATTGCAGATAATTCCTCAGACTTATATTTTAGCGAATGCATAATAATCCCTGCAGCGACAACCCCCAAAAACAATAAATCTAATAATTGACTCTGGATTATTTTCGAGGCGTCAAAATGATACATTGCATAGGTGGTAAAATAAGTAATTGCCCATGCCCCACCTAAGAGTACGCGCCCATAACTTTTGAACCTTTCCTTTATTTCCAGTTTAGTCCCGAAGAAAAATAAGCCCGCACTTACTAAGTAGCCAAAAATAATCTTAGCCAACGCTCCGAAATATTTGAAGGTATAAGTAATTAGGAAGCCCACGCCGAGCGCAAATACAATAATTCCGACCCTATTGAGCCAAAACCTGCCCAGGTCTATCTCTACGTCACTTTTTTTACTACTAACCTGCACATTTTCCATTGCTTTAGGAGGCTCTTTTTTAGTTTCTACGCTATCCTCTTTTGCTAATTCTTTAGGAGAAATTATATCTATTTGATTCTCTAAATTCTGAATTCTTACGGAGAGAAGACTAAAAATCTTCCTTATCTGCTCCAGTTCAACTCTAAGACTTAACGGATCAGTTCCAGAAAATAAACGCTTCTCTTCTTCATCATTTCTTGTAGGTAGAATAAGGACAAAAAATAAAGCGAGTGGCGCAAAAAATAAACTAAATATAACCCAACCTGCTATTCCGCGCTTTTTCCGTTTGGCAATTACACAGGTTAAAATCATGCAAATAAACCAGAAAATAAAGAAAACCATTCCTTCCTCCTTTTTTCTTGGTATTTTGTTATATTCTACCTTGACAATACTAAATTTTCAAGTATACTTAATTATCTAAAAAGAGGTGAAAATTATGTTAAAAAAATGCGCAATTTGTGGAAAAGGGGAACTTCCGGGAAAAGCAGTGACCCGAAAAGGCCAATATAAGAAAAAAGGCGGCACCGGCAGTAAGATCGCCCGCTGGAGTATGCGCAGATTCATGCCGAATTTGCAAAAAATGCGCCTGCTAATCAAGGGCCACCCAAAAAAGGTTTACGTCTGTACTAAATGCATCAAAAAAGGTGTAATTGTCCGGGCAGCTTAAGCTTATTTCAGGAAAATCTCCTCAACTTCCAGAATAATCGAAGATTCATCCCGCCAGGTATCAATCTTAGGCGAATACACCAAATCCAGGGTATCAGCATTAACCAGGCTTTCCTTCAGGCTTCCCATGCCAAAAGCAATCGCCTGAGAAGTATGCGTGCCGTCGCTCACCCAGAATTTTAGGGTATCCCGGCTTAAAAGCGCAGGTTCACCCTTTAATTTAAGATTCTTGGTATAGAATAATGGTTCAGGATTACCTGCTCCAAAAGGCTGCAAGAGATTAATTTCTTCTGCTATCTTTGTATTTAAATCAGCTAGGTTTAATTCCATATCTATATCTATACTCGGCAATAAATCCTCTAAAGACATTTTTTCTTGAGCTAACCGATTAATTTCTTTTTTAAATTCCTCAAGATCGCCCCTCTTTACCACTAAACCCACTGCATGGCTATGCCCGCCAAAACTATGCAGGAATTTTTTACATTGAGAAAGTGCTGAGAAAAGATGAAAATTTTTTATGGAACGGCCCGAACCGCGGCAAAGCCCGTCGTTAAGCGAAATCACGATGGCCGGCCGGTAAAACCTATCGGCTAATTTTGAAGCAACTATTCCCAAAACCCCTTCGTGCCAACCTTCTTTAGCAACCACCATGATTTTATGTTCCTTAAAATTAATTTCCCGGTCAATAATTGACTTGGCCTCCTCCATGATCCCGGCTTCTATTCTTTGACGCTCCCGATTAAGGCCTTCAATAGATTTTGCCAGTATCTGCGCTTCTTCCTTTTCCTTGCTCATCAGTAATTGTAAAGCGGTTTCCGCTGTATCAACCCTGCCACTGGCGTTTATCCGAGGGCTAAGGATAAAACTGACAAAAGTAGAATTAATTTCTCTTTCTTTGAGCCTGCTGGTTTCAATCAATGCTTTTATGCCGATGCGCTCTGCCTGAGTGAGCCTTTTTAGGCCTTCTTTAACGATTGTCCGGTTTTCTCCGGTTAAAGGCACCACATCCGCAATCGTACCCAGAGAAACTAAATCCAAATCCTGTACTAATTTATTTCCGGTTAAAGCCTGAGCCAGCTTATAAGCTACTCCGACACCTGCCAAGTCTTTATATTTATAGGTGCAATTTTTTAATTTAGGATTAAGTATCGCGGATGCCGGCGCTAAAGAATCGCCTGAGAGCTGATGATGATCAGTAACAATCACCTCAATATGGCTCTGCCTTAAGGCTTTGATTTCTTCATGACTACTGGTGCCGCAATCTACAGTAATTAAGAGTTTAATCTTTTTCTCTTTGGCGATCTCTAGGACTTTCTTATTTAAACCGTAGCCGTCTTTAATCCGATGTGGAATATAATGGGCAACATCCAGCCCTTGCTTTAACAAAGTATTTTTCAAAATTGCCAAAGCAGTAACCCCGTCAACGTCATAATCGCCACAAATCAATACCTTATCTTTATTCTTGGCTGCCTGGGTAATCAAGGTAACTGCCTGCTTCATCTGCAAAAAAAGAAAAGGATCCAAGAGGCCAGAAAGGTCGGTTTTTAAAAAATTATGCGCTTGCCCAGGAGTCTCGATACCGCGGTTAATTAAAAGCTGGGCAAGGACCGTAGAAATGCCTAATTCTTTGCTAAGATTAGTCTGAAGTGTTTTGTTGGCGGGAAAAAATTTTAAGATCTTGTGTGATGACATTTACATCTTCTCAGGGCAAGAAACTCCCAATAATTCTAAACCGCTAGCAAGTACGACTCTCGTTGCCTCAACCAAAGATAGGCGTGCTTTGGTCAATTGGGCATCATCCCCTAAAACCCGGTGCAGATCGTAAAACTTATGAAATGACTCGGAAAGTTCCTGTAAATAAACCGTCAGCATATAAGGATCTAAAGTAACCAAACAAATATTTAAGATATAAGAAAACTGCACTTGTTTTTTTAAGAGATCGATCTCCGCTTTTTCTTTTAGCAGGTTAAAATCAACATCCTTTAATTCTTTGCCCAAGGGGCTGCCGCGTAAAATACTGCAGATCCTGGCATGCGCATACTGCACATAAAAAATTGGATTTTCCGAGGTCTCTTTTTTCGCAACTTCCAAATCAAAATCCAGGTGGCTGGAAGTGCGGCGCATCAAAAAGAAAAATCGTGCGGCATCTTTTCCTACTTCATCTAAGACTTCCCTTAAAGTAATATACTGGCCCTTTCGCGTTGACATCTGTACAGGCGAACCCGCCCTAGAGATAGTTGCCAGCTGCACGATAATAATTGATATACTGTTAAGATCATGTGCAAAAGCCGCTACAGAAGCCTTGAGCCTATTAATATAGCCATGGTGATCAGGCCCCCAGAGGTTAATCAGCCAGCTAAATCCTCGTTTAAACTTTTCCTGATGATAAGCAATATCCGGAGCCAGATAGGTTTGCGAGCCATCGCTTTTTATTACTACCCTGTCCTTATCATCGCCGAATTCCGTGGACTTAAACCAAGTTGCCCCATCTTGTTCATAAAGGTAACCTTTGTTTTTTAAAAATTTAAACGCCTCTTCAATCTGGCCGCTTTTGGTTAAGGTTTTCTGGCTCGACCAATGGTCAAATTTTACTCCAAAATCTGCCAATTCCGCTTTAATAATATCTAAAATGATCCCGGCAGCAAAATTACCTAATTCCTCATTTTTTACCTTTTTTTCTCTGGCTTCTTTGGCAATCTCATAAATATAATCACCTTGATAATAATTCTCCGGAAATTCTTGTTTTTTGCCCGCAAGCTCCTGCATTCTTAGTTCTACGGACTTGCCAAGAATGTTAATCTGATTGCCTTCGTCATTAAGATAATATTCTCGCTCTGCGCGAAATCCTAAAAAATTCATAATATTCGCCAGAGAGTCACCCACCACAGCTTGCCGGGCGTGTGCTACGGATAAAGAACCAGTAGGATTTGCGCTGACGAATTCAATTAAGACGGATTTTTGAGAGCCTGAATCTTCCCTAAGCGCATCTTTACCTTTTGTCACAAGCTCATCTAGCTTTGCGTAGAAATACGCCTCGGAGAAATAAAAATTAATAAAGCCGACACCTTCTACTTTGATCTCTTTGATAAATTTTCCCGATAAGTTTTTCTCTAGATGCCTTTGAATCGCAGCAACAAGTAGATCAGCTGTTTCGCGGGGAGATTTCTTAATTAGTTTACAGAGGCGTAAAGCAATATTGGTAGTAATATCGCCAAAACGCGAATCCGCCGGTAGATCCAGGTTTGGCTCTAAGGCTATAGTCTCTGCCGCAAGCAATTCCTTTTGCGCTTCTTTAATTACAAAATTAAGTACATCCTGAATATTGTCTTTCATCGCTTTAGATTAACTTACCCGGAATGGTTAATTGATAGGAAAAAATACTAAGGCAAGGGCTTCTTTGGAATCCGTAACTTTTTTGCATCGCTCCATAAGTGCTCTAAAGAATAAAACTCTCTCATCGGTTCATAGAAGACATGCACCACGATACTAGAGTAGTCCAGGACCACCCAGCCGGATTCGTCATTCATTGGAACCTTAGAGAGAGATTTTATTCTGTGCTTATTTAATTCCTCTTCTACTGCCTGGCCGATTGCGTTTACTTGTCGATTAGATGTACCGCTGGCGATCACAAAATAATCGCAGAAAGAACACACCCGGCGCATATCTAGAATCACTACATCGAGCGCCTTTTTAGACCGAGCAACCTGAGCAATCCGAAGAGCGATATTTTTCGGTTCTATTTTAAAATTACCCCCTATTTTTTTCCTAAAATCTTATACATGCCGGTACCGCAATCAGGACATTTTCCTTTAGCTGCCAGCCTTTTATTCTTCATAGTTACCTTTTGTTCATCTGTCATTGTTTTTTTACATTTGCATTTTACGCAATATCCAATTTCTGCCATTTCATTCCTCCTTGTTAAATTAGATGTATAATAATACCTTTATTTATGTTTAATCATACCATATGTAATTTTTTCTGTCAATTAGTTCTTCACACTCTTCTGGCGCTTAATATGCTTTTCTTCGATTTCTCCGACAATCTCTTCGGTTAGATCTTCAAGTGTGACTAAACCTACTGTTTTTTTATGCTCATTTACCACGACAGCAATCTGAATTTTATCCGTCTGGAATTTCAGCAGCAGTTTATTCACCGGCATCGTAAAGGGCACATAATCGGCTTCATGGATCAAATCCTGCAACAAAAATAAACCCTTATCCCTTAATATATAAAGCAGATCATGCGCATAAACAATGCCTACGATATTATCAATTGTACCGCGATAAACCGGCAGCCTAGCATGGCCTTGTTCTACAAAAATATTCAATAAGTCTTCCGGGGTAATATTTATATTGACCGCGACGATTTTTTCCTTAGGCACCATGCAATCGCCAACCTGGATATCGCCGAATTCGAAAATTCTGTGCAGCATACTCCCTTCCTGATCGGTTAAAAACCCCTCTTCTTTACCTACTTCTATCATCAGGCGTAATTCTTCTTCTGTAATTAGGGGGGATTTTTTTGCCGGCTTTATCCCCAATAACTTAATCAATAAATTACTAGCTTGCGTAAAGATAAATATTACCGGATAAAAAACTTTGATGAATGCCTCCATAAAGGGGGCAATACCTAAAGCAACCCGCTCTGTATGCTTAATTGCCAGAATCTTAGGAGTAATTTCACAGACTACAACGATAAATATAGAACTTATTAATGTCGCAAGAATAATCCCCCATTTATAGCCAAAAATAAATACACAGCTACCGGTAATAATTGCCGAAATAGCAATATTCACAAAATTGTTTCCTACCAGGATCGCCACGATAAATTTGTCTAATTTGTTAATTAAGTGCTGAACATTTTGCGCGCGCTTAATTTTTCGGCTGATCATGTGGCGTAAACGAATCTTACTTAAACTGATAATCGAAGTTTCTGAGGCAGAGAACAAAAAAGAAATTAATGCCAGGACGACTAGGATGGTTAAAGTAAATGGTGAGGAAAAAATATTGTACATGCTTTAATTATTTGCCTAAATGCAGATGTTGATAAATTTTCTTTTCTCCATCGGCAAGAGGGCCGATAAGTGCCAGATTAATTTTTTCTTCCCGAAAGATCTGTTTTGCAGTTTCCTTAAGGTCCTCCCTTGTTACTTTTTTAACTTCCGAGATAATATCAGCGATAGTATAAGTTTTATCCTGTGTTACGGTGGTTTCTCCGATCCAGAGCATATTATCCATAGTATCTTCCAGGGCCAGCAAAAGTTGACCAAGATAAAAATCCTTTGCCCGCTTAAACTCATCTTCTGTAACCAAATTTTCTCTGATCCTGGTTAATTCCTTCAAAATTAATTCTATCGCCTGCATTACTTTGCGGTTATCAATACCGGCATGCACGATAAACGCACCAGTGTCATAAAACCGCCTAGCCTGGGTTCCAATTTCATAGGCAAGGCCGCGCTTTTCCCTTAATTCATTAAAGAGGCGGCTGGACATATTAGCTCCTAAAATTACATTTAACAACCCCAAAGCATGCTTTAAATGATGGTCGCGTCTAAAACTATGAAAACCGAGTGTTAAGTGTGTCTGCTCGGTATCTTTACGGAATAATTTTACCTGGGATTTATTTTGGGTTTCTCTGGCAGCAAGAAAGGTATTAGGATTATCTTTCTTTTGCCCGGAAAAAACCTTGGCCACATTTTTTTCTAACTGGTTAAAATCCAATAGGCCAGCAGCGCTGACGACAATATTCGGCGCGGTATAATGCCTCTCTTTAAATAAAGAAATTTCTTGCCGATTTGTCTGGGTCAATGATTCTACTGTGCCGATAATCGGGCTACCTATCGGCTGATTCGGCCAAAGTAATTCGTCTAATAACTCAAAAACATAACTTTGCGGCTGATCCTTATACATCTTTAATTCTTCCAAAATTACCTGTTTCTCTTTTTCCACTTCTAATTTTGGCAATAAAGGATTTACTACCATATCTGACAAAACATCCAGTGCTAAATTTAAATAGCGTGCGGGAATTTTTACCAGATAACAAGTAAGCTCTTCTGAAGTAAAGCCGTTTAATGAACCGCCTACTCCTTCAATAGATTCCTTAATTTTACGGCAGGAATATTTCTTTGTACCCTTAAAAAGCAAATGTTCTAAAAAGTGAGAAACCCCTTTATTTTGAAAAGTTTCGTACCTACCTCCTACCTTGATCCAAATACCTAAAGACAAGGATTGCATATTCGCCATACTATGCGCAACGATCCTTAAGCCATTATCTAATTTTGATTTTTTATACATGTTTTAAATAAGAGACAAAATCCCCTACCCGTTTAGTTAAATCTTTGTTGTGCAAGTTTTCTTTGATTTTTTTCACAATTGCACTTCCCACAATTACCCCGTCTGCGATTTTATAAATCTGCCTGACCTGTTGGTTTGTAGAAACTCCAAAACCAACACATACTGGCACTTTAGCATACTTTTTAACCTCTTTTAGCTTATTCAGCAAATCTTGAGGAAGGTTTTTGCGCGCGCCTGTCACTCCGGTAAGGCAAACATAATAAATAAAACCTCGCGAAACCCTAGCAATAAACCTGATACGCTCCCGGGAAGTAGTGGGAGAAATAAAAAATATGGTATCTAGAGCAGCGCTGCGGGAAAGCTTTATCAACCCCTTAGCTTCTTCAGGAGGTAGATCCGGAACAATCACTCCATCAACACCGGCTGATTTAGCAGATTTCACAAATTTCTCTTCTCCAAAAGCAAATATAGGATTGTAATAAGTCATGAGACATATCGCAACTTCACTCTTCTTGCGCAGCCTCTTGACTAATTTCAGGATATCAGACAAACTGGTTTTCTTTTTCAGAGATTCGAAAGAAGCTTCTTGAATAGTTGGTCCGTCAGCCATAGGGTCAGAAAAAGGCACGCCTAATTCTATAATATCGACACCCCTATGGCCCAACTCCAGGACCAATTTTTCCGTGGCTTTTAGATTCGGATAACCGGCAGTAATAAAGGCGATAAAAGCCTTTTTTCGATTTCGCTTTAACTCTAAGAATTTTTTTTCGATCCTATTCTTCATCTAAAACTTCCCTGTAACAATTCCCAAATCCTTATCTCCCCTTCCGGAAAGGCAAAGAATAATAATGGAATTTTTTCTTATGCGCGGATTTAACTTTTTTAAATAGCTAATCGCATGAGCTGATTCTAAGGCAGGAATGATCCCTTCAATTTCGGATAATAATTTAAACCCTTCCAGGGCTTCTTTGTCACTAATTGCTACATATTGGGCGCGGTGAATTTTTTTGTAAAAGGCGTGTTCCGGCCCCACGCCAGGATAATCAAGCCCAGCGGCAATTGAATGCGCATTTTTTACCTGGCCATCCGCATCCTGCAGAAGATCTGATTTCGAGCCATGCAGCACTCCGGGTTTTCCGGCTACCAGGCTAGCAGAATGCTTGCCCGAAGCCAACCCCTTACCTGCGGCCTCAACACCAATAAATTTTACGCTGCGATCATTAAAAAAAGGATAAAACAAACCCATGGCATTACTACCGCCACCAACACAGGCAATCAGATAATCTGGTAAGCGTTTTTCCTGCTTTAAAATCTGCCCCCTGGCTTCTTTACCGATTACTGACTGAAAATCACGCACCATCTCCGGATAGGGATGCGGACCGGCAACTGTACCGATGATATAATGTGTATGGCGGACATTAGTTACCCAATCCCTTAACGCTTCAGTCATCGCGTCTTTTAAAGTCCTGGTTCCGCTGGTTACTGGAACTACTCTTGCTCCGAGTAATTTCATCCGAAAGACATTTAAACTCTGGCGCTTAATATCTTCCTCGCCCATATAAATATCGCATTTCAGGCCGAATTTTGCTGCTACTGTAGCCGCAGCTACACCATGCTGGCCTGCGCCGGTCTCGGCAATGACCCGGGTTTTCTTCATTCTCACGGCAAGTAATATCTGGCCGATAGTATTATTGATTTTATGCGCTCCGGTATGCAGTAAATCTTCGCGCTTAAGATAAACTTTCTTTATTCCTAAATGTTTACTGAGAGTCTCAGCAAGATATAAAGGCGTGGGCCTGCCGGCGTATTGCTTAAGATAGTAATCAAAGTCCTGGCGAAATTTTTTATCATGCTTTGCCCGGCTGTACTCTTTTTCCAGCTCGTCCAAAGCAAAAATCAGCGTCTCAGATACGTACCTTCCGCCAAAACCATCGAAATGACCTTGTTTATCCGGTAACATCTATTTTCCTTTCAGATTACTAAAAACTATACTATAAACGCACAATATAATCAATAAGAATTAGAATATCCCGCGTCTGTCTTGTCTGTGCTTTCGCGGGGGCGCTCGTCCCGCCCCAGCGGGTCGGGACTTCGCTCCGGTCGGCTGCGTCGCTCTGTCCGCATCCGGCCGTGTATAGATCCGTTTTTTTAATTTTGGAGCGGATGCGGACAACCGTGCCCGCTCCTTGCCTCCAGGCCCCGCTCAATCACAGCCAAGCCATCCGCTAGAAATATTTATTTAAGCGCTATACGCTTAAAAGCAATTGCATGAGATTCGTTAGGCAATAAATTACCTTCGGACCATTTTTTAATAGTCTCTGAATCAAACTTTTTTTCAAATCTTTTTATCATATGAATACAGTTATTTACTAATTCTTGAGCAAATGTTTCACCTTGTATAATATCTTCTCTAAATTTAATGTTATTAATTTCTAACTTCTTTAAGTCCTGATAAACTGCTAACACATTTGAGGCTTGTCTATAAATTTCCCATGCTTGTTCACGATTATAATTGATTAATTTAGCATTTCTTCTATTTTCATATATTGCATATATAAAACTTATAACCGTTATAGCTGTTCCAAAGATTCCTACTATTTCATTCATAATGGCACCTCACTTTATACTAATCTGATTTTCTTAATTGCTATAAATGAATCTGGCCGATTTATCGAGCGAATGGAGCTTTTAGGCAAAGCACGCTCGAGCATTTTTGGGGCCTCCCGAGGCCGTCCAAAGGACGGCAAACTCGGGACGGCAAAATTTGTCTGAGCGCCGAGGTAGAGACCGAGGCGCGAGTTATTTTGCCGCCAAAAATGCGAGAGACCTTTGCCGTGTCCCGCCAAAGGCGGGACAAAAGCGACACTGAGCGAGAAAAGACGGACAGATTCATTTAGATTATCAAAGATTACTTACTTATCCTTTAGCCGCGGCGATGAAACTTTTGACGCGCTTATGGTCTTTTTTGCCAGGCAAGGATTCTAAAGAACTTGAGGCATCCACCCACTGAGGATGCACTGCCTTAATCGCCGCCTGAACATTCTTGGCATTCAGGCCGCCGGATAAAAATATTGACTGTTTTAAATCACCTAATTGATCCAACAACTCCCAGGTAAATTTTTTACCTGTCCCACCTAATTTTGAGCTGGAATAAGTATCAAAGAGATAGGCGAAAACCTTATATTTCAAAACATCCCTTAGGCTGGATCTATTCTTTATGCGAAAAACTTTAATTATTTTATAGCGCTTAAATTTTTTACAAAATTCCGGTGATTCATTTCCGTGAAACTGTAGGATATCAAGGCCGCACTCTTTTGCCACTTCTTTTATATTTTTCTCTGTAGCATTGACAAATACCCCGATCTTAATGATATTTTTCGGAATATCTTTAATGATCTCTTTGGCTTTCTGCACAGATATATAGCGCGGGCTTTTTTTGTAAAATAAAAATCCCAAGGCATCGCATCCGGCAGCCACGGAAACCCTGGCATCTTCTAAATTTGTGATCCCACAGATCTTAACTTTTACCATCCCATGATCTCTTCTACTTTTTTCCTAATATCCGGCGCTTGCATAAATGCCTCGCCGATCAAACAGGCAGCCACGCCTAAAATTTTTAAAAATAAAACATCCTGATAGCTTTTGATCCCGCTTTCTACCACTACTATTTTATCTTTAGGAACCAAAGGAAAAAGTTTTTCCGTGGTTTTAAAATCAGTTTCCAGGGTATGTAAATCTCTGTTATTGATGCCGATTAAAGAAGCTGGTTTTAATTTTAAGACCTTTTTTAGCTGCCGTTCATCATGAACTTCCACTAAGGAATCCATCCCCAAACTGGTTGCCAATTCAATTAAGCTAAGCAGAATTTCCTGGGTCAATAAATCCGCAATCAACAATATCGCGTCCGCCCCGAAATAGCGCGATTCATAGACCTGATATTCTTCTAGAATAAAATCTTTCCTTAATACCGGGGCAGTAAACACATTTTTTACCTCGTTAATATAAGCAAGGTTCCCCTGGAAATAATCTTCCTCGGTTAGAACCGATACTGCCTGTACTCCGGCCTCCTGGTAAATAGAGGCAATCTGCTGCGGATTAAAATCATCGCAGATAACCCCCCGCGAAGGAGAAGCTTTTTTGATCTCCGCAATCAGGCAAATTTCGCGCGGTTTAGTAATTGCCTTGATAAAGGGGCGCGTCGGGGTAAGCCCCGCACACTTTGCCTTTAGCTCTTCCAGCGGTAAACTGGTTTTTGCCAAAAGAATTTTTTCTTTCTTTTTCGCGACAATCTCTTTTAAAATATCAGCTTTTTTAGCCATGCGAAAACCCCTTTAATAATTCAAACTTTTCCAATGCTTTTCCGGAATCAATTGCATTCTTAGCTAATTCTATACCTTCCTGAATTGACTTAGTCTTATCCGCGGCATAGATGGCGGCTGCTGCGTTTAATAAAACAATTTCCCTCTTTGCTCCTTTTACGCCTTTTAAAATATCCAAAAGGATCCGAGCGTTTAACGCTGTATCCCCCCCTGCTAAGTCATTAAGAGTGACTCGTTTAAAACCAAAATCTTCTGGCTTAATTTCATAAGTCTTCAATTTACCATGGTTCACTTCGGAAATTATCGTAGAATCCGTGGTAGTAATTTCGTCCAAACCATCATTACCGTGCACGACTATTGCATGCTCTGTGCCTAATTTAGCGAGCACTTCTGCTAATGGCGTTGTCCAGCGCTGGTCATAAACTCCGATTAACTGATGTGTAGCACAGGCAGGATTACTTAAGGGGCCTAAAAGATTAAAAATTGTGCGTTTCCCCATTTGCTTACGCGCTTCTGCCGCATATTTCATTGCCGGATGCAGGTTTTGCGCGAATAAAAAAGCGATTCCCACTTTTTCCAGGCACTCTTGGATTTTTTCCGGAGCAAGATTAATATCTACCCCAAGTTTTTCCAGGATATCTGCACTACCGGCTGAGCTGGAAACCGCGCGGTTGCCGTGTTTTGCCACTACAATCCCACAGGCGCTAGCAACAAAAGATACTACTGTAGAAATATTAAAAGTGCCTTTCCTGTCTCCGCCGGTTCCGCAAGTATCTAAAACTATTTTTTCTTTGGGGCAAATTTTAGTCACGTGGCTACGCATGACTATGGCTGCCTCAAACAGCTCTTCAGTAGTTTCTCCTTTTTTAGTCAATGCTTCCAGAAAAGGGATAATTTCTTCGGTCTCAGTCTCGCCGCATAAAATTTCTTCCATCACAGCGGACATTTGGCCTTTAGCTAAATCTTTACCACTGGAAATAATTTCCGTTGCCTCTTTAATCATAGTTCGAGAAAATTTTGCAGAATATCCTTACCTACTTTGGTTAAAATAGATTCCGGGTGAAACTGCACTCCCAAAAGAGGAAATTCTTTATGCTTCAACCCCATAATCTCATTTTCTTTTGTCCAGGCAGTAATTTCTAAACAGTCAGGTAATGTTTTTCTATCCACGAGAAGCGAATGATACCTGGTCGCTTCGAAGGGATTGGGTATTTTTTGAAAAATATCTTTTTGATTGTGATAAATCAAAGAGGTTTTTCCGTGCATAATTTTTTTTGCGATGATAATCTTGGCTCCGTAAGCAAAACCGATTGCCTGGTGGCCAAGGCAAACACCCAAAATAGGAATCTTGCCGGCAAATTGCTTAATCACTTCACAGGATATTCCCGCATCTTCCGGCCTACCGGGCCCGGGGGAAATCACAATTTTTTTCGGCGCAATTTTTTTAATTTTAGCAACCGTGATTTTGTCATTACGAAAAACCTTAACCTGAGCACCCAGCGCTCCTAGGTATTGCACAAGATTATAGGTAAAAGAATCGTAATTATCAATCATCAAGATCATTCTCTTTCCCTCCAGATCTTTGCCCCTAATTTCTCTAATTTTGCTTCAATGCCTTCATATCCGCGCTCTAAATGATAGATCCTGGAGATTGAGGTCTTGCCCTTAGCCACCAGGCCAGCTAATACCAAGCTTGCTGAGGCGCGCAGATCCGAAGCCATTACAGGGGCTCCGGATAAAGCTTTTATCCCGGAAACAATTGCGTGCGGCCCCTCCCTCTGGATATTGGCACCCATACGGTTAAGTTCCGCCACATGCATGAACCTGTCAGGATAAATTTTTTCTGTAATCACGCTAATCCCCGGAGTAACACACATTAAACTCATAAACTGCGCCTGCATATCCGTGGCAAACCCCGGAAAAGGTAAAGTAGTAATATTTACCGGTTTTAAATTTTTTCTCGCATGGATACGCAAAGAATTATCAGCCTTAACAACACAAGCCCCTGTCTCCTGAAGCTTATCTATTAAAGCTCCTAGATGCCCGGAACAAACATTTTTAATCGTAATGTCTCCTTTAGTAATTAAGGATGCTAACATAAACGTCCCTGCTTCAATCCGGTCAGGAATAATCCTGTGTTCTGCGCCGTGTAAGTGCCTGACTCCTTCAATTTCAATAATCGGGGTACCGTGTCCTTTGATTTTAGCCCCCATCTTAATTAAAAATTCTGCCAAATCCGCCACTTCCGGCTCACAGGCAGCGGATTCAATAATAGTTTTACCGTGTGCCAAGACTGCCGCCATCATCACATTATCAGTAGCAAGCACCGATGAACCAAAAACTCCGCCTAAATATACAAAATTTCCCTTAAGCTTATTTGCTGTGGCCACAACATAGCCTGCCTCGATATTAATTTGGGCCCCCAATGATCTTAATCCTTTAATATGTAAATCTACCGGCCGAATTCCGATTATGCACCCACCGGGGAGAGAAACCTTTGCTTTCTTTAATTTACCAAGAAGTGGCCCTAAGACACAAAAGGAAGCGCGCATCGTAGAAACCAATTTATAATCCGCGATGTAATTTATATTTTTATTCGAGCTAACTGTAAC
>Ga0105164_10001392_pt1 | contig 15529 bp, 14 predicted proteins | sample VDWuncwatermetaG_FD_89674 | JGI IMG/M metagenome (GOLD analysis project Ga0105164, IMG submission 89674) | Wastewater microbial communities from Netherlands to study Microbial Dark Matter (Phase II) - VDW unchlorinated drinking water | ecosystem: Environmental > Aquatic > Freshwater > Drinking...
CATCACTTTGGGGAATCTCTGTATAAATCCGATGAGGATAATCGCGAGTCCTGCCGCCTGAATGAATTTCACGATAAAATGCATTTCGTGACCCTATACTACTACGGATATCTCAAGGGCGAGTTTCGTAATATCGCCAAAGCTTTTATTTTGGATGATTTTTGTTTTCACAAAGTGAATGAGACATCCTAAAAAAATAATGCGATAGGCCCAGACCGGAAAATGATGGGTATCTACCGCGCCCACAAGGACAAATAAAAACATCATGAGGAGCACATTTAAAAGAAGAGGGGGGAAAACCTTTCTTTTAATGGCAATCGAACGGCGATGAAACTCAGGGTCCAGTTGATGATCGGTGACCGATTCTTTGATTCCCATCCCGGTGCCCACGAAAAAGAAAATCACGAGCGTCTCCGTGAAAAGGTAAACCAAACTTGTTAAGATCATCACTGTCACGTGGTTCGCTTGAAACACTGAAAATTTCAGAAAACTTTGGAAAAAGGCCGTGACCACCAAGACAAATGTGAAACCACTCATGATGTAACAGGTGATCATGTAGTACCACATGAGTGATTTCCCCGTTTAGGATGACGTTTGGGATGAAGGCTCTTTGGGAATGCCGTAGGGAGGAGTTTTGGTCTCTGTCAAAACGATTTGATACTTTTTCTCAAATTCTTCTACCGGCAGCATGTCAATCGCATCCCAGGTAAGTTTGGTGCATACGCGCGCACAGATCTGACAGCCAATACATTCATTAAATTTGATTTGAACGGGAGGAATAGGGATGTCATATTTTTCCTTGGGGACGGTTGCGATGCAATCCACCGGGCAAAACGGAACGCATGCGAGACACCCCGTGCAGTTATCCTCGTCGACGACCGCTACCAGTCGAGGTTTCTTTTTCTTCTCGGTCATTTTGGCAGGGAGCTGTGGAATATTTTGGTAATGTTCGTACTCGTACGGCATATTTCCCCTCGAATTATAACTTTATTGTATCATTAGAGTTACTATAACAAATGGTCTTGGTTTTGTCAAATTCTTGCAAAGCGTCTCCTTCCATGTTATACTATAACTCTATATACTTTGAAGGGGTTACGAAGGTTATCTTGAAAGTAGTCTGAGGCTCGCATGAATCAGAAAAAAGTGGTTGTTGCCATGAGCGGCGGGGTAGACAGCTCCGTGGCCGCGTGCCTTCTTTACGAGAAGGGGTATGAGGTGGTCGGGGTATCGATCAGGAGCTGGCCTGCGGAACTCTGCGGACAGGAAGGGAAGAAAAGCTGTTATTCCCCGGAAGACGCCCGTTCGGTCGCCTACCGTCTCGGGATTCCTTTTTATCTTGTCAATTTTGAAACGCTTTTCCGGGAAAAGGTCGTCGATTACTTCATTTCCGAATATACTCAGGGAAGAACACCCAATCCCTGCATTCCCTGTAATGAGCATATCAAATTCGGGGCGCTTCTTCAGAAGGCTCGGGAGATGGCGTGTGAGTACGTGGCGACAGGCCATTATGCAAGGGTGATGTACGACCCTGAGAAGAAGCGGCATCTTTTGAAGGAGGCGAAAGACACACACAAAGACCAGTCCTATGTCCTCTTTAGTTTAACCCAGGAGAAACTGAGCCGTCTCCTTTTTCCGGTGGGGGAGATGACCAAAGAAGAGGTCCGCGGTCATGCCCGCCGGTGGGGACTTCGCGTTGCAGAAAAGGCGGAAAGCCAGGACGCCTGTTTTTTGAGGGAAAAGGATTATCGGTCCTATCTTTTGGAAGAAGGCGTTACGGCGGAAGAAGGAGAAATTGTTGATGAAGACGGAAGGATTCTTGGCCGTCACCCCGGCATTCACGCCTTTACGGTAGGCCAGAGAAGCGGACTCGGCCTCTCTCTCGGGAAGCCGGTTTACGTGACTGCCATTGATGTCAAAAAGAACCGGCTGGTGGTGGGGTCGAGGGAAGCCCTTGCCCGGAGAGACATTGGGGTGGATCGCGTCAACTGGGTTTCTGAAGAATTTTCTGAGGGGCAGTCCAAAAGACTTTTGGTGAAGATCCGTTATAAAAATCCTAAAGCGTTTGCGACCGTTCGACGGGTAGGAGAAAGTTGTCAGGTCACTTTCGAGGAGAGCGCTTACGCGGTCACGCCCGGCCAGGCCTCTGTTTTCTACGATGGTGACACGGTCGTGGGAGGGGGATGGATCCGCTAAATTGTGTAATGTTGAAAGTGTAATGTGTAAGGAAGAGGGGTGAGCGGCGCCGCAGGCGACGCGAATCCGAGCATGGCGGCGTAGCTCCCTGGCCTGCCTGAAGAGGTTGGGCGGTGTAGCTCAGTTGGTAGAGCAGCGGAATCATAATCCGCGTGTCAGGGGTTCGAATCCCTTCACCGCCACCACCTTTCTTGACAATTGGAACGATGGCCAGGGCAGGCAGTTTCCGCCACAAAGCGTTGGCGGATCCGCCACGAATTTTGGCGGAGAGCGGAGGGCGCCGAGTCCCTTCGCCGCCACCAGATTTATCTCGTACTCAAACTTATTTTTTAAAGGAGGAGAAAAACGATGAAAAGGGATCCTGTATACGTCAAAATGGGTTTGATATTTCTTTTAACAGTTGGAAGTACCCTCTTCTCACTCGTTGGAGTTGGCTTCGCCGAAAAGGAGAGGGCTGAAAAACAAAAAGAAATCCTGAAAGAAAAGGCAAAGAAAGAAAGCGAAGAGGCTGCCCAGAAGGCAGAAATGGACCGCGTGCGTCAAAAACAGATTGAAGAAATGCAGATGCAGAGAGAGAAAATTTTGAAGGAACAAAAGGGACTCCTGGAAACTTTTGAACGGAACCGTTTCGCCAGTCTTACCGTGAAACTTCCTAAGCCCGTCTACGAAGTCGGTGAAAACATAGCTCCCGAATTTTCAATCCGAAACGGAAGTAACAGGCTTTTTTACATCGATGGCAGAAAATCTTATCCAAAAGTTGAAGTGTGGGACAAGAAGGGAACCGAAATCAGTATTCATCAAGTCGCCCAGGAAGTGGCGCCGCCGCAGGAAAAAGATATGGTTCTATTGAAACCAGGGGAAACCTTTGTACCACCACCGGTGACTTTCACGGTGGAAAAACCGGGGTCCTATACCATGCGGTTGGTTTACCCATTGATGGCTCCCGAGAAGAAGATGGATGGAGTATGGTTCGGAACAATCAACACGTACAGCATCAGTTTCAAAGTGGCCGAAAAGAAAGGCAAGAAATAGAACACTCCCTTTTCTCACCGGGGGATCGGATTCTCATTGGTGTCTCTGGGGGGGCGGATTCGGTATTCCTTCTTCATTCCCTCCTTCACTTACAGAAAAAATGGCATCTTGTGTTGACGGTGGCTCATTACAACCACGGTCTGAGAGGAGATGCGGCTGATCAAGAAGAGGCTTTTGTGGTTTCGTTATGCAAGAGGTGGGATGTCCCGCTCAAAAGAGGTCGATGGGAGTCAGAGGCAAAAGGAAAAGTTTCAGAAGAAAGGGCCCGTGAGGCACGCTACGCATTCTTTGAAAAAACATGCGAGGAAACGGGGTCGAGTAAGATTGCTCTTGCCCATACCCGTGATGACGATGTAGAGACGATTCTTTTCCGGCTCTTGCGGGGGAGCGGCCTCTCCGGGCTCCGGGGGATTCCTTATGAGCGGTCTTTGGGTCCTTATCGCATCATCCGTCCTCTGAAGGATATTTCGAGGGAAGAAGTCCGTTGTTATCTCCGCGAAAAAGAAATTGCCTGGTGTGAAGACGCCTCCAACTCGGATATCCGTTATACACGGAACCGCATCCGTCACCACCTTCTTCCTCTCCTTGAAAAGGAGTTCAATCCCAATATCCGCGAGATTTTGGCGAATCTCGGCAAAAATGTTTCTGAGGACTACGAATATCTTCAAAAAGAAGGGGAGTCTGCTTTTCAAAAAGTTCTCTTGACTGAGGGGAGGCATCAGATCACCTTTAGAAGAAGGGTGTTTCAGACTTTTCCGATCGCGATTCAAAAACAGCTTTTCCGTCAGGCGATCCGGAACTTGGGAGCCGACATGGACGAAATCGGCTATTCGGATTGGAAATCGGTCGCGGGGCTCTTTGCACGGAAGACCTTTCAATACACACTTCCCGGGCCTCTTTATCTGCGAGCAACGCCGACAAAGGTTGTTTTTGCCTTCCCCTAAAGAGACCAGAATCCTCCCTTGTGTTCCAGGAGGAAATTTAGTATACTAAAGAATTCACGAAAACGAATGAGAGGCTTGGTCAAATGACGCAACCTTCCAAGGACCCACAACAGATGAAGAAAAACAGGCGAGATCCTTCTTCGCCGGAAGGAAGATTTCTGAGGAATTTTGTTTTTTATATGCTCCTTTTCTTCAGTTTGGCCTATCTCTGGAGCAGTTTTTCCCACGTGAGTCTTCAGACCCGGGAAATCCCTTACAGTGAGTTTTATGCGATCTTGCGCGAGAATCCCCAGACAGAGAAGATCTCCTCCGCCATCCTCGTCGAAAATGTGTTACGGGGCGAACTGAGCGATGGGACACATTATCTGGTTACTCTTCCCTTAAACGACCCGGATGTGATGCGGCTTTTACGGGACAATGTCAAGGGATTCAAGATACAGATGTCCAAAGCGATCTGGGCGAATCTGTTTTATTCCTTGGGCCCGATGATCCTTTTTATCGCATTTCTATGGTTTTTTGTTTACCGAGGCGCTCAAGGGGGAGGAAGGATTCTTGCCTTTGGAAAAAGCCGCGCGAAGCTTTCCGAGGGAAAGGTAAAAATCACTTTTGCGGATGTGGCAGGAGTTGATGAGGCCAAAGAAGAGCTTCAAGAGATCATCGAATTCTTGAAAGACCCAAAGAAATTTCAGAAACTGGGAGGGAAAATTCCAAAAGGGGTGCTTCTCATGGGGGCGCCGGGAACGGGAAAAACACTTCTCGCCAAGGCGGTGTCCGGAGAGGCGGACGTCCCCTTTTTCAATATTTCCGGATCCGACTTTGTCGAGATGTTCGTTGGCGTGGGAGCTTCCCGCGTCCGGGATCTGTTCGATCAAGCGAAGAAATCCGCAAAGGCAAGCGGCCGGGGATGCATCATTTTTATTGACGAGATCGATGCAGTTGGAAGGCAGCGGTTCGCCGGTATCGGCGGAGGGCATGATGAACGGGAACAGACGCTGAACGCGCTTTTGGTTGAAATGGACGGCTTTAATACCCAGGAGGGAGTGATTCTCATTGCCGCGACAAACAGACCCGATGTCCTTGATGCCGCTCTCCTGCGACCCGGGAGATTTGACCGTCAGATCGTCATCGACCGACCCGATATCGTCGGGCGCGAAGAAATTTTGAAAGTTCATACGCGGAACGTCAAACTCGACAAGGAAGTCGATTTAAAATCGATTGCGCGGCAAACACCCGGTTTCTCTGGTGCGGATCTGGCGAATCTTGTGAATGAAGCGGCGCTCCTTGCCGCGCGCCGGGACAAGAAGACGGTGATGAGCGAGGAGATGGGAGATGCGATTGAGCGGGTTGTTGCCGGTCCCGAAAGAAAAAGCCGCGTCATCAGCGATTATGAGAAAACGATTGTCGCCACCCATGAGGCGGGACATACGCTCCTGGCACTCCTCATCCCCGGAGCAGACCCCCTCCACAAAGTTTCTATTATCCCGCGGGGAATAGGAGCGCTCGGATACACGATGCAACTTCCTTTGGAGGATCGGTATATCACGACTCAAAAAGAACTTCTTGGAAGACTTACGGTCCTCATGGGAGGGCGCTCCGCCGAAGAGCTCATCTTTCAGGAGTTGTCCACGGGGGCCCACAACGATTTCGAGATGGCCACTGCTATTGCCAGAAGGATGGTTTGCGAATTCGGGATGAGCGAGAAACTCGGCTATATCAGTTTTGGGAGACGAGATTCCCAGGTTTTCCTGGGACGAGACATCGTCGAGGAGAGAGGCTACAGTGAAGCGACCTCTCAACTCATCGATCAGGAAGTCCGCCGGATCATCGACGAGTGCTACACCCGGGCCAAAACCGAGCTCCTTGCCCATTTGGATGATCTCAAGAAGCTTTCTGAGAAATTAAAGGAAAAAGAAGTTCTTGAGGCAGAAGAAGTGCGTTTGATTTTAGGATTTCCTCCCGGGCCCAAAAGTGATGGAACGGGTCAAAATACCTCTCTCTAAGTCTCCCCCCACAGAGGTCTCTACACTTCAATTACGAGGTAAACGTTTGCCCATTGGGAGCCATACGTATCTCATGGGCATTTTAAATGTCACCCCGGATTCCTTTTCGGACGGGGGGAAATATTTAAAAGCCAAGGATGCGATCCGTCGGCTTGAGGTGCTTATCGAAAGCGGGGCCGATATCATTGATGTTGGAGGGGAATCCACGCGGCCCGGTGCCCCATCGGTCTCTCTGGATGAAGAGATAGACCGTATTCTCCCAGTCTTAGAAGCATGGAAGAGGAAAAAAAGGGACACGATCCTCTCAATCGATACTTCCAAATCGAAGATCGCAGAAATCGCCCTCACGCATGGTGCCTCTCTTGTGAATGATGTGACCGCCATGAAGGGAGATTCTCGGATGGCCGAGGTGGTGGCGCATTATGAGGCGGGTATTGTTCTGATGCATATGCAGGGAACACCTCGAACGATGCAGCAAAATCCCACTTATCAGGATATCGTTTCTGAAATCTCCAGATTCTTCGAAGAGAGGATGAAAGAGGCTATCCGGTCAGGCATCCGGGAGGAGGCGATTGTTCTGGATCCCGGGATCGGGTTCGGAAAGAAGACTTCTCACAATGTAGAGATTCTTCGAAGGCTCCGCGATTTTCAGAGGCTGGGGAGGCCCTTGTTGGTCGGGCCGTCCAGAAAATCTTTCATCGGCGAAATTCTCGACTTGCCAGTTGAGAAACGGCTCCTCGGAACTGCAGCCGCCGTCGCACTCTCTATTCTGAACGGAGCAGATATGTTGCGCGTTCATGATGTGACCGAAATGAAACAGGTTGCCAAAATAGCAGACGCCATTCAAAGAAGTGATTGCGAAGGAAGGGAATAGGAGTGCCACGGGTCCGTCTCGGCGTCAATATCGACCATATTGCAACACTCCGCGAAGTCAGAAAAGGATTTTATCCGGATCCGGTCCTTGCGGCAAAACTTTGTGAACAATCGGGAGCAGACAGCATTGTCTGTCATTTGCGGGAAGACAGACGCCATATTCAGGAAAAGGATGTCGAACGCCTTCTCCGCCTTATCCGTTTGCCGCTCAATCTGGAAATGTCGATGGCGACGGACATTGTTCGGATTGCAAGACGTCTCAGACCCGACAAGGTCACCCTTGTTCCGGAAAAACGTCAGGAGTTGACGACGGAAGGGGGTTTGGATGTTTTTTCGCACCAGGGAAAATTAAGAAAACTGATCGCCTCTCTCGAACGAAAAAAGATAGAGGTCAGCCTCTTTATCGATCCCGATCTGAAACAACTTGAGGCTTCCAGACGCATTGGGGCGAAAACCATTGAATTTCATACGGGCCGTTATGCCAATGCAGCTTCAAAAGCAAAAAGGAAGGAGGAGCTTGGACTCCTCGCGAGATACTGCCGGGAGGCGGAGACGATGGGGTTTTCCGTGGCGGCGGGGCACGGACTGAATGGCCAGAATGTGGGGGCAGTGGCTCGGATTCCGGAAATTCAGGAACTCAATATCGGTCATTCGATTGTTTCCCAGGCGCTTTTTGTCGGGTTGGCGGAAGCCGTACGCCAGATGAAGAGGCTCATTCGATGAAAATTTTAGGGAATGGCGTCGATATCGTAGAGGTAGAACGGATCAGAAAAAGTATCCGAAAATGGGGGATCCATTTCTTAAAAAAAGTTTTTACTCCTCGCGAACTTCAGTATGTTCAAAAGAAGAAAAATCGGTATGAGAGTCTGGCAGCCCGTTTTGCGACGAAAGAGGCGGTCGTAAAGGCGTTCGGTGAAAGAATTGACAGACCTCTTTCACTGCGACAGGTCGAGGTAGTGAATACGAAAGAGGGAGTTCCAAAGATTGTCCTCCACGCCCCCAATGGGAAAGGATCGCTTCGCCTTCAGAAGGATGTGGAAGAGGTGGCGGTAAGTATGTCGCATTCGAGGCTGTATGCGGTCGGGACCGCTCTTCTTATTGGAAAAAAGATTTCCCGAAAGAAACGATGAAATTTCTGACGAGGCGGAAACGAAACGCCCACAAAGGAGATTTCGGCCACCTTTTGGTCCTTGCCGGGTCTCTGGGGTATACAGGCGCTGCGTCTCTCTGTAGCGAAGCCGCACTTCTTTCAGGAAGCGGCCTGGTGACGTTGGGAATCCCCAGAAGCCTGAATGTCATTGTCGCAAAAAAGGTGACAGAAGCGATGACCCTTCCTCTTCCTGAAACCAAAGCGCAAACCCTCTCTTTAAGAGCGTTTTCTTTGATTCTGAAAAAGGGAGAAAGCGTGGATGCTTTTGCCATCGGGCCGGGACTGTCGCGGCATCCTGAAACGGTTCGGCTGATTCACCGCCTGATCCCCAGGATTCGAAAACCGATGGTGGTTGATGCAGACGGCTTGAATGCACTTGCGAAAGACCCACGGATATTCAAGAAGGCCAAAGCGCCCGTGATCGGTACCCCTCATCCGGGAGAGATGGGAAGATTGATTCGTCAGAAAAGTGCCTTTATTCAGAAGCATCGGGAAAAAGTAGCGAAGGATTTCGCCGTAAGGTACAATATGATAACGGTCCTGAAAGGGCACCGCACCGTTGTGGCGTCTCCTCAAGGAAAGCTCTATATCAATCGGACAGGAAATCCCGGAATGGCAACAGCCGGCTGCGGGGATGTGCTGACCGGGGTCATCGGAAGTTTTTTGGGACAGGGGATGGACCCTTTTGAAGCGGCCTGCCGTGCAGTCTATGTTCATGGGCTTGCCGGGGATCTTGCGGCAAAAGAAAAAGGGGAAGCGAGCCTTATCGCAAGCGATCTCTTGAAATATTTACCTGAGGCTTTCAAGAAAGTTGTGAAATAGATTTGCCGATGTAACTCAGTTGGTAGAGCAGCGGTTTTGCCCCTCGCAGGTCGTGGATTCATATTCTGCTCGGGATCGTTCGCATAGGTTCGAGGGATCCTGAGCCGCAGTTAAGTTTACTTTTGCTGGCGTAGCTCAATGGTAGAGCAATGGTTTTGCCCCTCGTAGGTCTATGGAAAGACTCTACTACTCGGGATCCCTCGGCGAGAGTCCCGAGCCGAATGATATAATATCTCTCAGGCCGATGTAGCTCAGCAGGCAGAGCAGCGGTTTTGTAAACCGCGGGTCGGAGGTTCGATTCCTCTCATCGGCTCCATTTGACAATTTTTTGGTGAGGTACCCAAGTGGCCAACGGGGCCAGACTGTAAATCTGGTGGCTCTGCCTTCAGAGGTTCGAACCCTCTCCTCACCACCAGCGGGCGTAGTTCAATGGTAGAACGGTAGCCTTCCAAGCTACTCACGTGAGTTCGATTCTCATCGCCCGCTCCATTTTTATTCATCGTTCTATGAGAACAACGGAAACGAAGGGAATTGAATGCGACCTGTGGTCGAAAAGTGGATAAAAGAATTTATCCTTATTGCAATTTTATATGCGATTCTCTTAGCACCTTTCATCGCAACTCTAAAGTTCTCACAGTTTCATGGGGACGAAAATGCGTGGCTTTATTGTAGCAAGTATTTCAAATTATTTTTTATCGATAGAGACTTTCACAGCAATGAATGGCAGGATTATTATGCGATTGACCAGCTGCCGGTTGGGAAATACCTTGTAGGACTTGCATTGGTCATAGGGGGACATGGTAACGCAATAGAGAAATTGCGTCATTTGGGACCTTGGGGCTTTTTAGAAAGCGGTCCTTGGCATACGGTCAACCCCTATATTTCTTCAGTGGAGCTTGTTGAGGCCCTATACGTCGTAAGATTGGCTATGGCCCTATTTGGTGGATTCACGTGTTTTTTGGTCTACTGGATTTGCAAAAAAATTTTTGATCGGAAAACCGGGATCTTTGCTTCCTTATTATTGGCTTACAATCCTCTTATGTTGTTTTGTAGCAGAAAGGCTATGCCCGACGCACCCCTTTTATTTTTTCTTACTGCAAATGTTTTAATTATGATATTTTTTTATGACGCTATTCGCCAAAGAAAAACGCTAAAAACTCTGGTATTTGCGATCATCCTAGGAATAAACGCTGCTCTTGCAATGGGCACAAAATTCAATGGGGTACTCGCTGCAATTATTTTCGCAAGTTTTTGTATTCTCATTTTCTCCTTGAAAGTTTACGAATATAAACGGATGCCAGACATCCTCCCGGGACTTGCTGTCAATAAATCTCGCGTTTCTAAGGAAATGAAAACGATAGGCTGGAGCTTATGCCTCTCGGGAATCGTTGCGCTCTCTCTTTTTATCCTGATAAATCCTTATTTATATGGCAATCCCGTTCACGGAATGGTGACGATGATAAAGCACAGAATGACAACGGTTCATTCTGAACAGGAGGTTTCTGGGCTTAGTCTGACTACTGCAGACCAAAAAGTTTTTTTTGTGATTGCCATGACTCTGCTTCCGGGCAAAGGCGTTCTTTTGGGAAATATTTTTAAAATACCCATTGATCTCATGCTTTTCGTTTCAGGCCTCATTCTGCTCCTGGACACCGAGCGAAAGCATCTTTTAAAATATCGGACAGTTTCTCCAAGAAGCATTATCCTCTTGTGGATCTTGATCACCTTTGCCGGAACCATCGCTTGGATTCCCATGGATTGGGGTAGATATTATCTTCCTCTTGTTCCGTGCATTGTGACGATGTCAGGCTATATCTTGGGGAGGGCACTCTCTAGGAGCTTTCAACTCATAGGGCTTCGGTGAATGTGCTTTGAAGGATAGGCTATTCGTCACCCCGGACGGGGCTGCGGAGCGATTTTTTCCGGGAATGAAGTTTTTTGAGGGCGAGCATCTTTTCCTTAGCCCGTTTGGACCGTTTTCGCTTCTGACGCCGGATCTTCTCGATCCGCTTTCTCTCGGCGCTCTGCGCCCCGAGTAACTTTGTTTCAATTTTATCGAGGAGAATCCGTCTTGCAAAAAAACGGTTTAACGCTTGGGAACGTTCTTTCTGACATTTGACCTCAAGGCCGGTCGGGAGATGTTTGAGATATACGCAGGTTGCGACCTTGTTGACGTTCTGCCCGCCTGCTCCTCCGGAGCGGATAAAACGTTCCACAAAGTCTTCTTCACGCACCCCCAGACGCCTCATTTTCTCAAGAAGTGCATTTTCCTTTTGAGATGAAATAGGATAAAGGCCCATTGCTTCAGTATACCAACTTTTGTCATTTTCTTGTATAATGGGGATTCTTGAAGGATGAATAAATCGATGGGAGCGATCCAAAAACTCTATCAAGGTCTTAAAGAAAAACATGCCTTTGCCCGCAAAAAGCTAGGGCGTCCTTTAACCCTTTCCGAAAAAATCCTTGTTTCTCACGCGATGGATCTGAAAACGCAGGAATTTGTGAGGGGGAAAAGTTACCTAACCCTTTTGCCTGATCGGGTCGCCATGCAGGATGCAACCGCCCAGATGGCGCTTCTTCAATTTATGCTGGCGGGGAGGGAGGCGGTGGCCGTTCCGACGACCATCCACTGCGACCATCTGATTCAAGCGAGGGTCGGCGCCTCTCAAGATTTAAAGAATGCCTTAAAAACGAACCAAGAGGTTTATGATTTCTTGCGGACAAGCTCAAAGCGCTACGGGATCGGTTTCTGGGAACCCGGAGCCGGAATCATCCACCAGGTTGTCCTTGAGCAATACGCATTTCCGGGGGGACTCATGATTGGAACCGATTCTCACACCCCCAATGCGGGGGGGCTGGGGATGCTCGCCATCGGCGTCGGCGGAGCGGATGCGGCAGATGTCATGTCGGGACTTCCATGGGAAGTGAAGTGTCCAAAGAGTGTGGGCGTTCATCTGACCGGGCGCTTAAGCGGATGGACTTCGGCGAAAGATGTGATTCTCAAACTTTGCGGCATTTTGACGACGGAAGGCGGGACGGACAAGATCATCGAATATTTTGGGCCGGGAACTTCTTCCATCAGCGCCACCGGCAAAGGAACCATTACCAACATGGGCGCCGAACTCGGCGCTACGACTTCCGTTTTTCCTTTCGATGAGCGGATGTTGTCTTATTTACGGATCACACAAAGAGAAGAAATCGCGGAATGGGCTGAGCAACACCGCGAATTTCTTATAGCCGATCCCGAGGTGGAAAAAGATCCACAGCGTTTTTATGATGAAATTGTCGAAATCGATCTTTCACAACTCGAACCCTATGTGGTGGGTCCTCACTCTCCCGACCTCGCGCGCCCCATTTCAGCGCTTGCAAAAGATATCCGGGAAAAAGGGTATCCAGAGAAACTTCGGGCGGCGCTCATCGGAAGTTGCACCAACTCTTCCTATGAAGATATTGGTCGCGCGGCTAGCGTTGCGAAAGAAGCGAAGGAAGCGGGATTGAAGGCCCAATGTTATTTCTTGATCACCCCCGGTTCCGACCAGATTCACAACACCATTCAGCGCGACGGGCAACTGTCACTTCTTTCTTCAATAGGGGGAACGGTTTTGGCCAACGCCTGCGGCCCCTGCATTGGCCAATGGAAGCGGGAGGATATCCAACCCGGAGAAAAGAACTCGATCATTACTTCTTTCAACCGCAATTTCCCGAGGCGGAACGACGGAAACGCAGAGACCCTTGCCTTTATCGGAAGCCCTGAACTGGTTACTGCAATGGCGTTATCAGGAAGTCTTTTGTTTAATCCTCTGACCGATTTCTTGACGGCGCCGGATGGTAAAAGGATCCGGTTGAAACCGCCGGAAGCGCCGGAACTTCCTGCGCGAGGTTTCGCGAAGGGGGAGGCGGGGTATCTTGCACCGCTCGCTTTGAGTGAGCGGAAGAAAATCCAAGTCTTGGTTCCTCCCGAGAGCGACCGTCTTCAACTTCTCTCTCCTTTTTCGGCTTGGGACGGTAAAGACTTTGAGAAGTTACCGATTCTGATCAAGGCAAAAGGGAAGTGTACCACGGACCATATTTCCCCTGCAGGCCCCTGGCTTCGGTACCGTGGGCATCTTGACAAGATCAGCGACAACCTCTTTTCCGCTGCGACAAATGCCTTTGTTCCAGAAGCCGGAAAAGGGAAAAACTGGCTTGAGGGAGGAAAGATCATGCCCCTTTCGGAGATTGCCAGAGACTATAAATCCCAAGGGCTCGGTTGGGTGGTGATCGGAGATGATAATTATGGGGAAGGGTCGAGCCGGGAACATGCTGCGATGTCGCCCCGCTGGCTCGGGTGTAAGGCGGTTATGGCGAAAAGTTTTGCCCGCATTCATGAAACAAATCTTAAGAAACAGGGGATTCTCTCCTGCACTTTCACGGATCCCGCCGATTACGGTCGCTTCTCCGAGGAGGATCGAGTGAGTATTTTGGGACTGTCGGAACTTGCTCCCGGAAAGCCCCTGACCCTCACTCTCCACCACGCAGACGGAACCCACGAAACATTCACGCTCAAGCACTCCTTCACAGAGGAGCAGATCCGGTGGTTTAAGTCCGGAGGGGCCTTAAACCTCCTCCGGGTCAAAGCCCCCCAATAATAAGAAAATTTGCTTGACAAAGAAAACTTGTCGTGATAGACTCTTATATCTTTTCCATATTGACTAATATTACATAATTTTAGTTAAAATTGATAAGTAAATGGGCTAACGTGCCCAAATTTGGGTGGTAGGGAGGCGATGCAAATGACCCAGTACAAACGAAATGGCAGTGGTGTGATGGGGATCAAGGACACAGCCGAATATTTGGAGGTCCATGAGTCCACCATCTACCGCTTGGTGGGAAATGGCCAGATTCCGGCCTTTAAACTGGGGGGGCAGTGGAGATTCAAAAAGGATGTCATCGACCAGTGGTTAGCGAGTGAGATGCAAAAGAACAGTTCTAACCACCATTATCATAAAGAAAGAAGAGAGCGGCGCACTGCATAGAGAAGCAGTCCTTCTTCCTATGCTGCTGTAGCTCAGTTGGTAGAGCACGTCCTTGGTAAGGACGGGGTCACCGGTTCAAGACCGGTCAGCAGCTCCATACTTCGACTGTGCTAAGTCATGGAGTCCCGAGCGACCCTTCGACTGCGCTCAGGGTTCGTCCTGAGTGAAATCGAAGGACGTAGTTGAGGGAACTCCATCCTTCGAAAGACTTAGGAAAGTTCCGGGTTCAATCGAAGGACCCCATTCAAAGATAAGCCAATTGGAATGATTCATGTAAGAGGGGAGTTTATTACCCAAAAAAATAGGACGTAAAAGGAGGGTACCATGGCGAAGGAGAAATTCGAGCGTACCAAACCCCATGTCAATATCGGGACCATCGGTCATGTTGATCATGGAAAAACCACTTTGACCGCCGCCATCACCTTTGTCTTGCACACCAAAGGCTTCGCGGAAGCACGCCCCTATGACTCCATTGATAACGCTCCTGAGGAAAAAGAGCGTGGGGTCACCATCAATGTCTCCCATGTCGAATACCAGACGGAAGCACGCCACTACGCCCATGTCGACTGTCCGGGCCATGCCGACTACATCAAGAACATGATCACAGGAGCTGCGCAGATGGATGGCTCGATTTTGGTGGTCTCTGCCGCAGATGGTCCCATGCCCCAGACCCGGGAACATATCCTTTTAGCCCGCCAAGTCGGTGTCCCTTCCATGGTGGTTTTCCTCAATAAAGTCGATGCGGTCGAAGATAAAGAACTCTTAGACCTTGTAGAACTGGAAGTGAGAGACCTCCTCACCAAGTATGGCTTCCCAGGAGCTAAAACCCCTGTCATTAAAGGAAGCGCCCTCCTCGCCCTCCAAGATGCCCAAGCCGGCAAGAAAGACTCTCTCAACTTTAAACCGATCCTAGAACTCATGAAAGCGGTCGATGACTTCATCCCGACCCCGAAAAGAGATATCGAGAAACCCTTCCTCATGAGTGTCGAGGATGTCTTTTCCATTACAGGCCGTGGCACCGTGGGTACAGGAAGAATCGAACGCGGCAAGATCAAAGTAGGGGAAGAGGTCGAGATCGTGGGGCTCGCCAAAGAACCCAAAAAGACCGTTGCCACCGGAATCGAAATGTTCCGTAAACTCCTGGATGAAGGCCAGGCCGGAGACAATGTGGGGGTCCTCTTACGAGGCATCGACAAAAAAGACCTCCAAAGAGGCCATGTCTTGGCAGCCCCAGGAAGTATCACCCCCCATACGAAATTCACGACAGAGGTCTACATCCTGACCAAAGAAGAAGGCGGCCGTCACACCCCCTTCTTTAACGGCTACAGGCCTCAATTTTACTTTAGAACCACCGATGTCACAGGGGTGGCCACCCTTCCCAAAGAGGTCGAAATGGTGATGCCTGGAGACAATGTCACCTTAAGTGTAGAACTGATCACCCCTATTGCCATGGAGAAAGAACAGCGCTTTGCCATCCGTGAAGGAGGCAAGACCGTGGGG
>Ga0105164_10001393_pt1 | contig 15525 bp, 13 predicted proteins | sample VDWuncwatermetaG_FD_89674 | JGI IMG/M metagenome (GOLD analysis project Ga0105164, IMG submission 89674) | Wastewater microbial communities from Netherlands to study Microbial Dark Matter (Phase II) - VDW unchlorinated drinking water | ecosystem: Environmental > Aquatic > Freshwater > Drinking...
ACATTATCTTCAATATAAACATCACCTGTAATTTTTACATTAGGACCAATTTTTACATTATTTCCAAGATAAACTTTCCCTTCTATTTGTGCTGAAGGAGCCATTATTACATTTTTTCCTTTAAAGCCAAAAGATGTTTTCTCTGCATCAATGTCAATCTTTACTTTTCCATTGAGTGCATCTTTAATGCTTTGATGATAGTGCTGTAGTGTACCAATGTCAGCCCAATAGGCATTTATATTTATTGCTTGAAGAGGAATTTCTTTTCTCATTAGCTTTTGAAAGAGATCAGTTGCTATATCAAACTTTAATCTTTCCTCAGGAGGTGGAATCTCATCAATAATCTTTCTATCAAAAAAGTAAATCCCTGTATTTGCCCAGTTGCTTAATGCATCTTCTGGTTTTGGTTTTTCTTGAAATGAGATTATTCTTCTCTTTTCATCAGCTACTACTACACCATACTGCGAAGTGTTTTCTACTTGCTTTATTCCTACGGTGACAGGAAAATCACTTTTTATATGTGCTTCATAAAGTCTTGTTAAGTCTACATCTGTAAGTGCATCTCCCATCATCACTAAAATCACATCATCAGTTAAATACTGTTTGCATGTCCTAATTCCACCAGCTACGCCTGTTAATTCTTTTTCATAAACAAGATTTAATGTAGCACCAATATCTGATTTTATATCTTTAAAATGGCTTTCTATTTTTTCTCCCATTACATGAGTATTTGCTGCAAATTCTGTAAAACCATGTTTATTGCATAGCCTTATAATGTGCTCCATTACAGGTCTTCCAAGGATAGGGCAAAGTGGTTTTGGTATTTGGCTAGTAAGTGGGTCTAGTCTAGAACCAACTCCTGCTGCTAGTATCATCACCTGTTTATCTTCTTTATCCATTAAAAATTCTTTTCCTCTGCTCTGGCTATGGCACTTAGAACTTGGTTTGGAGCTGTTCCACCATAAACATTCTTAGCTTCTACACAAGACTCTATTTTAATCTTTTCTATAATATCATCACCAAAAAGTTTATGAAAACTGTTCCATTCACTCATGCTTAAATCAACAAATAATCTTTTTCTCTCTATACAATAAGATACTATTTTTCCTACTACTTCATGAGCAATTCTAAAAGGAACACCCTTTTTAGTGAGGTAATCAGCTACATCTGTGGCATTTAAAAAACCATTTGAAGCTGCTTCATACATTTTTTTCCTGTCAAAATCTATATTTTGTAAGAACTCATTAGCTATTAGTAAAACAATTTTTATATTGTCAAGCGAATCAAAAAGTATTTCTTTATCTTCTTGTAAATCTTTATTATAAGCTTGAGGTAATCCTTTTAAGATGGTTAATATTGCCATTAAATTTCCTACTAACCTACCGGTTTTCCCACGAATCAGTTCAGGAATATCTGGATTTTTCTTCTGTGGCATCATACTGCTTCCCGTAGAGTAAGCATCTGAAATGGTAATGAACTTAAACTCTTCAGTATTCCAAATAATCATTTCTTCTGAAAATTGACTTAAGTGAATGTTTAAAAGTGAAATGTTAAATAAGCATTCAGCTAAAAAATCTCTATCAGATACAGCATCTAAACTATTTTCAGTAATTTTCTTAAATCCTAATGTTTTAGCTGTAAATTCTCTGTCAATATCAAAACCAGTGCCAGCCAGTGCTCCGGAGCCAAGTGGTAAAACATCCATTCTATGTAATGTTTGTTCAAATCTTTCTATATCACGAAGTAATTTTTGTTCATAGGACATAAAATAATGCCCAAGAGTTATTGGCATAGCTTGCTGAAGGTGAGTATATCCAGGCATTACAGTGGAATAATGAGTTTTAGCTAAATAAATAAATGTATACCTAAGCTCACCAATTAGTCTAATTAATTCATTTATTTCATCTTTCAAAAAAAGCTTTATATCAGTAGCTACTTGGTCATTTCTACTTCTTCCTGTATGAAGTTTTTTACCTACATCACCGATTAGATTTATAAGTCTGGTTTCAATGGCTGAATGAATATCTTCATTTTTATTCCTTTCAAACCACTCATCATCGCCTTCTATTTCCTCAAAAACCTTATTTAGACCACGGATAATTTCTTCAGATTCTTCAGTGCTAATTATTCCTGAGTGAGCCAGCATTTGTGCATGTGCAATAGAACCTTTAATATCATGCTTATAAAGCCTTTTATCAAAGTTAAGACTTGAATTAAATCTATCTAATAGATCAGCTGTACTTTCGCTGAAGCGACCGGACCAGAGCTTTTTGTCGTTAGTTTGGGACATACAAGAAATATCTTAGCAAGATAGTGAGTGACTTTGTGTATTGCTATTAAAAGTTAATGGTTTATGGTCTATGGTTTATAGTATAAGGAATCTTTTTACTATCAACTATCCAACCATCTACTATCAACCAAATATTATGGAATAGAGCACCTTACTTTTATAAATTTTCTTATGTAGTGGGATTAAATTTTCTGAAACATGTACCCAGTTCCACGAGAGGTGAGAATAAGTTCTGGATTTGTTGGATCTTCTTCAAGCTTTGAGCGCAATCTGCTTATGTGAACATCTACAACGCGTGTATCTATTCTATGATCAGCAGGATAAGACCAAACTTGTTGTAATATATCTGCTCTTGAAAATGGTTTCCCTGAATTACTAACTAATAGCTCAAGCAAATTAAATTCCATTCCTGTTAAGCGGATTCTTTCATTGTTTTTGTAAACTTGTCTTTTACTGGTATCAATCTTTAAATTCCCTATACAAATTACATTGTTTGAGTGACCAATGCTTTGCTCCATAGGCCTGTCTGTAACTCTTCTAAGAACTGCCTTAATTCTAGCTTCTAATTCATTAGGGCTAAAAGGCTTGGTTACATAGTCATCAGCACCCATTTCTAAGCCTTTTATTCTGTCGGCCACATCTGTAATGGCAGAAAGAATAATGACAGGAACTTCAGAATATGATCTGATTTCTTTACATACATTAAAGCCATCTACTTTAGGAAGCATTAAATCTAGAATTACTATATCTGGATGATATGTATTAAACTTTGTAATTGCCTCTTCCCCATCAACAGCAATGTCTACCTGGTATCCAGAGAGTTTTAAGCGTGTTTCAAGGATTCTTCTTATTGCAGTCTCATCATCACAAACTAAAACTTTTGTTCTTGGTTCTCTTTCGCCTTGAGGAGCTTGTGGTGTAGAGCCCATTGACTGCGGAGAATTAATAGTTTGCTGAGAGCTAATTATTTGAGGAGCTTCACCAGGCATTTTTGAAAGCGCTTCCATTTTATTTACTCCTCTTTGAATTTTTTGAGATATACTTTCAATTAGATATAGATTAATATATCTCATGTAAAGAAATATGAATAGGTGACTTACTAATTCTTTCAAATTAAAAAATGAAAAGCCTCTATAAACTTTCAATTCTGCTTATTGCTTTATTTTTAAATGCTTTAGTATTAGGTACATACGTACAGGCTGCTGAAAAAATTGAACCTGTTAAAAAAGACCTACCATTAGAAATCTCTGAAAAATACTATAAAAAAGAGGCTATTTTAAAATTTAATGAAGCTGTAAAAAACTGGGAATTAAAAAATACTGATGACGCTATTAATCTCTGGAATGAATCTTTAAAGATAGATCCTACTCTTTGGACAAACTATTTAGGCTTAGCTCAGGCATATGACCAGAAAAAAGAATATTCAAAAGCATTAGAAGCTTTTAAAGCTTATTTAAAATTAGCTCCTAAGGCTGCAGAAGATAGAAAAGGGGCAGAGGATGCTATTAGTTATTTGAGCCATTTACTGGAGCATGGAGAGAAAGAATTAATTGGTGCAGATTATTTATCTCTTGTGAAAACTAAGCATGAAGGAAATGAATTGTATACAAGATGGGATTTAAAAAACCCATTGAAAATTTACTTTTTCCCATCAGAAGGAGTTATAAATTATAAACAAGAGTTTCAAGATGCATTTTTATCTGGGGCTATAATTTGGCAACAAGCATTGCCAGATTTAAAATTTGAAGTATTAAATAATGATTCTTTTGAAAAATTAAAACCTGAAGAAAGAAAAGAAAAAGAAAAGCAAGCCCAGGAAGTGGCTGATATAAAGGTAGTTTTCCCCTCGAAGTTTAAAGCTAAGGGTGATCAGAATAATAAGTTAGTTTCTCAGATAGAAGCACAGAGTTTTCCTATAATTAGAGATAAAACAAACTTTAGAGTATTAGGTGTAGTTATGGTTAGTCCTTATGTATATGATCAGGCACAGATAGCTATTCCTCTGGAACCATTATCTAAATTAAAGGATGAGGACCAGATAAAAAAAGTAAAAACTATTGCAGCGCGTGAAATAGGTCACGTTTTAGGCTTATGGGGTTTTAGTCCAAATCCTGATGACATTATGTTTGAAGGGGAAATAAAAGAACCAAAATTGTCAGATAGAGATATGAAAACCATTAAAAAGCTTTATGAATTAGATCCAGAGAAAGAAAAAGTGTTGACGAATTTGTAGGTTAATTTTTTTCAAATCCTAAAGCCCCTAGGTATTCAACAGTAGCGCTTACTGTGGCTGCTTCAGTCCAAATAAGTGGTGCAGCATGGGCTGTAGGTACTGCAGACATAGTTTTTGGGTCCAAAGAATTAGCTTCAGGTAGGAATCCACCATCAATGGTAGCCATTCCATGAATGTGATGCTCTACTTCTTGCGGAACAGTAACTTGTGAAAAAACTCTATTTAGATGACCAACTCCCTCTGCCAGGAATCTTTCATTTATATATCCACCCTTCCCAAATCTTAGGAAACAGTATTTAGCCATATAAGCATCAAGTAAAGGCCAAGTGGCTTCTTGGGTTGAAGCATCATTACTTTTTTTAGCCATTAGCTTTTCATTTCCATTTCTTGTATATCCTTCAGCTAAATATGGATCACCTCTATATCTAACAGTTCCCCAATCTCTTTCTAATGTATGAACTCCATTTATTAATCCCTGTTGTTGATTCATTGACAAAGGGAGAGTTTTATACAGAAGTCCAAGAATCCAAGTAAATGAACCATCAGCTTCTTGTGCATCACTTTCTCTAGCTGAACTTTTGCCATCAGTAGGAATTCGATTTTCCATTACCCACGTTCCTGAGCTGATTAAATTATTTAAATCATCGTAAAATTCTGAGGTAGAGCTTCCAACTGTTAATGTAGATTTTGGGTCCCAGTTTGCTTTTACAAAATGTTCTTTTGCCTCCAAGGCAGCTGCAGTAGTTGCTGCTGCTACTGAAAGCCTTCTTTCATGTCTATATTCTTCCCATGATCCAAAATCAGGTTGATGTGGAGCATTTGTATAAGCTAAGAACTTTAACATTAAAACCATTATGGATTCGTGATAGTTAAAATTACCGGTAGAACCAGATTGAGCTGGAGGATATTTAGAATAATCAATTGCATTTAGTCTTTCATTGAATTCCAATAAATTAAGTTTTTTTTCATTTGCTCTTCTAAATAAAACCCATAAAGCCAATGAAATCCCGTCTAATTGTGCATGCCCCCAATCAACATCACTAGGAGATAAATCCCCACTATCATTTCTAGAAGCAACTATATGAGGGTGGAAGAGAGCAGTATCTTGTTCATGATAACGGTGCCAAGCAAACTCTCTGCCATGAGATACAAAATTACTATAAAATCTTTCTCTTTGCTGTGGTGAATTTGCAAACTTAAAAATTCTAAATAAGATGTCTTCCCCTTCTTTTTCTAATCCAATATCAAACATACTATCTGCTAGTAGTGCAGAGTCTCTATACCAAGATCTTCCATAATGACCGATTCTACTTAGAGTAGAGCCATTTACGCTTGCAGAGGCTGGTCTTGCTCCTTCAAACCTATCAAAAGAAAGGTTAATTCTTTGTGATAGGGAAAGTAAATCATCACGTGATATTACAGTGCCAGTTCTTTTTATAATTCTTGCAATATCATCAGGAAATCTATCAGCAAGTTCTTCTGAAGGTCTTATGCTCTGAGGTAACCTATCACTAATTGGTGATCTGAATGTTGTAGATCTTTTTGAAAATCTATTAACTACATCACCTAAATTAGTAATTTTTGCTCTATCAGAAATTGATAGCATTTATAACCTCATTGTTAAGGCTAATCTTATTTCTACCCTCTAAAGTATGATTAAATGAATCTATAGAAACTATTATTGGATTAACTGTAACCATTCAAACTCCTTTGTTTTATAGTCTTTAGTAAATTAGGATCAATTTTATATTTTCTTAACAATTAAGTCAATAGGCTCTTTAGGTTAATTTTTTCTCATGTAAACAAAGCTTTTTCCTTTTCAAGAATGAAATTGAAAGAAAAATTTACTCACGTTCTGGAACAAGTTTTAAAACTAGGCTTTAGATAAAACATCAGTCTCTTTAACCAACCATTTTAAATATTTTTCTGATCCCAGTTCTATGGGAATGGCTATGACTTCTGGCACGGTGTAGCTGTGCATTGATTGAATTTTTTCTTTTAATGGCTCAAAGTTTCCAGATACTGTTTTTATTATGCAGAGAACTTCTGTTTCTCTACAAACAGCACCTTGCCATTTATAAATGGATCTGACTTTATTTATGATGTTTACACAGGCAGCTAGTCCATCTTTCACCAGCTCACCAGCAATCTTTTCTGCTTCTGTGATATCTTTTGCTGTCATTAAGACTATTATGGGGTCTTTTTCTGTAGGAGTCATGTGGGAATTCTAGCATATAGCTAGTTATTGTTAAAGAGAATTCCATAGATATTTGATAACACTTCCAATTCTAATCATAAAGTATACCCCTTCGTTTCTTGGTTTTGAAATTAAAACCATAGGTGTTTGATTTTTATTTCTTGCTACAGCATACATTGTTTCGGTACAATCTTTTTCACCTATAAACCACTTTAAACCTACTTCACTAGCCGGCATAAGAGCAAACTTTTGCCCAAAACTTAATTTTGGTACAGCCTTAATAGCTTTTAAGCAACTCAAAGTTTCTTCTAGTGGTATAGCTGAACCTATAAAGCCAAGGTTTTCATGTACCGATATCCCTCTACCTGGTGGTTTTGTAACTTGAAGTCTAATATTTTTACCATTGCTTGAAGAAGAATCATTTACTCTTGTAGATGATGTAGGATATGTTTTAAAGGCTGTAGCAATTGGATTAGGGCGTGTCATAGAAATCCTTTCCCAAATCTTATTATTTCTTAAAAGGTTAAAATCGTAAAACAAGATTAATTATTTTTAATAATACAGATCTCTGCAGAGTGTAGAATGCGGAGTTCGGAATGAGAACCTATTTTCCATTACGACCCCCCGATTAAAAACTTCTAGCTTTTCTTCTTTCTTCCTCTTGCCGTAATTCTATTCCTCTTTGTCGACTCTCTTGACTAGCTTTAAATGCCCTTCTTTGATTTTCCGCATTAGTTGCTATTCCTTCTTGCCAACGTTTTTGACTAGCTTCAAATGTCCTTTTTTGATTTTCTGCATTAATTGCTAGTCCTTTTCTTACATGCTGATTAAAAGCTTCTTCCCTAATTGGGGTTTCTTGTTTTCCACAGCTAGCTATTAATAAAGCTAAAAATGCTCCTGCATGTGCTATTGGATTAGTTCTCATAAATGCTCCTCATAGACAATTTTTAAATCACCATTTTGATTAAATAGTAACATTGTTTTATATAATATTAATTTTTAAAAGCTGTAATAACAAAGAATAAAGTATTTCTATGGTAAAAAGTAATGTATGCAAGATTCTCCAAAACCCTATAATCCAAAAGAAGTTGAAGAAAAATGGCTAAAGATTTGGCTAGATGAAAAACTTTTTAAATCTAAGATTGATCCTAGTAAAGAAAATTTTTCTATAGCTCTTCCCCCACCGAATGTAACTGGCTCGCTTCATATGGGGCATGCATTTGGAAATACGATACAGGATGTTTTAATTAGATACCATAGGATGAATGGAAAAAATGTTCTTTGGCAGGGTGGTACTGATCATGCTGGTATCGGCACACAGGTAGTTGTAGAAAAAGAACTTTCTAAAAATGAAAAGAAAAAAAAGCATGATATAGGACGTGAAGAGTTTTTAAAACGTGTCTGGGACTGGAAGAAAAAATCCGGTGATCAAATTATTAATCAGATGCAAAAACTAGGCTGTGCTATGGACTATGATCGCACAGTCTTTACAATGGATGAAAACTATACTAAAGCCATTAGAAAAGTTTTTGTAGAGCTGTATAAAAAAGGTTTAATTTATCGTGGAAAAAGAATAGTTAACTGGTGTCCTAAATGCTTAACTAGAATTAGTGACCTGGAAGTAGAAACTGAACCAGCAAAAGGAAAACTTTATAATATACTTTATCCATTTGATATAAGTGATATCTCTAAAGGTGGTTTGACGGTTGCTACATCTCGTCCTGAAACACTTTTTGGAGATGTAGCAGTTTGTGTAAATCCAGATGATGGAAGATATAAAAAACTAGTGGGAAAAACTGTTTTTATTCCCATTATAAATAAACAAATCCCTGTTATTTCAGATAGTGTAGTAGAGCTAGATTTTGGGACAGGATGCTTAAAAATTACGCCAGCACATGATGCTAATGACTATGAGATTTTTAGTAGATGTAAAGATCAAATTGCAGAGAAAAAGTACATTGAAATAATGTCACCCAATGGAAAAATTCAGGATAAGGATAATTTAGGAATTCCCGAAGGTATACTAGGTGAAGAAAGATTTAAAGCCCGTGAAATTACAGTAGCTAAATTAGAAGAACTTGGATTTTTAAAAGAAGTAAAAGACTATGATCAGCCCAGCGCTAAACATGATCGTTGTGGTACAGTCATAGAGCCGTATTTATCAGAACAATGGTATGTAAAAATGAAACCATTGGCTGGACCTGCCATAAAGGTAGTTGAAGATGGAAAAATAAAATTTACTCCTGAGCGTTATAAAGATCACTATTTGAACTGGTTGAATAATATTAGAGATTGGTGTATAAGTCGTCAGCTTTGGTGGGGACATCAAATACCAGTTTGGTATAGAAAAGATACGAATGAAATCTATGTAGGTGAAGAAGCACCTAAAGATGCTGAAAACTATGTTCAGGATGAAGATGTTTTAGATACGTGGTTTAGTTCTGCTCTTTGGCCTTTTGTAACTTTAGGTTGGCCGCAGGGCTGTGTCATTGCGAGGAGCGGTAGCGACGAAGCAATCTCACAAGGGACTAGCGTAGGCTCTGTTCCTAAAACATATTTTGAAGCTTTTTATCCTACTTCTGTTTTAGCCACTGCTCGTGAAATTATAAATCTCTGGGTTTCCAGAATGGTTTTTATGGGATTGGAATTTACAGGAAATATTCCATTTAAAGAAGTATTGATTCATCCTGTTATTCAAACTCCAGATGGAAAGAGAATGTCTAAGTCTAAAGGAAATGCTATTGATCCGCTAGAGATGATAGATAAATATGGAGCAGATGCAAATAGATTTTGGTATTTTAGTGTAGGAATTACTGGGAATCAGGATGTTAGGTTTCCTGGAAGTAAAGGAAAAGATGGAAATTGGGAATCCAGTACTTTAGAGCAATATAGAAGATTTTCAAATAAGTTATGGAATGCAGTTAGCTTTGTAAAACAAAATCTTGAACCAGGGAAAACTTATGAAAGTTTTAATTATGATGATGTTTTAAATAAAATTAATAGGAAAAATTTAACCATTGCAGATAAGTGGATCTTATTTTATTTCAATAAACTAGTTCAAGATGTAAATAACAATTTTGAAAAATATAAATTTTCAAAACTTACAGATGAGATTTATGAATTTGCTTGGGATAAGTTCTGTGACTGGTATATAGAAATAGCAAAAAGACAAGTACAAGATGAAAAATTAAAAACTCAAACACAGCAAATCTTGTTTTTTGTAGTTGAAAATGTTTTAAGATTACTTCATCCCATAATGCCATTTATAACTGAAGAGATATGGGAATCTTTACCTCTATCAAATAGAAAAAATAAATTTTTACTTGATAATTCATATCCTGTATGTGGAAATTCTTCAGGATTACAAGAGGAAGCAGAAGCATTTTCTTATGTGATTGAAATTACAAGAAATGTTAGAAGTCAAAGACAAATTGCTCAGATACAGTGGACAAATGAGATTGAAGTGAATCTAACATGTAAAAATGAAGCAGCAAGAAAGATTCTAGAGAGTACAGTGAATTATATAGAGGCCTTAACAAAATCAAAAGTTATTGTTCGTTCAGATTATATTCCTGTTAAACCTTCAATTGGCACATTGGTTTCAGATACTAGAATTCAAATTCCGATATCAGGTCTTGTTGATATTGACAATATGTTAAGCTCTCTAAATAAAAAGAAAAATCAATTTGAAAAAGATATACAGGTCTGTATGCAAAAGCTAAATAATGCAAATTTTATTAACAATGCTGCTCCAGAAAAGGTTGAAGAAGTCAAAAATCAAGTTAAGGAATTGGAAAACCAAATTAAAGTTATAGATGAGCAAGTTGGCTTGTTGCGGTAGATTTTGATCACCTGTAGAGACGTTGCGCGCAACGTCTCTAAGAGGTAAGATATTTTACATTACGCCATGAAAAAAAAACGCATTGCAATTTTAGGTTCAACAGGTTCAATAGGAAGACAAACCTTAGATGTTATTAGTGCTTTTAAAGATAAGTTTGACGTAATAGGTTTAGCAGCAGGCTCAAATGCACAGTTATTAGCTGAACAGATAAAAGAGCATAATCCAAGATTTGTTTCAGTGAAAGATTCTACCCTTGCCCAGGAATTAAAAGCCATTTTAAAGAACCCCTCCTTTGAAATTTTTTGGGGAGATATAGGACTTGAGTTTATATCATCTTGTTCATGTGACATTGTAGTAAATGGTTTAGTTGGAGCTCTTGGCTTAAAGCCTACTATTTCAGCACTTAGCCATGGAAAACGCGTTGCATTTGCAAATAAAGAAACACTTGTAATTGCTGGAGATTTAATTAAAGATCTTCTGATTAAAAATCGTGGTGAAATAATTCCTCTTGATAGTGAGCATGTAGCTATTCATCAGTGTTTGTCTGGTCAAAAAATTGACACTGTAAAAAGAATGATTCTTACTGCTTCTGGTGGACCTTTTAGGACTTGGGACATTGATCAGATAAAATCAGCGACAAAAGAAGAAGCTTTAAAACACCCTACATGGGTAATGGGACAAAAAATAACCATAGATTCAGCAACCCTTATGAATAAAGGGCTTGAAGTGATTGAAGCCATGAATCTTTTTAATATTGACAGTAAAAAAATTGATGTTTTAATTCATCCTCAGAGCATTATGCACTCTGCTGTAGAATTTATTGATGGAAATATAATCTCTCAGCTAGGTGCTACTGATATGAAACTCCCTATTCAGTACTCACTTTTTTATCCTGAAAGAAGAGAATTACCATTTAATTTATTTTGTGATTTATTATCAGTTGGAAGATTAGAGTTTGAAAAGCCAGATATGGAAAAATTCCCATGCTTGAAGCTGGCTTATGAAGTAGCCTTTAGAGGGAAAAGTTATCCCATAGTTTTAAATGCAGCAAATGAAATAGCTGTTGATAAGTTCTTAAAAGAAGAAATTGCTTTTTTTGATATTCCTGGAATGATTTCAAGAGCTCTGGAATCTCATTCACCAGTTTCTACTTCTAGTCTTGAAGATATTTTAGATGTTGATAAAGAAGTAAGAATAAAAATATTGGAAACACAAATAACCAGTGCAGTCTAAATTAATTGTAGGTCTTGGAAACCCAGGTGCTGAATATGATAACAGCAAGCATAATATAGGCTTTGCTGTTTTAGATGCATTTGGTGAGAAACATAAAATCCTTGGAAAAGAAAAAAGAAGACTATCTTCATGGATAGGAAAAGAAGAAGTAGAAATAAATGGAAATAAATATGATTTAATTCTTGCTTGGCCTACTACTTTTATGAATAATTCTGGAGAGGCAGTATTAAAGCTTTTAAGTTTTTATAAAGTCAAGCCTAATGATGTCATTGTCATTCATGATGATGTGGCTTTAAACCTAGGGAAAATTAGAGTAGGTTTTAATTCAGGCGCTGGTGGTCAGCATGGCGTAGAGTCGATAATTACTCATATTGGAAATCAGGAATTTGCAAGACTTAGAATAGGTGTAGGACCTGATCCTGGTGGAGATAAAAGAGCAGATTATGTACTTTCTAAGTTTAATGAGGAAGAAAAAAATATAGTTAATAAAGTGATATCTACTTCTATAGAAGCCATAGAATCTATTATAGAAAAAGACGTGGGTGAAGCGATGAATAAATTTAATGGACTGGAAATATAGTTAAATCTCGTGATATAATTTTTATAATGGTTACTGTAAGAGAACTTTCATCTGTAGAAATGGCAAGATATCAAGCATCTTGCAAAGCTTTCATGCAGCTTCCGAAAGAAGAAAGAGATAGAAGGCGTCTCCAAGATGAAATAGCGCTTGATCGCCAAAGACTTCAAGATCCTCTTCGTTATTATGAAGAAAAACCTTATTACGTGAAGACTGATGAAGACTTATTAAGAGAAAATCCAGAGGTCTTTCGAGGACGGAATGGAAATCTTTATACAAGAGATGGTCATGGTATTTGTCATTCATATCCTGATACTTTGAACAGGCTTGCTAACACTTAGACACCATCTTAAGACTTAGATTTTCTAAATTTAATATTGGATAAATTCTAAGTGATGATAGAAGAGCAGATTTTGTTCTTTCTAAGTTTAATGAGGAAGAAAAAATATTGTTAGTAAAGTTATTTCCACTTCTATAGAAGCGATAGAAGCTATTTTAGAAAAAGATGTAGGTGAAGCCATGAATAAGTTTAATGGATTGGAGATAGGGAGTTAAGTTAGCTTTTTTAAATAACCATTTAAATTTTCAAGATTAAGGATTTTATTTTTCTTAATTTCATAGGACTCACTACCCGCATAGATAATCCCTCTGTCTATTATTTTTTCAGGTAACAAATCTGACAAATAATCTAAGTTTTTATAAAAATCTGAACTTACTGTTTCTGCTGATTTAATTTCAAAGGCTGAAAACTTTGAAGAGACATTATAAAGTAAATCTATTTCATATCGTTTGTCACCATAAAAATTTAAATTATTACTTTTTCCAGCATTTAGCCTACTCTTTAATACTTCTAATATTATTAAATTCTCAAAAATACTTCCTCTAAGTGGATGCTTTGATAAATGCTTTTCATTATCAATTCCTAATAAGTAACATATAAGCCCTGTGTCAGTAAAGTACAATTTTGGAGATTTGATTAGCTGTTTATTTATATTTGAATTATATGGTCTTAGTAAAAAAACTATATAACTTGCTTCTAATATGGAAAGCCATCCTTTTAATGTTGTAGAAGATACCCCTAAATCATTAGATATGTTGCTTAGGTTTAAAAGTTGACCAACTCTTGATGCACATAAAATAATAAAAGATCTAAATTTACTTAAGTCTTTTATGTTTTCAAGATCTCGCAAATCCCTTTCAATATAGGTTTTAATGTAGTCTCCATAATAAATACTAGGATTAATATTTTTTTGATATATTTTTGGATATAAGCCTGAATATAAAAGTTTGTCTAACTGTAGCTTTTCTTCTTTAAGTTTGATTTGAGATTTACTTTTTTTTTTAGTGATCATCTTTTCATATTTACTTTTACTTATTTCAGAATAACTGAGAGGGAGCAGCTCAGTTATGCTAGTCCTTCCTGCCAAAGATTGAGATACAGACTTTATTAGGGAAAAATTTCTGCTCCCAGTTAATATAAACATCCCATCTTTTTTTCTTTCATCAACCATTACTTGTATATAAGATGTAAGTTCTGGAACATGTTGAATCTCATCAATAATTGCACCTTCTGCAAATTGTGCCAGAAATTTTTCTGGATCATTTTTAGCGAATTCTCTTTCTCTAATATTTTCAAGATTTACATATTCGTGGCTTTTAAAAACTTCTTTTGCAATTGTAGTTTTCCCAGATTGTCTAGGGCCAGTGATAGTTATAACTGGATATTTTTTAGATAAATAAATTAAATGTTCTTTTATATCTCTTTTAATCATCATATTGAAGAATATACCCATACTGGATAAATTTCAAGTGCTACTTGAGATTTATCCACAAATATTAACTTATAGTAAACATGTTAAAATTAATTTCTTAATCATGAAACAATACAAACCACTATATTTAAAATACCGTCCCCAAACTCTTTCTGAGCTTATTGGGCAGGAGGTAGTATCCAGGACTTTAACTAATGCTATTAAGAACAATAAAATTGTTCATGCTTATTTATTCTGTGGTCCAAGAGGTACTGGAAAAACATCATCAGCTAGAATTTTGGCTAAGTCATTAAATTGTGAAGTTGGGATTACAGCTGAACCATGTGGGAAATGTGTGAGTTGTATTTCTGTCACTGAAGGAAACTCTCTGGATGTAATAGAAATCGATGCTGCAAGTCATAGAAAAGTAGAAGATGCTGAAGACTTAATAAACAGGGTAAATCTAGGTACTTATGGTTCCAGATATAAGATCTATATCATAGACGAAGTTCATATGCTTACTGACCATGCATTTAATGCTTTATTAAAAACATTGGAAGAGCCACCTAAAAATGTAGTTTTTATTTTAGCTACTACAGAAGAATATAAGGTTATTCCTACCATTATTAGCCGTTGTCAGAAATTGGATTTTAAAGCAGTTTCATTAAAAGATTTAGGATTAAGAGTAGAAGACATAGCAAAACAAGAAAAAATAAATATAGATAAAACCATTGTTGATTTTATTTCCAGAAGATCAAATGGATGTTTAAGAGATGCAGTTTCTCTCTTGGATCAAATAGGTGTTTTACAGGTAGAAGATAAAAAAATTGAACCTAAAGAAGTTTTTGAGCTTTTTGGTACTGTAGATAGAGCCTCGATTTTAAATCTAATGGAAGCAGTGCTTTCTTTTGATAAGAAAAATGCCATTGATATTTCTGAATCCCTTGTAAAAAGTGGAAAAGATGTAGAAGAGCTTTTTAAATCTATTTTAGAAATGGTTATTGATTTGTCTAAAGCAAAAATTGATGAAGAGTATAAAAAACTTCTTTCAAAAGAACTTTCTAGCGAATTGACAGCTTTAAATAAGGTTTCATTTAGTCATCTTCTAAAAGTCATAGATAGATTCCAAAATGCACAGAGTAAATTACGTTTTGCACTTAGCCAGGAATTACAGTTTATGGTGGAAATTATGGGACTCTTAGATGAAGATTTCCTTATTTCAATGGGTGAATTAAAAGAGAGAATTGAAAAACTAGAAAAAGGGACCATGAAGGACAATGGGACTATAAAGGACTATAAGACTAATACTCCTGAAGTTTTATCGCCTCAACCCCAAATAGTCGCCCCCTCGCCCCCTCGCCCTATCGCCCCATCTCCTCCCGCCGAAGGCGAGGCTCGCTCAC
>Ga0105164_10001394_pt1 | contig 15518 bp, 11 predicted proteins | sample VDWuncwatermetaG_FD_89674 | JGI IMG/M metagenome (GOLD analysis project Ga0105164, IMG submission 89674) | Wastewater microbial communities from Netherlands to study Microbial Dark Matter (Phase II) - VDW unchlorinated drinking water | ecosystem: Environmental > Aquatic > Freshwater > Drinking...
ATTATGCTCAGCGAGGTTCTGGAGACCCTGCCCGTTTTGTCATAAATCAAGGTTGGATAGGAGAAATAACTCCGCTAAATACCGTACTTAATGAAAATGGCGGCAACGTCGGCATCGGGACACCAAGCCCCAATTTCAAATTAGATGTAGATGGAGATATAAATACTAGTGGTGATTTGCGAAAAGACGGGGGAGCTACTGTTTATGCCTATCCCGATTATGTATTCGCGCCCGGATATGCTACCTTGCCTTTGCCAGAATTAAAAAAGTTTATTGCCCACAAGAAGCACCTGCCTAATTTACCCTCAACCGAAGAAGTTAAAAAGGAAGGGGTGAAGATTTTTGAGCAAAATAGGCTAATCTTAGAAAAATTAGAAGAGGCGTATTTATATATTATTCAACTGGAAGAAAGAATAACTAAGTTGGAAACTGGATTGGGTTCAAGAAATCGTAATCTACAAAAACCATAGCGAATAGAAAAGGAGAGAACGCATGTATTTTAAGAAATTGGAGATAGTAGGATTTAAGTCATTCGTGGATAAGACGATATTGCATTTTGACCCCGGCATTACCGCAGTAGTCGGCCCAAATGGCACCGGAAAATCAAATATCTTTGATTCAATTCGTTGGGTATTAGGGGAACAATCTGCAAAGTCTATGCGCGGTTGCGAGATGCAGGATGTAATCTTTAATGGCACTGACTCAAAAGAGCCCTTAGGTATGGCTGAAGTGAGTTTAACCTTTGATAATGAAAAGAGGTTTTTTGCGCTTGACCATAACGAAGTTGTGGTTACCAGGCGTATTTTTAGATCCGGTGAAAGCGAATACCTTTTAAATAAAACACCCGTTCGGCTTAAAGATATATTGGATTTATTGATGGGGACGGGTATCGGCTCTGAGAACTATTCTTTGGTAGAGCAGGGAAAGATTGACCTTCTTCTAAGTTCAAGGCCGGAAGACAGGCGCTTAGTATTTGATGAGGCTGCCGGCATTACCAAATATAAGGCCCAGAAGAAAGAAGCGCTCAGGAAATTAGAAGAAACCGAACAGAATCTTTTAAGGGTAAACGACATCATTGCGGAGGTCAAGCGCCAGATTGGTTCTTTAGAGCGCCAGGCGAATAAAGCCCGTAAGTATAAAGAAATATTCACAGAGTTAAAATCTAAAGAGATAAATTTGGCTGTTTTAGAAATAAATGCATTGTGCCTGGCAAAAAATAACGTTATTAATCAGCTGAAACAACTGCAAATGGAAGAAGAAGGCATTTTAACTAAAATCCAGGAAGGCGAAACTAAAATAAACAACCACCGCCAAGAATTAAAGGCCTTTGCGGATAAGGTAATGGCAATAAAAAACCAGATATTAAATATGGATAACTCCGCATCTAATAATGCAGAGCGCATAAATTTTAATCGGGAAAAGACAGCTGAGTTGGAGCAAAATCAAAAAAACTTAAGCTGCCAAATTGAGCAAACTAAAAGCAGGCTTATCCTGGATGAAAAGAAATTAAAGGATTTAAAGGATGAACACGAATCTATAAATAAAAATATGGAAGCAAAAAAAGCTTTATTAGGAGAGAGAGAAACTCAACTAAATAACCTGAGCGCATCTATTAAAAGCTCATTAGAGAATATCGCAGCGACAAAGAGAGATATCTTAGAAATTGTATCTAAAGCCAGCCGCCTTAAAAACGAGATGACTGATTTAACCAGCAGGCAGCAGGTTTATTTGGCGCGCAAAAAAAGATTGGAAATCGAGAAATCCAAGGTTAATGAAGAAAAGGCTCAAACGAACGATAATTTAAATAATTTAGCTTTGGAATTGAAGGAAATTCAGGCAAGCTTTGACAACTTAAATTCTAAGGCCGCCGGCATGAAAATAGATTTGCAACAGCAAGGTTTGTCTTTGGATAAACTAAAAACAGATATTGACAATTTAGAAAAAGAAAAATTGACTCTGCGCTCGCACCTTGAATTCCTGGATAAATTAAAAACCAAATACAAAGATATCAGCGAATCAATGAATGCGATTATATATTTAGATAAACCGCCGGTTGAGAAAATTACGGGATTAGTGGTAAAGATAACAGACTATCTGCAAGCTGCGGGCGAGGATAAAAGCCCGGGCGAGTTTACAAACTTTAAATTATCGGGAGAAGCAAAACCCATTGATTTTGATACGCAAAAGATTAACGAAAAGCTCCAAAGGATAGAACAGGAAACCGTTGTTTTAGAAAATACTAAAAATGCAAGCTATGTTCGTATTGAAGAATTAAATAAGACTATTTCTGAGCTTCAGGGGTATTTGCGCCAAAAGGAGATGGCCTTAGTGAATAAAAAGGCTTCCCAGCAAACCGCGTTAGAAGAATTCGATAAAATAAATGAGGAAGAAAATATAATAGTTGCAGAGATATCCGATGTCCAAGGAGAGTTATCTATAGTTGAGGAAAAATTAGCTAACTTAAAGCTGCGCCTTGAGGAATCGGAGAAGGAGCAGAAAGGATGCGAAGACCTAATTCTGGATGAGCAGAATAATATTAACTTAAATAACGAATTGAAAGAAGCGTTTTTGATCACAATTACCCAAACCAAAACAGAACTTGAGGCTCTCAGTAAACAATTGTATTCTGACCGGGCTACCTTTGATATATTGAATGATACCTGCCAGCAAGATAAGGCAGGCCTTGCAAGCCTCCAAACGCAGCTTCAAGATAACGACCATAAAAAAAAGGCTATGGCTCTTGAAATAGATAGTTTAGAAAAATCTATTGAGCAGATGCGTATTAATATTCAAAGCCAGAATGAAACCTTAAAAGAAACTGAAGGCAAATATCAAGGTATCTCAAAAGGGGTAAGCGATGTGACAGAAGGGCTGAGATCAGATAGAAAAGAATTGGATATTATAAAAAATAAATTATACGCATTACAGATGCAGGATAAAGATACAGACTTTAAAATCTCCAGCATAAAAATGAGGATTTCTCAAAGTTATAAGGTAGATTTGGATATTTCTGTTGAAATCAAAAATCAGGTAGGCGATAATCCAACGGTGGACAAAAATGCTCTTTGGGGAGAGATAGAAAGATTAAAAGAAAAATTAGACGCCTGCGGCACGGTTAACCTGGTAGCCATTGAGGAATACGATGAGTTAAAGAAACGTTATGATTTCTTGACTCAACAGCAAAGCGACCTTACTTCTGCTAAAGATTCAGTGCACGAAGCAATACTTAAAATAAACCGTACAACCAAAAAAATGTTTTTAGAAACTTTTGAAAAGGTGCGCCTGGAATTCCGTAATTATTTCAAGGTATTGTTTAACGGAGGAGACGCCCAAATCTTCTTAATTGATGAGAATGAACCTCTGGAATCAGGGATCGAGATTATTTGCCGTCCGCCCGGTAAAAAATTGCAGAATGTGCTTTTGTTATCAGGTGGAGAAAAGTCGCTTTCTGCGATAGCATTGATATTTGCTATATTTAAAGTTAAGCCTTCGTTATTTTGCGTCTTGGATGAGATAGATGCGGCGTTAGACGAGGCTAATGTGGATAGGCTTGGCCGTATCCTGCAAGAATTTGCTAAAGAATCGCAATTTATTGTAATAACCCATAACAAGAAAACTATTGCTAATGCGAATGTAATGTATGGGATTACTATGCAGGAATCTGGAGTCTCTAAGATAGTATCTGTAAAATTTGCGGGAAATAAAATGATCACTAACAAAGAACCTGATGCCGTTGGTGTATCTGCTTAAAACTCTAAATTGTAAGATAGCAGCAGGTATTGTTTCTACCTTTTTGTTTTGCTTGATAGAGGGTCTTATCCGCAAATGAGATTAATTCGGAAGGGCTTGATCCGTCTTCAGGAAACGACCCTAACCCAATACTTACAGTTATTTCTTTATTGGGGAGGATCTCTGCGTTTAAAAAAGCCTGTTTCTCTATATCCAGCCTTAGCCGTTCTGCAATTAAAAATGTTTCTTTTTTTTCTGTCTGCGGCAATATGATACTAAATTCTTCTCCGCCATAACGGCAGACATAATCCATCTTGCGGGATTGATTTTTAAGCAAGAGGGCTAACGTTTTTAAGATTTCGTCTCCAGCCTGATGGCCAAGCCTATCATTATAAATTTTAAAATTATCGATATCCATGATGATCAGGCTTAATGGCGTTTTGGTTGCCTGCGCTTTTTCTAACTCTGAGCGCAGTAAATACTGAAAATAACCGTGGTTCCATAAATTAGTCAGGGAATCTGAATGGGACCGTATGACTGTTTTTTCAAAAAGCTGCGAATTTTCTATGGCCAGGCCGGCCTGGTTTGCCAGCATAATAAGCATACGTATATCGTCTTTGGTAATCGGCTTTTTGGTAACAAAATTATCGGCTAAGATTATTCCATTTACTTTGTCCTTTGCCTTCAGAGGAACCATTACCAGTTCATCGGTTTTTAAAATTTGTATGATGGGGTCGTGGTTGTAGTTTTGTATAGTTTCTTTGGTTAAATGCAAAGGCATACCGTCTAATACGCCTAAAGCAAGCAATCCTTTGCTCTGGTCCTTCAAAGATATTCTTAAACGCTTTACTTGTTGATTAAAGCCAGAGTCAATTGCAGTATTCGAGACTGTATAGGCATTGACAAGGTCATCTAAGTCCATCTTTTCCTGTTCGATCTGCTTCCAGATACGATTTGCTTCTTCGCCGGTCTCCGGGCCTATGCCCACCTTGCCTTCAATGAGATTGTCTTTTTCGTTCACCAGAAATAACATTGCCCGATTAAAACTTAACCCTATATGCGCGGTGACCCCGGTAAGAATAATATATAAAATTTCATCTAATTTCAAAGTAGTCCGCATGGTATTAGAAACTTCATATAAAATGGCTAGTTCATTTTTGGTGCGTTCGAGTTCCTGTTTAGCTTTAGTTATCTCTTCCATATTAAATGAGCAGATAACTTACGGAGTGCGCAGCACGACGTAAGTTATAGCGCCCATCATTCTACTTGTATATAAGCGTCTGCGAATTTAACCCCCCACCACTTTTAGAGACAAACGTGGAATTGAAGTTGACGGGGTTAGAAAGAAGATAAACGTTTTATATAAAAAGAAAACCCCTATTACTAAAAGTGGTGGGGGGTAAGTTCAGTCAACAAACTTATGTTCGCCTACCGCAAAGCGGCGGCTCCATAAGTTTTGACTTCACTAACTTTAACATATTTTAGAGCCATTGTCAAGGATAGGCAAGTGGAGTTTCCCTATTTTTCTACTATCGTCATTCTGAGGAGGGCAAAGCCCGACGAAGAATCTAAAAAAAAGATTCTTCGCTTCGCCTTCGGCTACGCTCAGAATGACACTTTTTGTAACTTCTTATATAGTTTACAATTGAGTAAAATAGCATCTAAATTTTGGGGAATGTCCAATAGGCAAGTGAGAAGGCAGTGAGAATTAATTTAATTATTTTAGTTAGATTTGTTCTCCAGCTACGTCTATTGTCAATAGAGGGGAGGTAGATAATTTATTTGACAGGCGACTATTACTAAGTTATAATCAATCTCTAATTTACAAAAGAAAATGGAGGACATTATGGTTCAGGAGAAAAAAGTGCTATCTAAAGAAATATCCAAAGATATTTCTGAGCGCCAGAAGGCATTAGAACTGGCATTATCCCAAATAGAGAAACAATTCGGAAAAGGTTCGATTATGAAGTTAGGGGGCCAGATTAAGGTTGACGTAGAAGCTATTCCTACGGGCGCGCTTACCTTAGATGTGGCTTTAGGCGTAGGGGGTTTGCCCCGCGGAAGAGTGATTGAAATCTTTGGCACTGAGGCGTCAGGTAAAACTACCCTTACTTTAAGCGTGATAAGAGAAATTCAAAAAAAAGGAGGAGTGGCTGCTTTTATTGATGCTGAGCATGCCTTTGATTCTACTTATGCTGCCAAAATAATAGGGGTTAATTTAGATGAGCTCTTAATCTCGCAGCCGGATACCGGAGAACAGGCGTTGGAAATTACTGAGACGCTGGTGCGCTCAAATGCGGTAGATTTGGTGGTTATTGATTCCGTGGCTGCGCTTACTCCCCGCGCAGAGATAGAAGGCGAGATGGGTGATTCGCATATGGGCCTACAGGCGCGCCTGATGTCACAGGCGTTACGCAAATTGACCGGCGCGATAAGTAAATCGCGCACCTGTGTGGTTTTTATCAACCAACTGAGAGAAAAAATAGGGGTGATGTTCGGGTCGCCGGAAACAACCCCTGGTGGCCGGGCGCTTAAATTTTATTCCTCAGTGAGGTTAGATTTAAGAAGAATTGCTTCTCTGAAATCCGGAGATACTGTTATTGGCGGCAGGGTAAGGGTAAGAGTAGTAAAAAATAAAGTGGCTCCGCCATTTCGCGAGGCAGAATTTGAAATTCTGCATAATGAAGGAATAGCCAAAACTGGCAGTGTATTAGATGCGGCAATTAATTTAAATATTATCGAGAAAGCAGGGACCTGGCTATCTTTTCAAAATGAGAAACTCGGCCAGGGAAGAGACGCAGCCATAAAATTATTAAAAGAAAAACCTAAATTGCAGGAAGAGATAGAAAAAGAGATACGCAAGAAGATCTCCGCAGGATAGTGATTTTGAGGGAGGCTTAAGTATGAGAAAGAAGATAATATTTTTTAGCACAGCATTATTGATCGGCCTAGTTATGGGGGCCGTGATTACGATGAAACTAAATATCTTTGCGCCAGCGCAAGGACAGGGGCAAGAAACAGCCGCTCCCTTGGCATCTCCTTCATTTGAAGGATTCAAAATGGAGGATGCCGTAATCAATGTAGCTAATACTACCGGCAAGGCAGTGGTTTCTATAAGCACAGAGCGTACGGAAAAGCTCAAAGGAGGCAGAAGAGGGCTTTATTTTCATTCTCCCTTTGGCTCGCAATTTGGAGAGGATGACTCTTTTCGCAAATTTTTTGATGATTTTTTTGGGCAGATGCCTGAGAGGGAATACAAACAGATGGGGCTGGGTTCAGGCGTAATCATTGATTCTGCAAAGGGCTATATTTTAACTAATCAACATGTGATTGATGAAGCGGATAAAATAACGGTAACCTTATCTGACGGCAGGGATTTTAAAGGAGTAATCAAGGGTCAGGACCGGCGTTCAGACATGGCAATTATTCAGATAAATGCGCATAATCTTCCAGCAGCATCCCTTGGCGATTCTGATAATTTAAAGATTGGGCAATGGGCCGTAGCTATCGGCAATCCCTTTGGCTTTGCTATGCAAAATCCCGAACCCACTGTAACTATGGGTGTAATCAGCGCGTTGCACCGCTCCCTGGGCAAGTCTTTTGGGCGAGAGAGGGATTACAATGATCTTATTCAGACAGATGCTGCCATAAACCCCGGAAATTCCGGCGGGCCATTGGTGAATCTTAAAGGCGAAGTTGTGGGTATTAATGTGGCGATTTTTACTACCACTGGCGGCTATGAAGGCGTAGGCTTTGCTATACCTGTCAATAGCGCTAAAAAAATTATTTCTAAGCTTATCGAAGGTAAAAAAATAGCCTATGGCTGGTTTGGTGTAACTGTGCAGGATTTAACTGAGGAGTTAGCAAAATATTTCGGGTTACCAGATAAGAATGGCACGCTAGTGGTAGGCATTGTGGAAGGCAGCCCGGCGCAGAAAGCAGGCATAAAAGAAAGCGACATCATCAAGCAATTTGATAATAAACCGGTTAACAATGTCAGAGAATTATTGAATATCGTAAGTAAGGCTGAGGTGGGAAAAAAGATAAAGATAGCGATAATCCGTGAAAAAAAAGAGATAATTTTAGAAGTGCAGATTGGCGAGAGGCCGGAAAATTTAGAAGAGGCTTTAACGGTTAACCCCTCTTATGCTAACTGGCGCGGATTAAAGGTCAATGAATTAAATCCCGATATCGCTGGGCGTTTTGGAGTAGAAGGAAAAAATGGCCTGATTGTGGTTGATGTTGAGCCAAATAGTCCTGCAGACGAGGCGGGTATAATTACCGGGGACGTAATATTGGAGATAAACAAACAGGCTATCAAAAATGTTTTTGATTATCAGAGAATAACCAAAGGGTTAAAAGGAGATGTTTTAATCAAGTTGTCACGGGGATATGTTTTAATAAAAGAAGGTGGAGAATAAAAACAATATAGATTCGCTCTTATTGCAGAAAGCCAAGAATTATGCTTTTTTGCTGCTTAAATTTAGGCCGCGCAGCGAAAAAGAGATTTATGAACGGTTAAAAAAGAAAAAGTTTAATGCGCAAATTATAAAAGGGGCCTTGTTTTTTTTAAAAGATAAGGGTTTTATTGACGATAAATATTTTGCCAAAGCCTGGATTGAATCACGGATAAAAAAGCCGTTAGGATTCAGAAAACTTAAAAGTGAGTTAAGAATAAAAGGCATAGATGAAGAAATTATAGATTTCCAGATAAACGAAATAAAAGAAAATTACCCTGAAGCCGATATAGTTGCAAGAATTGCCAAAGAAAAGTTTGAAAAAACAAAGGGCATTGTCCCCCAAAAAGCAAAAAGGCGTATCTACGGATATCTTTTACGCCGCGGTTTCTCCCCTGAAGTGGTTATTGATGTTTTAACTCGCGTAAATAACCTACCCCTTGCGTAAGCGCCTCCCCAGCAATTAAAACGATAGGGGATTCGCACGCTTTGGGCGTCGCTTACGCGACATTTCGCTAGATAAAATATTGATGTGCTCAATAATTCGCCCAAACAACTTACGTCGCTCTTTTAGAGCTTCCGTAAGTTGTGGGCTCATTAAATGCAGGCCGATATATTAAGGAAGAAATTTCTGGATTTTTTTAAAGCCAGGAAACACAAAATCGTAGAAAGCGATTCGCTTGTTCCCAAAGATGACCCTACTGTTTTGTTTACGCCTGCGGGAATGAACCAGTTCAAAAAACAATTCTTAGGTCATATATCCGGATTTCGGCGCGCGGCAACTAGTCAACGCTGCCTGCGCACTGATGATTTAGATAAAGTGGGTAAAACTCCTAGCCACCATACATTTTTTGAGATGTTGGGAAATTTTTCCTTTGGAGACTATTTTAAAAAAGAGGCAATTTCTTTTGCCTGGGAATTTATCACCGAAGAGCTCAAGATAAAAAAAGAAAAGCTATGGGTTTCTATCTATCGGGATGACGCTGAGGCGTACAATATATGGAAAGATAAAATAAAGGTTCCGCAGAATAAGATTATTAAATTAGGGGATAAGGAAAATTTTTGGCCGGCTGAGGCAAAAGAAAAAGGCCCCAGTGGACCATGCGGGCCGTGTTCTGAGATATTTTTTGACCAGGGTAGAGGTTGTGGTAAGCCTGATTGCAGCCCTGCTTGTAGCTGCGGTAGATTTGTAGAAGTCTGGAATTTAGTGTTTACCCAGTTTAACCGTCAAGAGGGTGGAGCGCTCGAACCTTTACCTAAGAAGAATATCGATACGGGCATGGGCCTTGAGAGATTAGCGGCGGTTATGCAGGGCGTAGCGAATAATTTTGAGACGGATTTATTCCGGCCCATTCTTAATGAAATTGAAAGAGAGATTGGGGTGGGTAAAAGAGATTTAAAAGGTACAGTTGGCTACGGATATTCTGGTTATCCTCATGCCTGTGCCGTGGCTGATCATATCCGCGCAATTGTTTTTTGCATTTTTGACGGCGCGCTTCCTTCAAATGAAGGCCGAGGGTATGTGGTGAGAAAAATAATCCGCAAGGGAGTATTAGAGTTACAGGCTTTAGGAATAAAAAAGCCTTTTTTGTCCGTGCTTGTCCCGCTAGTTGCGCAGGTTATGAAGAATCCGTATCCGGATTTACAGGGCAGAAGAGAGAATATCGCTCAAATAATTGAAGCTGAAGAGTTGAGTTTTATTGCGATTTTAAAAAATATTGACAGTTACGTAGCTGAAACTTGGAAAACGCCGTATAATATGGGCGATCCAGCCAAAGTCGCAAGTTTAATCTTTAAGTCAACAGATACATATGGTTATCCTCTTGAGTTAATCATGGAGAGGCTAAAGAAAAATAATTTTATTAAGAATATAGATGAAGAGAAGGCGATATTAGAAGCTTATGAAGGGTTATTAGAGGAGCAGAAGATTCGCTCAAAACAGACTAGCGCAATGAAAGGCGATGTTTTTGACCTCAAGGAAATGCATTTAGCCGGAGCCCAGACTAACTTTTTAGGTTACGCAAAATATGAAACTACGGCAAAAATTATAAAGATTATCAAAGGGGATGCGCCGGTAAATAAAATAAATACAGGCGAGGAAGCAAAGATAATTTTGGATAAGACCGTGTTCTATCCTGAATCCGGCGGCCAGGTTGGCGATACCGGCGAATTTACAAAAGCAAAAAGTATTTTTCAGGTTGCCGATACCCAGAAGTTTGATAAAGTGGTTGTGCATAAAGGCATAGTTAAGGAAGGCGGTTTTAAAATCGGCGATGAAGTAAAAATTAAAATTGATATTGAGCGCAGGTTAGCTATAGCGAGAAATCACACCGCCACCCATCTTCTACAGGCAGCCTTAAGAAAGATTTTGGGAGCTCATGTGCAGCAACAGGGCTCGCTGGTTACTTTTGATAAACTGCGTTTTGACTTTACGCATTTCAGAGGTATATCTAAAGAGGAGCTGGATAGAATAGAAGAAACGGTTAACAGCTGCATTATCAATAACTATCGTCTTACAACCCAATTACTCGTTTTATCAGAAGCTAAGAAGAAAGGGGCATTAGCGTTCTTTGGCGAGAAATATGCAGGCAGGGTGCGCATGGTTTCAGTGGTCGATTTTTCCAAAGAGTTATGCGCAGGGACCCACCTGGATTCAACCGGCCAAATTGGTTTATTTAAAATAACTCAGGAGGGCTCAGTAGCAAGTGGCGTAAGAAGGATAGAAGCGGTAACCGCAACAGGAGCTTTTAAAATAATTAAGGAGCGGGAAGGTATTATTACGGAGGCTTCGGCGCTTTTAGGCGTGCCTTGCGAGCAGATCGCCCAGGAGTTAGAAAAAAAAATAAGCCGTATAAAAGAATTAGAAAAACAATTAAATTCGCAGAAATTAGATTTAGCCAAAAATTCCATGGACGCGTTAATTCAAAATGCCGCGCAAATAAACAATATAAGGGTTATATCCGAGGCCTTGGAAGGCATGGATATGGATTTATTGAGAAGAACCGTAGATTTAATTAAGCAAAAAACAAATAATTCTGTTATTATATTAGGGTCGATTCAGGCAGGCAAGGCGCTGTTAGTTATGGCCGTCACGGAAGATTTAGTTCAAAAGGGGCTGGATGCTTCAAAATTAATTCGCGATGTGGCAGGAGTTATTGGCGGCAGCGGAGGCGGAAGAAAAGACTTTGCTCAAGCGGGAGGAAACAAGCCAGAAAACTTGGTAAAAGCCTTTCAGGAGTTAAAAAATATAATCAGTAATTTAAAATGAATTTCACAAAGGTGCGGGATAAAAGAGAAGGTGCGGGGTGAAAATTATACGGTTTACCAGCAAAAAATTAGAGAAAATTTATAATCGAGGGCTCATCAAATCCAGGCGCGTTGAGGAAAAGGTAAAGCAGATTATTGAAGATATCCGTATTTTTGGCGATGAGGCAGTAATAAAATATACTAAAAAATTCGACGGCGTTAAATTATTGCCAAGACAACTTAAGGTTTCAGAAATAGAAATCAGCGGCGCCTATCAAAATATAAGCCCTAATTTTGTCTCTAGCCTAAAGATTATAATCGAAAATATAAATCGATTTTACCGTAGAACCATTAAGAAATCCTGGAGGATGAAGGCAGGGGAGGGGGTTGTATTAGGTGAAAACTATACGGCCCTGGATAAAGTAGGGATATATATCCCTGCAGGGACAGCGCCTCTGGTTTCCTCTGTTTATATGACTGTCCTTCCGGCAAAGATAGCCGGAGTAAAAAGAATAGTTTTAGTCAGCCCGCCGGATAAACACGGATGCATTAACCCGCATATTCTTGTAGTAGCCGACCTTTTAAAGGTGGATGAAATTTATCGCGTAGGAGGGGCTCAGGGCATTGCCGCATTAGCATACGGAACCAAGACAATTCCCCGCGTAGATAAGATAGTCGGCCCGGGCAATATCTATGTAAGCGAAGCAAAAAGGCAGGTTTTTGGTTACGTAGATATTGATATGGTCGCCGGCCCTACGGAATTGGTTATTATTGCCAGCCGTTATAGCGACCCTAAGTTTATTATCGCTGACATAAAAGCGCAAACGGAACATTCGCACGGATTGGCCCTATTAATTACTAATTCTAAAAGCCTGGCTAAAGAAGTAAGAGCACAAATTCCGGATACCCGGGGCCTGATTATTTTAACTAAGAACCTCAAACAGGCAATAGATATTACCAACAGAATCGCCCCCGAGCATTTGGAAATTTTAGTAAAGAATCCCCAGAGGCTAATGAAAGGAATAAAAAATGCCGGGGCAATATTCTTAGGGCCTTTTAGCCCCACGGCAGTAGGAGACTATGTTGCAGGGCCAAGCCATGTATTGCCTACATGCGGAACCGCAAGATTCTTTTCCGGATTGTCAATATCGGACTTTGTCAAAAGCAGCCATATAATAAGTTATTCTAAAAAGGCCCTTGAAAGGGTAAAAGAACCCTTAGAAAAAATCGCCACTATCGAAGGCTTAACCAAACATTTGGATTCGGTGAAGGCAAGGTTTCAACAATAGGAAAATGATGCGCCGATGAAAAAAAGAACTGCGACTCTAAGAAGAAGGACTAAGGAAACAGATATAATTGTCAAATTGAATATCGACGGCAGCGGTAAAACAAAAATTGATACCGGTATAGGCATACTAAATCATATGCTAGAACTCTTTGCTTTCCATGGTTTATTTGATTTAGATATCATTGCCAAAGGAGATTTAAAGATAGATATCCACCATACCAATGAAGATATTGGGATTGTTTTGGGCGAGGTTTTTAAAAAGGCATTAGGGGATAAAAAGGGTATTAGGCGATTCGGCTCTATCTCTGTGCCTATGGAAGATGTAGTCGCGGATGCAAGGATTGATATCAGCGGAAGAGGTTTTTTAAAGTTAAAAGCTGAAAGTAATCCTCGCACAACTCGATCTACATCAATGTCAATTGATGGATACACCCTTGGCGATGCAGAACATTTCTTTGAGTCTTTTGCAAAACACCTGGGAGCAAATCTTAACATAGAGGTCGGTCCATTCGACCCTGATTTACATACAACTTTGGAACCTGTCTTTAAGGCGCTCGGGATAGCCATAGACCAAGCCACGCAAATCGACCCGCGCAGAAAGGGTATTCCATCTACGAAAGGTGTAATTGACTAAAATGATAGCCATAATTGACTACGGTATGGGCAATATCCACAGCGTGAAGAAGGCGCTTGAGTCTATGGGCGCAAAAACCGTAGTGACTGATAATCTTAAAGATATTAAGGCTTGCGAAAAGTTAGTTTTACCGGGGGTAGGCGCATTCGATGATGCAATGTTAGAATTGAAAAAGCAAGGTTTAATATCTGCGTTAAAGGAACATATCAAAAGCAAAAAAATATTTTTAGGAATTTGTTTAGGCATGCAGCTTTTATTTGAAGAAAGCCAGGAGGCAAAAGAAACGAAGGGCCTGGGAATATTAAAAGGGGTAGTCAAAAAGTTTAAGATTAAAAAAAACCTTAAAGTGCCCCATATGGGCTGGAATCAGCTTAAAGTGATAAATAAGGACTGCCCTTTATTCAAAAACATAGCCGATAATTCTTATGTATATTTTTGCCATTCTTATTATCCGCAGCCAGAAAATAGAAAGATTATAGCGGCAGTTACCGATTACGGCACAGACTTTGCTTCGGTTATCTGGCAAGAGAATATATACAGCGTGCAATTTCATCCGGAGAAAAGCCAAGAGACCGGCCTGAAAATGCTGAAAAATTTTGTTGATTTATAATTATGATATCTATTTTAAACGCAGATTAACGCAAATCTAACGCAGATTTTTGAAGATAAAAATATCTGCGACCATCTGCGTGTCCCGTCCAGCTACCTAATATTCAAACGGGATCCCGCCTTCAATAGATTAGTTTGGCGGGATAATCTGCGAGAATCTGCGTTAAAAGATATTTTTATTTATGTTAATTATTCCTGCTATAGATATACAAGACGGTTATGTAGTCAGGTTTGTTCAGGGGAAACTGGATAAAAAGATATACTCGCGCGATCCGGTAAAAACTGCAAAACACTGGGTAAGGCAAGGAGCGAAATTAATACATGTCGTTGATTTAGACGGCGCATTTTCCGGCCAGCCCAAGAATTTAGATATCGTAGAACAAATTGTAAAATCAGCGGGCGTTCCTATACAATTTGGCGGAGGAATAAGAAAAACAGATATAATAAAAACGTTGATTGATTATGGAGTAAGCCGTGTCATCTTAGGGACAAAAGCAGCTGAAGATAAGAATTTCTTAGAAAGGGCTATTAAAAAATTTCAAGGCAAGATTATTGTCAGCATAGATACTAAGGGCGATAATATATTAACTAAGGGCTGGAAGACAAAATATAAAAATATGAACTCAGTAAAGTTCGGATGCAGTTTAAAAAACATGGGGTTCAAGGAGGCAATTTATACCGACACACTTAAAGATGGCACATTAAAAGGGCCGAACATAAAAGCAATAAAGAATTTATTAAAAGAAACGGGTTTAAGGCTTATTGCTTCAGGCGGCGTTTCTTCTCTGGATGATATATACCGGCTTACGATGTTAGAGAAAAGCGGGTTAATAGGAGTGATTATAGGTAAGGCTCTTTATGAGGGGAAGTTTACTTTAACTGAGGCCATGAAGTTTTCTTAAGTAAGTAAGTGCACCCCCCTTCTTGCTTTCGCAAGAAAGCAGGGGGGTAATTCGCAGACGCTGATAGACACGTAAAATTAGGGACGCTATTACTTATGTCGCTCTTTTTAGAGCTCCATAAGTCATCTGCTCATTAAGGAGGGGTTGTTATTATGCTAAAAAAATTAATCGCCTTTGTTCTATTCTTTCTCTGCTTGATTTCTTTATCTGGTTGCGCCACGACTAATAAACAGGATGAATTAGAAATGCAGGGGTTAAAAAACCAGCTATCAGTTCTAGAAACACAAATCCAATCCAAAGATGAAGAGATAAACAATTTAAGAGATTCCTTAAGTAAGGCAGCTGAAGAAAAAGCTTCCTTGGAAAAAAAGGCGCATGAGAAAAAGGCAGTGTTAGAAGTAAAATCCCGGCCGACAGTAAAACAGATTCAAGAAGCCTTAGAAAAAGCCGGCTATAATCCCGGCTCTATTGACGGCCGAATGGGCAAGCAGACTCGGGAAGCAATAAAAGCATTTCAGAAAGCAAATAATTTACCTTCTGACGGAAAAACAGGACAACAAACCTGGGATTTATTAAAAGAATATCTGTATAAGAAAATTAAATAAGTGAAGCCACAACTTATGGAGCGTAAGTGTCCGCCATAAATCTTGGCG
>Ga0105164_10001395_pt1 | contig 15517 bp, 17 predicted proteins | sample VDWuncwatermetaG_FD_89674 | JGI IMG/M metagenome (GOLD analysis project Ga0105164, IMG submission 89674) | Wastewater microbial communities from Netherlands to study Microbial Dark Matter (Phase II) - VDW unchlorinated drinking water | ecosystem: Environmental > Aquatic > Freshwater > Drinking...
CTCGTAGTCATTGACATCCCGCTCTATCGTCTGTATCCTGATGAGCTGGGCATGGATGATGGCGATGAGGTTCCTGATCCGTGCTCGAAGCCGGGGATCCTCGATGCCAGAGACCCGGCGAAGCTCGTCCTGGTCTGCCCGCAGCATGGCCTCCAAAGTGTCGATGATGATACGCTTGAGCGCGTCGACATCCTCATCCATGAAATGGTGGATGACCAATTGCTCGAAATGCCCAACTTTCTCCACGAGCGGCGGATAGATGCGGAGCATGGTGGCTGCCATCTCTTTCAGTGTCTTGATGGTGAGCCTGGCGTCCGCTGCCATGCTAGTGCCCCTTCCCTATCAGGTCAGCCGTGCACGCGCCGAGGATAGCGAGGATGCTGATCGCGGATACCGTCTTGTATACCTCTTGGAAATGCGAGGCCATAGTGATGGCGCCGAAGAGCCAGAGCACGAGCAGCACGACGAGGATCGCGGTGAGGTAGATGACCACGATACGGAGCGGGATGAACCGCAGCACGAGCCGATCCCCAACATACCGGAAGCCGGCGAAGTAGAGGAACGCGATGCCGATGAGGAGCGAGATGAGGTATAGCAGCGTCGCGCGGAACATAGTGAAGTTCTCCGCGACATGCAAACCCTCGAGGAACGAGAAGTGAGCGACGATGCCGATGAAGGCGCCGATCATGCCCTTGGTGAAGTCGCGGAAGGTGATCTTGCGTAATGGATGCGCGCTCACCTCGGTCTGGATGCGCTTCTCCATGGCCTTCAGCTGCTCGAGCTCGCCGAGCTCTTTCTGCGCGACGTCTTCAAGCTTGTGTTCTTCCCTGCCTTCGGCAGCGGTGAGCGAGATGATTTTCTCTTCCTCGCGCACAACCGTCTCCTCTTTCGAGAGGAGCTGAGATTGCATGCTGAGGAGACGGTCAAGCTTGCGGTTGATCTCCGCGAGACCAGGAGATGGAGAGGAAGATCTTGAAGAGGCCTTCGGCGATGGCCTTGCCGCTTTCCTCTTTTTTGGCATAGGGCAGTATGACGAAACGGGGTTTAAATACTTTGCTGTGACAGAGAAAGAAAAAGAAAAAAAGAAGAAAGAATGGCTCAGCCGATAGTATATACCACACCAAGATATGCGTTCACGGTGATATCGCCCGGCTGGATCTGTGTCGGCGCGGGAGCCGCATCGGCGGCCATCTCCATCTTCGCCATCGGATAATACTCATACGGCGTCGCCATGACATTAGACTCCGAGATGCTGCTGATCCGACCGAGCCGGACACCTGCCGCGTCGGTGATGGCTTCAGCTTTCTCCCTGGCGCTGTCTGTCGCCTTCTTCAGGGCTTCGGCGTCTGCGTCTTTCTGCTTCTCCTTCGAGAGCGTGAAGCTCACGCGCTCGACGCCATTGGCTCCCGCACGGATAGCGGCGTCGAGCAGCTCGCCTGAACCATCGACATCCTTGGTCGTGACCTTGATGGTGTGGCGGAGCACATAGCCCTTGACGACCATCCTGCCGTCAGGCTGCCACTCACGCTCCTCGTCAAGGAAGTAATAGGTTGTCTCTATGTCATCGTCCTTGACGCCCTTTTCCTTAAGGACATCCATGACGCGGTTCGCGTTTTCCTTATTGCGTGTCTGGGCCTCGTAGGCGGTGCTGCCTTTAGTCTCAATCTGGATGTACAGCTCTGCCTGATCCGGCTTGGTCGTCACCATGCCTTGGCCAGAGACGCTGAGCGTGTCTTTCTGCAAGCCTTGTGATCCTGCGCCTGACTGCCCATCATGCATCGTGGCGAGTATGACGCTTGTGGCGACCAATCCGATAGCCAGGATGAGGAGCAGCCAGTTTTGTCCATGTTCTTTGCTTTCCATGTTCTTTGCCTCCGTTCATTGATGATTACTGCACACCTACCTAAAGCGCCAGTGGAGAACCATCTATAAATACGTTCCTTAGGCTTCAAGATGGATTAAAGTCATGGAGACCGTAGAGCGCTCTTTTAACTACTACTTGTGGGTTAAAAACAACAATATTTAAATATAGGCTCGTGCCTCCAGCCTGATCATGGCGACCAAAGGCCCATTGGACAAGATGGACGCTAGCCCTTCTAAGGATGATATCCGCAAGGTCGAGCAGAGCCTGTTCGCCGAAGCGAAGATCGACGACACGGAAAGCGAAAGCTTCGGCATCGGTCTGCTCCAGAAACCACGCAAGGAAGACGGCCTAAAGTCAATCAAGGAAGAAAGCCACAGCTTCGGCCAGAATACCGGCGAAGAGAAGAGCATCGTCCTCAAGGTCAACCCGGGTAGAATCAAAGAGAACCTCAAGCGCGGCCTGTTCTGGCTGGTCTTCACCATGTTGGTCGTCTCCTTCTTTTACAATCCGTTCTACAGCTACTTCCCCTGGAATAAGGACGCTGGAGTGACCGGGAACGTGATCGCCGACGCCGATACTGAAGATGCCACGGATGATAGTGCGGTGACCGACGACACGGATACTGCTGATGAGGAAACGGCTCCGGAAGAGCCGGAACCAGCTGCCGCAGAAGAAGAGGTGGCAGCACCTGCGGAAGAGGAAGAGCCATCCGCGCCATCACCAACGACGACGGTAGCCGCAACAGCTCCGGCTGAAAACACTACGCAGACCAATCAGACTAATAGAACATCAACGTCCTCCTCACGCTCCATCCGCTTTGAAGTGACGGACGCCGAGATCATCAAGACGACCTATGGCTGGAAGATAGGGAAGGTCAGCTTCACGATCGCCAACAACAAGGGAGTCTTCACGGCGAAGGTCCGGGCGCGAGGCTTCAACACCAATTCGCGCATGGACGCTCGTGGAGACCAGGTGGTCGTCATCGGCGACATCCAGGAAGGCGATACGTATACTGGTGAGCTGGAGCTCAACGCCCAGCTGGACACGCCCGGCGAGAAGCTCGTGTATGTAGAATTGTATGATGAAGGGGATAGTCCAGGCGCGGCCAATGACCGCAAGCTCGCTTCGGTAGAGAAGAAGGTCACGGCGAGCGGATAGCGCAGATCCTTAACCGCCAGCCTTTCCGCCAAGCAATCTCTTGAGCAGCCCATTCACGTCCTGCGGCGAGGCTGCGCCCTTGGTCTTGCGCATCACCTGACCCACTAAGAATTGGAAGGATTTCTCCTTTCCTGCAAGATACTCCTCGACCACAGATTTGTTCTCGTCAATGACATCCTCGCAGACCTTCTGTAATGCTCCCGTGTCCGCGACGCGCTTCAAGCCATGCTTCTCCACATTCGGTCGGGGAGAGAATGGCTTCACGACCATCTCTTCCAAGAGCTTTTGCGCCACCTGATCCGTGATCTCCTTCTTCTCGACCATGGAGAGCAGCTCAATCAGGTGCTTCTCGTCCAGCTTGAGATCGTCGAAGGTCTGCTTGTTGAAGTTCATCACGCGCACGAGCTCCCGCCGCATCCATTTGGCCGCGAGGACAGGATTGACTTCTTTGGCGACCTTCTCGAACAGTTCCGCGAGCTTGCGTTCCTGCGCGATGACCTCGGCGTCCAGCTGCGCGATCTTATGCTTCTCGACATATCGCTTGATCTTGTCCTCAGCGAGTTCGGGCATGCTCCCTTTGACCTGCTTGAGCCATGCCGGCGTCATCTCCGTGACGACCAGGTCCGGATCAAGGATATAGCCATAATCCGCCTCGGTCTCCTTGACACGCATGCGGAAGGTCAGGCCTCGTTCGGCATCCCAGCCGCGCGTGTCCTGGATGAACTTCTCGCCACTACGGGCCGCGATCTTCTGACGCTCGACCTCGTAGAACAGCGCGCGCTCGATCTCCCTAAAGCCGGTGATGTTCTTGATCTCGCTGCGCACATAGCCGGATTCCTTGATGGAGATGTTGGCGTCCGCCTTGATGACGCACGTCTTCTCGTCGAAGATGTCGAGGTAGCTGAGCACGGTCATCAGGCGATTCATGAACTCGCGCGCCTGCTCTGGACCGTGCATGTCTGGTTCCGTGACCACCTCACATAGTGGGATGCCGCTACGATTGTAATCCGCAAGCACATAGGCCGAGCTACCCGTGCCGGATGGATGCACGAGCGACGCGGGGTCCTCTTCCATGTGGACGCGCGTGATGCCCACGACCATGCCGTCGCCTAAACGAAGCGTTCCCTTCAGGCCGAGCGGAATCTCATATTGGGATATCTGATAATTCTTAGCGAGATCGGGATAAAAATAGGATTTCCTCGAGAAGATGAGCTTGGGAGAAAGCTCACAGCCCAAGGCCATGCAGAGGCGAAGGGCGTACTCCACTGCCTTCTTGTTCAGGACAGGCTTGCTGCCGGGAAAGCCGAGGCAGGTCGGACAGGTCCGCGTGTTCGGCTTCTCGGCATCGGCGCTCCCTTTCGTCGGGCAGCCGCAGAAGAGCTTTGTCTTCGTGTCCAGCTGCACGTGGATCTCCAAGCCGATGACGACGTCGGTGGTGAACGTCATGCTCCCCCTCCGCGGCCTTCCAGCCATGATCCGAGCTGGACGAGTTTGCCTTCCTGCAGGTGGTCCGCGGTCAGGAGCATACCCACCGGCAGGCCTTTCTCCATCCCGCACGGCATGTTGAGATGCGGCAGACCGGCGAGGTTCGGGCTCACGGTCATGATATCCGCAAGATAATGCTGGAGCGGAGTGAGCTTCGCGATCTCTGAAAAAGTCGGCGGCAGCATGGGCATGGTCGGCGTGACGAGCGCATCATAGGTCTTGAATAGTTTTTTGTATTCTTGGATGATCAGGGAGCGTACCCTCAATGCCTTGAGATAGTACGCGTCACGATAACCGGCCATACGAGCGAAGGTGCCGAGCATGATCCTGCGTTTCGCCTCCTCGCCGAAATTAGCCGATCGCACCTTGGTGAAGTACTCGTTGAAACTTCCCTCAAGCTTGTCGTGCTTGCCATATCGCATGCCACAATATTTTGCAAGATTGGTGCTCGCTTCACTGGTAGCGACGAGATAATAGGCAGAGATGCCATATTTGATGGCGAGCTTCAGGCTCACATCCTCGCACACCGCCCCCTCTTTCTCAAGCCGCCCGATGCCGTCCCGGACATGCTTCTCCACGGCAGGATCATTGCCTTTCGCGAACGCCTCTTTCACGATGCCGAGCTTCATGCCCTTCAGGGGCTTCTTGATATAACTCGTGTAGCGTTCCGCCGGTTGCGCGAGTGTCGTCGATTCACGATCATCATGGCCGGCGATGACTTCGAACAAGAGCGCAGCTTCTTCAATCGTTTTTGCCATCGGGCCGATCTTGTCAAGCGAGTTGGCGTAATCCATCAGCCCGTACCTGCTCACCCTGCCGTAGGTCGGGCATAATCCGACGACACCACAGAAAGATGCCGGTGCGACGATGCTGCCGCCGGTAGACTCGCCGAGCGAAAGGTGCGCGTGCTTTGTTTTCTGCGTGAAGCCAGCACACCCACCTGAGCTGCCGCCGGTCGCTCTGGTCACGTCGAATGGATTTTTCGGGACCTGAAAACCGACGCCAACATTGACAGAAAACCCGCCGAAACCGAACTCGTCCTGCGCGGTCTTGCCGATGACCACTGCCCCTTCATCAAGGCAGCGTTGGACAGCGGTCGCATTGAACGGCGGGATGTATCCTTCAAGGATCCTGCTGCCGGCAGTGGACTCGACGCCCTTGACGCAGATGGCATCTTTCACGGAGATCGGGATGCCGAGCAGCTTGCCTGTCTTCTTGCCTTTCTTTATCTGGGCATCAAGCTCCTTGGCCCGAACAAGAGCCTGCTCCTCAGCAATCACATTGAAGTAATGATACTCCTTGTTGACCGTTTTGGCTTCCTCAAGGACCTTGTGCGTGTGTTCCTCTACAGAAAGATTCCCTTTCCGGATGAGCTCGATGACCTCAAGCGTTCGCATACTATGGCTCCTTGATGGTTATCTTGAGTATCTTCACGTCCTGGACAGGCTTGTCGCCCGGTCCTGTTTTTACCTTGCCCATGGCATCGACGACATCATAGCTCTTGATGACCTTACCGAAGATGGCATGCTTGCCATCCAACCAAGGTGTCGCGGCTACCGTGATGAAGAACTGACTGCCACCAGTATTTGGCCCAGCATTGGCCATGGACAGCATTCCCGGAGCATCATGTTTCAGGCCGGGGCCGAACTCGTCGGGGATAGTATACCCGGGTCCGCCTCGTCCAGTGCCGGTGGGATCGCCCCCTTGAAGCATGAAACCAGGGATCACACGGTGGAATATCGTGCCATCATAGAAACCCTTCTTGACGAGGTCGATGAAATTCTTTGTGGTCACCGGCGCCTTGTCCGTATAGAGCTGGACCGTGAACGTCCCCATGCTCGTCTCGAATGTCGCTGTTGTCATAGAGTCACCTCGAAGCATAGTAAACATGATGAGCGTAAGGCCGACAAGCGCCACGAGCGCTGCGGCGGCGATGAACCACCAGCGTGCGCGCGTGTGAGGTGCGACATACGCTGGAGGAACCTGATGGATATGCTTCTTGTCCGACTTCATATCGCCCTCGGCCCTTTGAAATAGCCGTCCTTCTTGTGCGGCGTGTTGGACAATGCCTCCTCCTGGCTCAGACATAGCTTCGGGATGTCATCGCGCAGGGCATCCTTCAGCTCGACCGGCTGGACCTGGATCTCGACGCCTTTGGTGTCGAGCTCATCAAGCTTGGAGAAGGCCTCAAGGATCTCTTTGAACTGGAGCGTGAACTTCTCTACTTCCTTTTCAGAGAGCGAGAGCCGTGCATTCCCGGCCACGCGACGGATGAGCTCGTTGGTGACGTCCATACGACGTTCCAACGGCGCGGGGTATATAAAGTTTTTCTGGCCGTCTGTAGAGCAGCATGACAATGCATCATCGTTTGTAGTCTTTTTTCTTTTCCTCCTTACCATTGGGAAGGAAAAGAAAAAAGGCAAAGGAAGAGCATATTATTCTGCTAGTGATAGTAAAACATAAAAACCCTTCCCCTTTTTCTTGCTGTATGCCTTCCATCTTCGGCCTGCAGATCGAGCGCCTCGCGCATGACTGCTTCAGGATTTCCGATGGCTACACCACGGCCTATATCGACCCGTTCCAGATCCCCGAGCAGGCGGACAAGGCAGACATCCTGCTCGTCACGCATGAGCATTACGACCATTGCAGCATCGAAGATATCCAGAAGGTCATCAAGCAGGACACGATCATCGTGACCATCCCCGGCTGCGCAAGCAAGCTCAACCGCCTGCAGGTGAAAGACATCAGGATGATGATGCCCAATCAAGGCATCACGGTCAAGGGTGTCGCTATCGAGACGATTCCGGCGTATAATCTCAACAAATACCGTGCGCCGGGCGTGCCGTTCCATCCAAAAGAGGATGGCAGGGTCGGGTTCATCGTCACCCTCAACGGCAAGCGTGTCTTTCACGCTGGCGATACTGATTTCACGCCGGAGATGGCCGCGTTGAAGGATATCGACATCGCGCTAGTGCCGGTGTCAGGAACGTATGTCATGACCGCAGAGGAGGCGGCGCAGGCGGTGAATGCCTTCAAGCCGAAGATCGCGATACCGATGCACTATGGCGCTACCATTGGCACGGCTGAGGACGCGGAGCGGTTCAAGCAGTTGGCGAAGGTTGAGGTTGTGATCATTTAGAGGATGAAAATAATGGAAAAGATCATTATTAAAGAAGTCCCCATCGGGGAGGCAGTTCGTGTCAACGCCACTATCCCTGAATTCACTGAAGGCTTTGGCAAGGACCATTTCGAGGAAAAATACGATGGGAAAGAGCACCTTATCATCGTAGCGTACTGCAATAACAAGCCGACAGGGTATCTGATCGGCTATGACCGATTCGATGATGGCTCTTTCTACTGCTGGATGACCGGCGTCACGCCCGCCTATCGCGGCAAGGGCGTGCTCAAGGCCATGATGGATTATCAGGAGCGATGGGCCAAGAAGCACGGTTTCACAAAAATAAGGATCAAGACGAGAAACAAGCGACGGGAGATGCTGGCGTATCTGGTGAAGTACGGGTTTAACTTCGTGGAAGTTGTCCCGTATCTGGATGTTGGGGAGAATAGAATGCTACTGGAGAAGAAGATCGTATAGTATACACTGAAGAATCTAAAACTTTTTAAGAGCTAACATCTCTCAATAACAAGGGTGGTTTATGGACGAGAGAAATATCTTGATCGCGCTTGGCTCGCCGAGCGATAGAGAGCTGCTTCGACAGGTTACGCTTCCCACCTCCCCTTCGGACAAGGTCCACTATTTCCTTTCCATCGCATCAGCGCATCGGACGCCAGAGGCCGTCGAGCGGCATGCCAAGGCAGAGGCGTGGGATGCCATCATCGCCTGCGCGGGCTTGACGAACGCGTTACTGAGCGAATATCTAAAGAGCGCGAGGCCACAGACGCTCGTCATCGGCGTCCCGGTAGACGATCGGGCAACTGACGGCTTGTCATCTTTGCTTTCCTCGACTGAACTCCCTCCCGGATACGCCGCCGCGGCTGTTGGTGTTGGACAGTTGGAAAAGGCCGCCCGCCTTGCGAGAGAGCTTGTGACAACACTGTACGATAAGGTGGTGATATGCGAATTCAATGAACGGCCTGGTGGAGAAAAAAAGTGGGCGGAGAAAGTCGGAAAACAACTCTACAACCTGAACGTACCATGCCGCATCCATGACGAAGGAGCCGTAGAAACACAAAAGAATGAATTGGCACTTGTCATCGATGGCCTTGAAAGCGGCCAAAGCGCGGCCGAACGGTATCTCACGCGATGCGGCGTCGCTGTAGTGACCAAGCGTCATGTTATGAGCTATGGCCACTATAAAGGACAAGCAGGCATCGCAGAAAATGCGTTGTACGTCGGTCTGGCGAGCGTGCATAATCTCGCATACTTCGGCGCGAAAGTCATCTCAAGACAACGACTAGAGGTGGGAGAGAGGATAATAATAGAGCAGAGCAGAGGGCGGGATCGTTATGAACCATATGCAAAAGTGATCCCATTGACGCCTGGAACACTCACTCAGGTGCTTGCGGCAAAATAAAGCTATTTTGTGTAGGTCGCAAGAAACTCCTTCTTGAACTCCCCGAACTCCTGCTTCTTGATCGCCTCCCGCATCCGTTCCATGAACCGCTGCAGGAAGTACAGGTTATGATACGAAAGATACCGGTGCGAGATATGCTCATCCACCCGTGCAAGATGGTGCAGGTATGCCCGCGTGAAGGCCGTGCACACATAACAATCGCAGTCAGGATCTAGGGGCGTCATATCCTCCCGGTAGATGACCTTGTCGAGCTTTACCATACCCTGCAGGGTAAACACATTCCGGTGCCGCGCGTTTTGCGTCGGGAAAATGGAATCAAAACAGTCAACACCCCTGCTCACCGCTTCGATGAGATCAACCGGATTGCCGACGCCCATGAGATATCTTGGTTTTTCCCTGTCGATATGCGGCAACTGCACCTCGACCATCTCCCACATCTCCTTCTTGCCCTCGCCGAGAGCAAGGCCACCCATGGCGACGCCGTCAAAGTCAAGAGCATTGATGAATTTCGCGCTCTTCTCGCGCAGGTCCTTGAACAGGCCACCCTGCGCGATGCCGAAGAGGAGTTGTTTGCTGTCATATTCCTTGGCGATCTTGGCATGCGCTTCCTTGCACTTCTTCGCCCAAAGATGCGTCCGCCGCACCGCATCAGAAACAGCAGCGTGGTCGTCAATAACGTGCGGCATGTGGTCGAGCGCCATGGCGACGTCAGAGCCGATGTCCTGCTCGATACGCATGACCTCTTCCGGCCGCAAGTACACCTTTTGCAGGATAAAAGGATTCCTAAACCAAACCCCTTTATCCGTAATGCTCAGGAAAAGGGACTTGCGCTGCATCTGGAAGCCGCCGGAGTCCGTGAAGATGACATCCGGATACCGCATGAACTTATGGATACCGCCATGCTCACGCAGGAAACCGGAGCCAGGAGCGAAGTGCAGGAGCATGGCGTTGCAGATGATGGCCTTCGCTTTCATGTCTACAAGATCCTGCGGGCTCACGTTCTTTGCGGTTGCCTTGGTAGCTACGGGCATGCAGAATGGGGTCTCAATGGTGCCGTGAGCAGTATAGAGCTTACCGACGCGGGCGGCGCCATCTTCGGCGATGATGGAAAAGGAGTCAGGCATGATGCGTGGAGCGGAATGGCATTTAAATAATTTTGGCAAGGGTTAGTTTTTTAAACAGAATGGGTTGCCGCACGCTATGAGCATCACCTATATGGATAAAGATTATTTTTATGCTAGATTGAACGCACTCTGCCTGTACTGGGACCGCCAGGTGCTCGGCAAGACAGGCCCGCGGCTCGGCATGGACTTCGACGGCATGACACAAAGCGTCCGACTCGGTTACCATACCGGCAGGTATGATGATGTCCTCGGGGAACTGGGCGGCTGGCAGGCCTTGATGGCAAAACGGACAATCGTGACTGAAGGACGGCAGACACCGCTCCGACGGCATGCATTCTATGTCGCGAGAAAGCTGCAGGATCTGGGGCGGCTGGTCGAGGAGCAGATAGTCATCGCCGACAGGGAACAGGGCGTTGAACGGCGGCGATAGGTCATCGTCAAAATTTTCTCCACAACGCCTGCACGTTTTCGCTACCGAGGATGACGCCATCGCTCTTGCACAGCACCGCATAAATCCCAAGACTGGCTTCTTTGCATGTTTTTCCGGTCAAGACGATATCGACCGCGTAATCTATGCTTTGGTCCGTGGCGGCCGTCACATCCACTTTTCTATCGAGCTTTACCCACTCGATGTCAGCCTGGCTGATGCACGTCTGGATGAGCCTTGAATATCGCGCAGGAATGGCGATACGCTTTCCCTGAAGCTGCGGCATTATTGTCGGAACGTATCGCTCTTTCGCAACAGCACGAGCATCATCTATCGACATGCCCTCTTTTCCGATAAGGCAGAGAGTAGGCAGCCCAAATACAGATGATGCATAACTTTCTGTATACGCGAGATTGAGCGAGTCTATCACCAAAGGATCGGATCCGCAGATACTGCGACGATAATTCCAGAGAAGGTCTTCGCCAACAATGCCGAAAGCGAACTCGGTCTCTTTCGCCTCATTGAGGAGCTGTGGGATGGATTCTCCCCTGACCTCACGGACATCTAGCTCCCTCTCCGAATATCTTGATTGGATAAAACGGAGTCCCTTGGCACGGACATAGCTTAATCCGCTATTGGTCGGCGCATAGACGATGAAAGCAATCACTCGTATTCGCCAGACTTTCAAGATCATTTTGCGGATTCATGTGTTCCCTCCTGTTTTTAGTCTGCTGACTATCAGTTCTTGTTTTGGTGAGACTCCAGATTATCCCGTGCCTCGAAAAATCATTTTCACATTTTGAAGATTAGAGAACAGAATGGCCTACTGGCCATGATACTCATCACCAGCACGAGAACGATTGCCGCAAAAATTGATGCGATAAGAAGGACGAGCGAGACAACTACTGATGAAGACGACCAGCGCTGCACGCGCATGCCCCAAAACTGATTGTGGTTGCCATACACATCGGTAATGCGAGGTTGTATTTAATGGTTTGGGCTGTCAAATCAAGATAGGAAAGAGAAAACCTAATTCCCGATCCCAATCATTCGTTCTTCCCTCGGCTCAGAATCGGCAACCCGAGGCCCGCAGCCATACAAAATGGTAGAGATGCCCATCACTCTCCATCCGAGCTCCGCGAGGACAGTATGCTGCGGACCGGCGAGCGATGGCTTGGCCTGCTGGACAGCATGATATATACCATCGAGCCTGCGCTGGAGCTGCTCGAGGTCCATGCCATCCGGCTCGTCCCTAGACATGCGCTGGAGCAGGTCGCCGATCACCGAGTAGGCGCTCAAGATGGCGTTATGATCCCGACAGTGGACAGAACGGAGCCTTCGGGAGAAATCAGCGAAGTCATGATGATAGAGCCTGCGCGCCCTTCCGACATCGATAGCGAGACGCAGCGTAGTATAGTCTGGCTCATCGATTGAACACAGCTTTGCCCCCCTTTCCTGTTGATGCGCCATGCCATGAGCGAAGGTGTAAAGGGCATCTGCTTCTTCTTTCCTTGCGTAATTGAAGAAGACGAACTGTGGGTTCCGGGCAAAGATGTCCGGAATCGCGTTTCGAGCCGCATCAATCTGCCCCAGAAGCGCGAGATCCGTGCGAAACATAGCTGTAAGAATCTGGTCAACCGAGACGATACCGCTCAGATCCGGCCCGGCCATCGTCTCTACAACATACCCGTCCGCGCGTAGCGACGCCCCTGAATCACGGAACACCGGCGGTTCGCCATTGACAAAGAGGATCTTGTAGCTGTCTCTCTCGGTCAACCGTACAAGCTCAGCGAGCGTCATATCCATACCAAACCAAGAGCAAAAAGCAGGTGCTTATAAAATTTACGCCAGAAGCCTCGGTTTCACGCTCCTCACCGGGTAGGGAGCATGAAACTGAGGCTGGTAAATCGCACAAACTATTTAAATAACCCATCGCAAAGCCTGCGTTATGAAACGCACCCACACCTGCGGCGAATTGGGCAAGAAGGACGACAAGAAGGCTGTCTGCCTGCAAGGCTGGGTGAACAGCAGGCGTGATCATGGCGGCGTCATCTTCGTGGACCTGCGGGACAGGTATGGCCTGACGCAGGTCGTCTTCAACCCCAGTTGCAAGGGCTTCGAGCAGGCGGAACACCTGCGTCGAGAGGATTGTATCGAAGCGCATGGCAAGGTCCGTCCAAGACCTAAAGACATGGCGAACCCGAACATGAAGACGGGCGAGATCGAGGTCAATGTCGATCAGCTTGTCATCCTCAACAAAGCCGAGATCCCGCCGCTTGAAGTGGATGACCGCATCGTGGCAAGCGACGATGTCCGGCTGAAATATCGCTATCTCGACCTGCGACGGCCGGTCATGCAGCATCATCTGGCCATGCGCCACAAGGCGGCGCAGGCCGCCCGGGAATTCCTTTCCTCGCAGGACTTCCTGGAGATCGAGACGCCGTTCCTCATCAAATCGACACCGGAAGGCGCGCGCGATTACATCGTTCCGTCGCGCGTCAATCCGGGAAAGTTCTACGCCCTGCCGCAATCGCCGCAATTGTACAAGCAGATCCTGATGTGCAGCGGCATGGACCGGTACTTCCAGCTGGCGCGGTGCCTGCGGGATGAGGACCTGCGCGCTGACCGACAACCAGAACACACGCAGATTGACTTGGAGATGTCGTTTGTCGAGCCAAATGATGTCCATACGGTTGTTGAAGGGCTGATGAAGGCCATCTGGCAGAAGTGCCTCGCCTATGACCTCAAGACGCCGTTCCCAAAGATCCCTCACAAAGAAGCAGTGGAGAAGTACGGCACGGACAAGCCGGACATCCGGTATGAGCTCTTCCTGCATGATATTTCTACGATAGTCAAAGAGGCAGATTTCGGCGTGTTCAAGGAGGTCGTCGCGAAAGGCAACGTGGTGAAGTGCATAGCATGCCCGAGCGACCTGCCGCGGAAAGAGATCGATAGATATATCGAGTTTTGCCAGAAGCTCGGCGCGAAGGGCATGGCGTGGATGCGCTACAAGGACAAGAAGCTCGAGAGCAACATCGCGAAGTTTTTCTCCCCTGCCATCCAGGAAAAACTTATCGCGGCAGTGCAACCGAAGGACGGCAGCATCCTCATGTTCATCGCGGACACAGAAAAGCTCACGAACCAGGTGCTGGACAAGCTGCGGCAAGAGCTGGCCAAGCAGCTCAAGCTCTTTGATCCGAAAGAGTTCAGGTTCTGCTGGATCACCGACTTTCCCCTCTTCGAGTGGAATGAGGAAGAGGAGAAATGGGATCCCGCGCATCACCCGTTCTGCATGCCCAAGGCAGAAGATATGAAATATCTCGAGACCGACCCGGGCAAGGTGTACTGCACGCAGTATGATATGGTCATGAACGGTTGGGAGCTCGGTTCGGGCAGCGTGCGCATCCATGACGCAGAGATACAAGAGCGCGTGATGAAGGTCATCGGCCTGTCCAAAAAAGAGCTCGAGGCCAAGTTCGGGTTCCTGCTGGAAGCGTTCAAGTACGGCGCCCCGCCGCACGGCGGCATCGGCATCGGATTCGACCGCACCGTCACCCTGCTGCTCGGCCTCTCCGATATCCGGGAAGTCATCGCCTTCCCGAAGAACAAGGCGGCAGAGTGCCCGATGGACGGCTCGCCTGGTGACGTGCCGGAGAAGAGCTTGAAGGAGCTGCACATCAAGATAGATGTGGGGAAGCAAAAATGAGTATGGATAAGATAGAAGCCGATTTTCACGACGTTAAACCAGAATATGTGAAAAAGTTAAAACAAATGGAGAAAGGGAGAACTATTTCTCAAGCGGAATTTGAAAAGAAGTTTAGTGTAAAGTTCTAATCTACTCTTGCCGCGCCACGACCGCTTCGAGGAGAAGGTACTTTGCCCTGCGCGAGTGCATGGCGCCGAGCAGACCCTCGCGGAATTCGGCCAGCTGCCGCTGAACCTCACACGGAAGCCGCGTGGCAGTTCCATCAGGCAGCTTCCCAAGCTCACGACGAGAGTATGATACATTCTCAGAAAAACCTAATTGCGCTAGAGCAGCGTACGAGACAGGATCGACAGGAAAGGATTCCCGACCATGGCCGATGTAGGTAAGCTGATAGTCATTTGTCACGATACCACCAATGTCTCGAAATAAGCATACTGTTTAAAAAGTTTGGCCAAAGATGCCGAGAACAAAGAGAGGTTATCTCGTTATCCTCTTCAGCCCCTTCCACCACGAGTTAGGATCCGTCTTCTCCAGCTCAGCCATCAGCGTTTTCGCCGAATCCGTCATCAGGATCGTCTTGATATTGTCGATCCAATCCTGCGCGGCGTCATAGCCGATGCCAATGTACTCCCGCGCCTGCACCGCATTCTCCAGCAGGTCGGCGTCTCGCGCGATGATGGATTCCTTCGTCTTCTGCGCCTGGAACTCTTCATGCAAGCCAAACACTTCTTTTCCTATGGCAGAAGGAAGCCGTTCGACCTGCTCCTTGTGCGCCTTGGTCTCTGCCTGCTTGAAGTCAATATAGCGCTGCCCGACCTTGTGCAGGTCATTGATGCGCGCCTCATGCAGGTCATTGAAGAGGCACATCATGACTGTCTTGTACGGATCGGCTTTCTCCAACCTTGCGAGAAGAAAACCGATTACGGCAGCGCGGTGCGAGTGGTCCGCGACATTCTCGGGATCAGCGATATTGATGAGCCACCAGCCGGAGCGCTTGACGCGCTTGAGCTGGCCGACCTCGTAGAGGAATTTGGCGATATCGTTCATGGGCAAAGAAAGCAATGAGGCGACGTATAAATACTTAGCGAAAACAATTTTGGTTTCTTGCTCTCCCTATAGGTAAGGAGAGCAAGAAACCAAAATCGAATATGATTATCCTGGCCCGAAAGACAGGTCAACTCTATACCGGCGGGTGGGATGTAGCGACCAGAAGGGGTA
>Ga0105164_10001397_pt1 | contig 15507 bp, 4 predicted proteins | sample VDWuncwatermetaG_FD_89674 | JGI IMG/M metagenome (GOLD analysis project Ga0105164, IMG submission 89674) | Wastewater microbial communities from Netherlands to study Microbial Dark Matter (Phase II) - VDW unchlorinated drinking water | ecosystem: Environmental > Aquatic > Freshwater > Drinking...
CCTTGCTACCTTAGAAGATATTTTAGTGGTTTTTGGAGATATAGAGATAGTGGTGGCAAGAGAATTAACCAAGAAATTTGAAGAAATTAGCCGCAACAAGACATCTGAAATTATAGTAAAATTCCAAAAAACTCCGCCAAAGGGTGAATTTGTCGTTGTGATTTAATGTCCAATCTGGATTTTCTGCTTTTCCCGCCGTTCTTTGCCAACGAGGGCGGGATCCCGCATGCTATTTAATAGTCTGGCGGGAAAAAATGTCCAATCTATAGCCTAAGAAACATGGGGACGCTTCTGGGTTTTAAAAAGAAGCGGGGTTAGAAAAAACCCAGAAGCGTCCCCTAGTTTTTTAACTGCTTCTCGCGCAAGAAGAAACCGCTTTCCAAACACCCTTCAAATACCCTTGAAGCTTACCTATATATGATATAAACTTTAGTCATAATTGGCTGATAAACCAAGTCCGCCGTAGCTTCTTACGATGCGGACCAAAATCTCAAGAACAAATGTCACACAAGATCACTAAAATCCTATCTTTATTACTCTGCTTTTTGTTAATTTTTGAGCAGAGTGGATTTACGCAGATAGCTGGTCAGGTAAATGTTTCTGGTTATCTCACGCAATTACGCAATACTTTAGTGCCGGACAAATTCCGTCCTTTGCATTTAAGGTATCTTGCCTTTGATGCTACAAAAAATAATTTCCAATTACTTTTAGATAAAGGTGATAACAAAAAATTAAGTACGCAGTTTCTTGAAGAATCTAGCTCCACACTTTTAAAATATTTCTTCATTGGCGTTACTTTGCCGAATAGTGCTTTCTGGGTAAATTTAAGGCCAGACAGAGAAGAGCGAATTATTGATGAAAAATTAGGGCAAACCGATGTGGGAAAAATCCTCTTAGAAGCGGACCTGCAGCTAAAAAAAGATACCGCAAAATTCACCTCACCAGAGACTTCCGAAGGGAAAGAATATTGGAATAAACTCTACAAAAAGGCCGGAGCAATCTTTGGCTCGAGCGATGTGACTATTCCTACTTTAACTCGCCCCTGGATAGTTCCGGATGAAATTATTGTCCGGGAAACTCCTTCCAGCGCTTATGTTTATAAGGCTACTTTGAAAGTAATGCTGGAGCAGGATTATCTGAAAGATTCTGCGGTCTATAAATTTGACGATCAGCGTTTGAAAGAGTTAAATGAATATTCTTCCGAGTTAATCCGCGAATTAATTATTCCGAAGATCACCAAAGAGATCAATAATTCCAAAAGATATGCCGCGCTTAGACAGGTTTATTATTCTTTAATTCTCTCGCAATGGTTTAAAGATAAGTGTAGCCAAAAAGGCAGTATCTATGCGGGGTTGATTGATCAGGAAAATTTAAGCGGTCTGACTTCAAAAGAAAGCTGGTCGAAAACTACCTACTTTAACGAATACCAGAAATCTTTTAAAGACGGAGAATACAATATTAAAGAGCCGGTAAATACTTTATTCGGACGCTCAATCAGAAGTTATTTTTCCGGCGGTATTGCTTTAGAGGGTATTGGCAGCACTATTCTTTATGTACAAGGAAACGCGAATAATCCTTTACCCGCGTCTGAATACTTAGCAGGCGTAAGCGGAGTAATTGGCGAGTCGCCGATAGATGTAGGACTAAATATTGATGAACAAATGCCAGTGCAATTAGATCAGTCCATCCCCCAGTCAGAAAATTTTCCGGAGCAAACAGAAAAAAATGCCAAGCCCGCGCAAGGGCAAGTTCAAGGGAAAGCTGTTCAAGGAGGAGAAGACCAGGTTACTTTAGGGCGAGTAGATAAAGATAATTTAGGAAGCGATAGACAGGGAATTTGGGGTTGGTTGAAGAAGATTTTTAGGTTTGGAGAGAGCCGATTAAAGGAACCGAAAAAAACAGAAGTTGGTAGGCCAAAATTTGCAGAAGGAAAATATGTTTTTGAAATAGAGGCTGCCCAAGCAACTTTAAGAGTTGGAGATTTGTACGCTCTTGCCATAGTGGAAACCGAGGAACGTGCTAGGCAGGCGCTTAGCGCGTTGGAGGAAATTCTCGTTGCCGAGGAAGTCACTGGGCAGCTTGCTTATTCAACGGCTTTCGTGATCGAAAAAATTGTCAATAAAAGAATTTCTCTGGCCCAGGCATCTACAGTGACAGCATTAGAAAAATACTTGGCCCGGATGAAAGGAATATCCAGCGTTAGCCCTGCTGTGCAGGCAATCTCGCAGATTGCTATCAGCCAGCCCACTTTAATTCAGCAATCTATAGTTAATGCTTTAGAGAAGGTATTAGCAAAGAAAATTTCAGCTACTCTTACATTTAGGCCTTCTTACTATTATCGCCAGATTGCCGAGGCTATTGGTGACATCGCATTGCATTGCCCTGATGAAGCGGTCTTGTGGGCAAAAGAGGCTTTAGAGCGCTTGGTTACAAGCGAAGGCTTGGAGCCGCCGCAATATCTTTATCCCGCAGAACAACTAAGAAGAATTGCCTCGGAGAGGCCGGAATTAATCTCGCCTGCAACCCCGGCGCATTTAATAACTGCTTTGGAAGAAACCATTAGCCCGCAAAGGGCAAATGTAATTTTACTCCATGGCTTGCCTTGCTGGCGCGTATATTATAACTCGCATTTTCTTGATTTAGCCAAAAAGAAGAGGATGTCGGATGTTGATCGGTATTCGCTTGCCTTAGCAGCGCACCGGCTGCTTGCACAGCACAAATTAGACACGCGCAATGATGCCAATATCGCAGGGGCGGTTGATTTCATCTACGCAGAGCGCGAGAATCCAGCTTTAAAGCAAACTAGCTTATTTTCCGAAGGCAGGCAAATAATTAATATCTTGCATAGCCAGGGATATTTTGAGGTAGGCAAAACAGAAGAAATGGAACTTAATTCCGGGGCTAACCAGGCATTGATACATCCGGCTTACAAAGGGATAAAAAAGAAGAAAGCTGTTTTACAGGATATCCAACGAACTAAAGGGGCGCTTACTATTTTCTTTAATGGCCATGGCGGCGTTAACCATCTCTGGCTTGATGAGGGGGAACAAGAAGCTGCTTATTCCCAGAAAATGGATAATCCTTCCGGGATAAGTTATATGGAATTGGCAGACTGCCTTTTGCAGCGCGGGGATCTTAGCAGGGTGATTATTATCAATGATTCCTGTTTTTCTTATAATTTTAATCTGAATTTGATTAATGAGTTGCAAAGAAGAGGGGCGAAGGAACTTCCGGTGGTAGTTTCTACGGCAAACTTTGACTTGCCAAGCAAGCTTGATGTATTTCAAAAAGCCTTTGCGGCGATGCTTAAGCGCATACAAGGTCCGCCTAGCCTGCATGATTTGTTACTCGTTGAAGAGGAGGGGTTTGATGTGCAGGACCTGACGATAGTTGCGCCGGTTAACCAAGCGAGGCTGCAGCAATTTCTCGCAGAAGCAGTTCGCGCACCTCTTTCCGAAGCGGGCGCAGAAAACCCGCTTATGGAAAATGTAAGTTTATCCCCTGCGGCCTTTGAGTTAAGCAGCCCGGATATCGGCGTACGCGATGGCGGCCGTGAGTATGCCCCGGAAGTAATGGCAGATATTGGTTTTCAGGGCGGCGTAGAGTCTTTAGACCCTGAGGCTTTTGATACCCTCTGGGAATACGAGGGTAGAGAAGTAGCAACTCCTGCTGAGGCTAGCAGAATTATTAATCTACGTGATGAAAATCATCCTGAAGGTTTCTTTGGCCCAGGCTTTCATCTACCCAGAATAAGGCTAATCTCCCGCGCTCAAATGAATACTTTAGTTCAACAGAATGCTATCCGTCAAGGCGAACAAGTATTAGTAGTAGACACCTACTGGAACTCCCTCTCAGATGAAACCACCCCTGAATCCCTACAACAAGGCAAAGACACCAAACTTAACCTCGTCCTTCATGAAGCCATGGCCAGCTGGTGTGAGCAAAGAGGTGTTCCTGCTGAAGATATTCCGATGCTGCTTGAAGGCCTATTGAAGGGCAAAGATGGTTTAAGCAGAGAAGAAGATAGGGCGCGTCAAGAGGCGCATCAGAATATTAAAGTAGATAGGGCGATGCAGGGCGGAGTGGCTAGTTGGTTGAGCAGATTAGCTGGGATGTTTATAAGAAAGCCCAGTCAAAATAATCAGGCATTATTAAAAGCAATTGCATCCGCAGATAGTCGAGCCATAGAAAAAGCCATCGGGAAAATTTTTCAGGAAAACATGGTACGACAGCGCTATCCGGAATTACAAGAATATAATCATGCTGCTGTGGTGGTACAGATGGCAGAGGCGATGCGAGAATATCCGCAAGCTTTTACCTTCTGGATTGAACAAGGACTTGACCTCTTTACAATTTTCCAAATTTCTATCGGGAAGAATAATATTTGGTCAGAAAACGAAGAGCTTATCTGTGGACCCCGTACGAGCGAACTCACAACACTTTTTGCGCTTTCTCCTCAACGCTCCAAAGAGGTACTTTTGAATAAAGAAGATGTGCAGCAGGCGTTAGATAATTTAGAACTCGAGCGTCAATACGGCACAGCAGCAGTTGAGATTTATAATATTTTTAGAGTAGCAGGGATTATTCGTGCGCAAGCGAGGAACCTTACGGACTTTATTTTCACTAACCAAATTAATCCAGAATTAGCGCAGCAACTAATAAAAGGGCTGCCTCTAAGAATACTTTTAACAAATAGTTCCAGCGTTTTATTCAAGCCTGTGTTGCAAATGCTTTCAACGAATAAAGCAAGCATTGAGCAGGCCATAGCGTTTTTTAGTGATGAATATACTTTTGATGCAGTTAATAGTTGGGCCAGGCAAAATCCACAGGCTGCCGCGGATTTAGTACTTAAAGAAAATGTCCCCCTTGGCAAACTTTACCGTTACCTTAAACTTGCAAAACGCTTAGGCAAGGAACGGGCAGTAGAAGTAGTCAAGCAAGAGAATCAGCTTGCTCGGCAAAACGGCTGGCAAGAGATAGGAGATGCGCCGCAGACAATTCCACAAATTCCTACCAGCTCATTTCAATTACGGGCAACGGATTTAGTGTTGGTGCATCGTACAGATCATTTTCCTGCAGGTGGAGTGATTAAGAGTTTTCAAAGCGCTACCGGAAGTTCGCGTATGCGTAATACTGTGCATTTTACGCTGAATCATTCTGTGGTATCGAATGATGGGGGAAACTGGGACAACAAGGCATATACTATTATAATCCCGTTACATTTGTTACCTAAGGAGCAAATAGAAAATATGAAGGATGTAGATACCTGGCTGGTAGGTGACGTGCAACTACCTAAAGGAGCCATTGTGTTGGGCGCAAAAGGAAGCTTGCAGCCAGAGGGAGTTGGCGAGGCAGCCTTTGAGGAGCTTGAGCAGCATGATGATAATGCGGTGATTAATGCGATGAAAGATCTCGGATATACTGTTTTCGAAGGCGGTTGGTGGTCATGGCGTGGCCCGGCGGAAATTGTTCCTGAGTTTGGGCAGCGAGAAAATATCCCGCTTGTAGATGATGTGCATAAGTTTGGTTGGAGGGGAAGTGATGTAGGTTTAGAGGCAAGCATATTGTTGATCTTGACCCCGGCAGAATTATTTCTGAGTAGTGTGTTTAGATTAGGGCCAGACGAGATAAATGCAAAACACGCACTTAATACAGTATTTGATCGGTTATTTTCTGAATTAAGACTACTTAAAGGAATTTTATCTAGGCAAGACAAAATCCGTAATGGCAAAGAATCGATTCAGGAATATCAACCTTATATAGAAGCGAAAAAATATCTTCAAGAAAGATTAGCGAGCTATTTTATTTATGCTGGGCTTGATCCTATAGATTTAGTAGGCGTAAAGGATCGTGCGTTAGAAGGAGTAGCGCGGGAATTATCCGCAGGATTAATCCAGGCTTGGCTAAATGAAAATAATTCCCTGCGCGATTCGCTACGTGTTTGTAACCAAAGACAAGATGCTGCAAAAACGCCGTTTGATGAAGCTAATTTAGATAAAAACGGCAGGCTGGAAAAATTAGAGACAGTAGTAGCAGATTTACGCTCTCAGCCTATTGTGCCGTCTGATTTTATATTCGTCATCCACGGCGCAGATGCAGAAAATGAATTAAGCGAAGCCGATAGCTCTTTTGATCTCGGCGCCCAGGTCTCCGGTGTGCAGCACTTAGACAGGTTGTTACGCCTGCTTAATCTGATGCGTCGCAGCCAAAGCGTTGCCGGATTAAGCGTAAATGCCTCTGACCGGGAAGTAATTGAATTTGCAATTGAGCAATTACGTAAAGCCAACCTGGTTTATGAAGTTACTGATGAGTTGGGTAATAAGATCATTCGCATCAAGCAAGAAGCCTTCTCTCACCCAAGTCCTACCATCAAGCGCCTTGCCCTGGCAATTCAAACCTGGGTGATTAAAGAAGATGCCCAATCCGGTGTCAAAGCAATTAACTTCCAAGACAAAGAAGGAACCTGGACAATTGTTGGTTTTGAAAACGAACTCCACAATCCTGCAACTCTCCTACATGAACAAAGAGAAGTAGAATTACGTAAACAAGGCCTCTCTTGGATCGATGCACACAATCAAACAGTCCAAGAACTAGGCGAAGGCCAAACCATTACTCAAGAAGAAGCCCAAGCATACCCTGCTGGCAGGCAGCAAATAGTGGGGGCGATGGGAGGAGCAAAACCAGCTCAAGCACAACAAGAGATGGAGAGAGATTTTGTCGATTTAGAACGTTATTATCGGCGAGATGGTGACCGACAACATATTGTTGAAGACATTTACCGTAGATTTTTATACAATAGCGAATTAAGAATTTCTCCGGATCAGATGAGATTGCTTCTGCATATTTTTCTTAACTATAAACCGCCAGAAATGACGATAGGAATTGGCCATCTTATTGAAGAAGCATTAACGAGGCAACCGGAGTTATTGGATCCATTGGGAAAAATTATCACATCGGTTCCAAAGCCGCGGCGCCGTCCAAGATCGCCATTGACCGAATTACTTACAGAAGAAGATTTAGCGCATGGACATAAGGGCAAATTTGGAGCAATTCTTGCAGCGTTGAGTAGCAGGCCCGAGGTATTACCGGTGCTGTTAGGGGCCTTACAGGAACCAGCACATACGCCGCAAGAGCTGCAGAATATTCTTTGGGCAGCGCGGTGGATGTTGGGGCATAATGTGCGCAGTATTCGATTCTCCTTAGGTGATATAGACCGCATGATCCATTCCCTGGGAAGTGTGGATCCTAGTATTCGGGCAGATATGATTTTGTTTATTGGAGATGTCCTCAGGAAAAATTTAAAACTAACTTTACCGCCCGAATTTTTTGCAAAGCTCGCACCTAAGATAGCTGTGTTAGATCCGCAATCAGGGATACTTTTTTTAAGAAAGTTAGTACAGCTTTCCGCAGATAGATTACTTTTGCAGGTTGGGCACCACGATATATTCGACTTATTTCTTCCTGTCGCAGGCGAAGATATTACAGAGCAATTCTTATTGAACTTCAATCTTCTTTGCGAAAATGGAATACTTCCGTTTTTCACACTTAATAAGGCTCTGCAAAACAGCGCAAATCCAGCCAAAACGGTTGGAGCATGGAAAAATTGGAACCCTTCGCAAAATAGAGACTTTGATCCGAAAGATGAGGTTAATGTCTACTTGGAATACGACAGGTTTTTAAATAATTATGCCCGATATCGCGCCAAAGAGGATGAATTACCCACGTTTACCCTCGAATGGTTTCGGAACTTGTTAGGTAGGTTTAAGAATAAGGATCAATATGCAGTGAGCGCAGAATCCAAAACAGAGTTGTCGTATACGTCTTATGAAGTAAAGAAATTTTTTGATTTTGTAGCGCAGTTAAAACAGCAAGCTGATAAGTATGGCAGAAAAATCCTCTTAGTGCCAAATTTCAGCTACGGATGGTTTTTAATTACTCCCATTCGCACACAGCTTGAAGAACTGGGTGTGGTGGTTGTTGATACCAGGGTTGGCTCTACCGAGGCGCACGATGACGAATATTTGATTGCTGGTGCCGATAAAGAGCAAATGTTTGACGATGAAACTTTAGAATTTATTATTAAGGAAAATCCGATTATTGTGATGGCTGACGGCAGCAATAGTTTTATGCGAGAAGGAGTCGAAAATCGCTATCCTGATTCTCATAAGGCTTTTGTGAACAACATTATGTTGATTAACTATGCTTTAGCAGGCGATAATTTTCTCCCCGATGCCGAAACCTTTAGGGTTGATCCGGGATATATCCAGGCATTATTAAAGCAATCCGCATCACAGGCTTTATTGGAAAAGATAAGAAGCATGATGGAGAAAAATCATATTTCCGGGAGAAAAAATAATGTTTATGGCGTGAGGTATTTCAATCCTAATAGCTGTCCTGTCGTTTTGACTATGGGAGGTAGATTGCTAAAAAGAAAAACGCGCGGGATACCTAAGCCTTTTGAAAGAAAGCAGGTGCAGGATTTAAACTATGCCAGAGGATCGGATTTATTTGTAACCACGATTAATACACTGGATAAAGATATGCCTGATTATATGAAGGAGCATAACGGCGGCAAGCCGCACAAAAGCGGCAGTATCGATGATCATATTGAGAGGAATTTTATTGTGGATGAAACTGGCGTTAATCCGTCTCATTTATTTGAGGAAGAATTTAAGAAGCAATACACATTAACTGAACAATTAGTAAGTGCGCATGAGACAAAAACACCGGCATCTCCTGGTGGCGGTCTAAGTGCTATAGATCAGTCCTATGAAGGCGGGATCGCTGCTTCTACTTTCCCTGCGGCAACTATTCCTTGGCAGCTTACTCCTTTAGCTGATGTTACTCCTTTAGATGGCGTAACGCAGGACGTTGCCACAATCGGCGATATCCATGCTGACCTTCAGGGGCTTAGGGACACTCTTGAAGGGTTAGGTTATATCAAAAAAGGAAATGATGAAAACGGCCTTAATGATGAATGGATCGCGGAAAATGTGACTGTAGTCCAGGGCGGAGATGCCATTGATCGCGGGCACCAATCATTAGAGACGTTAGAGTATTTACGCCTGATGCAGCAGAAGGCTTTGGCTAAGAATAGTAAACTCATCCGGATTATCGGAAATCACGAGTTGATGTATTTATTAAGACACACATACGGCGAATGGGATGGAGCAATTGGATACTATAAGGAGATAGGCGCTATCCATAGCCTGGATCAAAAGCTCTGGGATAATGATACTGAGCTAGTCGAGAGTTTAAGAGAGGATATTAGTAATGGCAGTTTGCTGGCGGTTTATGAGCGCGGAGGAAAGCTTTTTAGCCATGGTATTGTCACTGCAGAATTAATCCAGGAATTACAAAAGACTCATCCAGGGGTTGACGACCCAAGGATTTTTGCACAAACAGCCAATCAGATTCTGCAGCAGGCAGTCCAGGAGAATAATTTCGAAAATATTATCTTTAGTTTGAGATTGGGCGGCATAATTAGCCGTGACATTGACGGTATTACCAGCGGTTATTTTAGAAGCCTTTCCGATAATGAAATAGATGGACTACCCTTTGACGAAATAGTGTTTCATGATTATCGATATTTTGACCGCAACGGAGCAATTGGAGTAAAGAAGGGGCGCGTTACCAGCAGGGCTGTAATTTGTGCTGATGTCGGCATGGCCAGCGCGAATGTTTCCGGTAGAGCGGCAGTAGTTTTTAAGGCCGGCAGGCCATATGCTAGCTATTCTACTTTTGATGTTCTCTGGCAGGTTGCACAAAAACAAGTAATCCCAGTAGAAATAATCGATATTTTTATGCTAAAAAGATTCTTTGGCGAAGAGTTTCGTATGCCGCGCATCAGACTGATCTCCCGAGAACAAATGAATCAGCTTTCACCCAGGCATAATGCGTTACGCAGCGCATTACGCATTCTTGTAGTGAAAGATTATTGGGAGAAGCTTTCGTTGAGCGGAAAGCTGAATTTAATGATGCATGAGGCAATGGCTGATTGGTGCGAAGTAAAAGGAGTGCCGGCAGGCGATATTGCGATGATGATTGAAGGGTTGGACAAAAAAGGTAGGGATAGTTTTAAGGACCAAGCAGATATAGATCGTCAGCAGGCGCATATGGGAATTGCTGTAGACAGGGCGACGGCGGGGGAAGTTACACCTACAGGTTTTAATAAAACACAAAAATTAGTGCGGCTTCTAACACAAGCGGTTATTTTAAATGATGCTGCAAGTATAAAAGCATTAAAATTTGATTTGCGAGAAGATATTGTTGATCAACTTATGGGGAGTGCTGATACATTAGGGCCCAATGTTCATGCAGCTTTTGCAAAGTTATTAAATCAAGAACCGGGCGAAGACCCATTGTTAAGTTCTTTGCCTCCCGCGTTTCGTGCGGCAATAGAAGCATTAGAAAGAGAAAATCCGGTTAACAGAGATTCAGATTTTATAATAGCAGCAACTTTTATTTTGAGCGCGATGATATTTACATCAACAAATGCCCTTTCTTTGTATGAAGGTTTTTTTAATGATATTAGCGTACAGGCGAATAGTAAAACCTCTGTATTTAGAAGGCCATTTACAAACTTAAACTCACTAATTGATCTAATTAATCAGCCGTATGAATATGCAATACATTATTATCCTCATCCTTCGCAGTGGCAGGGTACTTTTTGTAAAGAGGAGTTTGTATTACTGGTTACTGATAAGAAAGAATTGAATTTGGTAATTTTCCATTATTCTGAAGGAGAGGTTTTTAAAGAAGAATTGATGGGTGAAAAGGCTGAGGCAAGATTACGGGAAATTGGCATTATTGGCGGAGAAGGGATAGTGGGAATTATTCCTGGTGACATGTCGGAGGCTCCAATTAATCTTTTACCTGACTTAGGTTATCACGGGCATTCGCATCCAAGGGGTGGTAACTTAGATATTGATCATGATGCCAGAATAGCGGGACGTACAAATAGGTTTTATAAAAATTTACCGTGGCCGGACCCAAAAAAAGCTTCGGGTTGTTTAATTACTTCCGAAAATAGCGATGATAAGGGCAGATACCTATTTCCAGGCGACGGCACTGCCCAGGGCGGTATGGCGAGTATTGATGTAGTTGAGCAGTGGATTAACAATAATAATCTGGATGCAATAGCTGTACATCTTACGCAAGCAATCCGTGATTTCTCAAGAGAGCAGGCGATAATGACAATTGATGACGTGTTGGCAAGATTAAACCCTGCGCAGCAAAGTTTACTCATGGATATAGCTAGTCCTTGGCTGGCATCGGGCGACCGTTACCAAAGTGACCTGGCAGAAATAATTTTGGGAAGGATTGGCGGCCAAACACAGCAAATTGTCGGCGCCACTCTTCAATCCCCGAACAATCAGACTTCTTTTATTCCAAGGCCAGCGCAAATATCGAATCCAGTCGATAATTTAAATAAGGGTGGTATTGATCCCTCGGCTGCGCTCGGGATCGATTCCTCGGAAGAAAAACAAGGAGGAATCGATTTTCGCGCCTTACCGATTGTGGCGCAGCCGATGGCTGGGATTCCTCAGAGACAGTTTCCTTTAATGGATAAACCGATAGCTCTGACGGAAACAGTCTCTTCGGATGCTGATTGGCAAGAAATTGATCAGATGGTGAAGAGTGGGATCGTGCCTTCTTATCAGAGGATTAAAGATTACTTGGAAGAATCTTGCAAAACTAAAGATTGCCAGCAAAAAGTTTATCGCGTGCTTTCTTGTATTACGGATATCTTAAGATTAGAGGAAGAAGAAGTTTCTCCGACCCAGCCAGTGTTACGAGAAATCTTGGTATTATTGGAATCCGGGCAATCGGCAGATCAGTTACAGATTGCTCTCGCAAAAATTGAAATTCCGGAAGAAGAACCGACAGAGCCGGTTGAGCCATAAAAGGGGCGTTCCTTGCCTTTAGGTTTATCAGCCAATAAGGCCATCAAAAACGAGCGCCCCTTTTTACTTTTACATCTTGACAAGTAACAATTAAAATGCTATATTTATAAAAATTAAGCATAACCTTTAAGCTGGCTCTAGAGAAGCCGGTAAGGTAGGAGAAAGCAATGAAATGCATTCGCAGATTAACAATTAACCCTTGGCACAGAGCCAAGGGTATTTTTTTGCCCGCGATCAGATGAAAGAAAAAGCCAAAATCTTAGATAAAGAAACCTTAAACCGCAGCCTGATGCGTATTGCCCACGAAATTTTGGAAAAAAATAAGGGAACAAAAGACTTGTGCCTCATAGGGATACGTAATCGGGGGGTATTTCTAGCACAGCGCCTGGCTAGATGTATTAAACAGATCGATAATGAAATCATTCCTGTTGGGATTTTAGATATTACTTTATACCGTGATGACTTGACGCTGGTGGCAGCTAATCCGGTAGTGCATAAAACTGAGATCGATTTTGATATTACTGATAAACTAGTGGTTTTGGTGGATGATGTGCTTTATACCGGACAGACAATTCGCGCAGCGTTAGACGCTTTAATTGATTTTGGCCGGCCAAAATCAATTCAACTGGCAGTCTTAGTGGACCGCGGCCACAGAGAACTGCCTATTCGTGCTGATTTTGTCGGGAAAAATATTCCTACTGCACAGAATGAAACTGTTGAGGTTCGTTTAGAAGAACCAGATGGTAAGGATGAGGTAGTGATTGTCGAAAAATGACCTGGACGCGTAAAGATTTATTAGGCTTGGAAGAATTAAGCAAAGAGGAGATCGAGTTTATCCTTTCTACCGCGGAGTCTTTTAAAGAAGTTTCCTCGCGTGAAATTAAAAAAGTCCCCGCGCTGCGCGGGAAAACCGTGGTCAATTTATTTTATGAGCCTTCCACCCGTACCAGGGTTTCCTTTGAGGTTGCTGCAAAAAGATTATCTGCCGACGTAATTAATATCGCCAGCGAGACCTCGAGCGTTAAAAAAGGCGAGACCCTGATTGATACTGGAAAAAACATCCAAGCGCTCAAAGCGGATATTATTGTAATGCGTCATAATTCTTCCGGTGCTGCGGCAATGCTGGCACGCAACTTAGATATTAGTGTAGTGAATGCTGGAGATGGCTGGCACGAACATCCCACGCAAGCACTTTTGGATATTTTTACGCTCAAGGAAAAATTAGGCAAGATCGCGGGTTTAAATGTTTCTATCGTCGGAGATATCGCGCATTCGAGGGTCGCGCGTTCTAATATTTGGGGCCTGACTAAATTAGGCGCAAAAGTAACGGTTTGCGCCCCGCCAATGTTAATTCCGCAAGCTATTGAAAAGATGGGAGCCCGGGTTGCTCATAAAATCGAGACGGCATTAGAAAATGCCGACGCAGTCAATGTTTTAAGGATGCAATTTGAACGCGACGAAGACGCAGCCTTTCCGCAGCAACTAGAGTATTTTCAGGCTTATGGAATTACGCAGGAAAGGCTTGATCGGGCGAATAAAGATATTCTGGTAATGCATCCCGGGCCGATTAACCGCGGGATAGAGATGTCCAGCGAAGTTGCCGATGGGGCAAATTCAGTAATTTTAGAGCAGGTGACTAATGGTATTGCTGTGCGCATGGCCGTACTTTTTCTCGTAGCACAGGCAAGCGGTAAAACCGAAGCGGATGCAGAATGACAAAAAACGCTAAAATCTTGATTAAAGGTGGCCGGATAATTGATCCGGCAAATAATTTAGACGACGCCATGGATATTTTAATTGAAGATAGCAAAATATCCAAAGTAGCAAAAAATATTACTTGCGAAGCAGATAAGAAAATCGATGCCAAAGATAAAATTATTCTCCCCGGCATCGTCGATATGCACGTGCATTTGCGCGAGCCTGGCAGAGAAGATAAGGAAACCGTAGCCAGCGGTACCAGGGCTGCTTTAAAAGGCGGAGTGACCAGCCTTTTGGCAATGCCGAATACTTTTCCCGCGCTGGATTCTCCGGAGAACATTCGCATTCTAAAAAACATTGTCGAACAGACGGCCCAGGCGAACGTGCTTATTACTGGAGCAATTACCAAAGGACGGCTTGGCAAAGAACTAAGCGAAATCGCTAAGTTAAAAAAAGAAGGAGTGGTCGCTATTTCTGATGACGGATCTTCTCTGGAATCTGAAGAGTTAATGCTTGAGGCATTAAAAATAGCTAAGAAAGAAAATCTCCTGGTAATTGCGCATTGCGAGGATAAAAGGCTTTGTGGGAATGGCGTAGTAAATTCTGGATTTACTTCTACGCGAATGGGGTTAAAAGGAATTTCTCGAGAATCTGAATATAAAAGAGTAAAGCGCGATATTGATCTTGCTGAGCATGCCGGTGCGAGGATTCATATTGCCCATGTCAGTTGCGCGGAATCCGTAGAAATTATTGCCAAGGCAAAGAAAAAAGGAATAAAGCTGACCTGCGAAGTTACTCCGCACCATTTTACCTTAGACGAAGAAGCAGTTCTTATGTTTGATACAAATATGAAGATGAGTCCGCCCTTAAGAAGCAAGGATGATGTTGCCGCGCTAAGAGAGGGATTAGCTGACGGCACTATTGATGTGATTGCTTCGGATCACGCCCCGCATACAGAAAATGAAAAAGAGATTGAATTTGAGCGCGCGGAATTCGGGGTGATTGGTTTGGAGACGGAATTGGCACTGGGGATTAGCGAGTTAGTACAGAAGAATGTATTGGATTGGCCGGAATTCGTGCGTAAGATTTGTTTGAATCCGGCAGAGATTTTAGGGATTAAAAAAGGAAATTTAAAACCCGGCGCTGACGCAGATTTAGTTATTGTCTCTCCAGATAAAGAATGGATCGTGGAAAAATCCGGATTTTTTTCCCGTTCCCGCAACTGCGCATTCCTGGGGAGAAAATTAAAAGGCCTGGTTGAATATACGATTTATGCAGGTAAAATTGCTTATAAATTAGAATAGAAAAAAAGGAGTATCATGGAGTTCATTGCTGATTTTCACATTCATTCCAAATATTCACGCGCAACCTCGCGTGACATGGATGTCAAACATCTTGCAGAATGGGCAAAGTTAAAAGGCATTACCCTCATGGGCACCGGAGATTTTACGCACCATCTCTGGCTCGAAGAATTAAAACATTCTTTCGAAGATTTGGGTAATGGCCTTTATAAATATCAGGATGTCTACTTTGTCCTTACCGCGGAAATTAGCAGCATTTATTCGAAAAAAGGCAAAACCTACCGTGTGCATAATATGCTCATCGCCCCGTCGTTTAAAACCGTAGATAAAATTAACGAAATTTTAAGCCGCTGCGGTAATTTAGCCTCGGATGGCCGTCCGATCCTCGGGATGGATGCCGCGGATTTAGCGCGCATTGTTTTTGATGTCGATGAAAATTGTATGCTGGTGCCAGGGCATATCTGGACACCTTGGTTTTCCGTGTTCGGATCAATGTCAGGCTTTGACAGAATTGAAGATTGTTTTGAAGACCAAACGCCAAAAATCTTTGCCCTAGAGACCGGATTAAGCAGTGACCCGGCAATGAATTGGCGGTTAAGTGC
>Ga0105164_10001398_pt1 | contig 15506 bp, 13 predicted proteins | sample VDWuncwatermetaG_FD_89674 | JGI IMG/M metagenome (GOLD analysis project Ga0105164, IMG submission 89674) | Wastewater microbial communities from Netherlands to study Microbial Dark Matter (Phase II) - VDW unchlorinated drinking water | ecosystem: Environmental > Aquatic > Freshwater > Drinking...
CAGCGTTAACCAGCGGCTTATGTCACCGTATTTTGGTGACTTAGCCGATTGGCTATGCAAAGCCTTTTGCTGGGTTAGTCAGATGGCTAGTAGTTATATCAGTAGTTTCATCAGTCAGATGGCTAGCAGTCATATCAGTAGTTTCACCAGTCAATACTTAGTAGTTTCATCAGACGGCCTTTTTTGATGGGTCGGAATTTTCCGTTGACGCTTATCGAAGCTTGCCACGACTCATTATCGATTGAATTTCATTACTATTGTCCTGATACGGTTACCTAAAAACCTTCTTTAATGTGCGTCAGCGCACAGAACATCGTGGGCATAAATGAAATAGTGTAGTCGGTGTGGCAAATTATCTTGGTTCCGGTTAATTCAATTTTGAATTGAAACGGATCAAGCCGAGGCTTGCGTAGTCACCAAATATTTCAACAGCGAATATCGACGTAGCGTACCAACAATAAATTCCAGCAAGGGATCGGTCGATTGCACCGATGTTTTGCTGAATCAACCATTAGGAGACTCACAAATGAACAGGTTCGATAGTATTACGACGCCACCGAGGTGGTTGATGGCATCTCTGCTGATCGCTTTTGCGGCGGGATGCGGTGGTGGGAGTACAAATCCCGGTACGAATGCAACAGGTAGTGGTAATGACACTTTCAATTACGCAACCAGCGCAGAATTTATAGCCAGTGGTGGCGCAGTAGTCAATGCAGTTGATGGTGGCGCCGGTGTAGACAGTGTGGTTATTAATGGGCCTATCACAATGGTTGCTAACTCGGATCTGTCACGCGCAACAGCGGTGGAAAATCTTAAATCAGCCACTGATGCTACGGCATTAACACACAATATCGTGATTAACAGTTATACGCGCCTCTCTGACTTTACCACCATTGATCTGTCGGGCAGCACCAATGCACTCTCAACCTCAACAGTTAACTTAACTGGCGTAGTAATCCCAGTTGGCGTAACAAGATATGTGACAATTATAGGCACGGCGGGTGCGGATAGCATCACTAGTGGCAATCATAACGGTACCATCATAGGTGGTGCAGGTAACGATACGCTGGTCGGTGCCGCTGGTACTAACACCTTCATCTTTGGGCTTACGGATGGAACGGATATCATCAACGACGCGAGTACAGCCGATACGCTAATACAGATCACGAGCAGCGGAGCAGCTTTATCATCCCTTAATTTCCTCCGCAGCGGTAACGATATCGTAATTGGGTTTAATGGCCAGCAGGTAACAAAAACCAACCAATACCTTGATGCAAAGATCGACAGCATCACCTTTACTGGCGGAGCCACTTATGGCGGCTACACCCTTGCTAACACCGGATATGAGGTCAGCTCTTCGCTCACGGCCTTATTACCACTAAATACAATTATCGCCGGTACTACTGGCAATGAGTCATTGCTCGGCATTGACGGCAATGATCTGTTGTTCGGAAATGCTGGTGTAGACACGCTCAACGGTGGCATTGGCAGCGACCTGCTCGAAGGTGGTGCTGGCGTCGACACGTTTGTGTTTAATACAGCTCTGGGCGCAACTAATATTGATACCATTGTAGACTTTACTGTTGGCACGGATGTTATTCACTTGGATAATGTTATCTTTGTTTCACTCACTCTTGGTGCGCTGAATCCGGCGAACTTTATATTTTCTACGACCGTACCCACGGACACCACTGGTGATGCCAATACTTTTATTAAATATGACTCCACCACAGGGGCTCTGTATTACGACTCAAATGGCAGCGCGGCAGGTGGGACTTTTCTACAATTCGCTACACTGACGGGCAGCCCAGACACCCTCGACGCAGGAAGCTTTGTTGTTAATTGATAAGACTGAAGGATGCACCCAAGGTAGTATGCTTAGCAGGCGTATCGCTTAGCAGGCGTATCGAAGGGGGGGTAATGTCGTGCAATGCGGTTTTTAGGGTCATGTTTTTATACTCCCAACCAAATAGCAAGCTGCACGATCAACTTCTGAAGAAGCGATCAAGAACTTTTTACTCGCCCGACACTCTCAAACGGGTATAATTTATCGTCCCACAAGGGGACAATGTGTTTAGTAGCAAGCCGAACCGGGGGCGACCTGGCTTCGACGTGGGTGGCAAAGCAGTGTAGGGCATACCGAGGACCCGCAACCTCGTAAATCAGCTGGAAAAAAATAGTCGCAAACGACGAACGTTTCGCTTTAGCCGCTTAGTCGGTTAGACCTCACACCCTGCTGTCCGTGGAGGGGCTCAAGGCCGTAAGGCCGCGATGAGTGAGGTCATTTACACGGAATCGTGTCATGCAGGGTTACTTTGTATGGCATTAAATTTAGGTAACTCGTTCGGTAGCAGCCTGTCGGTTGGCGACTGCCGGATAAAATTAAATAACTAGACTAAGTATGTAGAACTGCCTGTAGAGTACTTGCGGACGCGGGTTCAATTCCCGCCGCCTCCACCAATTGAATGCTTTAAGAAGTCCAGTAACATCCTTAAGCCCGCATGTTTAAACGCATAGCGGGTTTTTATTTGCCCAAGCGTTCCTAGAAAACACTGATTTATTGCGCCCACAATACAAGCATGGACAGTTGCAAGTAAAGCTGAACGAGATAGCGAAACGATGCACCAAAGGCAGGCAATTCTCTAAGCTCTGCGAGCTTGAGAAGTTGACACTACAACACGCAGCAGGTTTTTTGTCGGCCTAGAGGCGAAGAATTCAATGGGCGAGTTAAGTTAATATAGTTAGGTTCGCGCCTGTGAGGTCAATTGTGTTTATTGTAGTAACACCTGAAAGTTGCACAACCACATCATTTGCAGTTACACCAGCATCGCCATCGGATATAAATAAATAATAATCGCCAGTACCGTTAACCTGGAAGGTGGCAAATTCACCTGCTGTGTCAGTGGCGGCAGTAAAACGTGTGGCGATGTCAGCCAGCGCATCATCTAAGGTTGTACCAGAGTCTGTGTTAAATGTGGCAACACCTGTGGCAGCATCGATAGAAGCCTCATTTGCACTGGCGATAGCATCGCTGCCACCGATGGCGAGTGCACTGCTATAATCAATCACATCACCCACACCTACTGAGTTCTTAGCGTAATCACCAATCACATCAATAGTACCCGTGGTTTGCCCGGAATTACCCGCAGTAAATATGAATGTGTCGTTATTCCTACCGCCAAACAAACTATCCGCACCACCACCACCAAACAAATTATCCGCACCACGATCACCTGTGATTGTGTCAGCGCCGCTGCCACCCGTTAGAACGTTCGCTTTCTCTGACCCTGTCAGATTGACAGAAACGGTTGCGGCAGAAGCATCCACGTTTTCAAAGTTATTTACAATAGTGTTATCGCCCGTGGTTTGGTCAGCGCTGGCTAGGTTAACTGTTGCCACTTCTGTGCCAGGCATCAACAGCGTGTCGCCCGCCACAGCATTCTCTCCGCTATTCAGCGTTAATCCAGCCAAGTTGTAATACTGGATACTGTCATCACCGTCAGTACCAATCGTGGTAACCGTAACGATACTGAATTCGGCTGCTGCGGTGTAGTCCTGCTGGGCGTTACCGTTGACATCTTGCGCGTCAGTGACATCCACGGTTATATTTCTCTCCACCAGGTTGGCATCGGCCACGTTGTAGGTCACGGTGTAAACGATATTGCCCAAGCTCCACACACCCACGCCGTCCTGGGTGAGCGTGCTGGACACAGCAGGGCTGAACACCAGTATTGGTGTGACCCCTGTGTTCATTGCCTCGCTGAAGGTCACTGCGATGTTGAATGTAGCGGTGCCAACATTCGCGTCGGTGATGACCAGGTCGTTCGCGGTCACGCTGATGACGGTCGGGTTGACGGTGTCCACCGTGATATTGCGCGTGGCGGAAGCGGTGTTGCCTGCGGCAGCGGTGGCAACAGCGGTCAGCGTTTCCGCGCCTTCGCCCATAGTGGTGATGTCGGCTTCCGACAGGACATAACTCCAAGTGGTGGCGGTAACAGCGGTGGTCGCGTTGCCATTCAGCGTGACGGTCGAACCTGCATCATTGGTGCCAGTGACGGTGATGGTGGCGGTGCGCTCGGCGGCATTGATGATGTCATCCGTGGCTACCGCGTTGATGGTCACCGTCGGATTGATGAGCGTATCAATCGCCACCGTGTCACTGCCATCCACCCCGGTATTGCCTGCGGCATCCTGCCAAGCCGTGCCGACTGTGACCGAGCCTGTGCCACTGAAAGAGTCGGTGGCGGTGAAGGTGGCGGTATAGACCAAAGAATTATTGGTGGGGGTGAAGCTGGTAATCAAACCGCCTATTGACGTGATGTCGGCTACCGTAAAATTGGTTTGCACTTCGCTGAATGTAAAAGTCACTAGCGAGCTGTTGTTGGTGTTGTTGAGCGAGACATCGACAATGTTGACCGTCACCGTCGGATTGAGCGTGTCGATGCTGAACTCAGCCAGTGCGGTGTAGTCCTGCTGCGCGTTGCCGTTGGCATCCTGCGCGCCCGTGACATCCACTGTTACACCCGCTGCCACTAGGTTGGCATCGGCCACGTTGTAGGTTGCGGTGTAAATGGTATTGCCCGTGCTCCACACACCGCCAGTTAAAGTCAGGGTGCTGGAGACGTTCGTGCCGAAACTCAGCGTCGGTGTCGTCGCCGTGTTCATGGCCTCGCTGAAGGTCACCGCGATGTTGAACGTACCTGTACCAACATTCGAGTCGGTGATGACCAAGTCGTTCGCTGTCACGTTAGCGACAGTTGGATTGACGGTACCAATCGCCACCGTGTCACTGCCACCCACCCCGGTATTGCCTGCTGCATCCTGCCATGCCGTGCCGACCGTGACCGAGCCTGTACCACTGAAAGCATCGGTGGCGGTGAAAGTGGCGGTATAGACCAAAGAATTAGTGGTGGAGGTGAAGCTGGTAATCAAACCGCCTACTGACGTGATGTCGGCTACCGTAAAATTGGTTGGCACTTCGCTGAACGTAAAAGTCACCGGTGAGCTGCTGTCGGTATTGTTGAGCGAGAGATCGACGATGTTAACTAAAACCGATGGGGCTATCGTGTTGATACTAAATTCTGTTGCGGGTCTGTAATTCTGCTGGGCATTGCCTGCTATATCCTGCGCGCCCGTGACATCCACGGTTATATTTCTCTCCACTAGGTTGGCATCGACCACGTTGTAGGTCACGGTGTAAACGGTGTTGCCCACACTCCACACACCCGCACCGTTCTGGGTGAGTGTGCTGGACACAGCGGGGCTGAAGGACAACACGGGTGTCGCACCTGCTGTTATGTTCATGGCCTCGCTGAAGGTCACTGCGATGTTGAACGTACCTGTACCGACATTCGAGTCAGTAATGACCAAGTTGTTCGCGGTCACGCTGATGACGGTCGGGTTAACGGTGTCGATGGTCACGGCGAGCGACGCGGAAGCCGGACTGATATTGCCGGCAGTTTGCTTGACGGTTAGCGTATGCACGCCGTCGGTCAAGGCTGTATTATTTATATTACTAGCAGTGATCGACCATGTTCCGTCGACCGCTGCTGTGGTTGCGCCCAGAACCGTCGTGCCATTGGTGTCGTACAAGGTCACGGTTGCGCCCGACTTAGCGCCGCTGCCGCTGACCGTTGGGGTAGCATCACTGGTGATGTTGTCGGTAGTGGAACTGCCACTGTCAGAATCGATATTTAAATCCGGTGCAGAAAGTAGGGCAGCAGTATTGACGGGTCTAGGTGCTGGAGTGTTGCTGCCCAACAATGTGAATACGGCAACTCCGCTGCCGATAGCGAGTGCGTCGCCCGTGGAGATGCTTACGCCGCCGACTACGCCGATAACCTTGGTCATGCTGAATCCCCCACCACCACCGCTACCTGCTACTTCGCTGCCAGCAGGGTCGATCGCGCCTGCCTTAGGCTCGTTTCCCGGGGTAATTTTGGGTGGTGGCTGATTTTGCGCTAACTGAGTATCACTGGTGACCTCATTTTGCGGGAGGTCGTCTGGGTCAATGACTTTGCGCTTGGTTTGTTTGATGATTTTAGCGCGCGGGGAAAGGACAGTTTGCGTGCCGTGTGTGTTGGTTGGAATAGTCATTTCCCCTCGTTTAGCCATGTTTTGAAGTTAAAATCGGATTATTGGGTTGTATATAATTATTGTGTAGATGCAAGACGTTACGCTGGGGGGAACAGCCATACCTTTTAGATAGTGCGCGCAAGGAAAAAATTAGGTATTTTAAGAGCAGAAATAGTGACTCTTGGAGCTACGATTGGGGGTAAAAGTTCCTGAATGATGGGGTCATGTCTTGTGTTCTCTTGTGTTCAAGTGTTCAAGCGCGATCACATTTGTCTTTAGAAATAGATCTATGGATTGCCGCCAGTAGCTTGGGATATGACGCAATGCTGGAGGAGTTTATTCCGTGAATAGTCGATTGAATTCAGTTTTAAAGCTTTACTCTGTGACGTGCCTGTCCCGCTGAATTTTAAAATTATGACTAAGGTGATTAAGCAGCTCCATCGGGTTGTGAACGCTGCCTTGCCCCACAAGGGGACAATGTGATTGTCCCGTGCTGAAATTTTCGTGTGTGTCAGGGTAGCCATAGTCTGCAATGATGAATGGCATGTTGGCGGCATTGGCGGCTTCCATGTCGCGTTTGTCATCGCCCAAATAGAGTGTTTCTTGTGGTGAAATTGACAGCATTTCACAAGCCTTTAAAAGTGGATCAGGGTGAGGTTTGGCGCGGGTGCAGGTGTCGCCACTGACTAGGCAGGCGGCGCGTTCGGCATAGCCTAATGCTTGCATGAGGGGTAGGGTGAAACGATGCGGTTTGTTGGTGACGATGCCCCAAGGTAAGTTGCGTTTTTCCAGTGCATTGATTAATTGCGCCATGCCGGGGAAGAGGGTGGTGTGGTCACAAATGTGGTGGCTGTAATAGTCGAGAAAGGCTTCACGCAGCACAGCAAATTGCGGTGATTCAGGCGTGATGTTGAAGCCAATTTTGAGTAATCCAACTGAGCCGTGCGACGCTTCCGGGCGAATGATTGACAGCGGTAATGGTGGGAGATTATGCAGGCTGCGAACGTGGTTGAGTGCGGCACCGAGGTCGGGCGCAGTGTCGGCGAAAGTGCCGTCGAGGTCAAGTAAGACAGCTTTAATTCCAGCTTGCATGAGCTAATTGCGGCGGCAAGCAAGCAAGTAATTCACATCAGTGTTTTTATCCAGTGTGTAAGTTTTGTGTAGCGGGTGGTAGCTCATGCCAGTGACATCGAATACGTTGAGCGCGGCATGGCGGCAGAGTTGTGCGAGTTCGGAGGGCTTGATGAATTTTTCATATTCGTGTGTGCCGCGCGGTAGCATGTTTAATACATATTCCGCGCCGATAATGGCGAACAGGTAGGACTTGGGGTTGCGATTAAGTGTAGAAAAAAACACGTGTCCGCCGGGTTTTACAAGCTGCGCGCAGGCTTGCACGATGCTGCCGGGATTCGGGACGTGCTCCAGCATTTCCATGCAGGTTACTACATCCCACAAGGGGACAATGTCGTAAAGGCTGGGTTGTGCTGCTGCTAATATTTCGGTAGCTAAATCTTCGGCAGAGATTTTGCGATAATTTACCTGTTGCCCACTTTCCAGCAAATGCATTTGGGCGACTTGCAGGGCTTTGTCGCCCAGATCAATGCCGGTGACTTCTGCTCCTAATGCGGCCATGCTTTCTGACAGTATGCCGCCGCCACAACCTACATCCAACACGGTTTTCCCGCGCAGTGGTGCGATACCGTTGATGTAGTTCAGGCGTAAGGGGTTAATTTCGTGCAGCGGTTTGAATTCGCTGCTGGTGTCCCACCAGCGGTGGGCTAATTGGCTGAATTTGTCTAGTTCAGCGGGATCGACATTGCTCATACGGACACCCCTAAAAAAGCAGATTTCATTTCAATTGTGGTGTTGTGGAAAATTCTTTGCTTAACATGTGAATAATACACGGCGTAGAGAATTTCTCGCTGCGTTTTGAAGATGTTTTTGCCTTGAGCAAACCGTTGTCTTCTTGTGGGGCATTTGGGCGAACCCTTACTTTTCAGCGATATCCTTAATTTATATTTGACGGGCCACAAATCCATGTCAACTTGATTTCCGCCAAGCTGCAATATCGATAGCGGTTTCAAATTTTGGTGCGACTAACATATTTTGTGCCAGCGCATAGGCAGCAGTGGGTTGCATATGGATACATATCGTAGTCACGTTGATGGTGTATAACGCGACTGCCAGCGCGTTTAGCCATGCGTAGTACGTTGGATCAATGAGCACTTGTTCGGATAAATCATAGTACAAGCGCTTGCCTCGCAACTCTTGCAGCTTGCTAATGATAAGTTCTAGCAGCGCACCTTGATTTTGTATGTCAAGGCTGCGTGAGGGTTCCAGCAGAAGATCGCTGCTGCCGATTTGCGTTAATCGCAGCCCGTTGCTTTGCATTTAGTCTTTTTTCGAATTGACATAGATGCCCATGCGTTGGAACGCTTCTTTCAAGCCGTCTGATAGGGTGGAACGGGTGGTGACATCGCGCAAATCAATGCCCAAGCTCACCAAGGCGCGCGCAATTTCAGGTTGAATGCCAGTGATGATGGCCTCAGAACCCATGAGCTGCACGGCACGCACAATTTGAATGAGGTGGTGCGAGACTTGCGAGTCTATATTTTTAACGCCCGTCAAATCCATCACCACAGAGTGAACATGATCTTTAGCAATGCGGTTGAGCAGGGCTTCCATGACCAGCATGGTGCGACTGGAATCCAGTGTGCCTATGATAGGCAGAGTGAGAACGCCATCCCAGATTTCGGTGATAGGCGTGGCATTTTCACGCAGCTGTATGTCCTGAGCATGAAGTGCGCGCTCTTTTTCTTCCAGATAGGCGTGGAAAACAGCCATGATGAGTTCGTTGAATACGCCCGTCAAATAGAGTAAAACAGAGCGTGATTGACTAAATGTGATGTTGCTGTCTTTTTCCAACGCATCAATTAAAGCGTGCTGCAATGCTTGCGTGTACCGCGCCACTGTTTCCACGTGGCCGCCGCGCATCATCATTTTTTGAGAGAGGTTGGAGAAAAATACTGTCAGCGCATGCAATTCGGATGAGTCTTTGTCGGTTGGATCGGCAGAGTTGAGTAGTGCAGTAATTAAACTCATCACTTCAATGCTCAGGTCGGCGATTTCATCTTCATCCATCAAGTGGCTGTTACCACCAAAAAAATGCTTGCCGGGTGCTTCCAGTGCTGCGGAGATATTGCCTACTGTTAGATTGAATAGTGCTGTTAATCTCTCGCTGCGTTCGGGTGTAGCGGGAGGGGGCTGTTTTTTTGTCATGGGTATAGTCCTATAGAAAAGGGTGGGTGTTTAGGGTGGCGTGTAATGGATATCCTGAATAATGGGATGAGTGCTTATTTTATACGGGCTATAAAAATGGATTGATCGTCGGAAAGTCTGCCCATGATATTACCAAGTAGGTAGGCAATCAACTGCGGCGAGCTATTGAATAATCCCTCAAAATTTCTTAAATCGAGGTTGCGCCGTATACCATCACTGGCGGTGATGAGGATATATTTTTTTCCGAATTTTGATTGAGTAGGCGAGGTGGTGTGGTGTTCTCGGCCGAGCACTCCGGGCGTAAAAGCAATCGGATAAATCTGTTTTTGATCGTATATGTGGGCGTGCATGTCGCCTACACCTAGCAGCTTCGCATTGCCCGAGTCAATTTCACCGAAGATAGCCACTGCGCCTCGAGTATTAACTAATTGCTTGTCAATGGCAGTCAACAGTGAATTCATATCAGTCTCATGGGCAATATGAGCGGCGATGTTGTCGGTCGCAGCCTGCGCTTCTGCGCCATGACCTAGGCCATCCAAATGCACCCAGCGCAGTGTTTTGTCGATTTTGTGAAAGTAAATACGATCCCCATTATAGCGGTTGTCGGATAGAGATTTTGAAAACATGCCTACTTGAAAATTACCTAACTCTTTTGCCATGGATTCACTGACGTGGTTGGCATCCGACATTTCTCCTGCTGTAAATCGCGCCAGTATAGCCGTCCCGCTCCATTTTTTAGTTTGTTCGGGCGTGCCCTGTTGCGTATACGCATAATATTCATCACTTGAACGGCGAATTGCTCCTAGCCCCTGTCCCAATGTATTGGAGGTGGAGTAACCATCTTTTTCGGCCTGATGTATGTTTGGGATCCCGGGGCCATAATCCAGTGCAAAAATATCGAACATAGCCCCGGGTTGCTGCCATAGCTGGATTAAGCCGCGCCCCTCCGCATGTTTGGTTTGGTTGCTCAAAATTTCCGAGGCGACGAGCAACATTTTTTCCTGCTTGAGTGGGTGTATATGTAAACGCTGGGAGATAGCTAGCAATTTGGAGCGCAGCAAAATCATTGCACTTTTGTTTTGTGCCGGGCTGCTGTAGAGCAATTTGCAATCTGTTGCGCTGTCGAAGATTTTAGACATGGATTTTTTGGGGAACCATCAAGCCAGGGTTTGCACGGGCAGGCACTCTGGGATCGGTTGACCAGTGTATTCCACATATCGACTATTATCGAGTGCAGTCTTTCTGGGGCAGGGCAGCGAGCAGTTTGGTAGATTGGGTGATAAACATATATCTACTATGATGCGCCCCCGTCCTCGACGTTTTGCTTCATACAAGGCCGCGTCAGCGCGCTGAATATAGGTTTCCAGAGTAAGTGCGGTGGAGGAATGCCGGTTGATGGCAATAATGCCTATGCTGACTCGATTTTCCATGAGCTTTAGTACCCGCTGCGCTTTATCACAAGCCAACTGATGATCGGCAAATATTACTAAAGCGAACTCGTCGCCGCCAAAGCGGAAAGCAAAATCGACATCTTCTCGGATAACATTGCGCAGTGAATTAGCTACTTTAATGAGGTAGGCATCACCGTGTTGGTGGCCAAATGTATCGTTAATTTGTTTGAAAAAATCCACATCAAGCAACACCAAGGAAAGCGGAACATTTCTCTGGCGCATGGTGTGGCGGAAAGCGGTGTCTAGTTTTTGTTTAAAAGCGCGACGATTGAGCAGCCCTGTAAGCGAATCCGTTTCTGCTTGTAGAATAGTTTGTTGCAATTCATTTTGTTGAACTTCTATTTTTGTCTGCAAAGCAGCCAATTCTTCATCGGTACGTACACGCACCTCGTCCAGATGCCGTATCATTTCTTTGTTGCGCTGAAGCAGGATGGCGGGATCAGCTAGTGCAGTTGAGTTTTTGAGGTGCAGTTGTAGTTGAAGAATCGAATCATGCGTGGGATATTGTTCAAGCTTGGCAATCTCCACACGCTTTTTACCCCAAGCAATTTGAATAAACTTTTCGTCCAATAAAAGGCTGGTTGGCAAGGGATAACCTGTTGCCGCGCCCGCCTCGCGCAATTCTTGTATGGTGTTTAAGGTGGGAATAGATGCAGCAAAAACATTTCCGCCCAAATGTTTGACACTCTCAAGGGCAAAGCTGATAAAGCTTTGCAGGTCGTGTTCAACCACTAAATTTTGCTGAAGCAGAGTGATGGAATTCAAGGCGTGCATGCAAAATTACTACTCAGTTTGAATTGAAGAAGAGAATTGTGCATTGTCGCATTATCTTTAGTTTCCCGCCAATACGTATGGCCCAATACGTATGGCACTGATGCCTTGATTCAAGCCGGCTGCACATAGCCATCCAGATAGCTTTGATAGAGAATCTCCATTGCTTCAGCAGGACACTCAACTCCAGAGCTCATCACACGCTCATCTGCTAATTGCCTTAATGTAGTATAGCTAGTTTGGTTGACTGGATGGGCGATGCCGTTTATGAACACTGTGTAGTCGTAACACAGCATTTGTGATTTTAAATCCAGCACTAAACCTCTTTTTTGCACCCGTTGAATAAATCGCTGGCGGCTGAGTGGTCGTGCAGGAGGTTTGAAAAAAATATCTGGTTTGGGTTCACTTAAATAACATCCCACGAAGTGTGCAATATCGCCTTTGTCCCATTGAATTTGTCGAATGATGTTTTCAATTTGTTCAAGCATTGCGGTGCTGATTTCAGAAGAGTGGATTTGTGGCTGGAGGTCGGGGTCGGCCAGCATACCCGCCAGATTGATTTTGTCTTGCATATACACTAAAAATTGTTCCGCCAATTCCTGATAAGTTGGCGCACGAAAACCGATGGAGTAGGTCATGCAGTTATCCTCAGCAACCCCATGATGGGCATAGTTTGGTGGCAGGTAGAGCATATCACCAGGGGTTAGTATCCACTCTTGCTCAGGTTTAAAGTGTTGTAAAATTTTCAGTGGCGCGCCTTTCACTAAGGTGCGATCCTTTTGGGCAGAAATCTGCCAGCGCCGATGCCCTGAACCTTGTAGCAGAAACACATCGTATGAATCAAAATGTGGGCCTACGCCACCGCCTTGGGTCGCAAAGCTCACCATCAAATCATCCAGCCGCGCATGGGGAATAAAATTAAACAGTTTTAATAACTCAGTTCCGGCAGCCAGATGGTGGTTAATGCCTTGCACCAGCACAGTCCACTTGCGTTTGCCCAGTTTTGCAAAGTGCGTTGCGCTAAACGGGCCATGGTGTAATTGCCAAGTGTCGCGCTGCTGCGTCACTAGCCGCGCTTGCACATTTTTATCAGTCGCCAGGCTTATTAATTGCTGCGGATCCAGTAAGCCCGTAAAGTTGGGGATAGCTTGGCGAATGAGTAAAGGTTTTTTTTGCCAATAGTCGCGCAAAAAATCTGCGGCGGACAGTCCGCCCAAAATAGACAGGGCTTGAGGTTTGGGGATATTGTTTTTCATAGGTAGAATTATAGCTGTGTCCCCATCACAAAAATATTAATCAAATTTTAAATTCAGTTAAAATAAAGCGTGTCGTTGAAACTAATGTTTGAATTTTTGGAGGTGTCCAGATGGTATTGCAAGTAGGAATGGAAGCACCTCAGTTTGTTCTGCCGGATGCAGATATGCAGGATTTTTACTCTTCTGCGTACCTGTGAAAAAAAAATATTGTGTTATATTTTTATCCTAAAGACGACACGCCCGGCTGTACTATGGAAGCTAATGAATTTACCAAGCTGGATGATAAATTTGCACAGTTGGATACCATCATAGTAGGTGTGAGCCGCGATGAATGTTTGAGTCACGCAGATTTTCGCGATAAATATGGCCTCTCTGTTCTGCTGCTATCGGATGTGGAATCCAAAGTATGTAAAAAATATGGTGTGCTGTACGACAAGGAAGTCGAAGGCCACGTAAAAATATCGATTAAACGCTCCACATTTGTAATCGATAAGCAGGGCAAGGTGCGACATGCACTATATGGTGTTTCTGCTCATGGCCACGCGCAGGAAATGTTATTTTTAATAAAGGAAATGCAATGAAGATTGAAAAGAATACCGTTGTCTCCCTACGCTATGAATTATCCGATGTAAACGGCACACTGCTGGAAAAAATTGAAGAGCCAGTAAGTTACCTGCATGGTGGTTATGACGGAATTTTTCCAACAGTGGAAGAAGCATTGCATGGCAAAACTGTTGGTGAAAAACTTACCATCACGATTACGCCAGATGAAGGATTTGGTGAATATGAGCACGATCTGGTGCGTGTTGAACCGCGCAGCATGTTCCCGGAAAATATCGCTATTGGTATGCAATTTGAAGGCGGCGCGGAAGGTGATGAAAATGACGAATACTCACTTTACACTGTAGTTGATGTCACGGAAGACGAAGTAACGGTGGATGGCAATCACCCTCTGGCGGGCAAAACTCTCAGCTTTAATGGTGTGGTTTCTGGCGTGCGCGCAGCAACTGCTGAAGAAATTGCGCATGGACATACACATGGTGAAGGTGGGCATCATCACTAGCATTCCTCCGAATCATTGCGCGACTCGATTGAGGGGGGGCGTAGCAACTCCTGTCCAGCATTTCTTAATCGCGCATGGTCAGGCGGATGTGCAATAAGTGAAACATATAACCCAGATACACCAAACGCTTCATGGTAAGAGTAGGTGTGATCGCAGAATATGTCACACAAAATTCAGGAGAACGCACATGAATAAAGTCGTATTACTGCTCGTTGTCTCATTGCTTACTGCAAGCCCTATGGCAGGAGCTGAAATTAAACCTGCAATAGACAATCGATCCCTCGATCTTAGATATTGCTTGGACTTGCCAACTGTTCAGCTCATCGCAAAATGCTCAGGTGAAATTTCAGCAGGCAAGAAAGGTACACCCTTTTCTCAGGAAGAAGTCGCCAGAATTATATCTGAAGAAAATGCAAAGCTCCCCAGCCAAACGAGTGAGTCATCCGCTATACCCGTGCCCATCAGCGATATACCAAAAAAAGTTTTGCAATCTGAAGAGTAATGTCAAATTGCTCCACCTCATCTGTCCATTTTCCAGATACAGAGGGATGTCAAAGCCCTTATTACCTGCGAACACCAATGGTTGACTCAGCCCGCAATATGTCCCATTTTGCCGTTTTGATAATCCATGATCGCTTGTCTGATTTCCTGATCGGTATTCATCACAAAGGGGCCGCGTGCGGCGATGGGCTCATTGATCGGTTCGCCGCCCAATAGCAGCAAATCACACGCTTCCATCGCATGCAGTTGAATGCGTTGCCCAGCCTGTTCCATTATCACCAAGTCTGCTGCGCCGAGTGTTTCATTATTTAGTACAAGCCTGCCTGTGCGTACAAACAGCATAGTATTGTGTTCGGCGGGCACGGTTAGATCAATTGTTTTGCCTGCGTGTATATGGATGTCCCACAAATTAATTGGGGTGTGTGTGGTGGCTGCTCCTTGCGTACCCAAAAAATTTCCTGCAATCACGCGCACACTGCCGCTGTCGCTATCAAGTTGATGTACTGGAATTTCTGCGCTCACAATGGGCTGATAATGCGGCGGATCCATTTTAGATTTAGCTGGAAGATTGACCCACAGTTGCGCCATTTCCAAAGCACCACCGTGTCGGGCAAAATTTTGGGAATGCATTTCTTCATGAATAATACCGGATGCAGCCGTCATCCATTGCACATCACCCGGGCCGATCACGTCTTTATTACCAACTGAATCGGCATGTTCAATTTCGCCCTGAAAAGCGATGGTGTCTGTTTCGAATCCTCGATGTGGATGTGGCCCCACACCACGCCGTGTTTCAGTTGGTGTGAAGTCGTGCGGGCCGCCATAATCAAACATCAGGAAGGGGCTGATCTCCTGCGTAAATGCGGCGTCAGCAAATACTGCACGCACTGGAAAGCCATCTCCTACCCAGTGTCCACGACGTGGCGCACGTAACAGTTTTTTTATTTTTTTCATACTTTAAATCTCCAGAATTCTTTGAAAATTTACTGTGTTAATCCTGACGCTGATTTGACGATGTTTGATATAACATATTAGCAGTGAGCTCTCAACAAATCATCCAGCCAAATTTTCCAATGTTGATATTTTTCAAGCAAGTGATACATATCCGAA
>Ga0105164_10001399_pt1 | contig 15504 bp, 12 predicted proteins | sample VDWuncwatermetaG_FD_89674 | JGI IMG/M metagenome (GOLD analysis project Ga0105164, IMG submission 89674) | Wastewater microbial communities from Netherlands to study Microbial Dark Matter (Phase II) - VDW unchlorinated drinking water | ecosystem: Environmental > Aquatic > Freshwater > Drinking...
CGCATCGCTTATCATCATTGACTCTAGTTTCTTACTATCAAAGAACAAAGAACTCGCTGCAGCACTATACAACATTAAATCGGAACGCTTCAAGAAAAAACTCTAAAATTAACAAAGTCCTGCTTTTATTTTATTTCCCCTAGGAATGTAGGAAAAGTCTGGTTAGGCAAATATCTTTAGGATATAATTCTCAACCGGAGCATAGTCATCGGTTAGTATAGGCATGTCTGTCTTTACTTCTTTATCCCACAGATGTTGTAGATATTCGTTTAAGTTTTGAGCATCATTTTTAAAAATAGGATTTTTTTTTGACTTCAGAGCAACTAAAATTATATTCTGGACACACAATCCATTCCCGTGGTCCCGAACAGGAAATAGATATACATACGGGAATATTGTTTTGAACGTGGCATATTCTGCCCGCAAAAATTTCCCCTTTTCTCCTTCTATAGCGGAAACTATATTGATTAAAACTACTCCGTCTTCAATGAGTAAATCGTGTATTTTTTGAGCAGCTTCTTTTGTTGTCAACTGAAAAGGAGGTATGGCTGATCTGAAAGCGTCTACAAAAATAACGTCATATTTATTTTTTGCTCTATTTAAAAATATTCTGCCGTCTTCGTGATATATTGCCAAACGATGATTGCCCGTTAATTTAAAATACTTCTCCGCCAACTCAGTTATTTTGGGATCAATTTCAACCACGTCAATTCTGGCGGTAACAAAATTTTTTAAATAATGCCTTGGATATGCATAACCTCCCCCGCCAATCATTAAAGCGTATTTGAAATCTGGCTTAAAATGTCGGGATAAATCAAAAAATTTTAAGGGTTGCATAGCCAGATCGTCTCCATCAAGATACATTACCGCTTGCCTCAAGTTACGCATAAAATATGGCCCATTATCGGTAATAAGATATCTGATAGGTCTTTTTGTTGCATTGTCAAGCCCTTCAAAAACCTTGGCTTCTTGATAAGGCGTATCAACGGTAAGAATAAGGTCTTTTTCTGTATAGACCTTGTCTAATAATTCGGTTTCAAAGAAACAAAAAATAAAAAATAACATTATCAAAATTTTGCTTTTAGGAATGTGCCCGCTATGAGTAATGAAAGAAGTAAATAATAAAGTCATTGAGAGAAGAAATATAATTTTAGTATTGCCGAGAAAAGAAATAAGAACGAACCCTGCTAAAAATGTACCGAGGATACTGCCGATAGTAGATATTGCATAAAGATTACCGACTGTTGAGCCGGATTCATCTAGATTTTTTATTTTCAACTTTACGGCATAAGGAGAAACTGCCCCTAATAATATGCTTGATGGCGTAAATAATATAGCAGTCGCAAGGAGAAGTTTTGAGCGGATACCTATAAACATATTTTGCACTAAAATTAAAATTAGAGACTTGCACAAAGCTGTAGTTCCAATAAAAATAGCAGCAGTAAAAATTATTAAAGAAAATTCTTTATAAGTCGGTTTTTTATCTGCTAATTTTCCGCCTAACCAGTACCCTAGACTTAAACTTCCAAGAATAATTCCGATTAAGCCTGTCCAGACAATAACGGATGTTCCTAAATAGGGGGCTAGGATTCTCCCCCCTACAATTTCAAGGATCATCACTACTGCTCCGCATATAAACACACTTATTTCCAATCTATATTTCATTTATTTGTTCTCCTGTGAGTGGTTCTGTGGTAGTTCAATCAGTATATATATTACAGTAATTAGAAAAAAAATAAACAAATAATTTTTGCTTATACTGTTTATAAAGATACTGTTCCTTTTCCTTATCCTCAAACGAAGGGCATAAAATAAAAAACCCCGCATTCAAATTAATGGATGCGGGGTTTTTTATTCGGGTTTAACTTTATATCTTCATAACGTTAGTTGCCTGGTCGCCTTTCGGCCCTTGAGTAACCTCAAACTCTACTGCGTCGCCTTCCTGCAGAGATTTGTAGCCGTCGCCTTTGATAGCGCTAAAGTGCACAAAAATATCTTTACCGTCATCAGTAGTGACAAAGCCGTAACCCTTTTGGTTGCTGAACCACTTTACTTTGCCTTTTGCCATTTCTTACCGTTTCACCTCCTCAATTTCCCTCGTCTATTTGTCGAAAAATTGATCCCGAGCGAAGCGAGGGACATAAAAAAACCGTAGAGCTTTTCTTGGTAAAATTTTAGCTTTACGGTTTGTTTAATACTTCCAAAACTTTGATTCTCCTTAACTTGTTCCAACTTTTATAAATATAGCATAATTATTGATTTTGTCAAATCCTTTTTTTATGATATAATTTAGTAATTCATTGCCGGCGTAGCTCAGTTGGCAGAGCAGCGCTTTCGTAAAGCGCGGGTCGGGGGTTCAATTCCTCTCGCCGGCTTAAAATAATTTATGTCTAAATTCACCGAAGTCCTAAAAAATCGTAACTTTTTCTTATTGTGGCTTGGCCAAATCATATCCCAGTTAGGCGACAGGCTCGGCTTTATGGCTTTAATCGGATTTGCTTATTCCAAGAAATCCTACGGGTCTCCTTCAGAGATCTTCAAGATACTTTTATTTACTATAATCCCGGTATTCTTAATCGGCCCCCTTGCCGGAGCTTACGTGGACAGGTGGGATAGGCGCCGTACTATGTATGTAAGTGATTTTTTAAGGATGGCGCTGGTCTGCATTATACCGGTATTCCTTTTCCATATTAAAAATCTGGCCTTGGCGTATTTTTTGATATTTGTCGTATTCTGTATTGCCCGCTTCTTCCTGCCTGCAAAACTATCGATTGTCCCGGATTTAGTGAAAAGTAACGATTTATTGATAGCTAACTCTCTCGTGAATATCACCGGGATGATCGCTTTTATAGTCGGTTCCGGCATAAGCGGGGTATTGGTGGAGTGGGTGGGGGCAGAGAAGGGGTTTTATCTGGATGCTCTGAGCTTCCTTGTTTCCGCCGTGCTCATCTTTTTTATCTCTAAAAAAACCGCTCCCCCGATAAACCTGATGAAAATAGGGGGGGATATTGTTGAGGTAATAAAAAAATCCGTGATCTGCGAGATAAAGGAAGGGGCTATGTATTTCATAAATCAGCGGGATATAAGGCTTACTGCCGCGATCCTATTTGTGGTTTCTTCGGCCCTTGGAGTTGTTTCAATTGTTTCAATTGTTTTCGTCCAGAACACGCTGCATTCGGCAACCAAGGATTTAGGATTGTTAATAATGTTCCTTGGCTCAGGGCTATTCTCAGGTTCGCTTGTCTACGGCCGGTTCGGCCAGAAACTGTCTCAGTACCAAATAATTTTTGCTTCTTTTATCTTAAGCGGTATAATGCTTATAATTTTCGCTTTGGGCATACACCGCTATCCATATTTTACCCCCGCAGCATTATTGTCCTTTTTCTTAGGGTTCATCGCATCGCCGATTTTAATCGCCTCCAATACTATAATCCACAAGACAAGCGATGATGAAATGAGGGGGAAGATTTTTAGTTCCATGGAGATCGTTATGCACCTTGGCTTTATATTGTTTATGTACATAAGCAGTATTTTAGCGGAAAGGTTTTCGCATGTTTTAATGCTTGTAATAATAGGTTGTGTTTTCTGCGCGCTCGGAACAATAAGCCTATTTTACCAACGTAAAATCTCATGGTTAAATTAAAAAAGAGAATGAAAAATATAGCTGTTTTTGCATCTGGCAAAGGGACAAATTTCAGCGCAATCGCCAGAGCAATAAAAAGAGGCGCATTAAAAGCAAATCTTGCGCTTCTGGTATGCGATAATCCGCAGGCGCTGGTTTTAGGAAAAGCAAAGCGCGCCGGAGTAAAAATAGCCCTGATAAAAAGAGAAGTCTTTGCGGAAAAAAAGGATTTTGAGTCAAAGATTATTGAGGCGCTTAAGGCTAACAAGATAGATTTAATTGTTTTAGCGGGGTTTATGCGTATGCTAAGCGTTGATTTTGTTAAAGAGCACGCAGGCAGGATAATAAATATCCACCCGTCACTGCTGCCTTCTTTTAAGGGTGCGCAGGGGATAAGGGATGCCTTTGATTACGGGGTAAAAGTAACCGGAGTGACCGTGCACTTTGTGGATGAATTGATGGACCATGGGCCGATAATCCTGCAGGAAGCGCTAAATATAGAAGATGACGATACTTTGGCAAGCTTGGAAGAAAAAATACACAAGCTAGAACACACACTTTACCCCGAAGCCATTAAATTATTTACGGAAGATAGATTACGGATAGAGGCAAGGAGTGTTAAGATTTCTGCTCGATAGGGCCAGCCAAAACCGCCGCACGGTTTAAAATAACCCTGTTTTTTGTAAGTGAATTATAAAAGTCCACTTCGTTAAAATCATGGAAGTCATAAATTTTTATGGTCAGGGAAACAATTTTTTCAATTTCTTTGTCTATATCCGCATTTTTTTCAACCTCCGGCTTTTGAAACTTTAATTTTATGCGGTGCATGATTTGTCCGGAGATAAAATCTTTCATAGTGATATCAGCATAATCTAAATGGCCTCCTTCTTTGTCCCCGATTATATTTAAGTTGACAGTGCTTTCCTGCACACTCCTGTGTTGAAATTCGCCGGGTGAGATAAAGCCGTAAGAGACCTTCTTTAAATCAAGGCTATGAAATATATTCCTGGTTTCAAACCCGTTTTTTATATCGGCAGTAACCAGACAGAAAAACAAAGGCTCTCTCGCTGTATTATCAGAGCGCTTCATACTGAATATCACCCTGCGCAAGGCCCTCCAGACGCCGTCTATTTTTTCCGCAACCTTATTATTATAGATTAGTTCTTGAGATTTTTCTTTGTTCCCGATATTTTTAATTGCATACTTAAGATTTAGCCCGCCGTCTTTAAATTCGGCAGTATTGCCTTCTATTTCATATTTATCAAAATATTTTTCCGGTTTATCTGTTTTTATAAATAAATCCTCAACCGGAATATAGACCCAGAGGATTTCTCCGGAGAGCTTAGCTTTTACGTTTGTTTTATATTCGTTTTTACAGATATCCTGGAGAGATTGTTCGATATTGCTTACTTGATAGGTGGGTTCGGTAGAGGAAGAACAGCCGTAAATTAATAAGGATATGGTTAAAAAGTTAAGAAACAGGCCGCTCTTTGCCAAATTCTTTGAATACAGCTTCGATTTCGTCATAATTAAGTTCATCTTTGGCAAGCAGCTCTTTTGCTAAGCGGTCAAGAAGAGGCTCTTCTTTTTTTAATAATCCCAAAACTTCCTTTAAGGCATTTTGCAGTATGTCCTGGACGTCATTATCCAAAACGGCTTTCGTATGTTCTGATATTTCTGCAGCGTAACCGTATCTTCTTAATGTGTAAATTTGCTGGAAATTACCCAGTAGCCCGGATTTTCCCATTCCTACCTGATAGACCATCATGTGGGCAGTGTATAAAGCATTGCTGAAGTCTCCGGATACCCCGGCAGTAGTATATCCAAACTTTATTTTTTCCGCTGCGTATGAGCCCAAAGAGATTTTAATTTCACTCAAAAGTAGGTTCTGATCTTCGATAAAAATATCTTCGCGCTCAGGAACCCAGGTTACGCCTCCTGTATGGCCGCGCGGGACAATCGTTATCTTAAATACATCTTTTGAAGGGGCAAGCAGGTAAGTGATGATTGCGTGGCCGGCTTCATGATAAGCGGTTTGTAGTTTTTCTTTCTCGGTTAGCTTTACCCTGCGCCTCAGGCCTAAATAAAGCCTTTCCCTGGCATCGTCGATGTCTTTCATGGTTATCAGCGGCCTTTTGTTGCGTACAGCAATCAATGCAGATTCTCTTACTATATTGGCTATATCTGCCGGGCTCTGGCCAACGGTTATACGCGCCAGCCTGTCGGTCTTTACATCTGCAGCATCGTATTTTACTTTCTTTAGATAGTAAGCGAAAAGCTTGGTTCTGTCTTCCAGGCTAGGTTTATCAACGTGAATTTTGCGGTCAAATCTGCCGGGCCGTAGGAGCGCTGCGTCTAAGAAGTATTCCGGCATATTTGTTGCGCCTATAATTACGATATTTAAATCCTTTTCCTTAAGGCCGTCCATTTCTACCAACAGCTGGTTTAAGGTTGTGTTTGTTTCTGTCTGGCCGCCGAATCCGGAGTCGCCAGCTCTTTGTGCTCCGACAGCATCAATTTCGTCTATGAAAATAAGGCAGCCGCCGCTTAACTCTGCCAGCTGTCTTGCGTTTTTAAAAAGGCTGCGTATCCTTCCGGCGCCGACACCTACGAACATTTCTACGAATTCAGAGCCGGACATAGAAATAAAAGGAAGCCTGCATTCAGTAGCAATGGCTTTAGCCAGATATGTTTTACCGCAACCGGGAGGGCCGAGCATGAGGATACCTCTTAATATTTTTCCTCCGATTCGCTGAAGTTCGGCGCGGTCCTTGATAAGATTTACCACTTCGAGGGCTTCCTGTTTGGCTTCATCCATACCTATTACGTCTGACCAGGTAATGCCTATTGTCTGGCCCGCTATAGATTTTTTATTAGTCTGGGTAAATGACTGGGCTCCTCGTTTAAACATTAACCAGTACCACATATATGTATAAACAATGCCGAATATTAGGGCCATGATTATCTGTAGATACAACTGTAGCGGTATCATGGCAAGCTGCGATTGTCTTAAATAAGACTCGGATTCATTCCATGCCTTGATACCCTTTAGGATGAAAAAGATAAGGGAGATGCAAAGCGCAGTCGCGCCGCCAATTATCAATATCTTTATCCAGTGCAGCTTATAGTAAAATTTAATCTTTTTCCAGTCCATAAAATATTCCTCGCCTTAATATTACTTATCATAAATAGCATATTAAAATCCTTAAGTCAAGGAAAATAGGCAGAGAGTCCTTGACTTCATAACTTTTGTGTGTATAATTATTCTACCGCTACGGAAAAAATTGTCCCTCGCAACGGGAAGTCGATCACGATTTGCTCGGGATTAATTCACAGACGCCCTACGGGCTACAACTTACGTCGCTAGAGACGTAAGCAGCTGCTCCGTAAGTTGCCTGTTCATTAAAAATGTCAAAGATTAAAAAAGTGCTTTCCCGCGAAATCCTGGATTCCCGCGGTAACCCTACGGTTGAAGTGGATGTAGTTCTGGAAGACGGCTCTTTTGGCAGGGCCGCAGTTCCTTCCGGGGCTTCTACCGGTGATAATGAAGCTTTGGAATTAAGGGATGGGGATAAGAAGAGGTATTTAGGCAAGGGTGTATTAAAGGCAGTCAGTAACATTAATACCGTAATCGCTTCTAAAATAAAGGGTTTAAGCCCTGATTTTAAAAAAATAGACAAGCTTTTGATAAAATTAGACGGGACCGAGAATAAAGCTAATCTTGGAGCTAATGCAATCCTTGGCGTATCCATGGCCTGCGCGAAGGCCGCAAGTTTAGCCAAGGATGAGCCATTATATGAATTCTTAGGGGGCAAAAAAGCTAACATCCTCCCAGTGCCTTTGATGAATATTTTAAACGGAGGAATGCACGCTGATAATAACCTTGATATACAGGAGTTTATGATTATGCCGGTAGGCGCTCCTACATTTCGCGAGGCCTTAAGGTATGCAGCCGAGGTTTTTCATAACCTGAAAATACTTTTAAAATCAAAAAAGCTCTCTACTTCAGTGGGTGATGAAGGGGGGTTTGCTCCTAATTTAACTTCTAATCAGGAGGCATTAGACCTGATAGTGAGCGCTATTGAGAAAGCAGGCTATAAGCCGGGCCGCGATGTTTATCTGGCGCTTGACTGCGCTGCAAGTTCTTTTTACAAAGAAGGGCGCTATACCTTTGATAATTCTTTAAAAGGGCCAGCTGATTTGATCCAGATATACGATAATTGGTTAAACAAATACCCGATACTTTCCATAGAAGACGGGCTTTCAGAGCATGATTGGCAGGGCTGGAAAGATATGACTAAAAAGTTAGGGGCAAAAATACAGTTAGTCGGAGACGATATATTTGTCACAAATCCGAAGATTTTTAAAAAAGGGATTGCAGAGGGAATAGGGAATGCTATACTGATAAAAGTTAATCAGATAGGCACTCTTTCCGAAACTCTTGAGGCAATAAACATCGCCAAGAAAAATAAGTACAAGGCGGTCATTTCGCATCGCTCAGGTGAAACCGAAGATACGACTATCGCCCATTTAGCAGTTGCAACAGGTGCCGGGCAGATTAAAACAGGTTCGTTGTCCCGCACTGACAGGATCTGTAAATACAACGAACTCTTAAGGATTGAAGAGGGACTGGGCCCTAAGGCGGTTTACGCAGGGGCCTTTTTTAAATAGATATATTGACTAATAGTGAGTGATGCTGCCGATATTAAGAAAGGCATTCTGGCTTTTTGGTTTCTCGGTTTTTTTGCTGTTTATATTCTTGCCGGGTTATACAAAGCTACAGGAATTAAGGGATAGAAATAAAGAACTTGAAGTAAAGATAAAACATTTAAACGTAGAAAACGCTCTTTTAGCGCAGGAACTTAGCCGTGTCGAAAACGATCCCTTTTACCAGGAAAAAATAGCCAGGGAAAAGATGGGTGTTGTAAGAAAAGGCGAGGTTCCCGTAAAGATATTTATCGAGAAAAAGAAAAGATAATATACAATTTTATGGCATTATAAGAATAATGTGATAGAATAAGGCTGTAGCGTTCTTTGGAAAATTAAATAAGATTTAGCGGGGTGGCGTAAAGCCACGTGGTGGCAAAAACTATGTGGCCACGCCACTTTACGTGGAGCAGCCTGCCCCGTAAAGACGCGCAAAGCGCGTCCACGGGGCAACCACGTGATGGCCGAAGGCCATTTTACGTGGTGGTAGCCTAAAATGTATTTTGTCTACGTACTTTTTAGCGAAAAAGACAATAATTTATATATTGGTTTTTCAAAAGACGTTTATAGTCGTTTCAAGAAGCATTGTGATGGCGGAGTTGAGGCGACAAAATATAGAAGACCATTGTTGTTAATCTATTACGAAGCATATTTAGATAGACGTGATGCAGAAGGTCGAGAATTATTCTTAAAGAGCGGCTCTGGTCACAGGTTTCTTAAGAAACAACTGAAATATTTCTTAAAAAATAGACAATAGCGGGGTGGAGCAGCCTGGTAGCTCGCAAGGCTCATAACCTTGAGGTCATGCGTTCAAATCGCATCCCCGCAACCAAAAAACCCGCTTTATTCCGGCGGGTTTTTTGTTTAAAACCCCTTGAAAATCCCTACCCGATATGTTAATCTAACTTTCTATGGAAAAACTTTGGGAATTTACGGATAATCTGGGAAGTTTTGAGTCTAAATCGGCAGATAAGATAAAGAGTTTATATTTTCCGCTTTGCAATGAAGCATTGATGTCGTCTATTACTCCTGACCTTCACGGGGATATCAAGTCTGGGCAGGATTCATTTTTGCTTCAGCCTGTTTCCCGCATTGATTTAGCCAACCTTAAATCTTCAAGAAATTTTTGGGTTTATATAAACAAGGATAAAATCTGGTCGGCGACTGGGGTTTCAAAAGATTTAAAGCAAATTCAAAATGATAAGTTTTCACTTGTTGCGGGTTTACTCTGGCAGAAAGTTAGCCGAGAAAATAAAGAATTAGGCTTGAGAGCAGAGATACTTTCTTTTGTCCCTGCCGGCAATTCTCCTGTTGAAATAATGCAGGTAAAAATTACGAATATTTCTTCTAAGGCTATAGAATTTATCCCGACCGCAGCAATCCCTATATATGCAAGAAGCGCAAATAACCTGCGCGACCATCGGCACGTCACCTCATTATTGCAGCGTGTATCTACGTATAAAACCGGCGTAATAGTAAAGCCGACACTCTCATTTGACGAGGCAGGCCACCATCCTAATAAAGAAATATATTTTGTTTTAGGCTTTGATGAAAAATACTCTCCGCCGGAATTTATTTATCCTACCCAGGAGATGTTTTGCGGGGAGGGGGGGGATTTGGAAGCTCCGCTCTGCGTCTTGGAGAATAAATTACCGGTTAAATTTATGCAGATTCAGGGCAAAGAATCAATGGGCGCTTTGCGTTTCCCTAAAATTCACCTAAAAGCCAAAGAGTCCCATTGTTATATAATTTTGATGGGTATCAGTGAAGAGGAATCGAAAGTTGATAAGGTTAAAATTAAGTTCAATACCTCAAGCAAGGTTAAGGCGGCGCTTGAAGAAACCAAAGATTATTGGTCCAAGATAAGCCATCAAATAAATATTTCAACCGGTAACCCTGATTTTGACAACTGGTTTCGCTGGGTAAATATCCAGCCGTTACTGCGCAGGATATTCGGCTGCTCATTCCTGCCTGATTTTGATTACGGAAAGGGCGGCCGGGGCTGGCGCGACCTCTGGCAGGATTGCCTGGGTTTGATTCTGAATAATCCTGAAAACGTGCGCGGCCTTCTGGCCAATAATTTCTCCGGAGTGCGCATAGACGGCTCCAATGCGACAATTATCGGAAAAAAAGGGGCTGGGTTTATCGCGGACCGTAATGCTATTGCGCGCGTATGGATGGACCACGGCGTATGGCCGCTATTAACCTTGGATTTATATATCAATGAAACCGGGGATTTTGCTATTTTATTTGAAAAGACAACCTATTTTCGCGATCAGCATATTTTGCGCTCCCGCGAAGTCGACAAAAGTTGGGGCGAGCGGAAGGGAAATAAACTAAAAACTTTTTCCGGTAAAGTCTACGCAGGCTCGATACTGGAGCACCTTTTAATTCAGAACTTAATTCAATTCTTTAACGTAGGCAGGCATAATCATATCCGTCTTGAAGGCGGGGATTGGAATGACGGGTTGGATATGGCTAAAGAATACGGGGAGAGCGTTGCCTTTAGCGCGATGTACGGCCAAAACCTTAAAATCCTATCCGATTTATTATTAAGGATGGGAAGGCATCCGCCACAAAGAGTTGGCGGACGCCCGCCAAGGCAGTATGGCGGGCGCAAAGTAGAAGTCGCTTGTGAACTCAAGATACTTTTAGCCGGGATAAATTATAGCAATATCAAGGGCAAACAGAAGATCCTTAGCGATTATTTTATAAAAACTAAATCCGGGGTATCAGGAAAAAAAATTTCTATAGATACCGATACCCTCTCAAAGAACCTAAAAGATAAATCTGAGTGGATGTTTAATAATATCAGGAAAAGAGAATGGTTGGGGGAGGGATTCTTTAACGGGTATTATGATAATAAAAATAATAGGGTTGAAGGCAGGAAGAACAGCATTGTCAGAATGATGCTCGCCTCGCAGGTATTTCCTGTAATGAGCGGCGCAGCTGATGAGCGCCAGCTCAATCAAGTTTTAAAGAGCGTAAAAAAATACCTGCGGGATAAAAAACTGAAAGGGTACCATTTAAATACAGATTTTTCCCGCTCAGTTTTAAAAACTCCTGCCGGCGCTCTTAATCTTGGCCGGGCATTCTCCTTTGTTTACGGAGACAAGGAGAACGGAGCATTCTTTAACCATATGGCGGTGATGTTTGCCTATGCTTTGTATAAGCGAAAATTAGCCGATGAGGCATGGGAAGTTTTAAGCTCTATTTATAATATGGCAATGGATACTGCGAAAAGCAGGATTTACCCATGTATCCCGGAATACTTTAATCTGGAAGGAAGAGGGATGTATTCTTATTTGACCGGTTCAGCCAGCTGGTTTGTGCTGACTATACTTACCCAGGCATTTGGGGTAAGTGGAAAAGACGGGGATTTACTTATTGAGCCAAAGCTTACGGGTGAGCAATTTAAACGTTCATCAACCCTAATCATAGAAAGGGTATTTGCCGGAAGGCGACTTCAGATAAAATTCTTTAATCCCGAAAAACTCGGCTACGCAAGGTATAAAATAATAAAGGCAAGCTTGAATTCCCGCAGCCTGCCCTTAAAATACCCGGATAGAATTATCATTAAGCGTAAGATATTGCTTGGGCTCACCCTAACCAGGACGCACACATTGGTTATTACCCTGGGGAGTAGATAACAATGAAGAAATCCAAATATTTATTAATTTTAATTATCCTTTCTTATTTTTTCCTGATGTTTGGAAACGGTATCTTAAGCCTGACTAATCCGGATGAGGTTTTTTACGCCCAGACAGCCAGGGAGATGGCTGCGCATAAAAGCTGGATGACCCCTTACCTTTTCGGCCAGCCGCAGTTTGAAAAACCCATTCTTACCTACTGGCTTTTAAGGCTCGCGTTCATTATCTTTGGGATTACTTCTTTTTCCGCGCGTTTCTTTCCTGCGCTTTTTGCAATGATTGGGGTTGTCGCTGTTTATTTCTTCGGGCTGCTTTGGTTTAAAGACGAAAAAAAGGCATTTCTTTCCGGCTTAATCTTGATGTCCGGAGGGCTTTATATAGGGTTAGCCAGGACTTTATTTACCGATATGATTTTTTCAATTTTCATCCTGCTTTCATTATTATCTTTTTTCTGGGGGTATGTAGCCCGTGAGAAAAAGGGAGCCGGATTATTGCTATTCTTTATATTTTCTGCCTTAGCGGTTTTAACAAAAGGCCCCTTGGGATTTTTAATACCGGTTCTTACCGTAGGCATATTCCTGCTGATTAAAGGGGATATGAAATTTTTATTTTGCAAAGCTTCCCTTTGGGGTTTTTTAATATTTTTGGCGGTATCCTTCCCTTGGTATATGCTTATGATAAATAAATACGGACTCAGCTTTACCTACGAGTTTTTCTATAATGACCATATCCGCCGTATTTTACAGGCAGAGCATACCGGTAACGACACATGGTATTTTTACCCGGTTTCTATGCTGGGTTGCATGTTTCCCTGGTGCCTGTTTGTTGCCGGCTCTTTGATGTATCTGCCGAAATATTTAAGGCGCAAAGAAAATCCCTTTTTGGTGTTTTTAGCCAGCTGGATTGTGGCTGTTTTTATCATTTTTCAATTCGCGCATTCAAAATTAACCAGCTATATTTTCCCGCTTTTTCCGGCGCTTGCCCTTTTTGCCACGAATTTTATTATTGAAAAAATAGAGACTAAGAAACATATCATTTTGTTCATCTCTTGTTTTAATATATTTATCCTTCTTTTGATCCTCTCAGGGTTAATTTTTGCATTAATCGGGTATCAGGGGCTAATAATTCAATATGCGGGTTCTCTCTTTCCGGTTTTTTGCCTGGTAGCAGGCTTTTTAGCATTGATTATATTGATTATAAAATTTATCCTTCAGAAAAAATTATTAAGGGCTGTATGCTGTTTTGCCCTGGTTATTCCGCTAATGTTAATCATTGTCCCGTTAATAAAAAATAGCATTGAGCCGTACCTGTCTTCAAAATTGGCAAGCGAATATCTGTTAAAAAATTACGATGTGAAAAATACGATTATTTGTTCAAAGCCATACGTTAGGGGGGTGCTTTATTATACAGGCAAGGAGGTTGCTTGCACAAGTATCCCCGGGCTTCCTTTTTTCAGCCCACACCCCATACCCTTCCTTAATAAAGATGAATTGGTGCAGGATTTTCTGCGTAAGCAATCCACAACTTATTGCGTGCTTAAGAAGTCGTCGCTTGAGGATATCCAGCGTTTAACCGAAGGCACTGATTTGAAATACGCGCTGTTAAAGGTAATCGGGAATGAATACCTTATAAAAATAGAGCATCTCTCCCAAAGTCCAAAATAATCCTTTGCTAGTCAGGAAAAAGACTTGTTATCCGTAACAATAAGTGCTATAATTGTATCAGATATTGAAGCGATTACTGTAATTAATCGCTTCAGGAATGATGATATAAATGAAATATATTTGGGAAGGTAAAAACTGGTTTGATTTTAAATATGACGGCGCGGCTTTGCTTAATCCTTTAAGCCGGTTGCGAGTGTTGCAGGGGAAATTATTAGGCCGCGTTGCATCTTTTGGTATTAAACTTGAGACCGAGGCTCAAGGCGCTATTTTGGTTGAAGAGGCTATTCGAACCGCAGAAATTGAGGGGCAAAAGCTTAATAGGGACGCGGTTCGTTCATCGGTGGCTGTGAGGCTTGGTTTGCCGCGCGGTGTTGGCGCGCATGATCGGAATATTGATGGCCTTGTGGATGTTCTACTGGATGCCGTGCGTTTTCATGAAAAGCCATTGACTTTGGAGCGGCTTAACGGTTGGCAGGCTGCGCTGTTTCCCTTCGGCTATTCCGGCCTAAGGAAGATTACTACTGGAAAACTCAGAGGTCATGAACCTATGCAAATAGTATCCGGGCCATTAGGTAAAGAAAAGATTCATTTTGAAGCGCTGCCAAAGGATCGCCTTGATGAAGAAATGCGGTTTTTTTTGAAATGGTGGAATTCATCATTAGGTAGTATGGATGGCATCTTACGTGCGGCTGCTGCTCATTTGCGATTTTTAACTATTCACCCTTATGAAGATGGCAATGGGCGATTGGCAAGGGCTTTAACGGATATGGCGCTCGCGCAGGATGAGAAATTAAGAGTAAGATTTTACAGCCTCTCTTCAGAGATTATGCGCAAGAAGTGGGACTATTATAAAATCCTTGAAGATGTGCAGAGATGCCGCAGTGATGCGACGGAGTGGTTTCTATGGTTTATCAAACGTGTTACGGCAGCCGTGGAGCATTCTGGGGATATCATTGCCAATGTATTTATGCGCGTTGACTTCTGGAATAAATATGCACAAGTAGGACTTAACGAGCGTAAGAAAAAAGTTATAAATCGTATTTTGGAGGCTGGCCCCGGTAATTTTATTGGCGGATTGACAACTCGTAAATATGTGAGTATTACTAAGACGAGCCGCGCTACGGCATTTCGTGAAATTGCAGATATGGTTGATAAGAGAATTTTGCGTCAATTGTCCGGTAAAGGCCGAAGTGTCCATTACGATTTAGTTTGGCCAAACTAAACAGTTAAACAGGCAGGTAAAGCGTAACATTCAGCGCTTTCCTCCCGAATTTATGTTTCGCCTTACAAAGCAGGAAAGAGACGAACTGGTGCCAATTTGGCACCAGTTTAAAAAGATGAAACATTCGTCCACCTTGCCGTATGCCTTTACGGAACATGGAGCATAGAAAAATAACCGGCTTTGCCGCTAAGTGAAGATAAGTCAACACTTGCAGAGTTAAGCCAAAAAGTGTACTGGGCTAAGATAGACAGTGTACCTGATCTACAATCCCAAGCCTTTTTAGTGCTTGGGATTTTTAGTTTATGTTATAATATAAATTAAAATTAGGGATAAAGATACTTATGCTGGAAGAAACTTTAGTGGAAGAAACTTTAGGACCGTTTCTAGATAACTCTTTGAATCGCATTAAGTTTTGTCGGAAGTGTCCCCATATTTAATAATAGGTCACTATGCCTCATTAATAAATGTTACTATTTTCTGAGGGCTGGATTGCTTCGTTGTTCGCCCCAAACTTTGGCGGATTCCTCGCAATGACAGTCAGAAAATTTTGAGGACCTCAAATAAAGTAAATCTTGACAAAGTCAGTATTTGTTGTATACTTTAATACAGAGAATTGTATAATATAATACAATACAGGAC
>Ga0105164_10001400_pt1 | contig 15498 bp, 13 predicted proteins | sample VDWuncwatermetaG_FD_89674 | JGI IMG/M metagenome (GOLD analysis project Ga0105164, IMG submission 89674) | Wastewater microbial communities from Netherlands to study Microbial Dark Matter (Phase II) - VDW unchlorinated drinking water | ecosystem: Environmental > Aquatic > Freshwater > Drinking...
AACAACAACGCTGTCACTGACCAGCGGCGAGTCACTTTTGGTGACCGAATTCTGACGAAGAATTTGCATGGCCCATCTCCCTAACGCCCAAAAGTTGAGTGGGAACCTAACATGAATATCAAAAGTCGCAACTGCTGATCAGGTCAGGGCCGCCTGATCCTTCCACCGGCCTTCGCCATCCTCTTTCCAATAGCTGATGGCATGACCCTCTGCTTTGAAGTGTTTCCACAGGCCGCGCGCTTGCGCGACAGCCGATTCGGAGTTGCCGTCAAACATGATGCTGGCGCGGACGAGGCCGTCCATGGTTTCGGGAACCGCTGTATCAACAAAGAAGCGATAGGGCGCGGCATTCGGATTTTTACCGTCTGTCGAAAGGTAAATCGGCTGGCGCTCCGGAGCAGGATCGCCAGCAAGTCCATGGGCCAGGAACGCCACATCCTCAAGCGCCCATAGTTTTTCCGAAAGCGCATTGAGGCGCGCCGCGTCCGGAGACTGAACTGCCAGCCGCAAACCCCGTTGACGTCCGCGCGCCAACAGGCCCGGCAAGACATTTTCCACTGGTTCGCGCTCCAGGTGATAGAACCAGACGTCAGCCATCAATTTTTTTCGTAGTGTTCGGCGACCAGATGATTGAGCAGGCGCACACCCCAGCCACTGGCCCAGCTTTGGTTGATCGGTGACTTGATGGAGTCCATGGCCGTGCCAGCCACATCAAGATGTGCCCAGGGAACATTATTCACAAAGCGCTGCAAGAACTGCCCCGCCGTGATGGAGCCGGCGAAACGCCCGCCAATGTTCTTCATGTCGGCCACATCATGATCAATGAGTTTGTCATATTCCGGTGTCAGCGGCAGCCGCCAGACTTTTTCGCCCGTGGCATAGCCCGCTGCCGCGAGGCGCGTTGAAAGTTCGTCGTTGTTGGAAAACATGCCCGCATGTTCCTTGCCAAGCGCCACGAGGATTGCGCCCGTCAGTGTCGCGAGATTGACCATGAACTTCGGCTTGAAGCGATCCTGAACATACCAGAGCACGTCAGCCAGGACCAGGCGGCCCTCCGCATCGGTGTTGAGTACGGCGATGGTCTGACCCGACATGGATTTCACAACGTCGCCAGGGCGTTGGGCGTTGCCGTCAATGGCGTTCTCCACCACACCAATAGCCCCCACCACGTTGCATTTCGCCTTGCGTTTGGCCAGCGCCAGCATGAGGCCGGTGACACAGGCAGCACCTGCCATGTCGCCTTTCATGTCTTCCATACCGGCGGCGGGCTTGATCGACACCCCTCCGGTGTCAAACGTCACACCCTTGCCGACAAAGGCGATTGGTGCAGCACCTTTCTTGCCACCGTTCCAGCGCATTACCACGACGCGAGCTTCATGGGGTGAGCCTTGCGCCACGCCCAGCAGAGCGTGCATGCCAAGCTTTTTCATCTGGGCCGGAGAAAGGATTTCTACTTGCACACCTGCTTTGGTCAGCGCCTTGGCACGATTTGCAAACTCTGCAGGGTAAAGAATATTGGCGGGTTCATTGACGAGGTCCCGCGCCAAGTGATTGCCTTCACGTATGGCACTGAACGGTGCAAAAGCCTTCTTTGCCTTTGCCGGATCGTTCGATTGTAACGACAGCGTATCAAGCGGGCTTGTTTTCCCGTTCTTTTTCGTTTTGTAGGAATCAAAATTGTAAACCCGCAGCGCGGCACCCGAGGCGAGACACGCAGCAGCCTCAGCTTCGCTTATGTCTTTCATACCATGTAACGGCGCAACGCTGGCGGCCTTGGCCTTTACACCCTGCAGGCTTCCGGAAATGGCGCCACCCAGCAGTTCAATTTCGCGCGCAACAAGCGACTCGGGCTTTCCAACCCCCATGAGCAGCAACCGGTCGAGACCATGGCCAGGTGCCACAAGGTCCAGAACTTGTTCTTTCTTGCCTTCGAAACTTGCTGCCTTCATGGCACGGCGCACCTGCCCCTTGGTCGCCTTGTCCAACTGGCTTGCAAGCGGACCAAGTGCCTGTCCTTCTCCTGCAAATGCGACAAGGACGCCGGATTTCGGCAAGGCGGTGCGAATAAAGTCAATTTTCATCATGTTTTCCGGGATTTGTTTGGGAGCAGAGATTCTTTGCTTGGTCCTGCCGTCTTAGCTTGAGGGTGAGTGGCGGGCAACAGTCGTGGCATCGCGCTGGCGCATGGTCGGTGTCAATGAAGTGTTTACCACGCCTACATGCAATTGCCGCTGTGCCGCAGCAAGGCCCCAAATGTCGCCTAAAGGCTTCTTTGAGGACGGTAAATCGGTGCTTCCAAGGGACAGGAAATTCCGTTAATACTTTGTAACTGTTCGTGAACGGCTGGGAATTGGGTGTTGTTTATTAAATTGGGCCCACAGGTTAGACTGCTGGACCGCCGAGCTTGGTTGCTCCGGGGGGCGGTGTTCGTGGCTGCTCTTGCTGTCTTGCCGGTCGCTGCCCAGGCCATTGTCGAGAAGCCATTCATCAAGCCTGTCACCACTCAACCGCCTGCCGGAACAGCGGCGGATTTTGTTGCCCAGCGGCTGGTCTATGACCCACGAACCAAGATCGCAACCGCCACAGGTGCCGTACAAATCATTTATGGACCCTACATCCTCAATGCCACCGAGGTGACCTACAACGAGAACACTGGTGTTTTCACAGCCAATGGTTCTGTTGTCCTGCGCGAGCCCAACGGCAATGTCATGGAGGCCGAAACGCTGGCGTTGCGGAACAAGTTCAAGGAAGTGCTGGCGTCGCATGTTCATGCGCTTTTGACGAACAATGCCGCTATTCGTGCCCGTTATTTTTATCGCCAGGCAGATGGTATTTCAGTCTTCGAACACTCCAGTTACACGGCCTGCGGGGGATGCGAAACCAAATCTGGCGCCCCTCTGTGGGAGCTGACGGCGGACGAAACAACCCACAACAAGCATGATAAAATGCTGCATCATGTGAACCCGAAACTGAAGATCGCCGGGCATACGGTGCTGGCAGCGCCGCGCTGGTCGCACCCCGATCCAAGCGTCAAGCGCAAGACAGGATTCATTCTCCCTAGCGTTGATTTCGGACGGGCTTATGGCGTCGGTGTCGTCGTTCCCTATTTCATCGCGACGGCGCCCAATCACGACATCACGCTTCGCCCCATGTTTACCACCAAGCAAGGACCCGTAGCCGATGTGGAGTGGCGGCACCGGTTGAATTCTGGCGAGTACAGCGTGCGCGGCTATGGCGTGCATCAGCTGAACCCGGAAGAAGCACTGGATGATTCAACACTGCGTGGTGCTGTGCGTGGCAAAGGCGAATTCAAGATTGCTGACGGCTGGACCTGGGGTTTTGATGGTACGGCAACCAGCGACAAGGAATTCCTTGACGACTACGACTACGATAATCGCCAGATTGCCCAGAGCGATGTCCATGTGCGCGGATTGCAGGACCGGTCCTACATCAATGCACAAATAATGAACTTCCAGTCCCTCGATGATACCCTGAGCCAGGATCACCTGCCTTCCCTGCCTTACGTTTCCGGCGAGCATTATTTTGGCGAACAGGTGATGGGTGGCGAGTTGAGTTTCAAATGGAACTCCTATTCAATCTGGCGCGATGATCCGAATTCACCCTTCGCCACTGTAAACCATGGCAGCCAGCAAACCCGCGCTGTGGGTGACTTGCGCTGGAGATCACAATTCACCAGTGATGCTGGCATCATCGTATCTCCGTTTGCACGGGTGCGCAGCGATGTGACCTATACGGAGAACCTGCCGGGTTCGGGCGTTGAAAATGAGTCGGTCAGCCGCATCCTGCCATCCGCTGGTCTCGACATGCGTTATCCATTCATGGCCAGCTACGCGTTCGGGCAGAGCATCATCTCGCCGGTTTTCCAGATCATCGCTGCTTCCGATGAAACGGAAACCGCCAGCATCGGCAATGAAGATGCCATCACTCTCAACTTCGATCACACCAGCTTGTTCCTTGATGATCGCTTCACAGGAATGGACCGCCATGAGGGCGGCACCCGCGTCAATGTCGGCGTCACTTATTCCTTCCTCGGGGCCAATGGCGGTTTTGCCCGGGCGAGTGCAGGCGAATCGTTTCATGTCGCGGGCGAAAACAGTTTCGTCGCTGGCTCAGGACTGGACGGCAGCAGTTCCGATCTTGTTGCCGCGTTTACAGTCCAGCCGTGGGATGAACTGGGCTTCTCCTACGAAGTGCGCGCCGAAGAAGACCTGTCGCAGATCAATCGCCAAGAAGCCCAGGCCAGCCTCACTTTCGACAGTATTTCAGGTAATCTCGGCTATCTCTTCATCAACCAGGAGCCGGCCTATGGCCGCATGGTGGACGAGGAGTGGTTTGAGGCTGACGCCCGTGTCGGTCTGACCGAAGGCTGGTACCTGTTCGGCGGCTTGCGTTTTGACATTGAGAACAACGATGTCGATTATCGCACGGTTGGTGTGGAGTTTGATTGCGACTGCATGAACTTCAAGTTTGCCTATACAGGACGTGACGACGACGATTTGAACAAGGTGGACCACCGCGTCATGTTGTCGATCGACTTTGCCACGCTGGGCAAAACCAAGGTCTCCGCGGGCTTCTGAGGCATCGGCCCATCTTATGACACGAGCATTGAGTTTACTTTCCTTTGCGCTTCTCGTTGCCTTTGTCGGCCACGCGACAACTGCTTTGGCGCAGGACCAGAAAGTGCTGGTCACCGTGAACGACCAGCCCATCACCAGCATGGACGTGACGGCCCGCCTGAACCTGTGGAAACTGCTGGGCCGCACCGACACAGGCGAAAGTGAACGCAGGAAGGCGTTGCATTCCATCATCGATGACATCGCAAAAATCGAAGAAGCCAGGAAATACAGGGCGGAAGCCACGGAAAAAGATCTGAAACCGCGCCTCGACCGGGTGGCCCAGAACTTGAAAACAGACGAAGCGGGGCTCAAGGCGAAACTCAAACAAAATGGCGTTACCATGTCGGCCATGCGCCAGTATCTTTCCGCCCAGGTGGCATTCAACCGATTGCTCGCCGGCAAGTACAAGGAGAAGATCGACGTATCGCCTGAAGAAGTGGATGCAAAGCTCAGCGAGTTCAAGGCACAGTTGAATAGCCAATTGGCAAAGATCAAGGCAGATCCGCGCATGCAGCCTGTCAACGTCTATCAAATCCTGGAAATAAACTTCCCGGTGGACAGCCCCGACCTGCTCCAGGCGCGCACAGCGGAAATCGCGCAATATGCCTCACGCTTCAAAGGCTGCAAAACGGCCAGGGCCGCGGCTTCTGGAATCTTCAACGTACAAGTTGGCAAGATGATCGAAGCTGACGCCAGAAAAGTTCCCGCCCAGATGAAAGAGGCCTTCAAGAAGGCCGGCCCGAACCGGGCCATTGGCCCGTTCCGCTATGCCAAGGGCCTGCAGCTCTGGGGTTTCTGCGGCACGCGTCGCGTTGAACCAAAAATGCCAACGGCGCAATTGCCGACACGCGAACAGGTGAAAACCGGCTTGCTCAACAAGAAGTATGATGCCGTCGAGGAAAAATATGGCCGCCAGTTCCGCAAAGGTTTGCTGATCGAATACCGCGACCCGGCATATGCCGAGTAAGTTCCCGGGCAGCCCATTGGTTATGACGCCGGGCGAGCCTGGTGGCATCGCCCCTGAAATCACGGCCAAGGCCTGGGCAGCGCTGCGCGAGGATGAGGGCAACGCGTTCTTCCTGATTGGCGATGCGGCACATGTCGAGCGCCGTGCCAGCGACGCTGGCCTTGCGGTTCCCATCAGGATCATTGCCACAGCCCAAGAAGCCAAGGCCGCTTTCAACACCGCACTTCCGGTCTTGCAGCGGCCGCTGCCATGTCGGCCCGTGACGGGAGCCTTCGCGACTGAGGCGGCCCCTTGGGTCATGGCCACGATAGAAGAAGCCGTGACACTCTGTCTTGCTGGTGCTGCTGACGGCATTGTCACCTGCCCCATCCAGAAGGAAGCGCTCTATGCTGCGGGTTTCCCGCATCAGGGCCATACGGACTATCTCGCCCAACTTGCCCGTAACCACGGCCGTGAGGCGACAGATGTGATGATGCTGGTGGGTGGCGGCTTGCGGGCTGTACCCGTGACAGTTCACATCGCACTGAAAGATGTGCCGTCCGCCCTCACCCGCGAAACCATCTTGGCGCAGGCAAGGGTGGTCCATGCGGCGCTCATCAAGAACTTTGGCATTGCCCGTCCCCGCATCGCCGTGACCGGGCTCAATCCCCACGCGGGCGAGAACGGGGCCATGGGAAGCGAGGAAATCGACACCATCATTCCAGCCATCAAGGCTCTGCAGCAGCAGGGCTTGAATGTGCGTGGTCCCATGCCAGCGGACACGGCGTTCTTCCCGCAAGAGCGCGGTGCCTATGATGCGATCCTCTGCATGTATCACGATCAGGCCCTCATTCCGGTCAAGACGCTGGACTTTGACGGCGGCGTGAATGTCACATTGGGGCTGCCTTTCATCCGCACCTCCCCTGACCACGGCACGGCGCTTGGCCTCGCTGGCACAGGAAAAGCCAGCGCCAACAGCCTCATTGCCGCAATCAGGTTAGCCCGCCAAATGGCGGACGCCTCGGCATGACAACCGACGATGGCCTGCCTCCGTTGCGCGAAGTCATCGAGCGCCACGGCCTCGCACCCAAAAAATCTCTGGGGCAAAATTTCCTTTTCGACCTCAACCTAACCCGGCGCATCGCCCGCGCGGCACAGCCATTTGCAGGCCACAGCATCGTCGAAATTGGTCCCGGACCCGGCGGTCTGACGCGCGCCTTGCTGCTCGAAGGGGCTGAAAAAATCATCGCCATCGAACGCGATGAACGCGCCCTTGCCGCACTGGGAGAAATCCAGGCCCGCTATCCCGGCAAACTGGAAGTCGTCGGTGGAGACGCTCTGGCGGTGACTTGGGCAAACCTCGTCCATGGCCCCGCCAAGGTCGTGGCCAACCTGCCCTACAATGTGGGCACGCCCTTGCTCACTGGATGGCTGACAGGAGAAGTGTGGCCGCCCTGGTTTTCTTCCCTTACCCTGATGTTCCAAAAGGAAGTGGCAATGCGCATCGTTGCCAAGCCAGATACAGAACATTTCGGCCGCCTGTCGGTGTTGTGCCAATGGCGCTGCGCGGCCCACAAGCGTTTCGATGTGAACCGCAGCGCCTTCACGCCCGCCCCGAAAGTCACATCGTCGATTGTACAACTTGTCCCGATCACGCCTGCCATCGCCTGCCCTGTCAAATCGCTGGAACGCGTCACCGCAGCAGCCTTTGGACAGCGCCGGAAGATGTTGCGGGCGAGTCTGAAAACCATTTTTGAAACGCCGGAAGCGGTTCTGGAAAAACTGAAAATTGCTCCTACCAAGCGGGCCGAAGAACTTGCCATCGATGATTTTGCCCGGCTGGCGCTGACGCTATAGCTTCTTCGTCAGCGCACGGACGAAATCCGTCAGGCCCAGCTGGCGGCGGCGGCGCAAACGTTCGGCGGTCAGGATCGCAACCACCATGCGGTGACTGTTCTCGATCTCGTCATTGACAATGACATAGTCATATTCGGGCCAGTGGCTGATTTCGTGGCTTGCCTCTGCCATGCGCTTGGCGATCACGGCAGAAGAATCCTGGGCGCGGGCGATGAGCCGTTGACGCAAGGCATCGGCCGTGGGCGGCAGAATGAAGAGCCGCACCAGATCTTCTTTCATTGCTTGTGCTAATTGCTGAGTGCCCTGCCAGTCAATGTCGAACAACACGTCCCGGCCTGCCTCCAATGCCTCAACGACCGGCTTTTTTGGGGTGCCATAGCAATTGCCAAAAACTGTGGCCCATTCCAGCAACTCGCCGTTCTCAACCATTTCGTCAAAACGGGACTGGGTGATGAAATGATAGTCCTTGCCCGCCGTTTCACCGGGACGGGCTTTGCGCGTGGTCACCGACACCGACATGGTGATGTTGGAATCCGTAGCCAGAAGTTTGCGCGACAGTGTGGTTTTGCCGGCACCCGAAGGCGAAGACATCACAAACAACAGTCCCCGCCGGGGGATATGGGTCAGTTGGGCCATGCCTTACTCAATGTTCTGAACCTGTTCGCGCATCTGGTCGATCAAGGTCTTGAGGTCAAGGCCGATCGCCGTAAGGCTTCTGTCAATGGCCTTGGAGCACAAAGTACTGGCCTCGCGGTTGAATTCCTGTGCCAGAAAATCAAACTTGCGTCCAACCGGGTCAGTTGACTTCAGCAAGTCTGCTGCCGCCTCAATGTGGGAGTCCAGGCGGTCCAGTTCTTCCTGAATGTCGCTCCGCGTCGCGACCAGTACCGCTTCCTGGTGCAGCCGCGCCTCGTCAAAGGCAACACCGGTATCCAACAATCGGGCAACCTGTTCTTTCAGGCGCTGGCGGATGGCTTCCGGCTTGCGGGCCGGATTGTCGCGTGCCGCAGAGGCCAACAGTCCGATCCGTTCAATCTGATCACTGAGGATCAGGAGCAGGCGCCTGCCCTCCTCCGCTCGCGCTTTTTTCAGATCGGCGAGCATTACATCAAAGCTGGCGAGCAGGGCGGCATCGCGCTTCAATGATTCGGCTTCCGATATTTCACTGCGCTGCAATTCAAGCACGCCCGGGAGCGCCAGGAGATTCTCGGCCTGCACGGGCGGTGAATTGATCTCCTTGCGAAGGACTTCGACCACCGCCGTCAATTCTTTCAACACAGCCCGGTTTACATTCACCGCTTCGCTGGCGTTGTTATTGTTTACCGTCAATCCCAGTTGAATATTGCCGCGCTTCAAGATCTTTTGAATGCGCTGGCGTAGTTCGGATTCCAGATGCTCATAACCGACTGGCAGGCGCATCCGCACATCCAGTGCTTTGCCGTTGACACTCTTTGCTTCCCATTGCCAAGACCAATCGCCAAGACCACCGGAGTTCCGGGCAAAACCAGTCATGCTGTTGATGGTCAAGGCCTGGCTTTCTTCAATTCCGGGATTGGCACGAGAACCTTGCCAACTTTCACCATGGTGCCGGGCTTGAGCGGGGCATCCGCCTCGGCATTTGCCGCAGGCGCTTCCACCGGCGCAGCCTGCTCTGCGACCTTGGTATCCGGCACGGTGGTTTCTACGGGGGCATCAGCATTTCCTACCGCAGAATTTGCAGCCGGGGCAGATGGTGCGGCTTCATCCACGTTCGGGAGCTGGGCCTGTGGCAGGCCTGGTGCTTCTACTGTTGGCGCAACTGGAGCTTCTGCCGCAGCTCCGGGCTGGGCTGTACCTGCCTCAATGGCCCGCCACTTTGCAACATTGGCGTTGTGCTCCTCCAGCGTCACCGCGAAGACATGTCCGCCGGTGCCATCGGCCACAAAGTACAAATCTTGTGTCGGGGCAGGATTGATCACAGCTTCCAGGGATTCCTTGCCGGGAGAAGCAATGGGGCCCGGCGGCAGACCATTGATCTTGTAGGTGTTGTAAGGTGTTTCGCCATCAATATCTGCCTGTGAGATTGGCCTGTCCAATTTGCCTTTGCCACCTGCTATCCCGTAGATGATCGTCGGGTCGGATTGCAGCCGCATGCCCGCTTTCAAACGGTTGACAAATACTGCCGCCACGCGCGGGCGCTCCTCGGGCTTGGCCGTTTCCTTTTCGACAATGGATGCAAGTGTCACCAGTTCGGATTGGTTCTTGATGATTGAACTTGCGGGCTTTCGCGCCCATATCGTTTCCACCAGTTTGGTCTGTGCCTCAACCATTTGATCAAGCAGGGCCTGGCGGTCCTGGCCACGGGCAAAAAGATATGTGTTGGCAACCACAGCACCTTCCGGCGGAACGGAAACGATCTCGCCTTTCATGGCCTCATGCTCACGCATGCGGTTGACGGCCATCTCGCTGGTCCAGCCTTCCGGTACTGTGAGTTTGTAGGTGACGACACGGCCCGAGGCGATGATATTGAAGACTTCCGACATGGAGGAGCCTGCCGGGAACTCATATTCGCCGGATCGCAACCTGGCACCGCGATAGCCTTGCACCAGGGCGGCGAGCCCCATGACCAGCGGATCGCTGACAACACCCTTGTCATGCAAAAGATTCGCCACCTTTACCCGCTCCATGTTCTTGGGGATATCGACGATTGTCGCATCCCTCAGGGGACCGGGCGCGGTATAGACGGCGTAGGTCCACATGGCTGCGCCGGTCAGGGCGATGATTGAAATGAAAGTGAGCGCCAGGAGCCAGCCGAAAACCCGCCCCACGGCAGACCGTTTCGGCCTTTTGCGATTCGTGTCCGGCAGGCGGATGGGTTGATCTTGACTCACGCGAGGGCCCTCTCTCGCCTGGGAGTTTACGCCGCGACGCGGCGCAAAATCAATGAGGCGTTGGTACCACCAAAACCAAAGGAATTGGACAGGACTGTGTTGATTTCCTTTTTCTTCGCAACCTTTGGCACAAGGTCAACGGCCGTCTCGACACTCGGATTGTCAAGGTTCAGCGTCGGCGGGCAGATGCCGTCACGCATGGCAAGGATGGAGAACACCGCTTCAACGGCACCGGCAGCCCCAAGCAAGTGCCCCACGGCCGACTTGGTCGAAGACATGGAAAGCCGGGCCGCGTTGTTGCCGACCAGACGTTCAACGGCGCGCAGTTCAATTTCATCACCAAGTGGCGTCGAAGTGCCATGGGCGTTCACATAATCAATATCGCTGACAGAAATTCCCGCCCGCTTCAGGGCTGCCTGCATGCAGCGATAGGCACCATCACCATCTTCCGAAGGTGCGGTGATGTGGTAGGCGTCTCCCGACATGCCGTAGCCGATCAACTCGGCATATATTCTGGCACCACGAGCCTTGGCGTGTTCGTATTCCTCGAGCACGACAATGCCCGCACCTTCACCCATGACAAAGCCATCGCGATCTTTGTCATAGGGGCGCGATGCCTTTTCCGGCGTGTCGTTGAAGGCGGTGGACAGTGCCTTGCAGGCGATAAAGCCTGCGATGCCAATGCGGCAGATCGCACTTTCTGCACCACCCGCCACCATCACATCAGCATCGCCGACGGCAATGATCCGTCCGGCATCGCCAATGGCATGAGTGCCGGTGGCACAGGCTGTGACCACGGAATGGTTCGGCCCCTTGAGGCCGAAGTTGATTGAAATGAGACCGGAGGCAAGATTGATCAGCGAGCCCGGAATAAAGAACGGCGAGATGCGGCGCGGCCCCTTCTCCTTTTCCAGCAAGGTCGTGTCCTGAATGCCGGTCAAACCTCCGATACCGGAACCGACCAACACACCGGCGCGGTATTTTTCGTCCTCGGTCTTTGGCTCGTAGCCTGAATCCTTCATCGCCTGTTTGGCGGCGATGAGGGCGAACTGGATGAAATCATCGTAGCGGCGCTGGTCCTTGCTGTCGATCCAGTCATCGCGCTTCAGTGTGCCGTTTGTTCCGTCGCCTTCTTTCACTTCGAAGGCCACGCGGGCAGCAAGGTCGGAGGCGTCAAAACGCGTGATCGGGCCTGCACCGGTTTCGCCGGCGATCATCTTTTGCCAGGTGCTTTCAACGCCTGTGCCCAGTGGCGACACAATTCCAAGGCCGGTGACTACGACGCGCCGCATGTCAAATCCTCAATCTGTTTTCAAAACACGAAAACGCGGGTCACAGGATTCATGCCCCGTACCCGCGTTTTCAATCCGAATTCCCCGCCATTCAAGATGCGGGGCCAAGATCAGGCTGATGCCTTCTCGATGAATTTCACGGCGTCGCCCACCGTCTGGATGGTCTCGGCAGCGTCGTCGGGGATTTCGATGCCGAATTCCTCTTCGAAGGCCATCACCAATTCCACGGTGTCCAGGCTGTCTGCCCCCAGATCGTCGATGAAGCTCGCTTCCGTCTTCACCTTGTCACCGTCCACGCTCAGGTGTTCGACAACGATCTTTTTGACCCGTTCAGCGATATCGCTCATGTGCAATTGTCCTAATTACTGTTCTCACGCCTTGGCGGTTTGGACACGCTAGAACGGGTCCCCCTCAAGCCGCGGGCGGGTTGTTAGCATGAAATACTTCCATATCAAAAGGGGGAAAAAAAACTTGCCAGTCCAGCCGCTTGCAACCTCTCCGGTGAGTTTTGTCACCGAAAAAGGTCGGAAAGCAAGGCCATGTCCATCGTTCCACCGACCATGCGGTTGAGAGATGAGACGACAGGGACAGGCGCTCAGAATTCCATCCAATTTTAGATATTTTGTTACAAATTTTTTTTTCTGTGCCGCCTAGGCTGAAATAACAGTCCGGGGGGACAAGGAATTTCAACAATGACTTCGCGTACCAAAGCAAGTTTTTTCCAATCCATATCGGGCTCAGCCAGCCCGTTGTTTGCCCTCGCTATCGTTCCTGTATTACTCGGCGTCGGGATTGCTACGGACTATGTCCGGCTCCTGAACGCCCAAACCGAACTTTCCGCAGCACTTGATGGCGCGGCCCTGGCTGCGGCACAAGGTGTTGGCGTCAGCGATAAGGTGCGCAAGCTAACCGCCCAGACTTATTTTGCCGCAAATTTTCAAAACGACGCCCTGCCAGGTGCCATCGCTGACGTTGCCATTGATGGCAAAGGCGTCCGGGTCTCTGCAGATCTCGATTTGCCAACCTCGATCATGCACCTTGCCGGGATACCCAGCATGGATTTGAGGGCCATGGCAGAGGTCAACTTGCAGGGTGCCAAAAATGCCGAACTTGTACTGGTTCTCGACTATTCCGGCTCCATGAACAGTCACAACAAGTATGGACGCATGGCAGACGCGGCAACCGAGATGCTGGACTCATTGGAAGCGGCAGCAAAAGATGTCGAATTCAAAGTCGGACTGGTGCCATTTTCAGCCATGGTCCGAACCACCATGTCGTCGGCCTATGTCAACCAGCCTTCAAGTGGTGCCACCTGGACGGGCTGCACGCAAGATCGCGCCTACCCCTATAACACTGGGGTGAGCACGCCCACCGCAGCGGCAGCAACGAAATGGGGCTATATCGAAGGTGGCTTCGAAAACATTGAGGGATATGGCTGTGCGGCTTATGCCGCCAAACGCTTGACGATCAGGCCATTGACAAAGAACATCAACAGCATCCGCGACCAACTCAATGACATGCGGCCACTGGGCAACACCAATATCGCGCTCGGTGCTGAGTTTGGCTGGAACCTCCTTGATCCCGCCTTGCCATTTGCAGAAGCCCGCCCCTACGCGGACACGGAAAACAGAAAGTTCCTTGTCCTGCTCACGGATGGTGTACAAACCTCCAAGGAATTTGGCAGCTCTGGCGGCAGGTCCGTATCAAACGCCCAATCCAATCTCAAAGCCATATGCAAGGGCATGCGCGATTCTCAAATCACGGTCTTCGCCATCGCCTATGATGTGACGGATCCCGCAGTCACGTCGTTGTTGAAAGATTGCGCACCGGGCCGCTATTTTGAACCGGCTGTCAGCGGCACAGATTTGGATGCTGTCTTTGGCGAGATCACCAACCAGATCACCGATCATGTTGTGCGCCTGACGAAATAGCTGATGGCCGGGACGACTTGTGTCGCGTAGCGCAAAGGATGGCCGTCAGGTCTTGCCAAACACCATCCGTGCCACTGCAACAAAGGCCAAGACGCCCAGGCATCCAATGACCGCAAACATCGTTGCAGCCATGGCCGCTGTTGCCAGTTCCGTCGCCCAGGCAAAGACAAAGGGAGCGAGGGCGCCAAGAACATAGCGAAACGAGGCCATGAGGCCGATCCTCGCGCCAAAGCCTTCGCTGCCAAAGAGGGCTAATGTCAACGTGCCCTGCACGATGCTTTTCAGTCCGGAACACAGACCAACCAGAATGACAAACACCACCGCGCCGCCGTGGGCAGGTGCAGTGGCTGCCACGATGAACAGTGCGAGCGGGAGAAGTGCCAGGCCGATGATGGTGATCGTAAGGGGGTGGCGTCTTGATCCGAAAACCATGTTGGTGAACCGAACCACCACCTGGGCCGGACCAAAGAGCGTTGCCACAGCAAGTGACGCGCTGCCAAAGCCCAGCGCTGTCATCATCGGCACCATTTGCGACAGAACGGCAGACAGCGCAAAACTGCTGAGTGAGAAGCCCGCCGTTACCAGCAGAAAGGCAAGGCGCTTGTGGTCTTCCGCCAACGCCGCATGGGCGTGGGGCACTGGCTCCTGCTTTGCGGCATCGTGGACGATGACGCGCCCGGTGCTTGCCCAGCGTGCCAAAACGGCATGAACAGGAAAGCACATGAGGAGGTTGAGCGCCGCGTAGCCCGCCATCACCATCCGCCAGCCGAAGTGCACGTCGAGCCAATGGGTCAGTGGCCAGAAAATGGATGAGGCAAAACCCGCAATCAGGGTGAGATGGACGATGCGGCGCTGGGCATTGCCGCCGGTCGCCTGCACAAGCGAGGTAAACGCAGCATCGTAGAGTACAAAGGTTCCTGCGACTTGCGAGAAGATCAGCGCCAAGACAAACCAGACAGGTGATGGCGCAATTGCCACCAGCGCCATTGCACATGCCGAGGCCAGTGAACCCCAGGCCATGACCCGGGCGGCTCCAAGTCTGTCAAGCGCGCGGCCCATGTGCGGGGCCACAAGGCCGCCAGCGACCAAGGCCGCAGAAAACGCCGCAAAGAAATTGGCCTGGGTCCAGCCAAAGTCTGATGCGATGTCATCTGCGAGAATGGCGAAGGAATAATAGAGCGTGCCATAACCCACCACCTGGGTGAGTCCGAGCAGCCACACCATTTTGCCGAGGCGGCTCACGTCGAACAGATGGGAGGCAAGAGCGACACGCGCGACAAAGACCACCTTTGCCCGATCAATGCAAATTCCGTGGGCGCAAACCAGACGTGCGAAATCCGTGCGCTGTCGCGAAGCGCGCGAAGTTCTCGTCCTGATCAAGCATCAATTGCGTGCAACAGGCTTCCAGGCTTTGGCGGCCTTGCCGCGCTCCAGCAGATAGAAACCGTCAGCCGCAAGCTTTTCCCAGGGTCCTTCCTCACCTCCCGGCCAGAGCACACGCACCTCAGTTTCGGCCAGATCGCCAATGCCAAAATGCCACCAGTCGAGCGCCCCGCTGACGTGGCCCGCGCCGGAATAGAGTTCGCGGCGCATCACCTTGCCGTCTGCACGTTTCACCTCGATCCAGGCTCCGATACCGTCGCGGTTGGCACCCTCCTGAAGCAAGCGGAATTGCAGCCAATGGCCGGCTCCCGTTGAAGTATTCCGCCAAATTTCAGTTTTTTCCAAGCGGTTGACGACGACAAGATCAAGCAAACCATCAAGGTTGAAATCGGTGAGCAATGCGCCACGGGCAGTCAGTGTTGAGGCAACACCGGCCTTGTCCGCCATTTCCACAAATTTTCCGTCTTCAGACTGGACGAGCAGGTTGTTGGGATCGGCCATGGCGAAGTCCGGCATCTCCGCCACATTGCCCTTGGCGATAAAGAGATCGACGCGGCCGTCATTGTTCACATCTTCAAACTG
>Ga0105164_10001402_pt1 | contig 15488 bp, 12 predicted proteins | sample VDWuncwatermetaG_FD_89674 | JGI IMG/M metagenome (GOLD analysis project Ga0105164, IMG submission 89674) | Wastewater microbial communities from Netherlands to study Microbial Dark Matter (Phase II) - VDW unchlorinated drinking water | ecosystem: Environmental > Aquatic > Freshwater > Drinking...
ATCCCGTACTGCCCCTCGGCGTAGACCGCGCAGGGCAGGATGCGTTTCTTGTCCAGCAGGACCGACTCCACCATCGCCACCGTGGCCGCCGCCGGGGCGTAGAAGGCGGAGCCGGTCTTCAGCAGCGACACGATCTCGGCGCCGCCGTTGCGCGCCCGCTGCACCACCGCCTCGATCCGCTCCTTGGGCAGCAGCGTGGTCAGGGGCACGCCGCCGACGTGGGCGGTGCTGACGATGGGCACCATCGTCGCCTCCGTGTGGCCGCCCAGCACCATGGCGTGCACGTCCTGCACCGAGGCGTCGGTCTCCCAGGCGATGAACGTCCGGTAGCGGGCCGTGTCCAGCATCCCGCCCTGACCCACGACGCGGGCCTTGGGTAGCCCGGTGGCGTCCAGAGTAACGTGGCACATGGCGTCCATGGGGTTGGCGAAGACGATGACCACGGCGTCCGGCGAATGCTTGATGGCGTTGCCGGCGACCGACCGTACGATGCCGGCGTTGATGTTCAGCAGCTCCTCCCGCGTCATCCCCGGCTTGCGGGGGACGCCGGAGGTGATGACCACGACTTCGGAGCCGGCGGTGTCCGCCCAGTCGTTGGTGCCGTGGATGCGGCCGTTGAAGCCGATATGGGGGGCGGACTCGGCCAGGTCCAGGGCCTTGCCCTGGGGCAAACCCTCGATGATATCGTGGAGCACCACGTCTATGTAGCCGGTCTCGGCCAGCCGCTGGGCCATGGTGCCGCCGGTCATGCCGGCCCCCACCACCGTCACTTTTCGTCGCATTGCCCTACCTCCTTGGCTCTGGTCTCTCCGTCCCAGCCCGAAGTCTCGCAGTGAGGGTCCCTGCGCTTTGGCAAGGGGTGCCCACCGGGTGTCACTCCTCCACCCCAAGGACTGCGCGTAAGGCGGCCTTGTATACAGCGGCCTGATCAGGAGTTAGACCGCCGGAGAGGCGGAGCAGTACCGTGCCGACCAGCACATCGTACTCCGCAACCAGCGGGAGCTTGGCAATTTCGGAGACATAATCAAAGCGGCGACGCGCGTCGTCGTCGGACCTGAACACCTCAACGCTTCCGCCGTCGGTAACGCTAAGAACCTTGGGGTCCGAGGGGGCATCCAGCCTGCTGTCGTGGAACGAGGCCTTGCCCACGTATTGGGCCGGCCTCCCCAGTAACTCGTTGGGGTCTGTCTCGGCGGTATAGGTGACAGTGGAGTCAATCGGTAGCCCCCGATCAACAAGGGCTTGAACAATCGCCTCAGCGGTGAGCGCCTGGTCCGCAGGCGATCCGCGAGTCACCGGAGTGCTAGCTCCCGGGGAGCTGGCGCTTCCCGTCTCTGAAGCAGGTGCGGTCGTTGCTATTGTACTGATGTCCTGCTGGCCGCCACCGCAAGCGCCGACGAGGCCAGCAATCGTCAACAGGGACAGGAACCACCACCGCATGGGGCGGTCCTCCTTTCGCGAATGGGAAGCGGGAGATCAGGCGCGCAATCAGTCTATCCTAAGCTTCTCGATGACGGCGTCGGCCACCTGGGAGGTGCCGACGGCCGTGGGGTCGTCGGGTGTGGGCTTCATATCGTAGGTGACGCTCTTCCCCTCGGCGATAACGGTGGCCAGGGCGTTCTCCAGCCTCTGGGCGGCGCCTTCCTCGCCGATGTGGCGCAGCATCATGACCCCGGAGAACATCATGGCCATGGGGTTCACCTTGTTCAGCCCGGCGTATTTGGGGGCGCTGCCGTGCACCGGCTCGAACAGGGCGATCTGGTCGCCGAAGTTAGCCCCCGGGGCCACCCCCAGCCCGCCAACCAGCCCGGCGCACAGGTCGGACAGGATGTCCCCGTACAGGTTGGGCAGCACGAGGACGTCGTACATCTCCGGCTTCTGCACCAGCTGCATCGTCATGTTGTCCACCAGCCGCTCCTCGTAGGGGATGTCCGGGTAATCCTCGGCGATCGCCCGCGCCACGGCGAAAAAGAGGCCGTCGGTGTACTTCATGATGTTGTCCTTGGCCACGGCCGTGACCTTCTTGCGCCCGTAGTTGCGCGCGTGCTCGAAGGCGAACTTGATGATGCGGCGGCTGCCGAATTCGCTGATGATCTTCAGTGAGAGGCCGGCGTCCTCCCGGATGCGGCCCATACCGGCGGCGTAGGTCAGCTCGGAGATCCTGGCGATGGCCGGGTCGCCCTTCTCGAACTCCACCCCGGCGTACAGGTCCTCGTGGTTCTCCCGCACGATGACCAGGTCCACATTGTGGTAGCGGGAGCGGACGCCGGGGTAGGACTTGGCCGGACGCACGCAGGCGTACAGGTCCAGTTCCTTGCGCAGGGCGACGTTGACGGAGCGAAAACCGCCGCCGCGGGGCGTGGTGATGGGCCCCTTGATGGCCACTTTGTTGGCGCGGACCGACTCTAAGACCTCTTCCGGCAGGACCGAGCCGTACTTCTCGGCGGCGTCGATTCCGGCTTCCTTATACTCCCACTCGAAAGCAACGCCGGTAGCCTCCAGCGTCCGGATGGTGGCCTCCGTGATCTCAGGGCCGGTGCCGTCTCCGGGGATTACCGTGATCTTATGGGGCATGCGGCATGCTTTCGTTGGGAGGGGTGGCCGCCCCCATTCTAGCAGACCAAGTGCGGGATACGACAGTTGTAGGGGCAACCCCCTGTGGTTGCCCAATTTGTCAGGGCAGGCACGGGGGCCTGCCCCTACGGGGTCAGCAGACGCCGCAGGATGTAGGGCAGGATGCCGCCGTGGCGGTACTGCTCCGCCTCCAGGGGGCTGTCGATCCGCGCTAGGGCGTGGAACGCCGCCTCCGAGCCGTCCCGCCTTACGTGGACAGTGACCTTCTGGCGCGGCTCGAGGCCTGCGGCCGGTCCCTCGATGCGGAAGAGCTCGGAGCCGCTGAGGCCCAGAGATCGACGGTCCTGGCCCGGCAGGAACTCCAGGGGCAGGACGCCCATGCCCACCAGGTTGCTGCGGTGGATCCGCTCGTAGCTCTCGGCCAGGACGGCGCGCACGCCCAGCAGCGCCACCCCTTTAGCCGCCCAGTCGCGGGAGCTGCCGGAGCCGTACTCGCGGCCGGCGATGACCAGCAGCGGGACGCCCTCCTGTCGGTAGCGCATGGCGGCGTCGTAGACTGTCATCCGCTCACTGTCTGGGAAGTGGAGCGTCCACCAGCCCTCGCTGTCGGGCACCAGCTCGTTGCGCAGGCGGACGTTGGCGAAGGTACCCCGCATCATCACCTCGTGGTTTCCCCTGCGGGCCCCGTAGCTGTTGAACTCGCGCGGGGCGACCCCCTGATCGGTCAGATAGCGCCCGGCCGGGCTGTCCGCCGCTATCGATCCGGCGGGCGAGATGTGGTCTGTGGTGACGGAATCGCCGGCCATGACCAACACGCGGGCGCCCCCGACGTCCGCCAGCGGGGCTGGTTCGGGGCTGACCCCCTGGACGAAGGGCGGCTCCCGCAGGTAGGTGGAGCCGGGGTCCCATTCGTAGAGGGCTCCCTCGGGCACCTGGAGCGACCACCAGCGCTCCTCGCCGTCGAAGATGTGTGCGTACGTGTCCCGGAAGATCTCCGGGTCAACCGACTTCTCGATGGCGCGGCGGACCTCCTGCGACGTCGGCCAGATGTCGCGCAGGTACACCGGCTGGCCGGCCCTGTCGCGGCCCAGCGGCTCCGCCTGAAGGTCGATGTCGACGGTGCCGGCCAGGGCGTAAGCCACCACCAGCGGCGGTGAGGCTAGATATGACGCCCGCACCTGGGGATGGATGCGCCCTTCGAAGTTGCGGTTGCCGCTGAGGACCGCCGCCACGACGAGGCCGTTCTCCTCCACCGCGCGGGCCACCGGCTCCAGCAGCGGTCCGCTGTTGCCGATGCAGGTGGTGCAGCCGTACCCCACCAGGTCGAAGTGCAACGCCTCCAGGTAAGCCAGCAGTTCGGCCCGCCGCAGGTAATCGATGACCGCCCGCGAGCCGGGGGCCAGGCTGGTCTTCACGTAGGGGCGCGCCGTCAGGCCCCGCTCCACGGCCTTCTTGGCCAGGAGGCCCGCCGCCAGCATCACCGAGGGGTTGGACGTGTTCGTACAGCTAGTGATAGCCGCGATGACCACCGAGCCGTGGGTAAGCTCCGCCGGCTTGCCGTCGATGGCGATCTGCACCGTCTTGGGGCGGCCGTCAACGCCGGAAGTGGCGTTGCTGGGCTGCTCTGTCTCGTTGACCGTCCCGCCCTCCCAATCGAACCGCTCGCCGTTGGGCCCTGCCCCCGCGAACGCCTCGCTGAAGGCGGCCCGCAGGCTGCGTTTCGCCTCGCGCAGGGGCACCCGGTCCTGGGGACGGCGCGGTCCGGCCAGGCTTGCCTCTACGGTACCCAGGTCCAGCTCCAGAAGGTCGGTGAAGGCCGGCTCCGGGGAGTCGTCCTCGCGGTAGAGGCCCTGTTCCCGGGTGTAGCGTTCCACCAGCTCCACCAGGCTGGGTTCCCGGCCTGTGGTTCGCAGGTAGCGCAGCGTCTCGGCATCGACCGGGAAGAAGCCCACGGTGGCGCCGTACTCGGGGCACATGTTGGCGATGGTCGCCCGGTCGGGCAGGGCCAGGCTGCTGAGGCCCGTGCCGCAGAACTCCACGAACTTCCCGACCACGCCCCGCTTGCGCAGCATCTCCGTCACGGTCAGCACCAGGTCCGTCGCCGTGATGCCTTCCCGGAGGGAGCCGGTCAGTCGCACGCCGATAACCTCGGGCGCCATCAGCGGCAGCGGCTGGCCCAGCATCGCCGCCTCGGCCTCGATGCCGCCCACGCCCCAGGCCAGCACGCCCAGGCCGTTGATCATGGTGGTATGCGAGTCCGTCCCCACCAGCGTGTCCGGGAAGGCGATGGTCTTGCCGTCCACGGAGGCCGTCTGGATCACCCGCGCCAGGTACTCCAGGTTCACCTGGTGGACGATGCCGGCGCCCGGCGGCACCACCCGAAAGTTGCGGAACGCCTTCTGGGCCCAGCGCAGGAAGGCGTAACGCTCGCGGTTGCGCTCGTACTCGCGGTCGACGTTGATCTGGAAGGCGTTGGTGACGCCGAAGGCATCCACCTGCACGGAGTGATCGATGACCAGGTCCACGGGCAGGTCCGGGTTCACCCGTTCGGGGTCGCCGCCCAGTCGGGCCACCTCGGCCCGCAGCGCCGCCAGGTCGGCGACGACGGGGATGCCGGTGAAGTCCTGGAGCAGGACCCGCGCCGGCAGGAAAGGCAATTCGCGACTCCCTGGTTCGGCGGGCTGCCATTTAGCCAGCGCCGTTACCTCATCCTCGCTGACGGTGGCGCCGTCGTGGCGACGGAGCAGGTTCTCCAGCAGCACCTTGATGGAGAAGGGGAGGCGGCTGATGTCCGCTAGCCCCAGCTCTTGGAGGCGCTCCAGCCGGTAGAGGGCGACGCTTCCTGCTGAAGTCTCCAACGAGCCCAGGGCGCCGAAGGAGTCGCGTCGTGGTGCCACTGCTCTTTCCGTTCCGGTTTAGCCGTAGCCAGACATCGTTTCGCCGACCCGGGCCCCGCAAATGGCCATATGGTTTGTGGACGGGCGAACCTAAAGCCGCCCCCCTACGAGAACCGCTTCAGGTACGTTTCCAGGTCGAACTGCTGCCTCTCGGGCTCGAACTCCCAGGACGTCCGCTCGAAGACCGGGCGCTCCTCCTGGTAGAAGACCCCCAGGTGCACCTTCTCCTCGGTGAGGGCCATCGCGATGGCGGTCTTCAGGTCGTGGCGGTCCCAGTCCTCGGGCAGGTCGGTCACGTGCTCGTCGTAATAATCGTAGGTGTTGAAGAACTCGGCGCAAGGGCTCTGTACGTGAACGAACGAAAAGCCCTTGTGCTGTATCCCCTGCACCATGAGCTGGGTGAGCTCGTTGGGGCGCGCCGAGTAACCCCGCGCCACGAAGGTGGCGCCGTTGCTCAGCGCGAACAGCACCGCGTTCATCGGCTTGGTGATGACGCCGTAGGGCGTCGACTTGCTCTTGTGGCCTATGAAGGACGTGGGGGACGATTGCGCCTTGGTCAGCCCGTACGTCTGGTTGTCCATCATGACGCAGGTCAGGTCGATGTTGCGCGCCGCGGCGTGGGGGAAGTGACCGGCCCCGATGGCCATCAGATCGCCGTCGCCGCCCATGACCAGGACGGTCAGGTCGGGGTTGGCCAGCTTTACGCCGGTGGCGATGGGCAAGGAGCGCCCGTGCACTCCGTGGAAGCCGAACGTGCTCATGAAATAGGGCGTCCGGCTGGAGCAGCCGATGCCGGCCACCACCACAACCTCGTGTCGCTGGAGCTGAAGGGTGGCCAGGGCTTTGTAGGTCGCGCTCAGGACGCCAAAATCCCCACAGCCGGGGCACCAGATGGGCTTGTCGCCGCTCTTGTAGTCCTTGAGGGTGAGGGCTTCCGCCTCAGCCACTGGGGCGAGCTTGGCGCCGTCAGGCATGGTTCAGCACCTCCTCGATCTTCGCGAAAACCTCCCCCGGTGTAAACGGCAGGCCGCCGATTTTGTTCAGCCGCAGGGGGCGCACGCCCAGGGTGGCGGCCAGGTGATGCGCGAACTGCCCCTGGTAGTTCACCTCCGGCACCAGGACCTGCTTGCAGGAGCCGATAAACTCCCGCAGGCGCTCCTCCGGCAGCGGGTTGAGTACCCGCGGATGCATCGCCGCCACCCTGTAGCCCTTCCCCAGGGCGCGGTCCACCGCCTCGCGAATGGAGCCCTGGGTGGCCCCCCAACCGATGATGCCTAGATCGGCCTTCTCCTCGCCGTAGCGGGGCGCCAGCTCCTCGTTGTCGATCTCCATCCGCGCCGCCTCAAGTTTGGCGAACCGCTTGGCCGTCATCGCCTCGTGAGTGGTCGGCGACAGACGGGGGTGACCGCGCTCGTCGTGCTCTAGACCGGTGGCCACGTAGGGGTGGGTATCCAGGCCGGGGACGGCCATCGGCGATACGCCGTTGTCGTTCAACTGGTAGCGCAGGTATTCTCCAGGTTCGACCCCGTTGGGCCGCAGGCGTTGCATGACGAGGCCGCTCAGCCGCTCCGTGTCCACCTTCTCCACGGTCTCCGTGCGGTGGGAGAGGGACTGGTCGGACAGAATGATCACCGGGCACTGGTACTTCTCCGCCAGGCCAAAGGCCAGCACCGTGACGCGGAAGCAGTTCTGCACAGAGCCGGGCGCCACGACAATGCGGGGAAAGTCGCCGTGGCCACCGTACAGCGCCTGGAACAGGTCCCCCTGCTCCAGTTTGGTCGGCATCCCGGTGCTGGGGCCCGAGCGCTGCGCATCGACGATGACCACCGGGACCTCGGCCATGGACGAGAGCCCCAGCAGCTCCGTCATCAGGGAGAAGCCAGGGCCGGAGGTGGCCGTCATCGCCTTCATCCCGGCGTAGGAGGCGCCGATGACCGAGGCCAGGGCCGCCATCTCGTCCTCGGCCTGGAGGCACACGCCCCCGAAGCGCGGCAACTGGATGGCCATCGTCTCCAAGATGTCGGAGGCGGGGGTGATGGGGTAGCCGGCGAAGTAACGGCAGCCGGCGTACAGGGCCCCCGCCGTGATGGCGTCGTTGCCGCTCATTATCAGCCGCGCCACGTGGTCCGCCGTTCCTAGCCAGAACTTGTCCTGCTTTTGGATCTTCTTGGTGTACTGGTAGCCATAGTTGAGGGCTTCCAGGTTCTTCTCCACGAGCTCGGCCCGCCGCTTGTAGCGGCTGCGCACCATCTCCTCCAGCGAAGCGGGCGCCAGACCGAACAGCCCGGCCATCACCCCCAGAATCAGGACGTTGGTGCCCCGCACAAAGTCCAGCTCCTGCCGGGCGATCTTCTGGAAAGGCACGCCGTAGCGGATGAAGCGTCCGTCCTCAGGTTGTACCAGGTCGGAATCGTAGATGAGGACGCCGCCGTCGTTCAGGTCGCCCCGGTGCAGCTCGTACGCCTCCTGGTCGAAGGCGATCAGGATGTCGCAACCGTCGCCGAGGGAGACGACGGACCGGTTGGAGATACGGACCTGGAACCAGGCGTGGCCACCCTTGATCTCAGCCGGATAAGTGCGGAAGGTGAAGGTGTGGAAGCCCAGGCGCGCCGCGGCCAGGGTGAAGTTCTCCCCGGTGCTGATCACGCCGCCGATGGCGGTGTCGCCGCCGATCCGGATTATGAAGTCGTCTCTGGGCACGGCCACGCTCCCAACTGTGCTATACGTCGGCTCCCGCACCGGGGCTCGCTGCCGCCAACCGGGAGTCGCGGCCGGCCGCTATTCTATCCCCCGCTTTAGACATTGAATAGAGGCCTGTTGATGGCCCCCCTGAGTGTGACAGCATCAATTTGGACAGTCCACGCTTAGTTTAACACGGCCCCGCCTTCTCTGCTAGCTACGAAAGGCCCAAGCGCGGCGGTGTTGTATAATGGGCCCGAAGCTGCCATCCGGGCAGAAATGCTCAGTCTCTTAAGGGGGTCCCCATGGCGATCAAAGCCTACGTCCTCGTGGTTACCGACCCTGGCAAGACCCGCCACGTGGTCGAAGCGATACGCAAGATCCCCGGCGTCGTGGAGATGCACGAGGTCATGGGCCCTTACGACATCGTGGCGGAGATCGAGGTCGCCAACCTTCAGGAGATCCCCCCGATTCTCGGCGAGCGCATCCGCACCATCGAGGGCATCCAGAGCACGACGTCTCTGGTCACCCTGCCGGAGTGAGCGAGTCGATGTAGCGGAAGCCTTCAGGCTTCCAGGAGCGTCCGGCCGACGCAGGCGCTGGCTACTTTGGCTCAAGCACTATCAGTAGGTCGCCTTCGGAGACGCGGGCCCCCGCGGCAACGGCGACCTCTTTGACCCGGCCGGCCATCGGCGCCGCTATCTCGTTCTCCATCTTCATCGCCTCGACGATCAGGATGACGTCCCCTTCGTTCACCTCATCGCCCGGCTTGACGTTCACCCGGATCACGCGGCCGGTCATCTGCGCCGTGATGGCGCCCGCGCTCGGCGCTGCCCGGCGCCCGGTGGCGCGGGTCGCCGGCCGCGCCGCGCCGGCCCGTCCTTTCAGCTCCACCTCGTACTCCTTGGCGTCAACCAGCAGCTTGGTTGGCCCTTCCTCGACAAGAGTGCGCGGTAGCTGCACGTTGAACGGGCGCTCGTTGACATAAACCGTGACAATGTCGCCGTTGCGCACCAGCCGTACCGCGTATTGGGTCTCGTCAACGGTAACGGCGTCCGCGCCCGGTTGGACTTCAAACTCCTGTCCCCCGATGACGAGTTTCAAGGACTACGCCCTCAGCAGCCTCTGGCGTCCCGCCAGCTTCCAGGGGTTGCGGTCGCCGCCACGAGCCGGTGGCTCCGGGGGCGCTGGCTTATGGTCGTGGGTCAGGGCGGCGGCGATGGCGGCCACCAGTTCCGCCTCGATGCCGGCGCCGCTGGCCAGCCACTCCAGGAACTCGCGGGTCGGCTGCGGGAAGAGTGTATAAGAAACCACGTCCTCCTCGCCGCGGGCGAGCCCGTCCAGTTCCTGGGCTGCCCGCTCCAGCTCCGGTCCCAATTGGTCGGCCGGGCGGCCGGTGATCGGCTCGGCGTCCGGCGCGATGGTCTTGCGGATGTCGTCGCTTATGGGCGCTGGCGAGGCCCCGTACTGGCCCAGGACGTAGGCGCGCGTCTCCTTTGTGACCTGCTTGTAGCGCTGTCCGAACAGGGCGTTCAACACGGCCTGGGTCCCCACTATCTGGCTGGTGGGCGTTACCAGCGGCGGGTACCCCAGGTCGGCCCGCACCCGCGGGATCTCCTCCAGCACGTCCCGCAGCTTCTCCAGCGACCCTTGCTCCCGGAGCTGCGAAACCAGGTTAGAGATCATCCCGCCGGGCACTTGGTGCAGCAGCACCCCGGCGTCGACCTTCACGTTGCCCTCGAAGGCGGCGTACTTCTTGCGCACCTCCGCGAAATAGTCCGCCAGGTGGGTTAGCTGCTCCAGGTCCAGCCCCACGTCGTGCTCTGAGCCCTGGAAGGTGGCCACTATGGACTCGCAGGGCGGCTGCGACGTCCCCTGCGACAGGGTCGAGAGGGCGCAGTCGATGACGTCCACCCCGGCCTCCACGGCCTTAACGTACGTCATCTCGGCCATGCCGCTGGTGCAGTGGCAGTGGAGCTGGATAGGGACGCTGACGGCCTGCTTCATGCTGCGGATGATCTGGTCAGCGTCGTAGGGGTGAAGGAGGCCGGCCATGTCCTTCAGGCAGATGGAGTCCGATCCCATCTCCACCAGCTCCTTGGCCTGCCTGGCGTACATATCGGCGGTGTGGACGGGGCTGATCGTGTAGCAGATGGTGCCCTGGACGTGCGCCCCGGCCCGTTTGGCGACCCGGACGGCGGTCTCCAAGTTGCGCAGGTCGTTCACGGCGTCGAAGATGCGGAAGATCTCCATGCCGTTCTTGACCGCCAGCTCCACAAATTTCTCCACCACGTCGTCGGCGTAGTGGCGGTATCCGACCACGTTCTGGCCGCGCAGCAGCATCTGGAGCGGCGTCTTCTTGAACCGCTTCTTGAGCTCGCGCAGCCGCTCCCAGGGGTCCTCGTGCAAGAAGCGCAGGGCCGTATCGAAGGTGGCGCCGCCCCAGACCTCCACGCTGTGGAACCCGGCCTCGTCCATTTGCGGCGCGATGGGCAGCATGTCCTCGGTGCGCATGCGCGTGGCCAGCAACGACTGGTGGGCGTCGCGCAGGGTGGTATCTGTGATCCGGATCGTCATGGTCGCTCAGCCTCTCCTGTGGCCCATGGCGGACTTCTGCTGGCGCCGTGCCACCTTGGTCGCGTGGGCGGCGGCGATGATAGCCTGCGCCACGTGCTTGGCCACCCGCCTATCGAAGACGCTGGGGATGATGTAGTCCTCGTGCAGCTCCCGCTTGGAGACCACGTCGGCGATGGCATGGGCGGCGGCCAGCTTCATCTCGTCGTTGATTTCGCGGGCCCGGCAGTCCAGGACGCCCCGTAGAAGGCCGGGGAAGCAGAGGACGTTGTTTATCTGGTTGGCGTAGTCTGACCTACCGGTGGCGACGATCCTCGCGTAGGCAAGGGCCTCCTCCGGCATCACCTCGGGCACCGGGTTAGCCAGGGCGAACACTATCGGGTCTCGCGACATCTTGGTTATGGCCTCAGCCGGTAGGAGCCCGGGGCCGGAGAGCCCGATGAATACGTCCGCTTCCCCGAGGGCGTCCAGGAGGCCGCCGCGGACGTTGTCGGGGTTGGTTGCTTGCGCAAACCACTCCTTGATAGGGTTCATGTTCTCGGTTCGGCCGCGGTAGACCACGCCGGCCCTGTCGCAGCCGATGATGTGGCGCGCGCCTGCCAGCATCAGGAGCTTGGAGGTGGCGGTCCCTCCGGCGCCGACGCCGTTGATGACGATCTTCACGTCGGCCAGGTCCTTGCCCACGATCTTCAGCGCGTTGAGGAGCGCGGCTGTTACCACCACAGCCGTCCCGTGCTGGTCGTCGTGGAAAACGGGGATGTCCAGCTCCTGGCGCAGCCGCTCCTCGATCTGAAAGCAGCGGGGCGATGAAATGTCTTCTAGGTTTATGGCGCCGAACGTCGGCGCGATGTATTTGACCGTCTCCACGATCTGGTCCGGGTCCTTGGTGGCCAGGCAGATGGGGACGGCGTCCACCCCGGCGAACTCCTTGAACAGCATCGCCTTGCCTTCCATCACCGGCAGGGCGGCGGCCGGGCCGATGTCGCCCAGCCCCAGTACGGCCGTGCCGTCGGTCACCACGGCGACGGTGTTCCCCTTCATAGTCAGGGAATAGGCCTTCTGAGGGTCGTCCCGGATGGCGAGGGAGACTTCTGCGACTCCGGGCGTGTAGTAGGTGGACAGGTCGGCCCTGGTCTTCAGGGGCTTCTTGGGGGTGATCTCTATCTTGCCGCCGAGATGGGCCAGGAAGATAGGGTTGGAGACGTTGACTACGCTGACCCCGGGGACGCGCCTGGCCGCCTCGACCACCCGCTGGCCGTGCTCATCGTCAGAGACGGCGATGGTGATATCGCGGATCACCGCTTTATGGGTAATCTCCGGCGTGTCTATGGCCCCGATGTTTCCCCCGGCCGCCGCGATGGCCGAGGCCACCTGGGCCAGCATCCCCGGCCGGTTGGGGATACTAAACCTGATGACGATGCTGTGGGCGCCCCAGAAGAAATCGCCTTCGTGCCGCCGGCTGGTCGACGGTGGCGCAGGCCCCTTCATCGATTGAAGCCCCTGCGTCATCGTCGCTCTGCGCCTGAGCTATTACAGCGGGATGTTGCCGTGCTTCTTGGGCGGGTTCGTGTCCGTCTTGTTCTGGAGCATCTCCAGCGCCCGGATTATCTTGACCCGGGTGTCCCGCGGGTCGATCACATCGTCGATGAAGCCGCGGGAGGCGGTGATGTACGGGTTGGCGAAGTTCCGCCGGTACTCCTCGATGAGTTCCTTGCGCCTCTTCTCGGGGTCCGCGGCGGCCTCGATCTCCCGCCGGAATACGATGTTCACGGCGGCTTCCGGCCCGGTCACCGCTATCTCTCCCGCCGGCCAGGCGTAGTTGACGTCCCCTCGCAGGTGCTTGGAGCTCATCACCACGTAAGCCCCGCCGTACGCCTTGCGAAGGATCACCGCGATCTTGGGGACGGTCGCCTCAGCGTAGGCGTAGATGAGCTTGGCGCCGTGGGTGATGATCCCCCCGTACTCCTGGTCCATCCCTGGCAGGTAACCCGGCACGTCTACCAGGGTCACGATGGGGATGTTGAAGGCATCGCAGAAGCGGACGAAGCGGGCGCCCTTGCGTGAGGAGTCCACGTCCAAGACTCCGGCCAGCTGGGCCGGGTTGTTGGCTACGACTCCCACCGGCCGCCCGTTCATGCGGGCAAAGCCCACCACGATGCTGCGGGCCCAGAAGGCGTGCACCTCCATGAAGTCGCCCTCGTCCACAATGGAGTAGATGACCTCGTGCACGTCATAGGGCTTGCTGGGGTCTTGGGGCACGAGTCCAGAAAGGTCGTCACAGCGGCGGTCCGGGTCGCCGGCGGGCTCGCTGTAGGGGGGGTCTTCCATGTTGTTGGAAGGTAGGAAGGAGAGCAAGCGGCGGACCTCGCTCAGGCACTCCTCTTCGCCCTCCACCGCGAAGTGGGCCGCGCCGCTCTTGCTGGCATGGACCTGGGCCCCACCCAGCTCCTCGTGGCTTACCTCCTCCTGGGTCACCGCCCGGATGACGTCCGGGCCGGTGATGTACATCTGACCGGTGCCCTGCTTCATGAAGATGAAGTCCGTGATGGCGGGGGAGTACACCGCGCCCCCAGCTGTAGGCCCCATAATCACCGAGATCTGGGGAATCACCCCGGAGGCCATGACGTTGCGCAGGAAGATGTCTCCGTATCCCTTCAGGGAGACCACGCCCTCCTGGATGCGGGCGCCGCCGCCGTCGTTGATGCCCACAAGCGGGGCGCCGTTCTTCACCGCCAGGTCCATCACCTTGCAGATCTTTTCTCCCGCCGCCTCCGAGAGGGAGCCGCCAAACACGGTGAAGTCCTGGGAGAAGATGTATACCGGCCGGCCGTCGATCTTGCCGTAACCGGTCACCACGGCGTCGCCGTAGTACTTCTGCTTGTCCAGCCCGAACTCGGTGGTGCGGTGGGTGACGAGAGAATCGAGCTCCTCGAAGCTACCTTCGTCCAGGAGGATGTTCAGTCGCTCGCGGGCGGTGAGCTTGCCGCGGGCGTGCTGCGCCTCGATGCGCTCCTTGCCGCCGCCCAACTGTGCCGACTCCTTGAGCTGCCGCAGCTCCGAGAGCCGGTCTTCGGTGCGCTTCTCTTCGATGGCCATGCGTGGGGCTATAGCTGAGGCGACAAGAGATAACGGTTGTCTATTGCCCGCCAGATGTTAGCACAAGAGCGGTCGCCCAAGCAAGGTGAAGGTCTGCCTGCCGGCAAGCAGGCTGCGCTATCGCCTACTGCGGAATGTTGAGGACGTCTCCTATGTGCAAATTCGTCGGCTGGATGCCCGGATTGGCATTCAGGAGGGCCTGCAGGCTGACTCCGCACTTCTCCGCGATCAAGCTGGGGTAGTCTCCCTCCTTAACGGTGTAGGTCTTGCCGCATTGCCCTGGTGCTGCGCTGGCCTCTGGCCCGCTCTCGCCGCCCCCCGGTGGCGCGCCGGTGCCCGCTAAGGGAGTGATGGCTCCAGGCTCCAGGATTATCACGTCCGGCGGCTGCGTCCACGGGCTGGCGGTGGGCACGCTGCGGGGATCGGTGAGGTGACCGCGGCTGGGGCCCTGTTGGTCGCCTCCGCCGCCGCAGGCCGCCAGCAGGCCCAGCACGAGCAGCATAGAGAGGGCAACGGTGGGAAACAGGCTGCGGGGCGTCATGGCACTTTCGGGCGCATACTACCGCATGCGACCCGGTATGGCAACGGTCGAAGCGGTAACAGACATGGCCGCGCTACTAGCGGCGGCTGCGCCAGCGGCCCCACCAGGAGCGCCGACGGCCGCCCGTTCTGGGGCCGCCCAGCTCCATGGGCTCACCCCGCCAGCGCTTCTCCGGGGGCCGTCCACCATCGGCGGACCGCCGCAGCGACAGCACGAAGGCGGCGATGAACAGGACGATGCCGCCGACGATCACGTAGCGGGTCACGGAGTCGCCTCCGGGCTGGGCCACATAGCCGACGACCATGATGGCGATGGCCAGCAGCAGGATGTGGCCGGGGGAGACGTGGGGTAGCCGCAGACCCCGCAGCCAGGAGGCCGCTTCTCTTAACGGCCTGCCGATGGCGTCACGCGCCCGGGCTACCGGGGAACGTCGCGGCGGAAAGGTGTCCAGCCTGGAGAGTAGCTCCTCGATCTCCTTCTGGAGCCTGTCGGTCATGGCAACCTCGTGCGGGGCGGAGAGTTATCCACATTGTACCCCCGCTTCGCCGCACCAGTCCAGCGTTCGCATGGCCACCCTGCACCCGTTGCTCTTGGCAGAGCCCGTCCCTGACGGCGATAATGGACGCAATTCTCGCGAGCACTCAGCATGGACTGGCGCCAAGAGTACAAGCGCAGGCTCACCTCCGCTGACGAGGCGATGCGTGTGGTCAAGGCGGGCGATCTGGTTGTGGTTCCGCTCGCCGCGCCTCGCGCGCTCCCCCATGCCCTCTTCCGTCGCTGCCAGGAGCTGGGCGCTATCGATCTCCGTCTGTCGGCGCCCCTCTCGGACCCCGGCTGGCTCCAGGCCGACTGGCAGGAGGTGTTTCGCATCGAGTTCGAGCTGTTCATCGGCGATTTCGCCCGCCCGGCCACCGATGAGGGGCGCGCCACCTACGTGCCCAGCCTCTTCTCCCTCAACTTCAAGGACCAGGACGAAAGTCGCCCCGAGCGGCGGCCCATCGACGTCTTCCTGACCGCCATCACGCCGCCGGACGACCGCGGCTACGTCTCCTTCGGCGCCCACAACTGGAACAAGCGCGGCTACGTGCGCCGCGCCCGGGTCACCATCGCCGAGGTCGATTCTGGCC
>Ga0105164_10001403_pt1 | contig 15479 bp, 15 predicted proteins | sample VDWuncwatermetaG_FD_89674 | JGI IMG/M metagenome (GOLD analysis project Ga0105164, IMG submission 89674) | Wastewater microbial communities from Netherlands to study Microbial Dark Matter (Phase II) - VDW unchlorinated drinking water | ecosystem: Environmental > Aquatic > Freshwater > Drinking...
ACCTCAAACGAAAGCTCATGCGCTATATCCGGCAGTACAATACGCAGCCTAAACCCGTGAAGTGGAAGTACTTCGATGCGTCACGTCGAATTACTCCCGAATCAATCGTTACAGTCCACTAGTGAGCATTGTCATCGCCATACTCAGCTGCATGACTTTTCTGTACTTCATGATCGCTCCCTCTCCTTGGATCGTGACCTGCTTCTTGATGTGTTCCCGATCCTGGTAACTATAACAATTGCCTTCTGGCTTGCCGTGGTCGGTGACAGAGTCAGATGGATTGGGCAGTAAGGCCAATACAAAGTGCGGGAATTCTTATCTCAGGCGTTTGGTTGCTAGTAGAGTGGTGGAAATCAGCGCTTGGTCTGGGGAGGCATGTACTTGATCATCTCGTCGGCGAGTTCTTTCGCGATTTCCTTTAGACTCGGCTTAATGAACATATAGCTGTTTGAACGTTCATGGCGCGCTTTCCAGACCGTGGTACCGGTTGTGGCGTCGATCAGACGTAGGCTTAGCCCCACTCGCCCGACATTATCTCCTTCCTTTCGTACATATTCCCAGGAGTTGACGCGTACCACCAAGAAGGAGTCTACGCTGAGCGCCTTCCCGAGCTTGATGGCGGAATCCTTATCGGATTGGCCGGTCATCTCCAAACGGGAGAAGTAAAACACGAGCGAGTCGAACGCTTCTTTCGAGGCTTGGAAGATATCGGTCACGTTTTCGGGCGAGACGACCCGTTCGATATTTCCCTGTCGATTCAGGGCGACGGCCAAGACTTCTTGAATGTCTTCCCGAGCGCTGTCGTATTGGCTGGCCATCGGCGGCAATACCGCGATGGTCTGGGGTCGAAAGACCCTCGCGCCTGGGCCTTCCCACACTTCCTGTAAGCCACCGCAGCCTCCGAGCAGCGCGACGAGTGCCATCATGGATACGATGTGGACAGATGATCGAGACAGCATAGGCCTAGTATACCATTAGAATGTGAATGAAATAGAAGCGGAAACCAGGGCACCCTTTTCACGGAAGTCATACCCTCCTCCGGCATCGGCGCGAAAATTAAACCATCGGATGCCAAGCCCTGCCGTGGGGACAAAGGGAGTGGAGGCATCCTGCATGTTCTTAAAGGTACCGATTCTAAACGAGAGAAATTCCGACAAGATCGTCTGTTCGAGTCCTAAGCTCAGGAGCTGGCTCTTCACCCCCGGGACGAAGGTCTTGTTCGAGATTGCATCGACATCGGCCGACAACGTGAGAGAAGAGTATGGATTGATTGCGAAGCCGAATCGGACCTGTGGCTCCAGCTTTAACTCGCCTCCACCGGCAGCATCGAAGGTCGGCTTGTTAATGTCCTTGGCGACGACGGCAAATCTCGCCCACGAAGATGGACGATAGATCGCTCCCAGGTCAATGCCATAGGTCGTGGAGATGTTCGGCTTGCCGAAATGATCAGTCGTGCTGACACCGCTTCCACCAGTGAGGTCCGTAGAACCGTTGTATGCGGCGCCCTGGATGACTTTCGCGGTTATCCCGATTGCAAAGGTCTTGTCGGAAAAGGCGTAGGCATAGGAAAAGGCCAGCTGTCTGGCTTCGAGACCGCGCAGCGCCATCTGGCCCGCCACGGTGATGGGAGTCGCCGGCCCGCCCGGCTGGGAAGCTTGTACCGGGGTTGAAACGAACCCACCGCCGGTTGCCACGTCAGACACGTTGAATCCGAACGCATGTTCGCCAAGGTGCCCTTTCACATAGAGACCGGCCGATCCGTTGACTGAGACAGTGGCACCTGGTCGATTGATGCGGTCAGCGATACTCTGACCTCTCGCCAAATTGTCGGGCGAGGTATCGCTGGTCGTGAAGTTCTCCAGATCATGAAGCGCATCGCCCAGGCCGCGGCGATCGATCGCCAATCCTCCCCCCTGGACGCGGATATCAACCGTCTGGGTCATGGCTAAGCCGGCGGGGTTCCAGTAGGTAGCGAGGGCATTGGTCGTCACAGCGACTCCAGCGCCTCCCATCCCCATTGCGCGAGGGCCCACAATCACAAATTCGGCTGTCGAGCCGTAGGAAGGCCAGGCTGAGGCCAGCAGCAGAATGGCCATTCGGAGCCATGGCGAGCAGCGCATGTCAGATCCTCGAATCAATCAGCGGTCTTGCGAGTCTAGAGAAGGAATGATTGTTCGTCAAGAAATCACGGTCTGTTCACCCGTTAGGAAAACGCGCGGGTGAGGCGGTGCGAGAGATCACGAAACGATTTGTCCATCCCGCATATGAATAATGCGGTCAGATTGAGCGGAGAGTTTGTCGTTATGGGTCACGATCACGAACGTGGTTCCACGTGTTTTGTTCAAGCTGCGCATCAATCCAAATAATCCGTCCCCGCTGCGCGTGTCAAGGTTACCGGTTGGCTCATCGGCCAAGACCAAGTCAGGTTTTTGTATTAACGCACGTGCCATGGCGACACGTTGTTGCTCGCCGCCCGAGAGTTCTCCTGGCTTGTGATGCAGGCGGTCCCCTAATCCGACTTCCGTGAGGAGGGCTGTTGCGTCAGCCTTGACGGAAGCGGGTTCGCGACGTTGCACGAGGGCCGGCATGCAGGCATTTTCCAACGCGGTGAACTCGGCAAGGAGATGATGAAATTGAAACACGAACCCGATCCGCCGATTCCGGAACTCTGCTTGTTGAGGATCCGTCATTTGAAAGAGGTCCTGTCCATCAAATGTGACCGTCCCGCTGGTCGGTTTATCAAGGGTCCCGATAATGTGGAGCAACGTGCTCTTGCCGGCTCCTGAGGCTCCTACAATCGCCACCAGCTCGCCGCGCTGAATTTCAAGGTTCACCTCCGTGAGGACTGGCAGTTCATAGGACCCCATCGAGAAAGATTTATGGAGATTGGTGACTTTAATCATGTTCAGTGATGAGTGGTGAGGACTGAGGACTGAGGCTAGGAATATTACGATGGGAAGTACGACTCAGTCCTCGGCCTTCAATTCTCAGTCCTACGAATCTATTCATACCGCAACGCGGCAACTGGTTCCAGCTTCGCGGCCTGATTTGCAGGATAGACCGTCGCCAAAAAGCTGATCAGGATGGCGGAGCCGGCCACAAGGAGCACGTCTTCGGCCAGCACATGAACCGGAATGCTCGAGATGTAGTACACGCTTGGGTCGAACGTCCAAAACGTTTGAATCAGCCAGAGGAAGGCGTAGCCCAACGGAATGCCGATGCCGGTTCCCGCAAATCCAATAATCAATCCGTTCAGCATGAAAATGCGTCGGATACTGCGTTTTGTCGCACCCATGGCTTTGAGGATGGCGATTTCTTTCTGCTTCTCCGTCACGATCATCGTCAAGGTGCTGACGATGTTGAAGGAGGCCACGATCGTGATCAAGACAAGCAGGAGAAACATCATCGTTTTCTCCAGCTTCAGGGCTGAGAAGAGATTGCGATTCATCTGCATCCAATCTCTGGCTCCATGGCTGAATCCAAGCTCCTGTTCGATCGTGTGGGCGATCTCTCCGGCGCGAAACACATTCGTGACCTTGACTTCGATTCCGCTCACGCTCGAGCCCAGGTTGAAAAATTTCTGTGCCTCGCTGAGTTCGATATAGGCAAACGAGGAATCGTATTCAAACATGCCTGAATGGAATAGGGCGACCACAGCGAACGTGCGGATTTTTGGTACCATCCCCATCGCGCTGATTGGGCCGACGGGAGAGACCACATTGACCGTATCGCCGACAAACACTCCCAGTCTGAGCGCCAGCTCTTTGCCGAGAATGATGCCAGGTTTTTCAACGGGGCGTAGATCGCCTTGAGGGTCGTCGGCCGGGGCCTGCATCACTTTCACCGGGGTGAGCAGGTCGAGCAGCTGCCCCGCTGTGATGTTCTTAGCGAGTTCAGTGACATTGGCTTCTCGTTTCGGGTCGATCCCGCGCAGGATAATCCCTTGTACCCCACTCTGCGCGGTAAGGAGCACTTGGCGGAACACAAATGGCGTGGCTGCGACGACGTCGGGGACCGTCTGGATCTTGTCGGTCAGACGGTCATAGTCGGTCATGTGCTCTTTCATTCGTTCTTGGACGATGATATGGGCCGTCGTCCCGAGAATCTTGCTCTGAATGTCTTCCCGGAAGCCGGTCATAATGCCCACTGTCCCGATCAGCGCCGCCACTCCCAGCGTAATCCCAGCCACAGACACGAAGGTATTCAGCGAGATGGTCCGATTACGACGCTTGGCGCGTAGGTAGCGGAGGCCGACGAAGATTTCATAGGGAAGGGTCACGAGGATTTCTCTGGTCTGAGCTGGGGGAAGAGGACGACGTCGCGGATGGATGCTTGATCGGTGAACAACATGATCAGTCGGTCGATCCCGATCCCTTCTCCGGCGGTCGGCGGCATACCGAATTCAAGGGCACGGAGGAAGTCTTCGTCGACGAGATGGGCCTCTTCATCGCCTGCCTCCCGTTGAGCCGCCTGGCCTTCAAACCGTTCACGTTGGTCCAGTGGATCGTTCAACTCGGAAAAGGCATTTGCAATTTCTCGCCCGGCAATATAGAGCTCGAATCGGTCTGTCAGGGATGGATCCGTATCCTTCCGCCTGGCGAGCGGAGAAATTTCGATCGGGTAGTCTGTGATAAAAGTGGGCTGTTGGAGGTTGGGCTCAACGGTTTCCTCAAAAATCTCGTTCACGATCGTAAACAACGAGGCCTTCGGATCCACCGGGACATTGAGCCGTTTGGCGGCCGCCAATGCCTGCTCTCGATCCTGGAGGACCGCTGGGGCCAGATTATTCACCTCTTGGATGGCTTGGTGGTACGACCACCGACGCCACGGAGGCGTGAGGACGATCTCGTGCCCTTGGTACGGAATGACTGTCTTGCCAAGAATCTGTTGAGCCAGACTTGAGACCAGTTCTTCAGTGAGTGTGATCAGATCGTGATAATCCGCGTAGGAGACATAGAACTCCAGCATCGTGAATTCAGGGTTGTGGATCGTCGAGATGCCTTCATTCCGGAAGTTGCGATTGATCTCAAACACGCGTGGAAATCCGCCGACGATCAGGCGCTTCAGATATAGCTCCGGTGCGATACGCAGGTAGAGATCGACGCCGAGCGCATTGTGGTGTGTCACGAAGGGTTTGGCCGCTGCTCCACCTGGAATGGGATGCATCATGGGCGTTTCGACCTCAAGAAACCCACGCTCGATGAGAAAGGTTCTGATGCCGGCGATGATGCGGCTCCTGGTCGAAAAGATCTGATGAATCTGAGGATTGGCGATCAGATCGACATAGCGCTGCCGATACCGGGTTTCGACATCCGTTAAGCCGTGCCACTTTTCTGGGAGCGGGCGGAGCGCTTTACTGAGAAAGGTCAGGTGATGGACCTCGACCGTGAACTCATTCGTCTTGGTGCGGAACAATGTTCCCGTCACGCCGATCCAGTCGCCGAGATCGAGCTGCTCGACGACGGTGTAGGCTTGTTCGGAGAGAAGATCTTTTTTGAGGTACACCTGGAGGCGATCGGACCCGTCTTGCAGGACAGCAAATCCGGCCTTCCCGAACCGGCGTAGGGCGACGACTCGTCCCGCAAGTGTGCACGAGACCTTCTCCTGCTCTAACGTCTCCTTGGTCTTCTCACCATGCAGCATGAGTAATTGTCCGGCCCGATCCTTGACCTCAAAGCGACTGCCGTATGGAGCGACGCCGGCCTCTCGAAGGAGCTCGAGTTTCTTGATCCGCTGTTGCCGCTGTTCGTTCAGTTCGTCCATCTTACCCTTGAGCCATCCTGCTATAGGTCGTCGTCCAGTCCGCCGACCAGTGAGAGTTGATCACTTCCCTTCCCCAGTTTCTTCTTCAAAAATGCCTCGATGAACCCATCGAGGTCCCCGTCCATGACGGCTGAGACGTTACTGAGTTGATGACCTGTCCGGTGGTCTTTGACCATTTGATAGGGCTGGAACACGTACGACCGAATTTGGCTGCCCCATGCAATGTCCTTCTTCTCGCCAACGATGGCGTTGAACTCCGCTTCCTTTTTCTTCTGTTCCAATTCGAAGAGGCGCGCCTTTAAGATTTTCATCGCACCATTTCGATTTTGCAGCTGGGAGCGTTCGTTCTGGCATTGCACGACGATACCGGACGGCAAGTGCGTAATCCGGATGGCGGTTTCCACTTTATTGACATTCTGTCCTCCGGCACCGCCTGCCCGAAAGGTATCGATCCGGAGGTCCTTGTCTTCAAGCTCGACGTCGATGTCCTCGCTCAGCTCAGGATAGACGAAGACGGACGCGAACGACGTATGCCGCCGCTTGTTAGAGTCAAACGGGGAAATGCGCACTAAGCGATGGACCCCAGCTTCCGCCTTCAGATATCCATAGGCATAGGAGCCCGTGATCGAGATCGTCACACTCTTGATACCCGCCTCGTCGCCGGGCAACAGGTCCAGTGTGTCCACCTTGAACTTCTTGTGTTCCGCCCATCGCACGTACATGCGAAGGAGCATCTGTGCCCAATCTTGGGATTCTGTGCCACCGGCACCGGGATGAATCGCGACGATGGCATTATTGGAGTCGAGCTCTCCTGACAGGAGAAGCTCGACACGCAGTGTGGCGAGTCGCGGCTCCAACTGATTTAGCTCATTCGTCAGCTCGGTCTCCAGAGCCGAGTCACCGCTTTCGTGGGCCAGCTCAAGCAGCGCATCCACATCACCCATTTTGGTCTCGATGTCGCGCCATTGCTGCAGCTCTCGCTCGATCGTTGCCTTTTTCCGGCTCACCGCGGCGGCGGCACGGGTATCGTTCCAGAAGTGAGGCTGGCCCATCTGTGCTTCAAGTTCTTGTAAGTCGGCTGTCATATGAGCGAAGTCAAAGATGCCCCCGTAGTTCAGCTACTTGTTCAGCAAGAGAGCGAACACGAACCGCCACGTCTTCTATCATGCCACGATCCTCCTTCTTCGGTCATGCCGGCGTGATAGCCGTCATGACTGGTTCTTTTGTGCGGAAATAGCTGAACAGACACAAAAGCGCGCAGATTATAACACAGGCGTGAGCAAACACATCGCCGTAATAGCTGTAAAACGTGCGGGCTTGTCTGGTCGGGATCATCGCGTACGATGCCTGCTCGATGAAGAGCGGTGTCGTCTCGATGATCTGTCCGAACGGATCGATGAACCCGGAAATCCCGGTGTTCGCCGCTCGTGCGAAGGCCAAATGATTCTCCACTGCGCGAAAGACAACCATGGCGAAGTGTTGGGCGGGGGCTGAGGACGCTCCAAACCAGCCGTCATTCGTGATCGTCACCAGAAACTCTGCGCCGTTTGCTGCGAACTGACGGACCAAATCCGGGAAGATGACTTCATAGCAGATCGCCACCCCAAACTTGACGGGTCGGGAACCGGACGAACGTTCCGTGTTCCATGATTTTGGGCTGAACGAAAGAGTCGTCGGTCCTGGCCCTGATTCAAAATCGCCGATGCCTTCGACGAGTTTATCGAGGAAGAACAGGAGTGATGATTTGAAGGGGATGTATTCTCCAAACGGGACGAGATGGTGTTTGTCATAACGGCCAAGGATCATGCCGTCTGTCCCCAGCAGATACGCGCTGTTCAGCAGGTAGGGGCGGCGATCAGGGTAAAATCTCAAGGCCGGGCTGCCGAGGAGGATCGGTGCCTGCGCACGTTCCGCCCACGCGATCAGTTGCAACTGATACTCTTTCTCCCGCTCCAAAATAAACGGTGTAGCTGCCTCGGGCCACACGACCAAGTCGGCACTGGTTCCCAGTTGGGCCGTGAGGCGGTCAAACGTCTGCATTGTTTCGTCACGGACGGACGCATCCCACTTTACCGCTTGATCGATGTTCGGTTGAACGACACCGACGGTAATGAAGGTTTTCGGATTTTGCCGATCTCTATCGCTCAGGACCGCCGAACTATAGAACCATGATAGCAGCATGCAGGCTGCCGCAGTCGTGAGGAGTTCCCACGGGAGCTTGGCCGGGTGACATCCACGGAAAAACGGCATGATCCACATGAACAGCTCGGCGAAGGCCACATTCACCAGGACAATGAGAAAGGAGATGCCATACACACCTGTGTGGTCTGCCACCTGAATCAGGTCTAGTTCGCGATATTGCGAATAGCCGAGGAGGCACCATGGAAGGCCGGAGAGCAGGTAGGTACGGAACAATTCGAGTGCAACCCAGAAGCAGGGTGCAAAGAAAATTCCATAGCGTGGGATGAGCTCGCGCAACCAGACGACGGCGAGGCTATAGAGTCCGACGTAGAGCCCGAGATAGCTGGTCAGCAGCAGCAAAATTGCGTAACTGACAGGTTCGGGAACTTTGCCATAAGTCGTCATGGCGGTGACGACCCAGGCCATGATGCCGGTGAATCCGACGAGACCGCTTAGCCAGCCGATCCAAAAGGCTCGCCGTCTGGAACATTGGTCGAGTGCGAGATGGAGGGGAATCAGGACGATCCAGGCCAGTAATCCCAGATCAAACTTTGGAAAACAGAAAGGCAAGAGCAGTCCGCTCGCGCAGGCAAAGAGGATCTGACGCGAACGAGCGTGGTCCATCGTGCTGTACCTTATCCAAAAGATTCGATGACTTGCAAGAGAATGCTCGAACTATCAGCGACTTGGGAAGGGCGCCACGTGCTTTTCCCCGATAGAATGAGGTATTGTAACTGATATGGAGCGCCGTCGGCATCGTCGAGTCCCTGTTCACGTGAAGAGCCTGCTTCAGGAGAACTCGCACGAGGTGGAGGGGGAGGCCGTCGATCTGTCACTCGGCGGCGCGCGGATTGAAAGCGCCCTTGTGGTTCAACCAGGAAGACAGATCGCCGTCAAGCTGATTGTTCCAGGAGATGACACATCGATCCTGATCGAGCACGCTCAGGTGCAATGGGCGGTCGATCGAACGTTTGGGGTTCGGTTTGTTGATTTACCGGAGCATGAGTTGGATGAATTGGAACAGTTGATCGATGAAAGCATTGCGCTTGATGAAGGGGAAAAGACATGAAATCCGTGAGGCCTGAGACAGAGACGCAGCCCGATGACTCTCGATTCTGGATCGGTGGCGAAGCGACCGTCGGGTCCCAAGCCCGCCGCCATATCCGTCGCCAAGCCGGGTCACCAACCTCTCTGCTCGGCGTCATCATCGGCCTCACCTTCCTCGGCGGCCTCGCCCTCGGCAGCTCATTCGGCCTACTCTGTCGAAATAAGAGCAAGTAGTGATTCCGTCTTCAGTTTGAGTTCTGCTCCCGTCTGATCACGCCAACTGAGCGGTGGTTCCTCCGTTGGCAAGCCTTAAAGTGTACCGCTGACACTGCTGCTATCACACTAGTGAATTGAGTATAAAATGAAGTCATGTCTTTCTTCATAGGCTCATCAGCCAAGGTGACTCAGTTTGTGGTGAAACTGATTTCGGTATTGTCACCACTTTTTGTTGGGATTTCTGTGATTGCGCTGACAGCACCAACTCAATTAGCACAATCTGAATCAGATCGAGGAACTTGGCGTACAGCGGCTCCGATGCCGACGAAGCGGACGGAGGTGGCGGCTGCGGCGGTAGACGGGAAAATCTACGTTGTCGGCGGGTTCGAAAAGCCCAGCTTTGGCAATATGATGAATTTCGCGATCACGCCGTCCGTTGAAATGTATGATCCAGTGACTGACCGATGGACCTCCAAAGCGCCGCTGCCTGTTGGCCTGCATCATGTCGGGATCGGCGTTGTCGATAGACGATTGTACGTCATCGGTGGATACACGAAGTCGGGCCTGAGTGTTTGGGACCCAGTGGCGACGGTGCATGCCTATGATCCGGCCACGGACCGCTGGACTGAACGAGCTTCGATGCCGACCGCTCGTGGTGCACTTTCTGTGACAGAGGATGAGGGAAAACTCTATGCGATCGGCGGCTACGATCGGAAGGCCAACACCTCGGCGGTCGAAGTGTATGATCCCGCGCGCAACGTCTGGACAATAGGTGCGTCTCTGCCGACCCCACGCGATCATCTTGCTACCGCGACAGTTCATGGGAAGGTTTACGCAATCGGCGGGCGTATCGATGGCGACTATTCTCGGAATCTTGCTGTTGTGGAACGGTATGATCCGCCCACTGATCGCTGGACGCGAGTCTCCAATCTCCCAACTGCGCGGAGCGGAATTACGACGGCAGTTGCTGAAGGAATAATCTATGTGATGGGCGGCGAAGGATCCGATGGCACATTCAATCAGAACGAAGCCTATGACCCGGTCGGAGACAGGTGGCACGGCATGGCGTCGTTGCCGACTGCACGTCATGGCCTTGGTTCAGCAGTCATACAAGGGCGCATTTATGTGATCAGTGGTGGACCGACTCCTGGCGGGTCCTTCAGCGATCTGAACGAAGTCTTTATCCCACCGTCAGTAACTACTTCGAAGGCTGACTGACCGCTCAGTCTTTCCTCGCTGCAACTCGATCCACTTTCTGATGCACCCATCTGGCTGGGGCTGTGGTAGTCGAGACGAAGGCTTGCCCAAACCCAAGGACGAAGTGGGCATCGTCGAGTCGCAACTCCCAGAGAGAAAAATCACCAAAGCCAAACATCATATCAGCTTGGGGAAATCGTTCCAAATATCGCTTTCGGATCTCGCCATATGATGGTGCATCAGGCGAAAGCACTGCCGCCTCACCCTGAAGGTTGGCCAGGGGGTTTTTGTCCGGGCCGTCTGGCTCAGCGATGAACAGCGCCACGTTGGGCTCAGCCAGCAGATGTTGCGTATGCAGTGCCAGTCGGCTGAGATGTAGATAGGCTCGTGTCCAGTCCGGCCCGAACACATAGGGCACGTGCGATCCAAACGGTCGTCCGTTCCTCAACGTCAGCAATACGGCGGTGCGAACATGGTCCACGAGGTCCGACCATGCGTCTTGAACGTTCTCACTGGTTAATGCGGTTGCCATAGGCGATCCCTGTCCAAGTGAGTGAAATGGATTGGGAGTTCCTCAAAACTCGTGAACAACTTACCATCCGTTTCAGGCAATCACCACATGGTGAGGTTTGACAAGCTGAATTTTCCATCCCCCTTGACTGACTTCACGATGAAGCCTATCGTAACCTTGTGGGGGGAGTTAACGCCCCGAGGGAATATGGTTCATCAGGGGGTCGAGCGAGAGGACGGTGTGCAGGACCAGCTTGTACTGGGAAGCCTAAACTCCTCCCAAGATCTCCGCCGTACCTAATCGTCCTCGGTTAGGTGCGTGCTCCTCCCACCCTAAATGTTCGCTCTATCACTCTCCTCGATCTCCTAACCTCCTCTTTGATTTCGACTGAGCAGCAGTCGTTGCCGGTGTATCCAGGTACCAATAGGACCGCCTGCTATACTTTGGTCAATTGACGCATCGTTTGGGTACTGCAACGGTTCCACAACATGAAAGCCTTCATCCTCAGCTTCATGAGCTGTTCCCTCCTATGGCCGATTGTCGGATGGGCGGAACTCTATAAATGGACCGACGACCAAGGAAATTTTTATATTACCGATACGCCACCTCCCATGACCAAAAAAAAGTCCGCGACGTTTGCGGCGCCAGCTCCTCGATCCACTGTGCCGAAAAAGACGACAGTTCGCCCGACCCTGCCTGGGCATCTCCAAGCAGAGGTTGAGCCCGTACCCGGTCCAATAGCCCCTTCTCCTGCACGCGAAGAGGTTACTATACAACGGTCCATGGAGGGGTTGAGTCCGAGCCAGGCGGTGCTGACGAGTTCGTGGCACATCTTCGACAGTACCCTGATGAAGGCGAAGGCTCCCGTTCAGCAATGGAAGGATGAACAGGGCCTTGATCATTTTGTCGATGTCTTGCCGGCGACTCGGGGTAGCTCAGAAGCTGCTTCAAAGTTAGAAGATGGTTTTGTCTCACAGGCAACACGCAGGGCTAAGGAGCGGGCGACTAGTGTGTCTCGCTCGCGCCATCAATCGGGTGAATGAAACGAAGACCATGAATCGTTGGAAACCGTCTTGGAAGAGTGTGAAGACTCTACTGCTGGCTGTCTCCTTCCTTGCCACCGCATCAATCCAGGATGTGGCGGGCTCCCTTGCCAAAACTAGGACTGCATTCTCTGAGGATGGACGGCTGCTCGTGGTCCAAACGGATGAGCTGGTGATCTGGGATCTTGAGGCGAAGGCACTCGTCGCAAAGATTCCGAGTCTTCACTGTCAGCAGATTGCGTTGCTGAAGCAGGACGGGTGGCTGCTCTGTGTTGAGCACAGTGTCACGATCTACGATTGGAAGAACAGAGCCTCAGTGGCCACCATTCCACCGGAATCGCAGCAGCCCTATAGCCTGCTGGCCTATTCGAGTGAGACTGATCGGATGATTCTCCGTCACGGGAGCGAGGCTGTGTCCGTCTGGCAGCTCGGGAAAAAGCTGGTGCCGCTCAAACATATCGCGCTGGAGGTGAAGCGAGATGCCCCCTCGGTGGCCGCCTCGCCCGATACAAAGCTGTTGGCGATTGCGCAAGGCCACACCATTCATCTGCATCACCTCACCAGCACAACCATCCGTGATCTTGTCATTGAGGGAGGAAAACCACGTGATCTGCTCTTTGCACCCGACAGCTCTCGTTTGGCGGCGAGTGTGGGCAAGACGATTCTCCTGATCGACCCAGTGGAGGCGTCCATAGCTACCCGTGCCACGTTGGCGAGTGCTGAAGAGGCACAGGGCCCCCTCACTCCCGAGGCATTCTCGCGGGACGGGCATCGTTTGGTAGCAGCCAACGGGGAAGGGAGCTACGCGCTGTTTAATGCTGATACGGGCGACCTGGTCACCGTGACTGAGTTCACCTATGCAGCTCCAGGGCGCGAGATGCGCTCACCGACACAGCTTCGTGCCGTCGACATTGCTGCCGATGCCGATCTCGTGGTTGGGCAATCGGAGCATCTCCATACCTTGCAGATCTGGGATCTACACACTGGGACGATGTTGCCGGATCTGTGTGGAGAGGATTGCCGCAACATGGGCCCCCACGTGTCGTTACTCAAATGGTCACCGACTGGTTCGAAGATCGTAGTCAGGATGCAGGGAGGCCTCAACTCTGATGTGGATGGGAAGATCTCGGTCTGGGATGTTCCCTCACGTTCCCCGGAATTGGTGCTAGATCCAGGCCAACCGCAGGCCAAGGTATTAGCGAAACGATCGACCCCACCGACATTTATTACGACGACACCTGCGGTCCCGGCATTCGTCCATGCACTGGCCTTGCGTGCAGTGGCAACCTCGCCTAGTGCAAATCTGCTTGTCTCAAGTGGCGACGATGGGCTGCTGAAAATATGGGACCCAGGGCAGGGAACACTCTTGCGTCAACTGGTCCTGTCTACTCCGGCCAATGCACTGGCGTTCAGCGCCGATGGTGCAATCCTGGCGGTGGGCACCAGGGAAGGGGATGTACGCTTGTGGGAAACCCAGACGTGGCGTGAATTCTCACCCTATCCGAGCAGGCAAGGCCGGATCAAGGCGCTGCAATTCCTTCCTGGTAATCGATTGCTCGTTATTGCAGGGGAGCGTTTGAAAGTTCCGGTCGTGGACCTCGTTACCCGAACGGTTGCGAAAGAGCTCGTACATACCAGTCTTTCTCCGGTGTGTGATGGGAACGGCTGTGCAAGAAAACGAACCATGCAGGGAGAAGTTGTCGACAGTCTGAGCTTCTTGGACGGAAGCTCGTTCCTCGTGACGACTTCGAAAACTGGTCGTGTCGTCTGGGACGTTATGACCTGGCGAGAAGTTGAGAAGCCGGTCGGGATTCCGGCGGTCTGGTCCGGTCTGGGATGGAAACAGTCCTTGGTCTGGACGACTACTCGATCCAGTGATCCGAACGCCTCGACCCTGGCCCTGTGGGATACCAAGCGCAATGGTGTTGTCGCAAGCTTGGATACTTTCACCAACCGGGATACAGAAATTGATCATGGGCCGCCCGTGATGTTGGGAACATCAATGGCCGTCGATCCATCGCATCGATGGGCTGCTACCAGAGTTGGTGAATATGTGTCAGTGTGGGACCTCTCGGCGCAAACAAGGCGAAAGACGTTCCATGTCAAAACCCCATATGATCTGCAGTGGACGAGTGACGGGAAATATTTGATCGTGGCCACCCTCGACCGAAAAATCCTGGTCTGGTCTGTAGAGACCATGGAACCAGCGCACTATCTCCGAGATCCTTCCGTGACCCGCTAGGGAGTTTTGTTCTGCACACAGGTCTGTTTTCGTTCTTGCCACGTACCATCTGATCCATTGTATCCGCGAATGTTTTGTGGTACCAAACAATGAATGGTTGTTTCATGAGAGGATGAATGGCACCAAAGAAAGAGTCCGCGTCAGATCCTGAATCGAAATCTTCCGCTCCTCGATCAAACCACGAACCAGCCGCAAAGACGAAAGCTGCCGCCAAGCCGGTGGAACGAGTCACTGCGGTTGAGATGGGGGCGCGTCAACGGGAAATCTCTGTCTCGGAATTTTTCACGAAGAACCGGCACTTGCTCGGCTTCGACAATCCACGCAAGGCGCTACTGACTTGCGTCAAGGAGGCGGTCGATAACGCACTCGATGCCTGTGAAGAGGCGGGAATTCTTCCGGATGTCACGGTCAAGCTGGAGGTGGTGTCGAACGGGGAGCCGGTGGCACCCAGCCAGGCGAGTCGATTTCGTATCACGGTGACGGACAATGGCCCCGGCATCGTGCGCCAGCAGATTCCTCGAATCTTCGCGAAGCTGCTCTACGGGTCAAAATTCCATCGCTTGCGAATGAGCCGTGGGCAACAAGGCATCGGTATTTCCGCCGCCGGGATGTACGGACAACTAACGACCGGCAAGCCGGTCAAAATTATTTCCCGAATTGGTCCGAGGGCTGCCGCGCATTTCTTCGAAGTCCAGATCGATACGAAGAAGAACGAGCCGTTGGTTCACGAGAATAAACAGATCGACTGGGAACAACCACGAGGCACGCAGGTTACGCTGGAAGTCGAAGGCAAGTACCAGAAGGGCCGCGCATCGGTCGATGAATGGCTGGAGCAGACCTCGATCGCCAATCCGCACGTCAGGCTGATCTATCACACGCCCGAAAAGGAAGCGAAGGAATATCCGCGCACGTATCACGAGCTGCCGCCGCAGCCGCGTGAGATTAAGCCTCATCCGTACGGCATCGAGTTCGGCATGTTGCTCAAGATGTTGCAGGACACGAAGAGCCACTCAGTTTCTGGCCTCCTCGCAACCGATTTTTGTCGAGTGTCTCCTCAGATGGCTGACGAGATTTGCAAGGCGGCGAAGGTCTCGCCTGAGGCCAAGCCTCGCGAGCTGAAGGGGCCGGTGGCGGAGACACTGTATAAGACGTTACAAGAAACCAAGATCATGGCGCCGCCGACCAACTGTATTTCTCCGATCGGTGAGAAGGCGATTCTTGCAGGGCTCTATAAACAGATCAAAGGTGAATTCTACACGGCGGTCAGTCGGCCACCGGC